>JAEEGH010014528.1_pt1 | contig 17273 bp, 14 predicted proteins | sample 9134181 | NCBI WGS metagenome assembly JAEEGH01 (sample SAMN16246544, study PRJNA631951) | gut metagenome | biome: gut microbiome; feature: rumen; material: DP-attached | host: Bos | place: Iran: Karaj | collected 2018-10
GCGCATCAGCACAAGTTTACCTCGGCATTCTCCCAACGTTGGGATCCTGTCAGATAAAAACCAGTACTGCTCATCATGCCTCACATAGGAATTCAACAGCTGCTGTAAAGAAGAAATACTTTCATTCCCGTGCTGCTGAGAAACGGCAAAAATCACGGTTTCCGTCGGATGATGCTGCAAGAATGAAAAACACTGTGTCAGCACTTGTTCGAGAAGCAATATGTCAGAATCCGGCATTGCACCTGTCAGGCAATCGGAATATTTAGTCCTCAATTTAAGCCTTGGTCCTACCCCATCCACATTTTCCACTGCCACTCCGATATCAAGAAAGCGGAACCCTGCATTCAGCTGCGCTTCCACATTCATAGCCTGACAGCGGAACAAAAACGGAAACTGTGTAAACTGTGTGGCACTTGCATGTGTACCGGCAAGTGTTATTTCATTGAGCGGAATATGATCCGGTATCTTACTCATCCATTCCGCATCCATTGCCATGCCGTTTGAATCTGCTTTTTCCGTCAGCGGGACAAGATACAGAAGGGCAAAAATACAGAAAAGCAGAAATGCAAACCCGATGATTCTTTTTATCAGCCGCCCGATAAAGCGCAACGTCCTCACTTCTTTCCTGAAAGCTGCCTAAAGTTTAACATAAAACAGGAAAAACTGCAACTGAAAATCTGCGTAAAAAAGCCGTCAGGACGTTACAGTGTCCGGAGCGGCTTTTTTTCATTGACTTTATTTTCTTTTTTTGGAAAACCTATCGGTTCATAGGCATTGCCAAGCTTTCTGAGCAGACGCATGGCATCTGACTCAGAATGGTACGGTCTGTCAGCAAACACTTCCACTGGTTTCAGTGTTTCGTTTTCCGTGCAGAGTATCCACATCATCACTTTTTCCGCGTGTTCATTTGTTGCTTCTGCCGAATAAATATAGAGAGCGCTGATTCCCGGTTCTCCTGCCTGTGGTCGGATTACACTGCGGAAATGCCCATCAGTCAAGACGTCTCCCAAAGCAGCTTCCAGTCCGGCAATCACTCCGTCAGCTGCAATCAGCTTATAGTAAACAATCTCCTCTTCTTCGTATATCTCGCCCTCCAGATAGCTGCGGTAAGGAGAAGATCGCATATGATCATAAACAGCCTGTTCCTGTTCCGTGAATCTGCCGTGATGAAAAATACAAGTCTTGTTTTTGTGTATCGTGTAAACAAAATAGCTGCAGCCGATAGCTTCCAGGCGTTTTTTCAGCTGGAGCGAATGCTCTACTGGAATTGTTTCAATATAGAGAAATTCATTTTCCAGCGCATCATAGATGGCTGCACCGTCCATCACAATCTGCGGTGCGGATACTTTTGCAGCGCTCATCTGCAAAGTGAGAAATGCCGGTGCATGTTCAGACATCATACAGATTTTTGCGCCGTCGTTAATCAGGGAATTCAAATGAAACAGCACAGCTGGCGGGATGGTAGAAAAACGGTCCGGCACCAGATCCTTTGTCCGCACAAAGAAAACACTGTCTCTGTTTTTTCTGCGCGGCAGATGAATTATATTAACAAGCACAGCCACCGCCAGCCCGATATGGATATCCAGCATTCTGATCAGAGCACTGTGCAGTGGCTGCTCAATATTCGGATAGCCGACTATAATACTGATATAGATAATCGCTGCAAGCCCCGCAGCATCTGAAGCGCGGAAAAGCACTGCAGTATAAAGCGCCGCCAGTACACCGAAAGCCATAACTGCGTATAGTACAATCTGATTATCACTGAAAACAGGAAAATCCATCAGGAAAAGCAGCATCAGCAGGGCCCATACGGATCCGATCAGAGAAGCACTCAAGCGGTTAAGTGCATATTCTTTTGTATCCTGTACAAAAGGCTGCATGCAGACAATCGCCGTAACTGCCGCTTCAGACATGCCGCTTCCTATTTCATACCCGCGAAGAGAATAGATCAAAAGGCAGATAAACACAGCAACTGCCGTCTTGATCATACGCATGCCTGCGTGCGGCAGGCGGAGACTCTTTTTATTCGGTTTTTCAGAACGAATTTCATTTCTCATTGCGCGCGTATTATAGTATACATTGCTCCGGAATGCAAATGAATAAATTGTGAAAGAATTAGTTTTTTTCATCTTGTTGCAAACAGAAAGATATGCTAGAATAAATTGAATACAATCTTTTTCACAGATCTTCTGATCAGTGCGTTTTTCTATTTTTCTTCAGAAAGGACAGCAGCAATGGAGGATCCGAAAACTCTGAAGCGAAATCTTCTCATGTTCCCTCTCGGTACGGTCGGCAGGGATATGATTTATAATCTCTTTACAAACTTTATTTTTACTTTTATTCTGTTCACGCGCGGGCTCTCAGCCGCCCAGCTCGGTGCCGTATCCGCGATCATGATTGGTGCCCGTGTCTTTGATGCGCTCAATGATCCAATCATGGGGAACATTATCGAACGTACCAGAACCCGCTGGGGGAAGTATAAACCCTGGCTGGTAATCGGAATTCTCTCGACTTCCCTTGTGGTATATGCTGTATTCAACACAAGGCTGACCGGATGGAGTTTTGTCTGGTTTTTTGCGCTTATTTATTTCCTTTACAGCATCACCTATACAATGCACGATATTTCTTTCTGGGGCATGGTTCCTGCTCTCGGCACAGATGCGCATGTTCGAGATCAGATCACTGCCAGGACAAATCTATTTGCCGGTATAGGCGGAACAATAGCAGGCTTTTTCATTCCCATGCTGACAACCGGCAGCATGACCATAGGAGGCAACACAGCCTTTGCCTATGGCCGTGTTGCTCTGGTGATTTGTATTCTGGCACCTGCCTTTCTCTGCTTCACCATTTTCGGTGTTCATGAACGACGTGAAGAAAACACAGCTCCTGTTGAACCTTTCAGCTTCAGAAAAATCATCAATGTCTTCAAAGGAAATGACCAGCTTCTCTGGATTGCATTGATTTTCCTTTTTCAGCAGATCGGCAATGACATGGTTTTAGGCGGGCTGGGTTCTACTTACATCTACTTTGACCTCGGATATGAAGGTGGTTTCTACTCAAACTTCTCGACTTTCGGGCTGGCAGCCACTGCCGTCCTGATGGTCATCTATCCCAGAATCGCCAGCAGGACTACACGCAAAGCTTTCATGAAGAAAATGCTCTATGTCGCTCTCGCCGGTTATGGCGGTATGCTCCTGATCGGTTTGCTGATGCCTTCCTTTAATCCTGCACTGAAGTGCTGGATTATGACCTTTGCCTATATGGCTGCAAATTTCGGCAACTATGCTTACTATCTGATCATGATGATCTCCATCATAAACACAGTGGAATACAATGAGTATTTACACGGAGATCGTGAGGAAGCTCTCGTTGCTTCTGTCAGGCCGCTGATTACCAAGCTCGGAAGCGCAGTCGTCATTGCCATCAACTATATTGCATATCTGATTTGCGGTGTTACCGGTTACACCCAGCAGATTTCCGATTTTGAGCAGCAGACTTCTCTCGGCATTATCACAGAAAGCGAAAAGCTGGCAAACATCAACGGTGTAATCGCCAACGTCGGCAACGGGCAGAAAATCGGCCTTCTTCTCGTACTGACAATTCTCCCTCTTCTTTGTATGTTTATCTCCTACAGACTGTATATGAAACACTATCGGCTGGATGAGGATGAATATAACAGAATATGCGAAACTCTCGCACAGAGAGACAGAAAGTGAGGTCCTTTCATGGAACAAACGCAATCTCTTCCTCCAAAATCAAAAATATCCTATGCACTGGGTGCAGTAGGAAAAGACATGGTATATATGCTCTCAGCAAGCTATGTACTGTACTATTTTCAGGATCTTTTGGGTGTAAACGCTGTTGCCATGGGTATCATTCTGATGGTTGCCCGTGTATTTGATGCGTTTAATGATCCGATCATGGGCGTTATTGTCGCCAAAACGAAAACCCGTTGGGGTAAATTTCGTCCGTGGTTACTCATCGGTACGCTGACAAATGCAGTTGTGCTGGTGCTGATGTTTTCTGCTCCTCCTGCTCTTGATGCAAAAGGGCTGGTCGCTTATGCTGCAGCAACTTATATCCTATGGGGCGTCACTTATACTATGATGGACATTCCCTATTGGTCGATGATTCCCGCTTTTACCCAGGGAGGCCGCGAACGCGAAAACCTTACTACCATTGCCCGTACAAGTGCAGGTGTTGGAAGTGCTCTTGTTACTGTCTTTACCATGATGCTTGTTCCAATGCTCGGCAATATGTTTGCAGGTTCTGATGCCGGTGCTAAAATGATCGAAATCGTGGGTTTCAAATACTTCTCCATTATTATTGCTGTTCTTTTCATACTGTTTACAATTCTGACATGCATCAATGTCAAAGAAAAATCAACCGCAAAGATGGAGACAGTTTCCGTCAGCCAGATGTTCAAGGCTCTTATTCAGAATGACCAGGCCATGACAGTGACCATTGCCATAGTGCTGATCAACTGTTCAATCTATATCACTTCGAACCTGGTAATCTATTTCTTTAAATATGACTTTGGCACCACAGGATGGAATGATGCTTATGTTCTTTTCAACATGTTTGGTGGCGCTATCCAGGTGCTCTCTATGATGGCCTTCTATCCTCTGCTTCGCAAGAAATTCACCAGCCTGCAAATCTTTTACATTTGCCTTGCCATGGCAATTGCCGGTTATGCGGTGCTGCTGGTGTTGGCTTTTACAAATATGAGCAGCGTCTTTCTCCTCTTTATCCCCGCTTTCTTTATCTTTGCAGCAAACGGCATGCTGACGGTTATCACCACCGTATTTCTTGCAAACACAGTTGATTACGGTGAACTGAAGAATAACCGCCGTGATGAAAGTGTCATTTTCTCTATGCAGACTTTTGTCGTAAAACTGGCTTCCGGTGTGGCAGCACTCGTCGCCTCCATATGTCTGAGTCTGAATCATCTTCAGGCCGGTACGGAAGTCTCAGAAGCGGATAAGCTTGTAGACTGGTCGCTCAATGTTTCTCAGAGTTCTCGTGTAGGCCTGCGTATGACTATGACCATCATCCCGGTAATCGGCCTTACCATCGCCATTTTATACTTCCGTAAGAGATTCGTGCTGACAGATGAACGTGTAAGCGAAATTGCCGAGCAGGTAAAAGCCAGGCACAAAGAAAAAGTATAAGAAGACATTTTCATCTCTGAATAAAAAAGAACCGCAAAACTATAACATAACTGCATCCCCGCTCAGCCCAGGTGAGCGGGGATGCAGTATATTACAGTCAAATATTAAAGGATTCGGGTTCCACAGTATTCACAGCATCCGTTTGCATCCGGAATAGCCAGAGCACCGCAGGCATGGCAAAGAACCGGTTGTTTACCTGTATTTACTCCTTCGGTTATCCTTCGGTCAAGGAGAATCGTTTTCAGCTCCTCGGCACTTTTCATAATCTGCCGGTATTCAACATTCAGCTCCGGCTTTGGCGGAAGCTGCCTGCCCGTCAGGGAAAAGGCAGGCTCGCCGAGTTCAATACTCCATTCATTCATCCGGAATTCGATCTCAGAGAAGTATGGATTATTAACATAGATCCGGCATTTAATATCATAGCTGTACTCGTAACGCTTTGGTTCGTAAGAGATCTCTTTTCCTTCCTCGTCTTTGTGTCTGATTTCCTTTTTCTTTTCTTCCGGTTTGATTTCAAAGCCGATAACATCTTCGAATCGCAGAACATCCGGATTTGCTTCCTTCACATCCCTGGCACGTGTTACCATAAAAAGCCTGCTGTCTTCATCAAGCATAACCTTTGTCCAGGAACCAAAGGTTCTTGTACAGTGAAAGCAATTCACTTTTTCCCTGTTGGCTTCACGATAAGCCAGCTGTTCTCTGATCTGGAAAACCGTACTGTGTCTGCGCTCTGAAAACCAGGGGGAAAGCTTTGCAGCACAGTCTTTACACAGGTTTCCATCATCCAGCTTCCGGTTGCCGAGCAGGCCGATTTTATTGCCGCAAATATCACAGGTTTTTTTGTCAAACAACCCCATAGCAGAATCCTCTTACTATTTGTTTCAATGTCAGCTTAATTGTGTAAGCAGATCACGGTAAAAACTGACGGCACCGGCAAGTTCTGCTGCATCCGGATGCCCTTTTGCCACTCCACCAATCAGCTTAAAAGGTCCGAAGGTATCATATCCCGTACAGCCGTACTGTCCGACAACATTTGCCATTTTGGCATCGGTAATCTTACGAATGCTTTTTGTGAAAGATGGCAGATTCATACTGCTGGTAAAGAGGAAAAAGACCTTTTTCCCGTTTGGCAGATATCTTTCCGTATAACTCCGAATTTCATCTGAAAAGTTTGCCGCATAGATACCGGAGGCTATACCGATCAGATCAAAGTCCGAGAGATCAGGACTGTCTGAATTTGTAATATCAATCAGAGTAACAGAATCATCGGCAGCCTTGATGGCATCGACCAGTTTGCGGGTATTACCGTGGTGTTTGGAATAGAACAGAATGGCGGTTTTCATACATTATTCTCCTCTGTTTGTCTTTGAATAATATAAATATTTGACAGAAAATCACCCTGGATACGAATATCCTCCCGGTAACCGGTTCCGGCGAAACGCGGTGCAAGCGGAATTCCCGCCCCAAGAGCAGCACCCGAGCAGTTGAATGATTCCACTGCATCGTTCATGCGATAATACTTATCCGCCGCATGAAGCACCATACCGTTTGGTTTCAGTTCCACAGGGGTAATATGTTTTACAAGTGCTCCGAATTGCCCAACCCGCAGTGCCTGCTGCCGGCTCTGCACCGTATAGGCTGTTGTGTCTTCCAGCCCCGATACATACAGCCATTCATAACCCGGGCCTGCATGAATGAGGCGGTGGAAAAGTGCTGCTATTGTCTCATCCTTCCCTGTTACCTGCCAGGAAACAGCTCCATCTTCCGCTTTGTTCCGCCGATATGTACCGAACTGAAAAGTTTTGCGGTGAGCAGTAAAGAATTCGACGCACTCCTTCAGTTCCTGCTCTTCGACCGGAAGAAGATGAGCCAGATCCATCTCAATTCCGAAGCAGCCAAAGAACGCTGCATTCGCTCTTGTAGAGAGGGGCGTTGCACGCAGTGTCTGCATATTGGGAGAGGCAGAGATATGTGCTCCCATCGCAGAGACAGGATAGAGATAACTCAATCCATTCTGAATATCCAGGCGTTCAATCGGATCGGTATCGTCAGAGGCCCAGATTTGCGGTGCATAGCAGAGCATTCCCAGGTCAAAACGGTTTCCTCCCGAAGCGCATCCCTCCAGAAGAATTTGCGGACGAGCAGAAAAGATTCTGTCCAGGACCTCATATAAGCCGAGGATATAGGTGTACGCTTTCTCTCCCAGTGCAGCGGAATGCCGGTTCATATCCCACTTAACATATTGAATATCTGCTTTATCAAGGATAGCAGAAACTGAAGAAACAATATAGTCCCGTACCTCTGGCTTCGTAAGATCCAACAGCAATTCATTTCGGCCAAGAATATCCTCCACCCCGGGTGTATGCAGCGCCCACTCAGGATGAGACCGGTAAAGATCGGAATCCGGGTTGACTGCCTCAGGCTCAAACCATAGTCCGAAGTCAAGCCCAAGCGCATGGATTTTTCTGGATAAACCTTCAAGTCCCCCCGGAAGTTTCTCACGGTTGACCGTATAATCTCCGAGCCCGGCTCTGTCGTTGTTGCGCTTACCAAACCAGCCGTCATCCAGCACAAAAAGCTCACATCCAAGCTTTTTTGCCTTTTTGGCCAGAGTCAGAAGCTTCGTCTCATTGAAAGAGAACATACAGCCTTCCCAATCGTTATAGAGTACCGGGCGTTCCCGATACTGCCAGAAAGGCGGAATAATATGTTCGTTTATAAAACGATGCATGCAGGCGCTGAGTCCGTTCAGCCCGTATCCGGACCAGCACAATACAGCTTCGGGGCTTGCAAAGAGTTCACCGCTCTCCAGGGTATAGGCAAAATGATCCGGAGACACCCCCTGCATAACGCGTGTAAGCCCCTGCTCACTTCTCTGGGCAGAAGCGTAATGATTACCCGACCACAGCAGATTAAATCCGTAAGCTTCACCCGCATCTTCCGTAGTGTCCTTTCTGGAAAGAATAAAACCCGGATTGCTTCGGTTGGATGAAAAACCACTGACGCTTTCATTGACTGTTCTTGCACGCTCTACAGGTACCGTATGCCTGTGCATTTCCGTACTCCAACTGCCGTTGAAAGTCGTCATATTGAAGGATCCTCTCAGATCCATTATAAAGCTCATCAGTTTTGAGATGGTAAGCGGACTGCCGCTGCCGTTTTTCAATGCTGTACGGCATACCAGTGCTGTTTCATAGAGACAGAAATAAAGTGAAAGTGTTGTTTTTTCTGTAAGGAGTGCTGAATTCGCAGTTAATACCAGTTCAAGTGTTTCCGCTCCATTATGTGCGTGCGGCATTGGGAAAGAATACGCAGGCAGTTCCGATAAGATCTGCGAAGAGGAAAACACAAAATCCGGAACAACCGGCTGCCCGTTCTGTGACAGGATGACAGGTGTTTCCCGGTAATCTCCCAGCCCGGATTCACTCCAGGCAAGAGCCCTTGTATCAAGACAAACTGAAGAATCAGCCTGCTTATACAGCACGCTGCAGCCCCAGCCGAGTCCTTCTGGAAGAGTAAGCGCTTCAGCGTCCTCCGGTAAAAGCGGTGCGCCGAAATGCAGCAGTTCTATCTGCCCGCAGTGAACACAAAGAATGCAGGAAACAGATTCATTCCCGATATAAAAACATTCTCCAATAGTGGTATCAAATTGCTGTATCATAGAAACTCCATTTTTCAAAATATTATATTTCTATCTTATCATATTTGTGGTAAGATGAAAAGAGAAAACCTTACGGAGGCAACAGTATGAAAAGAACAAGATGGTTTAAGGATGGGGTTTTTTACCAGATATGGCCGCGCAGCTTTAAGGATGGCAATGGGGACGGCATGGGTGATCTGATAGGTGTCTATGAAAAGCTGGATTATATTAAAAGCCTGGGTGTCGATGGTATCTGGTTTTCACCGCTTTACCCTTCTCCTGGTGCTGACTGCGGATATGATATCTCAGATTATATGAATATAGCGCCGGAATTTGGCGGAATGGAAGCCTTCAGGAAGGTATTGGATGGTGCACATGAACGTGGAATGAAGGTTATCATGGATCTTGTCGTCAATCACACGAGCGACGAGCACGAGTGGTTCCAGAAATCGCGCAGGCGTATTGATCCGTATACCGACTATTATATCTGGAGGCCGAAACGTGATGACGGCAAGCTTCCGAATAACTGGGACAGCATGTTCGAGGGCAAGGCATGGCAGTGGGATGAAGTGCGGCAGGAATACTACCTGCATCTGTTTGCCATCAAACAGCCTGATCTTAACATGGACAACCCGCTGGTCCGTCAGGAAGTAGTGAAAATCCTGCGGTTCTGGCTGGATATGGGAGTTGACGGCTTCCGGGAAGATGTAATTACCTTTATCTCAAAACCGGAAAAACTGCCCGATGCCAGAATTCCCGCCATGCGCGGCATACTCCATTACAATCACGGCCCGCATCTTCATGAATATCTGCAGCAGTTCCGCCGTGAAGCCTTTGATGATTATGATTGTGTAACCATTGCGGAATCCGCGTTGATTACTCCGGAAAAAGCGCTGGAATACATTACTGAAAGTGAAGATAATGAACTGGATATGGTCATTCAGTTTGAATGTATGTGTGCAGACTGTCTCTTTACCGATTTTGTTCCTCTCCCCTTCAGCCTTCGCAGGCTGAAAAACGCCTTCAGCTCCTGGCAGGAGAAGCTTGAAGGGAAAGCCTGGAATATGCTGTATCTGGAAAACCATGACCATCCGCGCATCATCTCCCGCTATGGCAGTGAACAGTTCCGTATCGCCAGCGGAAAAATGCTTTGCGCCATGTATATGTTCCAGAAGGGAACACCGTTCATCTATCAGGGGCAGGAAATCGGTATGATCAACTGGTATCCGGAAAGTGTGGACCAGTATGAAGACGTCCAGACTGTTAACCACTGTCCACACTGGCCGGAAGACCGGCGGCTCCGGCTGTATCACCGTGCATCGCGTGACAATGCGAGAACACCCGTTCAATGGGACAGCAGTGCCAACGCCGGCTTCACTACTGCAACTCCTTGGTTTTATGTTAACCAGAATTATACAGAGATCAATGTGGAAACAGCGGAAGCAGACCCGAACTCTATCCTTCATTTTTATCGTAAAGCTATCCGCTTGCGTAAAGAGCTAAGTGCTGTGCGGCATGGAAAATATCATGAATATTGTCGTTCATCCGGAAGTTTCTTTGTCTATGCCATGGAAGAGACAAGCCAGAAGGTACTGGTAATCTGTTCCTTCAGCAGCAAAGTCAGGAACTTCAAGACGCCAAAGGAATACGATCTGCATAAGGGCAGATTGATTCTCGGGAACTATGGCAGCAGGCTAAACGACAATGGCTTCATGGCCATGCCATATGAAGTCAGAGTTTATTTATTTGAGTAAGCCCCTTGTATTTCAAAGTTCAATAGTGTAAAATATTTTTACTAATCAAAAGCAGAAATATATAGGGAGGTCCTTCAATTGTCTGATATTAACGAACTGAAAGAAAAACTCGGCTCCGCTGTAAAAAAGGCAGGAGAAAACCTGAAAGAGCTGGATATGGGCGTTGCTTACTCCAAAATGGAAGATGTCATTTCCACCATAGATATTGAGAGTAAAAAGCAGAAAGTACGCGACTTTCTTGACAGCCCGAAAATGGACGAGCTGAAATCAGCCGGACGTACCGTCAAAGATTTCCTCGGTTATATTCCGAATTATGCTCAAAGTATTCCGGGAATGGTAAAAGACGGTATTGAAAAACTAAAAAATAAGTAAAAAAAAGAACCCTCATAGGGTTCTTTTTTTATCCTGCTTCCCTCAGATAAATAGTGATTGTTGCCGAAGTTCCATATGACGAAGCGGTCAGCTTCACATTTTTCATTTCCGTGCTGACGCAAGTCAATGTTACAGTGTCATCACTGTTGAGTGTATACTGCAGTGCAACTCCGTCCGTGTCGCTGCATGACCATTCCACAACAGGATTCAGAATATCCATCGGGTAGACAACCGCGTTGACATTGATGGATTCCCCGACACGCATCGTAGGCCATGCATTTTCCGGTGTAAGGTCCTTGGTATTCATATAAAGAATCTTAATAGATTCGACTTTCGGCTGCGGTGTCGGAGAAGGCGTCGGTGCAGCTTCTATTTCCGGTTGAAGGTTGGAAATCAGGGCAGGTGTCGCTGTTACTTTGACAGACGCATTGTCTATGCTGTCCAGAGAAGAAGTAACCATAACAATCACCGCGAGAATGACCGCTACAACAAGAACAAGCCCAAAAGCCATCTGCCATCTGACGTTGGCTTCAGCCCTGCTATTGGCCGCCGTACCTCTTACGGTTCCGGGAGTCGTTCCCGGGGTACGGGAACTCTGAGATACCACGCGAGTTCCGCAATTCGGACAACGACTTCTCAGCGAGGAGAATGTCGCACCGCATCGCCGACATTTCACCTGGTTTATTACTGGCATAGAACTTCCTCCGTGAATATGAGAAAATGGATGAAAATCATTCTAATGGATAATACTACTATTTTTTGTTTTCGTCAAGTATCAGAGCCTGTATTTTACCCTTAGACAACTGTTTTTCGGTCTAAATCCCCCACTTTTATTATGAATTTACAGTTTTTTCATGCTTTTTCACTGTTATCACACTGTGTGCCATAAAAAAGGACAGCCTGTCTTATGGAGAAAGAAAACGGAATACCCTTCTCCTCCTTGACAGCCGCACTTTTGAGGTGTAGATTGATAGACAGAATAACAGCAATAGGAGTGGGCTTTGAATATGAAGAGAATTGTCAGAATAGTACTAACCGGCGGCCCTGCTGCAGGAAAAACATCGCTGGTTTCCCGAATCCTTAAAGAGTTTAAAAAGGAGGATGGCTGGAAGGTCATCACAATACCTGAAACTGCCACGGATTTGATTTCCGGCTTCGGGCTTGGTCCTTTTCCGGGATGCATGAGCATGGAGGAATTTCAGTATTTTGTAGTAGCAGATCAGCTTCACAAAGAGCAGCTGGCCCTGAAAGGCGCGGAAACCGTACCGGAAGAAAAAGTTATGATCATTTACGACAGGGCAATTTTTGATAATCTTGCCTATGTTCCGATCGATCAGTTTCAGGCAATCCTTTCACATTTCGGAAAAACACCCGGTGAAATCATGGCAGGATATGACGCTGTGCTGCATCTAGTCACCTGTGCTAAAGGAGCGGAATTCGCTTACAATTTCGGCAATGCAGCACGTTACGAAGATATCTCTGTTGCCCGTGAAAAAGACGATCTGGCATTAGCTGCATGGAGCACCCATCCTAACGTGCGGGTGATAGATAACTCTGTGGATTTCGAAGACAAAATCAACCGCGCAATCGCTGCTATTTATGATATTATTGGTGAACGCGTGCCTGACTTGAGCAAGCACAAATACCTGATTGCCATGCCGGATGCTTCTTTGCTGGAAGAAAAGTATCATGCAAACGCCATTGAGATGATGCAGACTTATCTTGTGAGCAGCAATCCGAACGTAGAGCGCCGTATCCGCCAGCAAAAAAACAGAAAAGATTACCTGTATTTTTATACGGAGAAACGCCGCGGAGAAGACGGAAGTCAGTGGGTAACTGAACGGCCGATCTCCGAAAAAGAATACATCGCATATCTGATGGAATGTGATGCTGCACTTCATCCGGTTATCAAGAAGAAGTATCGCTTCAGCCATCTGGAACACCGTGTTGAGATTGACATTTATCCTTTCTCAGAAGATAAAGCAATTCTCTTTATCTACGGAGCCAAAGATGACAAACCGGTTCCTCCTGAAGACGTCGAAATTCTGAAGGATGTCACCGGCGATCCGGAATATAAAAACCGCTGTCTCGCCCAGAGACAGCAGCTTTAAAAAACCTCTCCGCTAAAGCGGGGAGGTTTTTTATAACTTGTCGTATGTTCTCTCAGAAATGATATACCGCGGGCGCTGCTTCGTTTCAAGATAAATCTTGCCAATATACTCCCCGATGATACCAAGGCTGATCAGCTGTACGCCACTGACAAAACAGATAATGCAGGTCATACTTGCCCAGCCGGCTACTGATCTCCCGCACAGCGCGGTCACCAGTGCCCAGATACAGCCCACAAAACTGATCAGTGCAACAATAATTCCAAAACTCATAATCATGTGGAGAGGTTTAACTGAGAGACTGGTCACCCCATCCATAGCCAGGGCAAGCATCTTTTTCAGCGGATAATGGCTTTCCCCTGCCAGTCTCTCATGACGCACATATTCTACTGTTGTGCTCTTGAATCCTACCAGTGGTACCAGCCCGCGCAGGAAGAGATTCACTTCATGGAAGTTTGCAAACTCCTTCAGAACTTTTGAACTGATCAGTCGATAATCTGCGTGGTTATAAACAACTTCCGCTCCAAGTCCTGCGAGCAGATGGTAAAAGCTCTGCGCAGTAAAGCGTTTGAAAAAAGTGTCTGTCTCACGGGAAGAACGAACACCATATACAACCTCGCAGCCATCCAGATAGGCATCCACCATAGCATCAATGGCATTAATGTCATCCTGTCCGTCGGCATCGATCGTGACCGTGATGTCGCAGGCATCTTTTACTTCCATCAACCCTGCAAGAACAGCATTCTGATGTCCTCGGTTGCGGCTTTGAGACATGCCCAGAAAATGCTCATCTTTCCCGGCCAGTTCCGTGATGATCTGCCAGGTACGATCACGGCTGCCGTCATTAACGAAAAGGACACGGCTGTTTCCGGCTATCTTCCCTTTCTCTGTCAATGCGGTTATTTTTTTGAGGAAAACCGGTGCTGTGAGGGGCAGAACTTCTTCTTCGTTATAGCATGGAACTATAACAAACAGTCTAGGTGGCATATTTAACCATCTCCTTCGCTGATATGCTCAATCCCACAAGATATTATCTCATACACATGCTCGTCGTCAAGAGAATAATAAACAGATTTTCCGTCCCGTCTGGTTTTCACCAGCTTGCTTCTCCGCAGGATATTCAACTGATGAGAAATCGCTGACTGAGACATGGAGAGCCTTTCGGAGATTTCTCCGACACTGAATTCTCCTTCCAGCAGAACAGACATAATTTTAATCCGCGTCACATCCCCGAAGACCTTGAAAAGTTCAGCCAGTTCATAATATTTTTGTTCAGTCATTTTGTCCTCTCTGTTGATTATACTTTCAGGGCACGTACAGAATTGAGAACAGCCAATACCATCACACCGACATCGGCAAAAATAGCCGTCCACATTCCTGCCAGCCCTATTGCACCAAGTATCAGGCAGACCAGCTTGATTCCGATTGCAAAGACAATGTTCTCATATACGATGCGGATACATTTACGTGCAATGCCAATCGCCTGAGGGATCTTCGTCAGATCATCATTCATAATCACAACATCTGCTGCCTCAATAGCAGAATCAGAGCCGATTGCTCCCATTGCTACTCCCACATCCGCTCTTGCAAGGACAGGTGCATCATTGATGCCGTCTCCGACAAATATCAGCTTTTCCCTGCCGCTGAGCTCCTGCAGGATTTCCTCCACTTTTTTTACTTTATCACCAGGCAGCAGTTCACTGAGATACTGATCAACACCGGTAGCTTCTGCAACCGATCTGGCGGCAGACTCTGAATCACCTGTGAGCATTACAGTCTGACGGACACCGGTTTTTTTCAGCTCTTCAACTGCCTCCGATGCATTTTCCTTAACAAAATCAGAAATCAGAATGTGCCCTGCATAACTGCCGTCAACAGCCACATGTACAATCGTCCCGGCACTCCTGCACTCGATATGACGAGCTCCGATGCGCTTCATCAGTTTCTGATTGCCGCATGCCACCAGGTGTCCATCCACCTCAGCTACCACACCTTCACCGCTGAATTCCTGTACATGATCCACACGGCTGAAATCAATCTCTTTCCCATACGCTTTTTGGATAGAGATACTGATTGGATGACTGGAATAGCTTTCTGCCAAAGCAGCGAGTTCAATCAGTTTCTCACTCTCCATTTGGGAGTGATGAACACCGGCTACTTCAAATACACCCCTGGTGATGGTCCCGGTTTTATCGAAAACTACGGTATTCGCCCCGGCAAGCGGCTCCATATAATTGGAACCTTTAATCAGAATTCCCTGACTGCTGGCACCGCCGAGACCTCCGAAAAAAGCCAGAGGGATGCTGATCACCAATGCGCAGGGGCATGAGATAACCAGGAAGGTAAGCGCCCGGTAAATCCAGGTACTCCAATCGGGCTGCAAACCTCCCAGCAGCCTGCCAAGCGGCGGGAGGAGCGCCAGTGCCAGCGCGGAAAAACATACTGCCGGTGTATAGACTCTTGCAAATTTTGAGATAAAATTTTCCGGCCTGGATTTACTGGAACTTGCATTTTCCACTAGATCCAGGATCTTAGAGGCTGTCGATTCTCCAAATTCACAGCTTGTCCTGACGGCAATGACACCGCTCTGATTGATGCTGCCGCTGAGTACAGCGTCACCGGGATGCACAGAATAAGGTTTGCTCTCTCCGGTAAGTGCCGAAGTATCTAAATAGCTCTCTCCTTCTTCTATAATACCGTCAATGGGTATCTTTTCTCCCGGGCGGATTATTATCAAAGCCCCGATTTCAACTTCATCAGGATCTACACGTTCTACGCTGCCATCTTCCAGACGGATATTTGCATAATCCGGCCGGATATCCATCAATTCGCTGATATTCTTACGGCTCTTTCCGACAGCAACACTTTCAAACAGTTCTCCGACCTGATAGAAAATCATGACAGCTGCGCCTTCCGTGTACTCCCCAAGAACGATTGCTCCGAGAGTTGCAACCGCCATCAGGAAGTTCTCATTGAAGGCCTGTCCTTTTCGTATTCCTTTCCATGCACGAAGGAGAATGTCATAGCCCACTGTCAGATAGGACACTGCAAACAGGACAAGAGAGAATAAAGGAACTGTCTTTTCTGTCAGTTTTGAAAGAACTATCAAAATGATGGCTGCAATAATACGAATCAGATTTATTTTTTCCTTTTTATTCATCAGAAAAAGATCTCACACTCATCTTCAACTTTGCGGCAATTGATAAGCACAGCAGGCATAACGGTTTTCGGATCCGCTCCGTCTTCAAATTCTACGTTCATTTTAAGCAGCATATAATTGACAACTGCTTTTTTGACTCCGGGCGTGTTATTGGCAGCCTGTTCCATCAGGTTTGCGCAGTTGGCACAGTCCACTTCAATCTTATAGCTCTTTTTCATGATGAGATCCTCCTTGATCATTTGAACAATTGTTCATATTTTCATTTTTAGTATACTATATGACCAACTGGATGTCAAGAAAAAAAACCGTCCGGTAAACCGGACGGTAAATGATTAGATTGGTATCCGAATTAACGGATTATGCCTTCTTCTTTCCCTGCTCAGACAGCGTCTTGAAAGCAGTGACAGCAAGAATAACAGCGAGGACAACCAGAGCAATGCTCCAGATGGTCTGGAACCAGGTACCCCAGTCAGCACCGGCAGCAATCTTGCCGAAGTTTCCGAAGATGGTGAAGCAGAGTGCAACGATCGTAGCGCAGAGCATGAAGACCATCGGGAAGAAGAACATCTTGTTGTTCTTGCCAATCTTGCCGAGCCATGTGCAGACAGCGAGCATAGCAACACCGGCGAGCAGCTGGTTGGCAGAACCGAATACGCTCCAGATCTGGCTCAGGCCCATGAAGCCCATGCCGCAGCCAATGATGACCATGATCAGAGTGGAGACGATCGGGGTGGTGAAGAACTTTGCAGCACCTGTCAGATCATCGTGAGTCTTTCCTTCCGGAGTGAGAAGCTCAGCGAAGAGATAACGGCAGAGACGTGTTGCAGAGTCAAGGGAAGTAAGAGCAAAGACAGAGACAGCCAGTGTGAACAGGTTGTAGATAAGGCTGTAGCTCTTCTCACCTGCGAAGGAAGCAAACATGGTTGCAATACCACCGGCAAAGATCGTCGGAGGAGCGGAAAGCAGATACTTGTCGCCGCCGCCGGCATTGGTCTTGCTCCATACAACACCGATAGCGATGAGGGAGATAACACCGAGAGCAGACTCAATAATCATGGAGCCGTAGCC
>JAEEGH010014531.1_pt1 | contig 17271 bp, 12 predicted proteins | sample 9134181 | NCBI WGS metagenome assembly JAEEGH01 (sample SAMN16246544, study PRJNA631951) | gut metagenome | biome: gut microbiome; feature: rumen; material: DP-attached | host: Bos | place: Iran: Karaj | collected 2018-10
ATAAAATCCTTCACGTTTTGGATAATAGCCTGTTCCACAACTCGTTCGTCCCTGTCTTTGTCACGAACGAACAATTCTTCTGTGTTTATGAAATCCAACAGATATTCGTCTTTGAACATTGAAATGGCTCTGAAAGCCTGAATTTTATCAGGAAGCGCCTTCATAAAATTGTTCGGCAACTGTCCGCGACGTCCATAAAGATTGTGGGCAATAGCATCTTCCAAATCTTCCACCTTGATTTTTGTGTCGGCAACGAACTGAATATAGAACTTGCGTTGCTCAATGTCTTTTACCTTGCTGATAATTGCGTAATGATGTGAAAACCCGATGCTCATAAAGGCTGTTATCGGGAAATCAGAATCCATTTTGAATTTCACGGGTGGTAATTCGTTCGTTTGAACGAACGAATTTGCCTTATCAAATTTCATTTCGTCAGTTACGACTGCCGAATTTTCCAATTTGTTCGTTTCAACGAACTAATTGTCGGCAATCGACATCCATTCTTCGTAAAATGTTCTCATTTTCCGCAAAGAAGGTGCCGAAAAACCTCGCAAACCTGGCAATTCCTTGCGCAGTTGTTCCGAAATAGCATCAATCACGCCCTTGCCCCAATTCTTTTTGCGGGTGTTCTGTGAGACATAACGGCCTATGCCATAATACAATGCCAATTGCTCTTGATTTACTGCCTTTAATGCGCGCAACTGACTATGCAGAATGGCAGTTTTGATTACCTGTACCGCCTGACTGACTTGAATTATAGAATCGTTGTTTTCCATACGGAATTATAAAATGCGTTTGCCAACAATTATTTTATGTCGCAAGATAACGGTTTTTGTTTTCCGAATAGGATTTTTGTTAGAACGCAGATTGAACTGATTAAACAGATTTGCGCAGGAGAATATTATCGTTGATTACGAATCCAATTGTGTCAGAAAATCGGCGGCAGACATCAGCGGAAAAATTGCCTGAAACTTGTAGCAGTTTTCTTGAAAAATTGCGGTAAAAGTTCCGCAGAAATCTCAAAAAACTGCCTGAAAAGTTCCGCAGTTTTGAGATTTTTATGGCAACTGCAAGGATTTAACCGTTGTAAATCAACTGTTTCCAGCCGTTGTTGTGGTAATCGACGTATTCCAGAAAAATCCGTTCGGCCTCGTCGGGTTTGACTTTGTGCATAATGATTTCCTCGAGCACGGCGAACATCTGCACGGTGTTTATGTGAATGAAGAACGGCGAGAAGTCCCATTTCAGTGCGGGATAGCGTTGCTTCATCGCGTCCATATAGTTGAGCATCAGGCCAGTAGCCTCGTCGGTAAAATCTTCTTTGAACCGCGCCAGCGACGAGCCCGCCGACTTGAATAGCAGCAGAGTGAGCAAGTCTCTGTATTTCAGCATAATCTGATTGTATTCGGCGGCCGTTTTCTCGGTCATTTCGGGCATCCACTGCTTTGTTATGTCAATTTGCAGCGGGTTGTGGTAGGTTTGCAGAAGGCGCTTGAACTCGCCCGTGAGCGGCGCCACAATGGCGCGGAAAAGGTCGTCTTTGCCAGCATAATAGTTGTAAATGTTGCTCAACCCCACGCCCGCCTTTTCGGCAATCTCGCGCATCGACGTCTGCGCAAAGCCCTTTTTCAGGAAAATCGCCTTTGCCGCCTTTGCAATCTGCTGCTCAATGTCGTCCTTTTTGGTTTGCATTTCTGAACGCTGTACGTTTTTCGGTATCGCAAAAATCAGCCGAAAACACTTATCGGGCAATCCCTATTTGTGGGGATTTGTGCGTGGCGGGGTGGCGATTGTGGGGATAAAATCAACAAAAGGGAACACTCAGTGCCCCCTTTTGCCTTGTCTGGTGCCGATTTATCGTCGAAAAACTGGGTTGTACAAGCACCAGACCATTATCAGAAAAAACGTGTCTTACTTCTTGAAATTCAACTGAATATCGACAGGAATGTTTTCCAGGCGCAGATTCTTAATGTCGGCTGTCAGATTATCGTCGGGTTTTGAGTATTTTGCCACAAACTCGTTGGCTTTCTGCAAGTTGCCAGTGGCCTGAATCTCTAAAATCTGCGCAGCCATTCCAGCCAGAGCGCTTTCCATCTTTGCAAAGTCGATTGTGTAGGTTCCGCTGGCCGAACGGTGGAACGCGGCGTTATCTTTCAAATAGTTGTAAGTCATTATATTGGCGCGTCCCAGAGTCGAGCCTTCGCCGTAGCGTTCAGAGCGGATTGTCGAAGCGAAGAAGGTTGCGAGCGCGTCCTCTTTGGTGAAAATGTTGGGCAAATCGAAGTGCTTTTGCAGCGTGCCGACAAGGTAAACGCCCACCACGTTCGCCTTAACTTCCTCAAGCACAGGCGCGTTGGCGGCAAGTGCCGACTGAACATCGGTGCCGTCGGTGACGGTTTTCTTCACGCCAAGGCCGTGGGCTATCTCGCGGAAAGCAGTGTTCCAGAAAAAGGCTTCTTGCGAGATATGTTCCTTATAATCAGCGTCTAAAAGCAGATTTCCTGTGGGCGCCACAATGTAGTTGAACTTGTTGCGGATAATGTTCTCGAACAATATGGTGCGGGTTCCCTTATCGCGCTGAACATCAGTGTCAAACGGCAGGTTGAGCGCAATAACCTTGACGCCAGCGTTGGCCCTGCCAGCGTAATAGATTGCATCGTACGAGAAAATGTTCGACCCAGTGCCAGGCTGGAACTGCTTGTACTCATCGGCGCACGGAAGGTCGGCCTGGAACTCGCCAAGACGGGCGGCAAACTGCTGCATCTTGTCGGTCTGCGCCTCGTTTTTCAGCATCACGTAGGCCTCATACGAGCGTTTTTTGCCCAGAAGTTGGTCGTCGGTGCTCTCGTTGGGGCCGATAACAATGTCCATCTTGCTGTCGGTCATATCGAGCCAGGCAATGCTGCTCTCGTAATAGTTGTCGGTGCGCAGCGCGTCGGCTTTGGCCTGAAGATATTTTTTCACGCTCGGCTTTATGGTAATGTCGGCGGCGGCCATTAAGTAGTTGGCAATCTTATCGATATGCGTTTTGTAGGCATCGTGGTACCAAACGGCTTCAAGTTGTCCGTCGGCCTTGCGGCGAATGAGCGTGTAGGGGCTTTCCTTGTCGGGATTGCCGAACTGGCTGAACTCGTCGGCTGTCATATCGGCTGGATAGAAGTTGGCGCCAGGCTGACGCTTGCTGTATCCATCGACAAACGGCTCGCCCGAAATGCGGTCCCACGGGCCGTAGTTTATCAGGGCGTAGGCTTTTGCGTCGGCATCGGCAATGCTGTTGATAAACTGCTGTTTGTCACCAAAATACTGTTCCCAATAAATGGCGTCAACCTCGTCGGCGGCAAAGCGGTACAGGTTCAGCACTTCCTTGCCGTTGTCGGAAATTCCGCTCAAATCGGGCGCCTGAATGTCAACCACGGCATATTGTTCGGTCTTTTTCGCAAACTGCGACTTTTTCTGTTCGCAAGCCGTCGTCAGCATCACAGCCGCAGCGGCCAAAATAACTATCTTTTTCATATTTAAAGAATTAACATTATCAGAATTTGTGCCGCCACCACTCGAAGAAACATTGTGAGCGGGTAAACGGTGGCGTAGTTTACCGCAATGCGGCCGCTCTCGAACATCTGCTCTGAAAACGAGAGCAGCGCGGGGTCGGTGGTGCCGCCCGAAAGCAGACCGCATATCTTGAAAAAGTTCATTTTAAGGAAAATACGGGCAACGAGCGCCACAATGGTCATCGGCACAAGCGTAATGATTGCGCCGTAGCCAATCCAGGCGAAACCGCCGTTCATCAGGCAACTGACAAAATTCTCGCCCGCGCCAAGCCCCACGGCCGCCATAAAGAGCGATATGCCAATCTCGCGAATCATCAGGTTGGCCGAGAGCGCGGTGTAGGTTGTAATGCGCAGTTTCGGCCCGAAGTAGCCCAGCAGAATGGCGATAATGAGCGGACCGCCCGCTATGCCCAGTTTGAGCGGCTGCGGCATCGACGGGAAGCGCAGCGGAATCATTCCCACCACAACACCGATTGCAATGCCAAAGAAAATGGGCACCAGATTAGGCCTGTGAAGCGATTCGGGCTTGTTGCCCACCAACTGCGCGAGTTGGTTTATGCCGTCTTCGCTGCCCACCACCTGAATGCTGTCGCCAACTTGCAGAATCAGGTCGGCATCGGCCTGAAGGTCGACGCTTGAGCGCAGAATGCGGGTGACGGTGACGCCGTAGCGCTGGCGGATATTGAGTTTGCGCAGGCTTTTGCCCGTAATGCTCGACTGCGTTATCGACAGCCGCTTCGACACCAGTTTGCAGCCTGGCTGCTGCCACTCTTTCATATCCACCTGAATCTCGTTGCCGAACAGGATTTTTACCATATCCTTATGCTGAATATCGGTGACAATCAGCAGTTTATCTCCTTCGTTGAGTGGCGTATCCAAATCGGCTGGCGACACTTTTCCGTCCCGCATCACGCGCGACACCACAAGGTGCTCGTTGTTGCTCTCGCCAATCACATCGTGCAGCGTCTTGCCGAAAATGGCTGGGTTCTCGACCACGCACGCCAGACGGTAGGCGCTCGACTCGCCGCTCTCTTCGGTTGCCGACGAGTCGCGCTCGCGCTTCAAATCGACCCGAAAAATTGCGCGCAAGGCGATAATCAGAAAAATGGCGCCCAAAACGCCAAGCGGATAGGCCACCGCATAGGCTGAAGCCAATGCCGACGACGCTTGCGAAGCCTGCTCAACCGTTCCGCCATCGGCCATTGTGGCGTCGGCAATCATCTGCTGCGCCGCGCCCAGCCCTGGCGTGTTGGTCACGGCCGCCGACATCACACCTGTCAGAATATCAAGCCTTTCGCCCGACACCAAATGAATTATGTAGGTTGTAACCACGGCCAAAACCACAAGCGCAATGGCCATCAGGTTCATCGGAAGGCCGTCTTTGCGGAACGAGCGGAAGAAGCCTGGCCCCACCTGCAGGCCGATTGCGAAAACAAAGAGTATCAGGCCGAAATCTTTGAAAAGCGACAGAATCTGCGGCGGAATGCGCAGTCCGAAGTGGCTGAGCGCAATGCCGACAAACAAAATCCACGTGGTGCCGAGCGACACGCCCTTCACCTTAAAGCGCCCGAGATAAAGCCCCGACGCAATCACAAGCGACAGAATGAAAATGGCGCTTGCCGTACTGTTTTGTGCAATCAAATTCATCATAACGGCCGCAAAAGTACCGCCGCCGCGAATGTTGTTTTATCGCAGAATGATGTTTTTAGCGATATTATTTATCGATTTTCGCGATAAATGAATATTTTTGCCGACGTAAAATTCAGAAGGATATGGAATTACGGCAGTTGAAATATTTTGCCGAAGTGAGTCGGCGCAAAAGTTTCTCGGAAGCGTCGAAGGCGCTTTTCATAACGCAGAGCACACTCTCGCAGCAGATTCAGAAACTGGAAGAAGAACTTGGCGTTGAACTACTTACGCGCGACACTCGGCACGTTGAGTTGAGCGACTACGGCACGCAGTTTCTGCCTTGCGCACTGCAGATTCTGCAAGACGCGCAGGCGGGCATCGACAAGATTAAAGACGCGCAAAACCTTATGTCGGGCGAGTTGCGCGTGGGTTCCACCTACTCGTTCGACCCGCTGCTCTACAAAACGGCGCTCGGATTCCACAAGCGCTATCCGCACATCAAACTGCTAATGCACAGCTCGTCGAAGGAAGTGCTGCTCAAAATGCTGACCGACAGGGAATTGGATATTGTGCTGGCCTACAAGTCGTATCTCACCGACGAGCGGATAATGTCGCACCCGCTGTTCAACGGCCGATTGAGCCTAATAATGGCCCGTCGGTACGCCCCCGACAGCACCGTCGGCATTGAACTCGACAGCCTGCCGAAATATCCGCTGGCGCTACCGTCGAAAGGCCTGCAAGCCCGCGACGCGCTCGATTTAATGCTCTCAACCCACAACATCAGTCTCGACATCCGCTTTGAGTTGAACAACCTGCACGGCATTTTGAGCCTTGTGCGCAACAGCCGCCTGGCCACCATTCTGTCGGGCGAAGTGGTGAGCAATGCCGACGCTTTTGCGGCCATCCCCATCAACCACCACGACGCCCGAATGGACGGCTGCTACCACTACCTGAAAAACACCTATCAGAAGAAATCGGCCGAAGTGTTCATCGATATGCTGAAGGAAAACAACGCGTTCAACCTTGCGGGAAGGATTGAAGGGTGACCTTCTCACCATTTCTTCCCCTCGCTCGCCTTGCCGTCTTTAATGGTGATAATCTTGTCGGCGCCAGCCACGGTGCGCATTCGGTGGGCAATCACCAAAACGGTCTTGCCTTTGATAAGTTTTGAAATCGACTGCTGAATAAGTGTCTCGTTTTCAACATCGAGCGAAGCCGAAGCCTCGTCGAGCAGGATTATCGGGGCGTTTTTCAGGAAGGCGCGGGCGATTGATATGCGCTGACGCTCGCCGCCCGACAGTTTCTTGCCGTTCTCGCCAATCACCGTTTGCCACTTATCGGGCAGATTCTCAATAAATTCGGTGCAGTTGGCAAGCGCAGCGGCCTGCATCACCTGCTCGTCGGTAGCGTCTTTGTCGCCAATGCGGATATTTTCCAAAACGGTGTTGTTGAACAAGGTAACATCTTGGAAAACAATTGAGTAAAGATTCATCAGCGTTTCGGGGTCGATTTTTGAAATGTCTTGTCCGCCAACGGTTATGCGGCCCGAATCGACGTCCCAGAACCGCGCCGCGAGCCTTGAAACGGTTGTCTTGCCGCTGCCCGACGGGCCAATGAGCGCCGTCACCTCGCCTTGCTTTGCGGTGAACGACACGCCGTCCAAAATCTTTTTTCCGTCCTGATAAGAGAACGTAACATTCTGAAACTCAATGTCGCCGCCGTTCACTTTGAGTTCTTCGGTACCAGTCTGCTCTTTGTGCATCAGAATCTCGTTGAGCCGCTCGCAGTTGACGTCGAGCGCAATAATGGCCGCAAAATGCTCAAGCGACGTAACCAGCGGGTCGTAAATGCGCGACGCTATCAGCAGGAACAGGAAGAATTCCAACAGGCCTAACTCGCAGTTTCTCAACAACATAGCGCCCACAAGAGCCGTGGTTGCAATGCCGAATTTCAGCAGCAGTTCGGCATTGCAGACAAAAAGCCCAGTGCCGAGTTCGTTCCAGAGCATACGTTTCTCAACCTCGTGAATTTTGGCTTTAATTTCCTTGAAATAAGGCTGTTGCGCGTTGTTTTGCCGCAGGTCGCGGACGGTTTCCAGACATTCCTGAATTTTTTCGGTCATCTCAACGGCCGCCGCGCTCTTCCGCTTGCCCAGTTTGTACTGCACCTTGCGCGAGAAAGCCACAATGAGCATACTCAACGGCAGCACCCAAACCACCGCCAAGGCCATCTTCCAGTTAATGAAAAACAGACACACGGCCAATATGCAAGTGCTTATTATTGAGCCGATTAGTTGCGGAATAAAGTGCGACGAAGCCTGTTCAATGCTTGCCGCGTCGTCCATCAGAGTCGAAGTCAGGTCGGCGCTGTCTTTCTTGGCGAAGAACGAAAGCGGCAGTTTCCGCAGTTTCTCGGCCAGCGTCACGCGTCTGATTCCGCTTTCGCGATAAGTCGAGAAGTAGCAGGTGTTGTATTGAATCACGGTGGTGACAATCATCAGCACCAGCCAAATGCAAATGCCTGTAAGATAAAAACTTGCGCGACCAACCAGAGTCCCGCCCATAATGTCCTGAATCAGGAACCAGAGCAGAACAACGGGCGAGAACAGCGCCAGATTGTAAAACACGTTTGCCGTCGACGCAATCACCATCGACCTTGCGCCCTCGTCAGATAGGGCATATTTTTGTTTAAGAGTTGCCATTTTATTTTTGATTTTCGATTTATGATTTTTGATTATCGCACTGATTACACAGAAGACACTGATTATCACAGTTTTTTGACTTCAGACATCAGACTACAGACTTAAGTCCGTTGCCTGTTGTCCGTAGTCCTTTTCAATTTTCAATTCTCAATCTTCCATTCCACCGATTTTTGGTATTCGTTCCACATTCGTGAATAGATACCTTGCTGTTTTACAAGGTCTTCGTGCTTGCCGCTCTCGACAATCCGTCCATCTTTGAACACGAAAATCGCGTCGGCGTCAACAACGGTTGAAAGGCGGTGGGCGATTTTTATAACTGTCTTTCCTTTAGACATTTCGTTGAATGCCCGAAGCACTTTTTCCTCGTTTTCGGGGTCGGCAAAGGCGGTTGCCTCGTCGAGAATCAGAATGGGCGCGCTGCGCAGCATCACCCGCGCAATGGCAATGCGCTGCTGCTCGCCGCCGCTCAAATAGGTGCCGCGGCTGCCAATGACAGTGTTCACGCCGTCGGGCAGGCGGTTGATAATGTCGGTGCATTGGGCGCGTTGCAGAACATCGGCAACTTCGGCGTCGGTTGCCGTCGGCTTGGCCATCTTGATATTGTCTAAAATGCTCGTTTTCATCAGTTTGCTGTCTTGAAAAACAAACGACACGATTTCCGACAGCCGCGCCTGCGGAATGTTGCGCACATCAACGCCGCCAATCAGAATGCGGCCTTCGGCAACATCCCAAAACCGCGACACAAGGCTTGCCGACGTGGTTTTGCCGCCACCCGACGGCCCGACAAAGGCCACGTGTCCGCCCGACGGAATTGTCAGCGAAATGCCGTCCAAAGCGTTCCGCGCGGCGTCTTTGTAACGGAATTTAACATTCTGAAACTCAACCGAATAATCGCTTGGCGTCTGCGGATTTTCGGCATCTTTCATCTCTTCGACATCGAGCACCGAATTGATTCGCAAAAGCGAGTTCTCAACAATCATATCGGCTTCCGACGAGTGCATCAACTTGAAGAAAATCACCGCGATAACGGGCGTGAAAATGATATAGAACATCAGGTTTGAGAAAAACTCGGGGCTTGCCGCGCCGCTTCCGTGCCATAGCGCAACGGCCGTCAGCATTGCAAAAAACGAGTTGATTACAACGGTGTAGGCCGTCATCGGAATGCGGAACCGACGGGTGTAACTAACTGAAAATCTTTCGTATGTATCAATCGCTGCCTTGAGTTTCTTGAACGAGAAAACCGACTGCCCGAACGTCTTCACAACAGGAATGCCGCGCACGTACTCAACGGCTTCCTTCGTCATATTCTCGAGCGCGACGTTGTAGGCCAGAATATCGCGCTTCAGCGACGGGCCCACCATAAAACCGTACATTATGAGAAAGGCGACCACAATGGTTGCAATGCACAGAAGGCCGATTCGCCAGTCGAAATACATCAGCAGGGCAATCATCGCCACGGGCGTCACCATTCCCACGGTGCGGTCGGGCAGAATGTGTTCCAGGTAGTTGCTCATTGCGTCGGTTGAGTCGATAATGATTTTGCGGATTTTGCCGCTGCCTTCGGTCTCAATGTGTCCGAGCGGCATCCGAAGCACCTTGGCCACGCAGCGCTCGCGAATGTTGGCCACCGTGCGGAACGCCCCAAGGTGCGAGCAGGCCAGCGCGCAAAAATAGACGCACATTGCGTTGACCGCATACTTGACGGCCGTAAATCCGTAATCTTCAATGTTTTCCGCTTTCGCGAAATCGGGCGCCACACTCAGCACTTCGTTCACGATTTTCCAAATGTAAACGAACGGCACCAGTCCCAGGCACGCGCTCGCCGCCGACAGCACAATGGCCCCAACGGTGAAATACTTGAACCAACCTGCGTTGTCCATCAGCGTGAGCAGGTTCGGTCGCTTTTTTGTTTTGTTATCCATATACTTAATTTTTAATTTGTTACGTTTTCAAAAATGAACAGAAGTCAAATTTGTTCTCAAAAAAAAAGGACCCGTTTCCGAGTCCCTTTTCCCTAACTTTAATTCAAAATACGGCTTGTTTGTCTGTACATTTTAAGTGAACGCTGTACGTTTTTAAACACTGCAAAAATCAACTGAAAACACGTATCGGTCAATCCCAATTTGTGGGGATTTGTAGCGTGGTTGGCTGACAATTTTATGGGAATAAATATGGCGCCGATTCTGCAATCAAGGTTGCAAATGTGCAGTGTGCCAATACCTGTTTGTGTGGATTGGCGGTGGCTTCGGCGGATGGCAGAATGTTTTTACGCAAACTCGTACTGCAAGATGGGCACATTCAGCGCATCTTCAAGTTTGCAGATAGTTTCAAGCGATAGGTTTTCCTCGCCTTTTAGCAGACGCGACACGTATTGCGGCGAGCACACCATACGCTGTGCAACATCCTGACGCGAAAGGTTTTGCCGCTTCATTTCCAGCGCAATTTTAATGGCTATGCGCCGCGAATATTGAAGCCAGCCCTTTGCTTTGGCACTGCGGCGCCGTTCTTCCTCCTCTCGCCACACTGATGGCGTTGATGACTGATAACGGCTCAAACGGTCGATTGCTTCTTGTTGTGTCATAGTTCAATTTCTTTTTGATAATCCTGAAAACTATCCTCGTCGAATACTCCTTCGTTAAGCAGAAAATTTCTGACTTTTTCCATCTTTTCCAACTCCTGCAAAGTGTGCTGCCGCTCTTGCATTGTCCGTGTCAGTTTGATGGCGCCGCCAGTGATGATGTAAATTCCCGCTTTAAGTTTTATGGCATACAGTCGAAGCCAACTTCTGCGGTGCGGACGGCCTTTATCCTTTTCGAGCAATATTTCGCCTGCGCTGTTGTTGTCAAGCGGACGAAAGAATTGGTCAAGGTCGGCATCGGGCGAAATATCCATTATGATGCAAGCCAAATCATCGCGGTCTTCCATTGTTTGATAGATTGCATCTTCAATGTTCGTGATTCTGAAATATGAAAGCAGGTCGTCGAAATTTTGGGTGAAGAAATCGGCGAGCCAGCCAGCATCGCTCCATTGCAACATCACTCTCCGAAGCGCATTGTCACTGTCGTTGTCATAACGTACCGCCCACAAACGTCCGTCCTCAATCACTTTGTCGAATGTCATAACTGCGCCAAATAAAAATTACGCCGCATAAATAATCAATTATTTTGAAAAATGCAACTTATAAGTTTCGGTAAGATAAATAAATTTGCAATTTCTATCAACCACACAAAATGTTGTTCGCTTCGGATTATGTAACCCCGAAGGGGTGAAAAAACACAGCCGCAGGTGTGAACCCACGGCTGCATCCAATATTCAGTAATACCCGCCTTATTTCAATCCTTCCGCTTGCTTCTTTTCTAACTTTTCGGCAAGGCGCATTCCGAAGATTGCAACGGGAATGGTCAGCAGAAGGGCGAAAACCAGCATTGGGGTGTTATCGATTACGGGCTTCATCATTGCGTCGTAGCCAGGGCGCATCTCTTCAACGGCGGCGGCAAGCGAGCCTTCGGTGTCGGTCCACCAGTGAATGGTGTAGGCGAAGAACGAGTAGGCCAGCGGCAGGAAACTCAAGCGGACGCCGCGCAGGGTGTTGTAGCCGCAGCGGTTGCGGATAATTTCGGCTGCGACCGTCAGAAGAATAATGCCAACGACGAACGCCGTGTCGGCTTCGCCCGCAATCAGGAACAGGACGAGCAGAACGCCGTTCAGGACCGTGGCCGCGCCAAAACGCCGCATCGCGGAAGCGGCAGGAAGATAGACAAGCGCCAGCAGCAGCGGCACAACCGCGCCAGCGTACGCATAACACGCGGGGTGAATAATCCCGCTCAATCCGCCTGCAATGAATGACAAAAACCAGGCGAATGCCAGTAACGAAATTTTAAAAATTGGTTTCATTTTCTTGAAATTTAAAAAGTTATTGTTAAATGTAAATTAGTGATAGTCTGCAAAATATTATTCTCTAACCGATTATTGCCGATTCGAACCGAAAAACATATCGGATAAAATCGGGTTGAATCGGTTAGCGATAAAAATCTGAGTTCCAAATCTGTTGTCCGTTGTCAGAAGTCTGTTGTCCATCGTCTAAAAACTAAACTTCGCCTTAACAAAAATCTCGGAATTGTCCTTATACATCGCGAACATTCCAGCGTCGGCGCGGAACCAGTCGTAGCCAGCGGTGAGCGAGATTTCGTCGGTCAGGTTGTAGTCGGCGTTGAAGCGAATGAAGAACGCACCGTTGTTGGCGCAGTCGAAGCGGCCGTATGCCGACAACTTCAAAGTGTTGCGCAACAAGGCTTTACTGATATTGGCCGTTGCCATTCCCGCGTTGCGATAGCAGCCCAGCAAGGCGGTGCCACCGTCGGTGTAGGTGTGGCAGTATTGCGCCATTAGAGTCCAGTCGTTGCCAGGATACCAGTCGATTCCGATAAGCGCAAGTGCTTGATTACGAAGCATCGGCGCCGACCTATAGCCAATGAACGACAACTGTTGGTTGAAATAGCCAGCCACTTCGGCGCGGACCACAAACTTGCCCACCGAAGCCGACGCATCGGCGCCAACCATCGTCATTCGGTGGTGGTGGGCGGCAACCGCAAGCGTGCCGTCGGGGTTGAAGCCCGTGAGTTGGAAGGCGGGCATCTTGTTCCACGTGCGCAGGACGCAGAGCGAGAAGTCGATACCGCTCATATAGGCCGACACGCGCCCGCCGAACTCGCTGTTTTCAAGTCGTTTAGACGGTGTGCGGTCGTCCATCGCGCAGTACATTCCGCCCATTGCGATTGCCCACGGGTTGACGCTGTCGGTTGGCAGGTTGAAAAACTCGGGCACGGGCACCCAAATGGCTTCGGCTTTCACAGCCATATTGCTGTAATTCAGCCGAATGGCGTTCACAGGAATGCGAATGTCGTCGTAGTCTTCGGCCAAAAATTCGGTGTAGTCTATCGGCGAGATAATATCGGTGACCTGCAGTCCGTCGGCCACGCCCCACGTGACAATCTGCTTGCCCGCTTTTATGCCCCAATTGCCCTGACTATGTTCAAGATAGGCTTCGCGCAGGTGCAGCCCAGTCTCGTCTTCGAGAATCGGGTTGTAAATGGCGTTGAGCGACACAAAGCCCGTTGTTGCGCCTTTCTCAAGGCCGCTCTCAAGGCGCGCGCACGTGCGGCTCGACATATAGTTCCACGGGTCGCTGCTGCGAACGGCGTGGTAGGTGTAGGCGAATCCTTTGTATTTGAATTTCAGCCCGTTATCGTCGTCTTGCGCCATCACTGCGAATGGCAGCAAAAACAGTGTGAGTAGGATTGGTTTCATAGTTAAATGTTTAGTTGAAAGTTGAACGGGTTGAACGGGTTGAACAGGTTTAAATCGTTATATAGTTTAAACTTGTTCAACAGCGAAGCGTTTAAACTTGTTCAACTTCCGAATCAAAGCCCCTTTTCCAACTGATTGACTGTAAAAATGTTATCGTTCACAGGTTGGTCGTACTTGTAGGCCTTGAAAACCAGATTGGTCTCGTGGTTGGTCTGCACGTTTTTCATATTCATTTGGCCGATAGTCCAGAAACCGTCAATCTGTTTCACGTCGGTGCAGACGAGCAGGCGGTGCAGTTTGTCGAGTTTGTCGTAATACTCAACGCGGACGGGAATCAGGCAGTCTTTCCGAATCCACGAAACGCGCCGAGTGTAGATTTCGCCCGTGGTGTTGGGCACCGATTGCAGCACCCAGCAGGCCTGACCGTCAATGGTTTCCTCGCGCAGCAGCGTGTGAGTGTCCTCGTCGGTGTTGCGGTGGCCCATATCGTCGTAGGTGAAGTCGGTGCCCATAAAATAGTCGGTTTTCGACGACGAGCCGCTGATTCGGCGCGTCTTTTTCATTGCGGGCAGATAGAGCCACTTGTCATCGTCGCGGTCGATTTGGTCGTATTCCCAGGTCAGGAAGCCCGTGCCCTTCACGTCGCCAGGGTAAAGGAAGAACATAATGGTTTTGCGGTCTTTGCCGTAGTCTTTGGCAAACGATTTGAGTTCGCGGACGCGCTTGCTGCCGTTCTTGTTGACGAGCGTCAGGCTCATCTCGCAGTAGCGGGTGTCGCCGTCGGGGCGGTTGTGGACTTTTTCGGCAATCTCGCGGCCCGTAAGAGCCTGTGCCATAATGGTTGACGCTGCGAACATCGCGCCAGCCAGAAGTGTTAACTTTTTCATCTTATTACTGATTTTTTATTGTTGATTTTCGTTTTTTGATTATTGATTATCGCACAGAAGACACTGAATACACTGATTATCACTGTTTTTTCTCTAACCGATTTTATCAGATTCAAACCGAATCGGTAATCGGATAAAATCGGATTGAATCGGTTAGAGTTTTTTTTACAATCGATTATTTATGATTTATTGTCTTGATTATTAGTAAAATCTGTGAAATCCTGTGTTCTCTGTGTCATCTGTGCGAAATATGGGTTCTAATTCATTTTTCACGTTCCTCGCCGAAGACTTTGAAGCGCCGCATCACGATTGGCGAGATAAACAAATCGGCGAACAGGGCGGCCACAAGGCCCGCGGCGGCCAGAATGCCAAGGTCGCGGAAGTTGTTGGCGGTCGACGACAGGAAGCCCAGGAAGGTGGCGGTGACAATCACCGTCGACATCACCACCGCAACGCCAATCACACGGAAGGTGCGCAGAATGGCGTGCCGATAGTTGGCTCGGCGGTCGAACTCAAGGTGCGCGTGGTTGACAACGTGAATGGTGTCATCAACCGCCAGGCCAAGCACCATCGGGATTACAATGGCTGTAACCATATCGAGCGAGTAGCCGAACCAGCCCATCACGCCGCCCACAAAAATGATTGGCGCAAGGTTCGGAATCATTCCTACAAGGCCCAGTTTCACGTTGCCGAAGGCCAGCATCAGCAGCAGGCCCACAATGAGCACCGAAATGAGCAGCGACCACATCTGACCGCGAACCAGATATTGCTGCATTACAGTGAATTGCGGCAGGTTGCCCACGGTTGAGATAACCGCATCGGGGAACAATTGCGCGGCGTAGGCCTCAAGGTCGTTCATATCGTCCTCAACCTCTGCCGAGTTGTATTTGGTGATTTCAACCTGAAGACGTAACTTACTGTACTCATAATCAATCCAATAGTTGGTTTCCGAGCCGCCCGCGTTCTCGTAGAGCAAGAGCAGTTGGGCCACCGCGTCGCTGCTTTCGGGAATGCGGTAGAAGGCCTGATTGTTCTCGTTCAGCGTGCGGTTCATATCCTTCAGAATTGGCAGAATTGAGTAATGGCGCTTTGTAAGTCCGTATGTTTCAACGCGTTTCTCAAGCAGTTCGAGTTTGAGCAGCGTTTCGGGCTGTTTGGCCTCGTCGGCGTTGGGCAGCGCCACAAGCAGGTCGTACGAGTACATTGAGCCGATTTCCGACTCGCTAACGTTCAGCAACTCATCGACATACGGCACCTGACGGCCCATTGTCTTCTCAACATCGAAAGCGGGCTGAATGCGATAAACGGCTGACGCACAAACGATTGCCAGCACGCACGAAACAATCATTATCTTTCGGCTGTGCGACAGAACCCACTCGCCCAGACGTTGGAACCAGGCGTCGGCGCGGCCCTCAATGGTGTTCACAAACGATTTGCGCAGGCGAATGTTCTTTTTGCCGAACGAGTAGATTATCGGTGTGAAAATCAGACAGGTAAGCACCACCGACACAATGCACAGCGACGAGTTTATGCCAATGGCCTTCATCGGCACAATCTTCATCGCCACAAACGAGAGCATTGCCGCAATGGTGGTGATTCCAGAGAACATCACAGGCCAGCCCGTCTCGGTCACGGCCTCGGTAATGGCCCGCAGGCGGTCGCCGTGCTGAACCAACTGCGTACGGAAATAGTTGTAAATGTGAATGTTGTAGGCGATTGAAATGGCAAAGCACAGCACCACAACCGACAGCGTGGCGGCCGAGTCAATGTAGAGCCCCGTCCAGCCAATCCAGCCGAAAGCCATCAGAATGCTCATTATGGTGGTGGCGATTGGCATCAGAATTCCGCGCAGCGAGCGTGTGACCACGGTCATTATTATAATGCCGATAATCAGCACAATAACCAGCATCATCGCCATTTGGCCGTGCATATACTCGTTCTTCTCGTACGACATATACGGCATTCCCGACGCGTGCGGGTGCAGGCTCGCGTACTTGGGCTGCGAGCAGATTTCCTTCGCCTCGCGGCCAGTCATCAGGTCGGGCGCCTCGTTGGTTTCGGCCTTCCACACCGAGTCCTCGGGAAACGGCCGCAACTTCACCATAATCCACGACATTGTGCCGTCCTTCGAGATTAGGCGCTGCGCCAGTTCGGGCTTCGAATAGGCGGCCCGCTTAATGGCGGCCAGGCCCTCGGCGTCGTCGGGAATCACATCGGGCACAATCTGCCCAAGTTCCATACCGTCGTCGGTGCCAACCATAAACTCAAGGTCGGTGAGCGACGTGATTTTCTCGGAATACGACAGGCTGTCCATCAGGTTGTTGCTCAACTCGCGAATGAGTTCCAGATTCTGTTTGGTGAACAGTCCGCCGTCGTTCTGCACCAGCACGGCCACGTAGTAGTCGTTGCCGAAAATGGCCTTGAACTCGTCGGTTTTCTCGAGCATCGGGTCGCCCTCAACAAAATAACTGTCCCACGACGTCTCGAAATAGATTCGTTTAAGTCCCATTGCCGACAACACAAAGATTGCGGCAAACGCCAGCACCGTCAGCAGGCGGTGACGCAGATTCCACTCTGTCAGAGCGCGGAATCGTGAATTGATTTTCTCAATGTTCATAATTGTATTTGTTTAATGTTTAGAAGTTTAGAGTTGAGAAGGTTTAGAGAGTTGAGAAGGTTGAGTTTTTTCTCTAACCGATTTTTGCCGATTCGAACCAAAAAACATATCGGATAAAATCGGGTTGAATCGGTTAGATATTTTTCATTGTTCATTGCAGATTGTAAATCAGTGTTATCAGTGCAATTTTCCCCGTTGGTTCCGTCGTCCAAAAACGAACAACATTCAGAATCGTTCACAAAAAAAAGGGACCCGTTTCCGAGCCCCTTTTCCTGACTATTTAAAATCAAACTATGGTGTATTTGTTTTGCCATTAAACTGAACGCTGTACGTTTTTAAACGCTGCAAAAATCAGCCGTAAAACGGAATTGGGCAATCCCCATTAGTTGGGATTTGCAGTGCAGAATGTGGCAAGTTGGGGGGATTGGATTGGAACGCAGATTTTTTTTCGCACTGACCACACAATAAAACACTGATTTACACAGATTTCTTTTCTAACTACGGAAAACACGAAATCCCGATAGCTATCGGGAACGGAAAGGGCAAGCTAAAGGTTGCTGTTGAACGCAGATTGAACTG
>JAEEGH010014541.1_pt1 | contig 17266 bp, 17 predicted proteins | sample 9134181 | NCBI WGS metagenome assembly JAEEGH01 (sample SAMN16246544, study PRJNA631951) | gut metagenome | biome: gut microbiome; feature: rumen; material: DP-attached | host: Bos | place: Iran: Karaj | collected 2018-10
GTGAACGCTGTCGTCGGAAGCGATACCGTCAAGGTGAATACCGACCCCGTGGCCGTGAAGGTCTCGACGCGTACTACTGGCGAAGAAGACGACATTCTGGAAGCGGAAGACCCGCTGGACGACCCGAGGCTCCCGCAGTGGATTTACATCTTGCTGATTGTCGTGGGAGTAGCGTTCCTCGTGTTCCTTGGCTGGTTCCTCCACAAAAAGTTTGCGAAGAAGGGCGAGGCTCCGAGGCTTCCGCCTTACGAAGAGGCCGTGCTTGCGCTCAAGGAACTGCGTCAGAAGAATTATCTGGCCGAAGGGAACCAGGGCGACTATTTTATGTCGCTTGGATTTATCGCTCGCCGCTACATCGAACGACGTTTCGAGGTAGACATTCTCGATGCGACCGTGGCCGAACTCAAGCAGCGCATGGCGCACGTGGCAGGGCTTCCGCAGGCCTATAAGGAATCGGTGGTGACGCTTGCCGTAGAGACCGAACCGGTGAAATTCGCGAAGATGAAGCTCGAAGGCGAACGCTGCCGTTTCTGGGACGAATGGGCCGACCGCTTGCTAGAAGATACGAAGCCGTCGCCGGAAGAAGAACAGCAAAAAAAGGCCGCTCGTGCTACGAAAAAATAACGCTACAAAAGTCGCTCACTCTTTACGGGGAAAGTCCAATCAGGGTTCCGTGCAGTCGAGGCAAGTCCACTCCACGACTCCGTCGCAGTCGCCATTAGCGGAAAGCCTCTTGCAGGAGTAGCTTTCGATATCGATCAGGAATCCGAGTTCGCCCGCATTTTCGGTGCAGCAGCCGTCACAATCCTCGTCGGAACACATATCGTAAACCACGGCATCGATGGTACGGCCTTTTTGACGGAGTCTGAAGGTTTTCAGCTTGTACTTATCCCAGTCCTTTTCGTGGACGGCGATGATATTATGTTCGCTGACCCACTCTTCGGTCTGCTGGCCGTCGACACCCGCGAAATAGCCCGCCCAGGTGCATCCGTTGTATTCGATGCACTCTTCGCTACCGGGGTCCGGCCAAGAAGTGTACCAAGTAAGGTTCGCCTTGTTCCAGACGGTATCTGCAGAAGATTCACTGGAGGCGACTTCGTTCTGTTCGGAAGAACTTGATTCGACAGATTCACTCGAATTCAATGATTCGCTTGAATTCGCAGTTTCACTCGAGTTTACGGTTTCGCTCGAATTCAAGAGTTCATTCGAACTGCTTGACATTTCCGCGGAGCTATACGACTCCGAAGAATTACTCGAAGAGTCTTCGCCACAGGCGACAACCATCACGGTAAAAATCGAGGCCGCCCCAAAGGCAATCCACTTTTTCAGAGCATCCATATTCTTCTCCTATTTTTTACGGAATACGCTCGACGCAAATCTCAGCGAGAAGCCTCGCGTAACCTAAAGGCGACACAGGCGATATCCACGACTCGCGGAAGGCTCATTTCGCGGCTCATGCCCTGCGGCAGGTTACGAAAACCCACATTCTGGATTTTCTCATAAAGTTTCCGGATGGTCTCGGCGACGGAATCACCGGCATTTGAAGCGTCACCCGATTCCGCATTGCTTGCGGCATTCTGCAACAGGTTCAGGAGGACAAATCCGGAACCGAAACGTTGCTGCCTATCGACAAGCGTGTTGAGGCGTGAAGTGTCGGACACCAAAAAGCCTATTTGTAACAAAGTATCACCAGCAAGTTTTACCTTGACTTGACGCTCCACGGCAGAGGTGGGACGCACCGACTTTTGCAGGGGTTGCATGTAGGCTACAAATGATCGCGGTTGCGACACTTCGGCTGGCTCACTTCGACCCAGCTCAGCGCAAGCAGTGACCTTTACTTGCGGCACTTCGGCCCTGTAATTCGCCATGATGACGATGTTGTCGGCAAGGTCGAGGTAGTCGCCGCAGGCACCCGCCACCAGGATAAAGCTGTAGCCCTGTGCCGAAATTTCGCGGATACGGTCGGTCAACGGAATCAGCGGTTCGCGTTCATCGCCCAGGAGCTTGCGTACACGCCCGTCGCGAATCAGGAAATTCACCGCCGAGGAATCTTCGTCAATCAGGAACGTCCTGGAACCCGCTTCCATAGCTTCGAGCAAGTTCGCGGCTTCGCTGGTAGAGCCCGATGCAGAAAGCGTATTGAAATTCTTTGTCGAAACACCGCCCGGCAAGTCGCGCACAAACGGCGACAAGTCCGTACCGCGTACGCTGCGGCCGTCTTCGACGCCCACGCGGATCGCCGATTCATCTATCACGATTCCTTCGCGGCCATCCCCCGGAATATGCGGGTAGACGGCGCGGGTCAACGCCTGCAACAAGGTGGACTTACCGTGGAAGGCACCACCGGTAATCACGGTAATCCCCTTCGGGATTCCCATACCGCGAATATCACGGCCACACACGTTCAACGTTACCGCCATTTCTTCGGGTGCGACAAAAGGGATTGCCCCTTCTAACGGCATTTCGCTCAAGCCAGATGCACGCGGAAGCACGGCACCGTCGGGAACGAAGGCACAAAGGCCCCGGGCATCAAGCTGCGACAAAATTTCCTTGCGTTCGGCGAGCACGCGGAAATGTTCCTGCAAGGCCGCCTCGTCGGACTTACTGTAATAAAGCCCCGCCGATACCAGGTCTGGCAACACCATCGTCAAGATTTCGGCAGCCAGTTCCGCCTGAATCTTGCGGCCATCCCCCGGAAGTTTCACCTGCAGGCACGCCCTGAGTTCGCCGTTGTCGATCCACAGGGAATTCCGTACCAGCATTTCGGGTCCAGCCGTGTCGAAAATGACCGCCGCATCCTTACCGGGGTAGCGTTCCTGCACCAGGCGTCCAAGCTTTCTATACAGAAAATCGCTGAGCGCAAGGCGACGTTCATAGGTTCCGCCCCACTCGCCCGCATAGCCGAGCATCGAAAGATTCGCCTTGATGAGCACCCTGGAAGCGGGGGCATACGGGTCGCCCTGCACGTGCAGGAATTCCAGGGCGAAATCGCCAAAATCCCACGGTTTGTCGGCCAGGGACTTGTAAAGGCCGTAATTTTTGCCATTTAGGGAACGAATTTTTTGGTAAAGGGCTTTCATAGGGTGAAAAGTAGATTTTAGACGAGAGACGAGAGACGAAAGACGAGAGAAAGAATGACAATCTCTGGATTATTCAATCCACAAATCCAAATTCTGAACTCCGAAATTCGAATTATTTTCCCCAGGTATCCAAACTTTTGCAGAAAAAAAATTTAAATTCCACAAAAACTTTATATTTTTAGAATAAACAAATAGGAGAAATCCATGAAGAAGCTGTACATCTTTGCGCTTTTGGTCGCATTCCTCGTTACCTCCGCCGTCGCAGACGACGATCCACCTCCGCGCGGCAAGGCTGCAACCATCACCATTATCACCAACCCGCCTAACAGCGACGTGTTCCTCGGTGGCGAACCCCTCGGCAAGAGCCCCATCGAAAACATGAGCGTCAAGTCCGGCCGTCAGACCCTCGTGGTGATCGACCAGGGTTACGAACTCGTGAACCAGCGCGTGAACATTTGGCCGGGTAACGACAAGCGCAACACCTTCGACTTCGGCACCAAGATTCCTAAGGGCGCCATCAAGGTGACCACCATTCCAGGCAAGTGCCTCATCTACATCGACGGCGACAACGCCGACAAGACCGACGGTGCAGCACTCACCATCAACAACCTCGATGCCGGTGACCACGTGGTTCGCGCCGAATGCTCCAACCGCAAGTCCGCCGAAGCCCTCGTGACCGTGAAGGGCGAAGAAACCGTCGAAGTGACCCTCGACGCTTCGGGCAAGAAGAAGAAAAAGTAATTTCTCTCTCAGTGGTTTATACCATCAGTCCTCCGGCACTCGCCGGAGGCATTTTTTTACTAGTCTCTGCCTACTTTTAATTATATTTCCATTACCGTCATTACGGAGTTTTCATGAAACGCTTTATTCTTTTAGCTATTTCAGCCCTGTTGCTTTGTTCCTGCGCGAACAAGTCCATGACCCGCTACGAAACTCTCGCCCCCGTCCTTAAGAAAGAAGGTTTCGAGGGCACCATCAAGAAAATCGAAGAAGAAAAGGACGATATCTACGGTAGCAACAGCACCTACCTGTACCACTTTGACCAGGGAACGCTCTACCATTACGCCGGCAAGAACAAGGAAAGCATCAAGCATTTCGAGCAGGCCGAACAGATTTACGACGACCTTTTCACCAAGTCCGTGACAAACGAGGCGGCGGCGATCGTCACCAACGATAACGTCCGGCCCTACAGGGCACGCCCCTTCGAACTTCTGCTCATGTACCAGTACCAGATTCTGAACTACCTTGCCATCGGAGACCTGGACGGGGCGCTCGTCGAAGTCCGCCGTGCACAGATCGCCATGGAGGCCCTGTACCAGAAGGACAAGGATAAGGTGAACGACAACGGCTGGTTGCGTTACCTGAGTGCCCTCGTCTACGAAATGGCCGGTGAAGACGACGATGCCGCCATTTCCTACCTGAAGGCGGCCAAGGCCTTTGAAGAGGGAAACGTCAAGATGCCCCCCGAAGTCTGGGAATTCATTACCGAAAGCCTCACCAGAATGGACCGTGCCGACGACCTGAAGAATTTCAAGAGCGCAAAGCTTTCCCAGACGCCGAAAGCGACCGCCGCACGCGAAAAGGGGCAGGAAATCATCTTGATTGGCTACGCTGGACATAGCCCCATTCTCGGAGAAATGTACCTGTCCGGAACATTCGTGAGTGCAGGCGCCCTGAACCTCACCCACAAGGACGGAAAGACCGGAAAGATCACCTCGTTCACCCTGATCGCCCCCCCGGTCGCCGGAGCAGGCGGAAACACATTCCATGTCGGCTTTTCGCTCCCCCAGAGAATGGACCTACCCCAGAGGACCAGCCTTTTTGCAGTCAATGTGGACGGCCAGATGAAGGTTTCGCCCGAAAAGGTGGTCGCAGTCGATGCTGAGCTCGACAAGAACATGAAGGACGAGAACGCGACCACGATGGTCCGCACCGCCACCCGCGTCGTGATCCGCACCGTCGCCGCCCAGAAGGCAAAATCGGCCACCAATACAGGCAACGGGCTGTTTGACCTGGTAAAAAATATTGCCGTAGACGTGGGACAGAGCCAACTGGAACAGGCCGACCTGCGCGTGGGCCTCTTTATGCCGAATTCCATCTACGTCACCCGTATCCCCGTAGACGCCGGTAAACATCAGGTTACAATTACGGCGCTCGGAAGCATGGGACAGGTGGTCGGAGACTATAGGCTTGGACAGGTTTCTGTGGCAAAAGGCCAGAAAAAATTCATTCTGGTGCCCTCAATCGACTAATTTTCGACATTTTAGCAAAATAAAAGTATCCGCTTTTCAAAATAATAATTTAGTTTCAAAGGCAAACGTTTAAGGAGTACTCATGAACTTTAAAGCTTTACTCGCTGCTGGCGCCCTGCTCGCCACCCAGTCGTTCGCCATAGTCGGCCTCGGCGTCCACTACGCCCCCGGCTTCGGCACCAAGATGTCCGGAATGGACAGCCCCGCCCCCATCAACGAAAACGACAATTCCGTGCTTCTCAAGCATGAAGGATTCAGCGGAACCATGCAGGGCTTCGGTTTCAAGCTGTGGGTCGACCTGCTTCCCGTAATCGACATCGAAGCAACCATGAACTTCCAGTTCGGTTCCTACGACGCTACCCTCTACGTCGAAAACCCGACGGACAATTCCTATATCGAAGTCCCGCTCGAAATCGAACTGGGCGGAACCCCGTTCGCAAAGGCGAACCCCAAGTTTGTCGCCATGACCGGTGACCTTTCCATCACCTACCCCATCACCTTTATCCCCATCATCCGCCCCTATATTGGCGGCGGTCTTTCCTACCACCTGAACAGCTTCGTCCTGAACCAGAAGTTCGTCTCTAGCGTGGTCGACGAAAGGGCCATGACGCTTGTCAAGGAACTTGCAGGAATCGGCACCAACATTGACCCCGAGAACCTCGACCCCAACACCCGCGCAATGGCCGAAGAGAAGTCCAAGGAACTCGGTGAAACCATGAAGCAGAACGTTCAGGACGCGGCCACCAACGAAGGTCTCACGAAGAGCCTCGGCGGACATGTCCTGGTGGGACTGCGCGCAAAGCTCCCCATTATCCCGATCGCCGCCTACGGCAACTTCAAGTACTACTTCGGCGGCGACTATCCGAAAGAAGTCGATGCAGGCAATATGACCGTCGAAGTCGGTGTCGGACTCGCAATTTAACACACTCCTAGGTAAATCAATGACAGAAAATACAAGCAGCACAAAGATTCTTATCATCGAAGACGAAATCGCCATTGCCGAAGGCCTTACCGACCTCTGCAAGATGAACGGCTATGTCGTTAAACATTGCGCCGATGGCGAAAGCGGCCTTGCAGAAGCCTTGAGCGGGCAGTACAACCTGGTCCTTCTGGACCTGATGCTCCCCGGCATGGACGGCTTTACCGTTTGCGACAAGATCCGCGAACAGGACAGAAGCCTCCCCATTATCATCCTGTCTGCAAAGAACGCCGACGACGATATCATCAACGGACTCAAGTACGGTGCCGACGACTATATCCCGAAGCCGTTCTCTGTCCCCATGCTGCTCGCCCGAATCGATGCCGTGCTGCGCCGCAGCCGCCAGACGATGGAAAACGAGGGCAAGCTTGTTGCCGGAAGCCTGCGCGTGAATTTCCGCGAATACACCGGTACCCGCGGTACCGAAGAAATCGCCTTCACCCGCAAGGAAATCGAAATTCTCGAATACCTGTGGACGAACCGCGACCACGCCGTTCCGCGCTCCGAACTTCTGCGCAAGGTCTGGGGTTACGAGAATGCCGACTCCGTTGACACCCGCACGGTTGATATCCATATCACCAAGCTCCGCAAGAAAATCGAGGACGACCCGTCGCATCCGAAGCTCTTGGTGACGTTCCGTGGAGAAGGTTACCAGATGCGTTCGTCGCCCGACCTTGACAAGTGAGTCGTCAAGCCCTATTTACCTATCTGAAAAAACATCAGGCGGTCATCAAGGAACGCCTGGTGTTTATTTCTATTTTCCTGCTCATTGCGATTCCCCTGACAATCCTTCTGGTAAAGACCTACGAGCAGTCGACCGCCCTCGAGGAAAAGAAAATCGAGGAACGCGTCGATGACGCCTACGAAAGCCTGCGACTTCGGCTAGCCTCGGACTTCAACCTGGAAAACAGCCGTTCCTACAAGGACTACGGCATACTGAACTCCATTACGGTCATTGGCGGAAACAGCCGACTTTTCTCCGAATTTTTCTCGTTTCCGGATTCGAGCGGACCCTACTGTGATTTCGACTCCCTGTACAGGCAATGCCACAAGGGGCTTATCGGGCATTTCCAGATTTCGCACAACGGCGAACTCCTGACTCCGTTCTACCCCGATACAAGTACCGGCATCGGAAAATCGATGTGGGACAACTTTTCGTTCGACGACCAGGAACAGCGCAAAAAGACTCGTGAGCTGATCCAGCACCTGCTAGACACCCTGGAAATCAAGAACGGACTTCCCAAGAAGACGGTACAGACACTCGACTCGACCGAAGCCATTGACCAGCTCTGGGACGAAATCCGCGACCTGCAGATCCCCACCCGCGTAGAGCTCACCTCCGAAGAAGAAGCGCTCACCTACATGGCAGAAACGGCCAAAAGCGATTCCTCGGTATCATCGACCATTCCCATCTTTAACGGCAGCAACACCAACGTGAACATCACGGACCTGAAAGTCCAGATGACGTCGGAATATTTCGTATTCTTCCGCAAGATATACATTGGCATGTTGCCGATCCTACAGGGCTTTGTTGTAGACAGGAACATTTACCTGAACTACATGACCCAGGAAGAACAGATCGCCTACGAAGAGCTCCCGTACGCCATAGAACTGAAAATTGACGACAACGTTTTAATCACGATCGGCAAGAACCATAGCAACTATGTCCTGAGGACAAAGAAATCGCTCGCCGCGCCCTACGAAAAAATTACGTTCGTCATGTATTCCAGCAAGACGGCAAATACCGCGGGGCTCACCATCCTCTTTATCGGCTTTATATTGCTTATCGTTATCGCCGCATGCCTCATCACCATTTACCGTTTTACGCAGAGCAAGGTGGCGCTCGCCTCCAAGCGACAGGATTTCGTGTCCGCCATTACGCACGAACTGAAGACTCCGCTGACCGCAATCAAGATGTATGCCGAAATGTTGCAGAATTCCTGGGTGGCCAGTGAAGAAAAGAAGCAGCGCTACTACGGCCAGATCGCAAGCGAGGCGGACAGGCTTTCGCGACTCATCCAGAACGTACTGAACCTTTCCAAGCTCGATGGAAACCGCTGGAACGTCCAGCTCCGCAAGGAACGCCCCAAGGCAGTCCTCGACGACTTTATCGCGACCTACAGCAGAAACATCGAAAAGCAGGGATTCGAGCTTACCGTGTCGACCGATACCGATGCAGACAACGTATCTATCCTGATTGACCGCGACGCCGTGATGCAGATTTTGATGAACCTGGTGGACAACTCGCTCAAGTTCTCGAAAAGCGCTAGCTACAAGATGATAAGCATCGAGCTTAGAATCAACAACGGCGACATGTACCTCGCGGTACGCGACTACGGGCCGGGCATTCCTGCATCCGAAATGAAGAAAGTTTTCCAGGAATTCTACCGCGTCGAAAACGAGATGACCCGTTCGACGAGCGGCACCGGCATCGGCCTTTCGATGGTGAAAAAGCTCTGCACGCTCACCAACATGAAAATCGAAATCGAAAACGCAGGCCCGGGACTCAGGACCAAGATACACTTCCCGCCGCTGGACATTTAACATGCTTTGTAAAAGTCGCCCTGGATTTAAGTCCGGGGCGTTTTAAGTAATATTTTTCTAAATAAAATGTCCAACCCCTTTGTCCCATTTTTTAGTATTTTTGAAGTGCCTAGATTAAAATCAAGGGCATAAACGAGGAGCACGTTATGACTCAAGAAGACATTCTGAACAACCCGGAAAAATTCGACCTTTCTATCGAATCCGTGGGAACAGGAACCCTCAAGTCCCCGATGAAGGGAGTCCCGTTTGTCGCCGAAAGCGACCGAGTAAGCCTCACCGCTGACATCGACCGCATCAAGGCGTTCCAGGAACAGGGTATTGAGATTCCGTCGCTGGAAGCGGCCGGCCCTCGTGAAACCATTTTCCATGACCCCGCCTGGACGCGTGCAGGCATCGTGACCTGCGGAGGCCTCTGCCCCGGCCTGAACAACGTGATCAAGGGTCTTGTACAGGTGCTGTGGTTCGACTACGGCGTCCGAAACATTTTCGGCATTCCCTACGGCTACCGCGGACTGAACCCCGCCTACGGATACTCCCCCATCATTCTGGACCCGGACGTAGTGGACGCCATCCAGGAAGACGGCGGCACGATTCTCGGAAGCTCCCGCGGAAACCAGGACGCGAAAGTCATGGTGGACACCCTGATGCGCCTGAACATTAACGTACTGTTCTGCATCGGTGGCGACGGAACGCTTCGCGGCGCCCACGACATCGCCGAAGAAATCAAGAAGCGCCACCAGCCGATTTCGGTCATCGGAATTCCGAAGACGATCGACAACGACCTGAACCTGATTGACCGCACCTTCGGTTTCGAGACCGCAGTGCTCTCCGCAACCGACGTGATTACCAGCGCCCACAACGAAGCGAACGGCGCCTTTAACGGACTTGGACTCGTGAAACTCATGGGCCGCGACTCGGGCTTTATCGCCGCCTACGCGGCACTTGCCACGACGGTCGTGAACATCTGCCTGGTCCCCGAAGTTCCCTTTACGCTCGACGGACTTTTCAAGGCGCTCGAAAGCCGCTACGGCAGCGGAAAGACGCATGCCGTCATCGTTGTCGCCGAAGGCGCCGGACAGGAACTTTTCAAGGATCAGCCCGAACGCAGGGATGCAAGCGGCAACATCCTGAAGAACGATATCGGTGAATTCCTGACAAGAAAGATCAAGGAACATTTCGACAAGGTCGGAAAAGAAATCAACATCAAGTATTTCGACCCGAGCTACATGGTGAGAAGCATTCCCGCCAAGGGCACCGACGCCATTTTCTGTTTCCAGCTCGCCGAAGCCGCCGTACACGCAGGCATGGCCGGAAAGACCGATATGGTCGTGGGGAGCATGAACAACGCCTTTTCGCACGTGCCTATCGAATACGCCGTGAGCGAACGCAAGAAGATCAATCCGAACGGAGCCCTCTGGCACGCCGTTCTCGGTATTACGCGCCAGCAGGACTATTTCTCCGGCAAGGGCAAGGGAAAGTAGACCGCATTTTAATTTTAGGAGGACACAAAAGTATGCTAAAGCAAGAAGATAAGGTTCTTATTCGAACCGCCCTGATGGAATATCGCTATCTTTTGTTCAAGACCTACCACGGCACCGAAGACGAAAAGACGCAAATCGCGCACGTGAACAAGGTCTTGCAAAACTGGAAAGTGTAAAATTCCTGCAAGAGGATCGATGAAGCATTTTTTTGCCACGCTGTTTCTTTTAGCGGCTGGGGCTCTGGGGTACGCAAACGAAGACCTTCGTATTGCGGATTCCTGTTATGCGGCCCGAGCAGAACGCGCTAAGGGCGACAAGGCGGACCCCAAAAACGCAAGGCTCATGATCGACCACTATCTAAAGGCCATGAGCGACAGCACCGTTTGGGAACGCGCCACCGAAGGCTACGTAAAAAGTCTTTTTTTCTCGTTCAGGTTCGTCCATTTCGAAACGCACCAGCGAAAGGCAAAGCTGGATAGCCTGAAGGCCATTAGCGAAACCGCCTATATGCAGTTCCCTAAGAACAAGGAAATTGCGCACGTGTACGCAAGCGCCCTTTCGATGTGGGGGAACGAACGCGGAGCGCTCACCTCGGTAAAGGACGGAGTCGCCGCCAAGGTGCGCGACGTGGCAACCGCCGCCGAGGACTACCAGGTGCTGGGACGCGCCCATTTCGTGCTGCCTTACGTGCCGCTGATACTTTCGTGGCCCGACAAGAAACTGGCCGACAAGTACCTGAACATGGCCCTGCAAAGGGATCCCAAGGACATTTACAACTATTATTTTATGGCTGAACTCCGGTTCGACCAGAAACGCTACGCCGACGCACTCAACCTTATCGACCGCGGACTTTCACGCGGAGTGCGCACGAATTACTTCCTCGAAGACAAACGGGGACGCTGGCAGCTGAAGGAACTCCAGAAAAAGATCAACGCCAAGCTCGACAAGAAATAACGGCCGAAGCTGGCGATTGACACTTCTTTCTAAATCTTTTATCGGCTCTATTGAGCTGCAACAGTGATTGCGACAACCGTACCGATAGCCATAATTGCAAGGAAGACCCCCGCACCGCTATTTTGAGGATTGGCCTTGGCTTGGGATTCCTCGTCGCAGGCGTGTTCCTTGGCGCAAAGCTGCATGCGCTTCACAAGGTCATCCAGGAGTTCGTCCTGCTTGTATTTTCCAAGAGGATACTGAATCGTCATCAGGATGGTTCCCGTTCTGTCGTCTGCGATCTCTGCAAAGAAGTGGCTGTAATAAACCGTATTTCCTTCCAATTCGCCCTCATAGTTGATCGTCATGCGGTAAGAGGAACCGTATTGCTGGAATTCCTGCTGTTTCAGGGTGGTATCCGAATCCAGGCTGTTGATTTCGGTGAAACGGCTTTCCTTGTTCAGTGTCGTCGTATTCTTGAGTGCAACCTTGGAGAGTAGCCTGAAACCCGATTTCTGCAGGCGCACCTGGAGTTCTCCCATAGTGGCCCCATTGTCATTTTCGGCAGTAATGGTGAAAGGGATTTCCTGATTGATAGCCGCTTTTTCGTCAAAGAAGAGCTTGGGCTTAGGGCCGCTGGCGCAGCCGACCAAAAGAATTGACGCTAAAAACAGGAGCGATGTTGTTCCGAGTTTCATGAAATTCCCCTTGGGTTTGAAACTATCCAATTGCAAAGTAAAAATAGCTTTCTGTAGGACTCAAGTCAAGTTTTTCACAGCAGGTAGTCCATGCGGATGTTGCGCATGCTTTCGAACAGGTTCGCCTTGAGGGTGGAATTTCCCTTGGTGAGGCTCTTGATTTCTTCGCGAATGGACTTGCGGTGCGACGCCTTCGAAAATTCGCAGGTGCAGGTGAACTTGCGGATGCCGGCGTCTTCGGCGTACTCGATGATTTCGGACTCTTCGCAGTAGCACAGCGGGCGGATGATGCTGCACGGATACTTTTCGTAGGGCACCATCGGGGGCATTCCGCTGAATTCGCCCTTGTAGAGCATGTTCATCAGGAGCGTTTCGACAATGTCGTCCATGTGGTGGCCGAGCGCAATCTTGTTGTAGCCGTTTTCGCGGGCGAACTTGATGAGTTCGGTGCGGCGTTGCGTACTGCACCAGTAGCAGTTGAGCTTGCGACCTTCTTTCAGGCGACCTTCGACGGCGACGTCCTTGAAGAAGAACGGAATCTGCGGATACTGCTCCGCCATGCGCTGCAGGAATTCTCGCGGAGCCTTGTCCGCAAAGTCGCTCTGGATGTGGATGGCCCCGATTTCACAGTTCGGCAGGAACTTTCCCATACGGGATGCCAGTTCCATTAGGAGCACGCTGGAATCCTTGCCGCCCGAAACGGCAATCAGCACCTTGTCGCCGTCTTCAATCAGGTTGAAGTCGTGGAGTGCCTTGGTGATTTTTTTGCTGATGCGTTTGCGAATGGCGTTGGACATAGAGAAGTGACTAGTGGTTGGTGGCTAGTGGTTAGAAATTTTCCTGTTTACTAACCACTAATCACTGCTTACTAAAATGGGGTTCGCTTGCGCGACACCCCGTTTTAATTTGTCAGTAATTCAACGTATCCTTAGTCGGCAAGGCGAAGCGGCATCAGGAGGAAGCTGAAGCCCATGTCTTCACCGACGGGTTCGATGATGCAGGCGCCGATCGGGGTGTTCATCTTGAGCACCACTTCTTCGCTCTTGCACATGTTGAGAATTTCGTAAAAGTAACGACCGTCGAAACCGATGCTGAAGCTACCTTCGCCATTGTGCGTCACGGCGAGGGCTTCGCGGGTTTCACCGCCGACATCCGGGTCGGTCGCGGACAGTTCCATGTTGTTGCCGTCCATCTGGAAACGGATCTGATGGGTACGCGGATTGGCCATCGGCAGAATGCAGTGAACCTTGTTCAGAAGTTCGGTCGCATTCGCCTGCACGGTACGTTCAAAATTCTGCGGAATCACGGCACGGTAGTTCGGGTACGGGCCTTCGATAAGCTTCGAGATAATCTGTGTTGCGCCAATGCGGAAGAGCACGTGCGTTTCGGTGGTGCAGATTTCGACGGAATCTTCGTTCTTCGCGAGGCGGAGCACCAGCTGCATCACCTTCGGGAGGATAATCACGCCGGACTCGAGGTTCGCGCCTTCCTGGTCGATGCTTGCACGGCCCATACGGTGACCGTCGGTAGCGACCATGGAAATCTTGCCGTCCTTCGCTTCCATGAACACGCCGTTCAGGTTCTGACGAGTATTGTCGGTAGAGACGGCGAATGCGGTCTTTTCGACCAGGAATGCAAGTTCGCTTGCGGCAAGCGTAAGGGAGCTGCCTTCGACTTCGGGGAACGGCGGGAAGTCGCTAGCGTCAAAGCTCGTGATAGAGGCCTGACCGCGTTCGCTCCACTTGATGCGGGTGAGGTGGTCCTGAACGTCCACGCTGACGACGTCGATGCTCGGTTCGACGAGCGCCTTGATGAGGTCGGAGAACTTGCGGGCATTGATCAAGGCTTCACCGTCACGTTCACCCATGACTTCGAGCTTAATCCTCACACCCAAGTTCAAGTCGGTTGCACAAATTTCGAGGAAGTTTCCTTCGAGGCGCAGCGAGTAGTCGTTGAGGATTTGCAGGGTGGACTTATTGGGGATAGCGCTGATAGCAATCTGCAGCGCATCCTGCAATACGGATTTCTTGATACTGAACTTCATTTATGCGCCTCTCTGGATAAGCATGGTTCCAACAAAGAAGATAACGGCGATAGCGGCAAGGACAGCGATAATTTTCGGGTCCAGCGCATTGGCCTTTTTGGGTGTAAATTGCTTTGCATTCTGTTTTGCGCGTCTGCGATCGCTACGGCTCATAGGAATTCTCCATTTTTATACGCATAAAAAACTAATTTTTTTACGGACAAAAGGAAAAAGGACATGGCAGAAAAAACACTAAATAAGATAAAAAACACCGCCCTGAATTTGGCATCGACGGCCCTTTTGCGTGTCGAGCTTGCAAACGAGGAATCCAAGCTCAAAAAACGTTTCATGGCACTCGGGCAAAAGCTGCACGGGGCGGTCCGTGACGACCTCCTTGCAACCATCAAGGACGACCCGTCCGTGGTGGAACTCCTGGGCGCGATCGAAGAAGAAAAGCGCGTCATAGAATCCCTCCGCAAGCGCATAGACAACCCCAGGTCCGAAAGTGAAGAAGCTTGAGGTCCATGTATTCCCGAGCAAGACCGCCTCGGGCAAGAGCTACCGTTTCTCGTTTCTGGGAGCGGTTATCGCCGTACTCGCCGTAGTTGCCGCCATTTTCGGGTTTATCCTGTTTTCCCCGGTCCAGATTTTAGACAACGTAACAAGCGGAAACGTCACGAACGTCTACAAGCAGAATGCCGCCATCAAAAAGGAGCTGAAGGAAATCCGCGCCTCGGTGGACTCCTCTATTTTGCGGGCAGAAGAAACGCGCCTTTTGCGCGATAGCACCCTGAAGGTAGGGGGACTTGGATTCGTACTCGACGGTTCGGCAATAGACGATTCGCTGCTCCAGAAGCGCAAGAGCGTAAACGAAGTGGAAGCCTCGTTCAAGAAACTCCTCGCCGCCCTCGAACGCGACTCCGTACTCGCCGAGAAGATTCCCGTGCTGCACCCCATGAAAAACAGCCCCGCTATCAAGAAGAGATTCGAAATCGTCTACGACCCCTTCACCGACAGCGAACTTCCGCACCGTGGAATTGACTACGTGGCGGCAGAAGGCGACACCGTATACGCCACCGGCGCAGGTTCCGTGATCGAGGTTCGCAAGCACCGCGGATTCGGGCTTTCCATTAAGGTGGACCACGGACACAACGTACGCACTTTCTACGCACACCTGGGAGAATCCCTTGTAAGCCAGGGGCAAAGCGTCCGCCGAGGACAGCCTATCGCGCTTATCGGCGAAAGCGGCACCCAGTCTAGCCTCGGGTTGCACTACGAAATCCGCATCGACGGCACATCGATCAACCCGGAAAGCTTCTACCTGACGAAATAAGGCAAAAAAAGGACTTTTTCGACCGCCAATCACCTTTCGTTTAACGCTTAAACGCCCCCTGTTTCACGCCTGAAACAGGGGGCGTTTCTTTTTGGATAACAAAACATTTTATCTAGTCGAAAAGGAGATGCCAGCTCGGTGGCTGGTATGAGAAACTGCAGTTTTTCGCCCCTTGCGCAAAAGTTGGCACGGCATTTGCTTATAGGGGTGTGAAGACAAAAACAGGGCGCCTCGCCAAGGCAAACCGCCAAAGCAAGGGCCCACAACCAAAGAGGTTAAAATTATGACACAGTTTATCCCGAACACTTTCTACGGCATCCAGAACTTCCTTGACAACTTGAACGCAGTAAACGCCCAGAACGAATGCTGCTACACCCCCAAGGCCGACTACTACGAAGTCGATAACGGCTTTATGCTCGAAGTCGAGCTCCCGGGCGTGAAAAAGGAAGACTTGGATGTTCAGGTCGAAAAGAACATCATCACCGTGAAGGCGACCCGTGCCCGCAAGGAAAGCAAGTTCACCTACGAAAGGAGCTTCCGCCTGGCCGACGACATTGACACCGAAAACATCAAGGTCAGCCTGGAAAACGGCGTACTTTCATTCGCACTCAGCAAAAAGCAGCAGGCCGCAGCACGCAAATTGACCGTCGAATAAGGTGCAAAAATGGGGAAAAAAACGCCCCAAAAAAGCCCCCGAAATACGCCAAAAACGTGTAAATATTTTAGTTCTCCGTCATACTCCTACCTCGAAAGGACTCCATTTGGAGTCCTTTTGTGTAAATAAAATCTTATGGACAGAATGTCAATAGCCTAATTTTATTTTACATCCAACTTGTCCATAATGAATATATTTTTAAACTAGTGTATTGGGCATTAAAGGAGTAAGCATGGGAAACCATATATCTGCGCTGTTTTCTACAGCCGTTTTAGCTGCATTCTGCGGCACCGCATCTGCATATACGTTGACCGGAACCGTCAAGAACGGTGAAGGACAGATTGTCGAGGGCGCCAAGGTGGCTCTCTTGAACCTGAACCAGTCCGCAACGACCGATAACGAAGGTAAATTCACCATTCACGAAGATGAAGACGGTACCGGCATCAAAAAGGCTGCTCGCGTCGGAAGCTACAGCCTGAACAACGGCGTCCTGAGCTTTTCGCAGGGTAGCAGCGCCCCCATCCAGGTCAAGATTTTCGACATGATGGGCAACCAGGTTTTCAACAAGACCCTGCAGGGCAACGGTTCTATCGACCTGAGTTCCGCCGTAGAGGCCCAGGGTAGGTATTTCGCCCGTATCAAAATGGGATCGGTCCAGGAAAGCGTACGCTTTACCGCAAGCGGCAACTATTCCGGCTCATTCGGCATGACGAATTCCGGCAGCGCCCTCCGCAAGGAAGTCACACCGGGCGGCGAACCTCTCCAGGTAACCGCAGACGGCTACGACACCTTGAATGTCAAGCTCATGAGCCTCGACACGACTGTCGAACTCAAGCTTACCAAGGCAACCTCCGGCGAACAGACCTACGCATTCGGCTACGCCTTGAAGAACGCACCGACCCCGAGTAAGGGCTGCGGCACCAATTCCACACTCCAGGAAATCGCAACCAAGAGCGGCGCCAAGAACTACAAGATGACAAGCGCAGGCCTCAACCGCGACTTCTGGGTGAGCCTCCCGCAGAACTACGACAACAAGAAGCCGTACAAAATCCTCTTCGCCATGCACTGCATGGGCTCTAACGCCGAAGAATTCGCCACCATGAGCGGAAACCAGGACCATCCGTCTCCGTACTATGGCCAGCAGAAGCTCGACAAGGACAACGAATTCATCTTCGTCTCTCCGCACGGCGATACCGACTTTATGCCGTGGCGCACCGGTGACGACAAGGACCACATCTTCTTTGGCGAACTCCTCCCGCTCCTCGAAGAAAACTACTGCATTGACACC
>JAEEGH010014542.1_pt1 | contig 17265 bp, 13 predicted proteins | sample 9134181 | NCBI WGS metagenome assembly JAEEGH01 (sample SAMN16246544, study PRJNA631951) | gut metagenome | biome: gut microbiome; feature: rumen; material: DP-attached | host: Bos | place: Iran: Karaj | collected 2018-10
ATTCTGACAATCCTTTTCTAGAGACTATCCATAGATATTGTGAGTGGATAGGGCATGAAGAAGATACAGCTTATGTATTTTTGATGAGAGATGCAATTTTACCATATGTTTTCTTTAAAAGCAGGAACAAAGATAATCTCTATCCATGGCTGATCAGCCGCAAATTTTGGGAAGATATAACAAAAGAAGAGGGCGCGGATGACGACGTACGCATTCCTCTTTATGAGTCACTGGAAAACGGGAATATAGGATTTGACGAATTTTTCCCCTACTGTAAAGAGGAAATCCTTTCTGCTTTAGATGAATATCCGGAGTTAAAAAAGATCCTTCTTGATTTGCTTGGTTCTATCAAACAGAGCAGGATTATAGTTGTTGAATCCGGTTATATGGGAACTATTCCTATGATGCTGAAAGCTCTGGATGACAGAGTTGACTTTAGGCTTTTTACAACAGCACCCTTTTTATATGAAACATATAAAGACAAAATCTTTTGCCAGAAATATGAAGAAATAAGGCGTTTTGAGACATTGTATGCAAACGATCTACTTATGCAGTATTCTTCATATAGTGATGGGAAGTTTTACGTAAAGCTTTCTAAAGATGATGTTGTACATGATAAGGCGTTTTCAGAGATTAAGAAAATGATTTGATAGATTCGATCCGAAATGATTTTTGACTGGGAGAAGAACATGCGAACACGAGAAGAGGCTTTGGCTTATGGTTTATCATTTGAATATGCCTATCAAGAGGCTCCGTTTCATGATCAGAACTGGCAACTTATAAGAGTTAAGCCCAGCAAGAAGGCCTTCTTATGGACGTATGAAAAGGATGGACAGATATGCCTGAATCTTAAATGTGACCCGGAATGGCGGGATTTTTGGAGGAATACATATAAATCTGTACAACCTGCTTATCATCAGAACAAAGAGCACTGGAATACAGTTATCTTAGATGGTTCTATTCCCGATGAAGATATCAAAAGAATGATAGCAGAAAGCTATGACCTTGTTACAGATTCTCCAACAAAGCGAATATATGAAGCAGTAAAAAGAATTCCTAAGGGAAAAGTGGCAACCTATGCTCAGGTAGCAAAGATGGCCGGAAATCCTAAGATGTGCAGGGCAGTTGGGAATGCTTTACATAAGAACCCGGATTTTGAAAATATTCCATGCTACAGAGTTGTAAACTCCAAGGGAGAACTTGCCGGAGAATACGCTTTTGGAGGCGCCTGGGCTCAGAAAGAATTATTAGAAGCAGATGGAATAGAAGTTATTGATGGCAAAGTTGATCTTTCAAAATATGCGATTGAGATATGATCACGAAAAGATATTCTGATGAAAAGCAGAAATAAGGATAATATATAAAAAAGGAGACAAAACAACAATGGGTTCATTGCTGTTAGCAGTTATATATTTAATCTTTATAAGTCTGGGACTACCTGATTCCCTTCTTGGATCGGGATGGCCCAAGATGCAGGTTTCATTTATTCAAAAATTTATAGCAAATAGAAAGTAGAGGGTAGCATTACATGTACGTAGCAAAAGAAAACAGATATGAAACAATGAAATACAACAGATGCGGAAAGTCAGGCCTGTTATTACCAGCTGTATCATTAGGATTATGGCATAATTTCGGCGACACAAGCAGTTACGCCAATATGGTCGACCTCTGCCTCACAGCATTCGATAATGGCATCACACACTTTGATCTTGCCAATAATTATGGCCCAAGTGACGGTGCTGCCGAGAAGAACTTCGGAAGAATACTAAAAGAATACCTGTTGCCATACAGGGATGAGATGATCATTTCTACTAAAGCCGGCTACTATATGTGGCCGGGACCTTATGGAGACCATGGAAGCAGGAAATATCTCATCGCAAGTATCGACCAGTCACTTAAAAGAATGGGACTTGATTATGTTGATATATTCTACCATCATCGTCCTGATCCTGATACTCCTCTGGAAGAGACTATGCTGGCTCTTGCTGATATCGTAAGATCAGGCAAGGCTCTTTATGTTGGCCTTTCAAACTACGACGGCCCGCGTCTTGAAGAGGCAACACAGATACTTGATGATCTTCACGTTCCTTTCATAATCAATCAGAACCGCTATAACATCCTGGATAGAACTATTGAGAAGAACGGACTTAAAGAAACTTCAAAACGTCTTGGAAAGGGCATCATATGTTTTTCACCGCTTGCACAGGGCATGCTCACAGACAGATATTTTAATGGTATCCCTGCAGACAGTCGCATAAAGACTGACGGAAGATTCTTAAAAGAAGACCAGATTTCAGAGGAAAAGATAGATAAGCTTAAGAAAATGAACGACATCGCATCAGATAGAGGCCAGACACTTGCTGAAATGGCGCTTGCATGGTGCTTAAAAGATGATAGTATTACGTCTGTGATCATAGGCGCTTCCAAGACATCACAGATACTTGATAATATCAAAGCAGCCGAGAAAACTTCATTTACAAAAGAAGAGCTTGAGGCTATTGATGCGCTGTCATTTTAATAAATGTGTGAAGGATCACGATAGAAAATAGATTTTAGGGAGTAAAACATGAACATCCAGATTTTTGGCACCAAAAAGTGCAATGATACCAAGAAAGCCGAGCGTTTCTTTAAGGAGCGCAATATCAAATACCAATTTATCGACCTGAAAGAAAAGAGCATGAGCAAAGGTGAACTGATTTCCGTTGCAAATGCTGTTGGCGGTGTCATGAACATAGTAAATCCTGATGCAAAGGATAAGGATACAGTAGCACTGATCCAGTACATTGCTGATGAAGATAAGTTTGATAAGCTTTTGGAGAATCAGCAGATCATAAAGACGCCTGTAGTCAGAAATGGCAGACAGGCAACCCTCGGTTATCAGCCTGATGTATGGAAGAAGTGGGAGTAATATAGGAAAATTGCAATTATCGTCCGTTTTTACCGATATACGTACATATAAATACATCCGTGTATTTATAAACATGTACTAGATACATCCTGTATCCGTACATAGAAGTGCATCCATGCACTTCTAAACATGTATTAGATACATCCTGTATCTGTACACAAAACACATCAGAAAAAGGCGGACGATATGGCGAGAATATTAAATGTAGTAATTGTAATTCTTGAATTTGTAGGATTATATTTAAGCATTAGTAAAAGCGGATCAATTAAAAAGCTGTTAATCTACTATACCCAGCTGTCGAATCTGCTTACACTTTTTTCATCCATATTATTTGTGATATTTGGCCCCAAAGACATGGTCGAGATCGTGCGCTATGTAAGCGTATGCATGATGATAATGACTTTCCTTGTTACCGTCTTTGTCTTAGTGCCAATGTCTGGCAAGGTCAAAGAACTCCTCTTTTCAGGAAGCGGATTATATTATCATCTGATCATACCGATTCTGACAACTATAACCTTTTTGTTTGCAGAAGAGAAAGTATCCTATGCCAATGTATGGATAACGCCTGTATTAACGCTTATCTATGGCATAATCATGCTGATCATGAACTATAAAGAAAAGCTTGAAGGCCCTTATCCATTCTTCAAGATAAGAAATCAGGGCATTAAAGCAACTATTATCTGGATGGCAGTCTTAATGGTCGTTATAAGCACAATCTCTGTGCTTGTGTTAATATAACTTAAGGGAAAAATGTGATAGATAACCGCTAATTATATGTATTAAAAAGCCGCCTCAAGGCGGCTTTTTAATTGTGCAAAACCGGAAATGGAAGTTCATGCCGGATCATTGCTGATGAAATGTCTGAATTTGTCAACATAATCATTTTAAGGTAAAATTAACAAGCTTAAAAAGTTTTATGTTTTATTGGGGACCGATAATGAAAGATTATAAGAAAAGACAACGAGAAAACATTGTAATTACCTGCTTTTTTGTTATTGCTGCAGGTATAATGGCTGCACTGCTAATCCACTTTAGCGCATTAGATAATAACGAGACGAATTATATATGCTCGTTTTGGCGCGACTTTTTATATGCTTCACCAAAAGAATATGCCATGCAAGGAATCATTTCAGGATTTACTGGCAAAACACATAATGATCTCGAAAATGGCTCATATCTAATGGATGACGGTAACTTGTTTTTATTTGATAACAGTCGTGGGAAGTATGGCGTTGCGAATGAAAACGGTGAATGGATAGTAGAACCGGCATATATGGAGTTTGATTTTCAGTATAGAGACAAGGGAATCATAATTGTTGAGGCAGATGATTTCTTAGATTATGGCGTAATGGATCTTAATTACAATTTACTACTCGAGCCAGTTTACTATAATATTACTGTTTATGATGACCTGATTTCAGTAAATGAAGGTCATAAAGATAATTGCGGTGTTTTTGATTTAAATGGAAACACAGTTGTTGAGCCTATATACAACGAAATTGAAATATATGATGATTGTATTTGTGCCAGATTAGATGATGATTACAGAGGTACATATATATTATTTGATCGTAAAGGAAATGAACTGGCAAGGTATAATAGCGATTTGATTTTGGTATATGACCAAACCATAAAAGTTCGTATTGTAGAAGATGAAAACTGTTATTTTGGGGTTTATGATCATTCTGGAAATACGATTCTTGAGCCAATATATGAAGATGTTGATGTATTTGAAGATATCGAAAGAATGATCGTTAAGGACAGTGATAATAATTACTACTTACTGGATTTTGAGTGTAATGATGTTTTAGGTGGCCCTTGCAAATATATTGACTATCCTACACATAAGGATGATGATTATGCATTTATAATAGAAGATCAAAATAGTAATTATAATATCTGTGATAAAGATGGAAATATATTATTGGATGGCAATTATGATTATTTGAATAATTTGTACGGTAGTAATGAGTACTTTGTAGCCGGTATAGATGGACGAAAAGGCTTGATCGATATCAATGGAAATATCTATATTGATTTCAAATATGACGATCTTGAAAGCGTGAACGGTCATGAAGACATCCTTGTGGCTAGTATTGATAGGAAAAAAGGCTTGATCGATATCTATGGAAATGTCTATATCGATTTCAAATATGACTATCTTGAAAGAGTTAACGGTTATGAAGATATTTTTGTGGCGGGTATTGATGGAAAAAAAGGCATGATAGATATGTCTGGGAACATATTAATTGATTTTAATTATAAAGACATCTATGAAATTGAAGATACCAAAGGCCAAAAAGATGGTCATTATATTGTTATTACAGAAAATAATTATATAGGAGTTGCAGAAGGTAGCGAAATCGTTATTGAGCCTCAGAACTATAAATTATACACAAGTGGATCATATGAATATTGTAAGTATTTATACATTTCTGATTATAATATCTTATACTTTCCATATGATTATGGTAAATGGGTAATCTTGAAAGCAGGTCAAGATCCTTTGGAAGTCACCTGTGGAAAATTAAATCATCTTGGTGCAGATATTTTTCTAGGGGAGTTCACTGGCTACAAAGAATATGAAATGGTGTATAGTTCAGATGGAAATTATGAATATAAATATAAAGATTTCCTAATAGATAGTAGTGGTCAGATCATATTCGAATTTGATGACCGTAAATATAATGCTGATGCAGCTGTTTATGAAGGAAAGACACTAATTGCAATAGATGATCCTGATTCAGCTATCATTATATATGATGGCAATATAGTATTAGATTCCACGTATTGTGGCAATTCCTGCCATGCAACGAGTGAAGGATATGTGTATTATTACATTGGTGATGGCTGCTACAATATTTATGATTATAAAGGTGAGTTTATTGGAACTGGGGAACTTCCTTAAAATTGAATTAAATACTTTTTAATATAATTGCGAAAGACCTGTTTTCACATAATTCTTTAAAGGCGAAAATATAACAGGAGAAATGGTTTTAGTAATGAAAGATAGTAGAGAAGTAAAAAAACGTAAGAAATCCTTGATTATACCAATAGTATATATTGTATATATTCCGCTTTCTTTTTACCTTTTTGTGTATTTAAGTGCTATAGGATCAGCAAATGTGCTGCCTTTATACATAATTGATCTTGTAAAAATATTAGTTATAATGCTTTTTTCTCACTATATACTTAAAACGTGTACTCACGTTAATCCAAAAAGTAATCCAAGTAAATATTTTATTATGTTTGCAGGATTTTGCTTGCTTGAATTTGTTTATACTATTTGCAGGCATGGTAAGTTTTATTATGGCATCAGTTCTTTTATAGCTGAGTATGTTGGTTTTTTGGTGTTAGAAATAATAACTGAGTCTATAGGCGTATATAAAATTCATGATGATTATAATGAAGATATAAAAAACATATGGTTGACCACTAATGTTGTTACTGCTGGTAATTTTATAATATTAATGCTGTATTGTGTCGCAAGCCAAAATCAATTGACGTCTATTTATATAGGTTTTGCTATTATGGCGGTTTGTTCACTGCTATTTAGAGAAATCGGCAGATTTAGATTTTTGCGCAGTTACATAAATCGTGTAAATAATGCTTAATTATGCAGTCAAGACCAGCTCAAGAGTATATAATAGATATAAAGCACTATGATAAAAAATATAACGATGGGTTTGGGGTGATTGCATGAAAATACTTGTTATAAACGGGTCTCCAAAAGGCGAGAACAGTATTACTTATCAGACTATGTTGTATGCAGAGGCACTTTATAACAAGCATGAGTATAATGTAATTCATGCAGGAGCTAAGATAAAGCAGCTTGAAAAGGACTTTTCTGAAGCCAAGTCAATGCTTGAATGGGCGGATCTTCTTGTATTTACTTATCCTGTCTACACATTCCTTGCGCCTTCTCAGCTTCACAGATTTATAGGACTGGTCAAAGAAAATAAGATCGACCTTTCTGGAAAATATGCAACGCAGATTTCAACATCCAAGCATTTCTACGATACAACAGCCCACGAGTACATACGTGAAAACTGCCTTGATCTTGGCCTTTCATATATTAGAGGCCTTTCTGCAGACATGGGCGATCTTCTGAGTAAAAAAGGTCAGCGTGAAGCCAAAGCATTCTTTAGACATGTTCTTTGGTCAGTTATAAACGGGCAAAAGGAAATGACTGTCCCTGTTAAAATAGAAACACCGTTATTAAATGCATCTCTAAATAATATCCCTAATATAAATCCAAAAGAAAAAGAAATAGCCCTGGTCGCAGACTATGGGCCGGATGATCATGCGCTTAAATCCATGATCGACAGATTTGTAAAAGCTATGCCATACAAAGTTGAAGTGGTAAATATAAGAGACGTAGGTTTATTTGGAGGCTGTATGGGGTGCTTTAACTGCGCAGCATCCGGCATCTGTATCTATAAGGACGGCTTTGACACCCTTCTAAGAGACAGGATACAAAAAACTGCTGCCACAGTGTATGCTTTTAAGATCAAGGATCACTGCATGGGATCCCGCTTTAAGATGTACGATGATCGCCAGTTCTGCAATGGCCATCGTACAGTGACAATGGGAAAGCCTGTTGGATATCTTATTGACGGACATCTGCAAGTTGAAAACAACTTAAAGACCCTAATCGAAGGGCGTTCTCAGGTTGGAGGCAATCCTCTTGCAGGCATTGCTACAAATGAGTTTGATGTGGACAAACAGATAGATATACTATGCAAAGAACTGGATTATATCCTTACACATAAATACAAACAGCCGGCTAACTTCTACGGCGTAGGCGGAATGAAGATATTCAGAGACCTTATCTACAAGATGCAGGGCCTCATGCGTGAAGACCATAGATTCTACAAAGAACATGGCTTCTATGATTTCCCTCAGAAGGATAAAGGCATGATAGCCGGAATGTACCTTGTTGGAGCCATGATGAAGAGCAGCTTCTTTAAGAAAAGATCAGCTAAGATGACTGAAGGCATGCTGCTGCCTTATAAGAAGATAATAGAGAAAGCTGGATTATAAGATGAGAAAGTCTATACAAGATATATAGTGTTACATGATATAGATGATGTTACTATGAATTGGTAGAACAAGGATGAGCTAATCATTGTCAATTTTAAATTCATAGATGAGTAATTAGGTTAATAATGAAATAGATAGTATATCGAGTATTAAAACCAGAAAAACTAGACTAATCCTATGAGGCGGAGGAAGTTACCACGAACGAGACAGATGAAAGATACAGCGTTGCCGAAGAGGCAATTTTCGATGCATTTTTTATAATCCTTAAGGAAAAAGAGATTGATAAGATCACTGTTTCAGATGTGATCAAGAAGGCAGGACTTGTTAGAAGTACCTTCTATAATCATTATGAGAATATCCCTGCCCTTATTACGGCAGCAGAAGATAAGACTATAGAGAACATATTCACTATGATGGAAAGCTTTCATCCCAAGGATGACAGAGCAATGTGCAAGTCATTCTTTCTTTCCATCTGTAACTATACCAAAGATAATCTTTTTCTTTCAACGCTTTTGCATAGTCCAAGAGGCAATGTCTTTTTTGAAAAAATGATGGGCATGTTCAATAAGTATATTAGCACTGTACCTCTTGATGGATCAAAGATTCAGAATCCGGAACATGCAAAATACATTATCGCCGGAAGTATCGGTAATACCATTGGTGTTCTTCACAAATGGTCATCCTCCGGCTTTGAATTGCCGGAAGATGAAGTAGCAGAGCTGTTAACCAAAGTATTTGTTACAGGAATTCTCCCTTATTTAAGGTCTTGATTTGCTTTAGCTACAGCGTTTTCAAATAAATTAAGCAGGTTCATCTAAAAGAGCCTTTTGTCTTAATATCTTTCTTGTTGTATTTCGTGCAAATGGATTCTGTCTTACTACAAGGCGAGAGAGTTTTCTATATGTGGGCTGAGATCTGTTGAAGTCATCAAGAACCTTCTGTAGTTCTGACTTTACAGTATCCTCATCCCATTTTTTCTTATTGATGATATCCTGATTCGGATAGATCCTTGCTGTGAGGATATTGTCTTCACCTGTTATTACGACTTCATCGATAAGCTTGTTGAGAGCTAATTTGTTTTCAATCTCTTCAGGAGAGATGTTCTCGCCATTTGACAGGATTATCAGATTCTTGACCCTTCCGTTGATATATAAGAATCCGTCTTCATCAAGATATCCCTTATCACCTGTGTGGAGCCAGCCGTCTTTAAGCGTTTCAGCGGTTTCCTGTGGCATCTTATAATAGCCCTTCATAACACTTGTAGAGCGGACAAGGACTTCACCATCTTCAAATGATACTTGTGCGTTCTTAAGGACTTTTCCGACAGAGCCGGGTTTGTGGGTAGTCGGATTGTTAGAACTGATAACAGGAGAACATTCTGACATGCCATAGCCTTCATAAAGGTCTATTCCATAAGCAGCAAATTTATCAATATAGTATTCATCAAGATGAGCTCCGCCTACAAATACAGTCTTAAGATTTCCACCGAAAACCTTCTGAGCTACCATTTTCTTTGGAAGAAGCTTTGATACGCTCTCAAGCTTTTTGTAGATAGTTTCAACCATCATAGGAACCATAAGCATGACTTCCGGTTTGAAAAGAGTCATGTTTTTGGCCATATGAAGGAAAGAATCGTTGATGCAGATGGTCGTTCCAAGGCTGAAGCCCTTAAGATAGTCCATTACAAGGCAGAAGGCATGATGTACAGGAAGTACGCTAAGAAGTGTCTTGCCAGGCTCGACATCATACTCAACGGACTCTACATTTGAGATGAGAGCTTTTTGAGAGAGCATGACACCCTTACTTTTGCCGGTAGTTCCTGATGTGAAGATGATCATGGCTGTATCATCACCTTCATTTCCGGGGACATCATCGGCGTAATCTGAAAGTTCCTTTAGTGTCTTAATACTACTGATTCTATTGTGGTGATTTTCGCTGGTTTCATCAGAGAAGTTGGAATAAGTAACTTTGGTTGAGTCTTTTATATCACTGTTTATCACTGAGCTTGCAGAATGACTGTTCACATCCGAACCAGAAGAATATTTTGATAATTCACGCTCAGAAATGCTATGAAGTTTTGGATCGGAATAGACCTTTTTCTTAGAATCAAAATCATTTAATAAATATATCTTGTTAACTTTAGGACACTGTGCCAGGATCTCCTTGGCAAGTCCCATATTTGATTCTTCAAGAAAGACGCCTTCAGAATCAGACCTTTGTACCAGATCTATAAGATCCTCAGAAGGAAGCAGCGGATCAAGCGGAATTGCAACATTGTTACCACTTGTGATCGCAAGATAGCTTTCCATCCAGCTTATAGAAGATGTTCCGATAAGGGCAAGGTGGCTACCGTTAAAGCCGTCAGCACTTAAGCCCTTGCGGATCTTTGCAACGTTTTCAAAAAGACTTCCATAGGTGACCTGCATTATATTAGGGCCGGCTGTCCATTTGAGGGCAGGTATATCAGTATATTTAATTGCAGAACTGTCCACTAGCTGTCTGATTGAATTCATCTGTCTTATGCCTCCTGATATGTCATATTTAAGAGCTGCAGCGCTTCGTTTATAGTAGTTACGTTAGCAAGGTTGTCTGGATTTATTTCTACATCGAAGTTGTCCTCCATATCTCCAAGGAAGGACATCAGGTCAAAAGAACTAAGGCCAAGATCCTCAGAAAGGCGCATATCGTTCTTCATATCCTGTGGAGCAATATCACAATACTGAGCTAAGAGATTTTTAAAGATACTTTCTGTTTTCATAATAGTTTCCTCCTCTTAATAAACATATTTATATATTTGCTAATAATAAAACAGATTGATTAAGATATAATCAGTAACATAAGGAGCTGAATAAGTAGTTCATGATCAAAGCGAAAATTTTCAAACATCGTAGTTACACATCATTCATAATGTCGATAAGAGACATATCAGGATGCTCGATTCCCATAAATAAAATGCGCATCATATAGTAATAGAAGAGCTCAACATCTTTTTCCACAAGGTGAGCTGTCTGATAATGATATGAGAAGTTAAGCCCTCCTTCAGGAGTGTGAGTCACTGTCAGATACATCTTCTTGGTTGCTGCGCCGTTTGCATACCATTTGAAATAAAAAGGTATATTTTTAAGATCCGGATTATCTGATGAAAGACTCATTGGCTGATAAGTCAGATAGCAGCTTTCATAGGTCGTATCATCAGGAGTCTTATAGCGCTTTTTGATCTCGTCATATATAAGCGCAGGATCATAGTAGCTGTGAAGATATACATTGTTCTGAACCTGCTGAATATGTCTTGCGGCATCTATAAAACTTGTATCCCCGCTTATGACAGTCCTGCAAGGATACATGATCGTCCTGCTGCCGCCTGATGTCCATTCATCGTGGGTAGAACGCCTTGCTATGAAGTTTTGGATGGAAATGTCTTCCTGACCGTTATTGACCTTAGACAGATAGGTCCTCATAGTCAGAAGTAAGAGATTATTAAGTGATATCTGATGGTCTTTACAAAAGCTATATATATGCTCAGAAGGAACCTTTTCCAGCACATAATCCTTAACAGTTACAAACAGATTGTCTTTTTCTATATCACAGGAGCGAAGATTAGGATTCTTATGTCTTTTCCTTGACTCTTCTAGAGAAGCCGGCCCAGTTATGTCTGAATACAGCGGTTCTCCAAGACTGTCCAGCTGCTCATCCCAGAATTTCTTAGCTCTTTCAAACCTCTTTTCATTCCTTGCTTTATTAAGATCTGATTCAAGCACAGCTTCAAAATCCGCAAGATCCTCCGGATATTCCCTGTCATACTTAAAATGTGCGTAGAGCTTAATGATATCCTCAACCATCACAGCCAGCCCGCATGAATCGATGAGCCTGTGATCCATATGTACGAAGAATCCGTTATATCCTTTCGGCAGCATTACAAAATAAAATTCATACATCGGAATATCATCGCCATCAAATGTCGTGTATGCCATATTCTGTAACGTAGCATCTGCCTTTTCAAAAGATATAGTATCAAGTTTTAAAAGCTTGATCGAACGTGGAAGAGTATTAACAAGATATTGTTTGATTTCTCCTTTATCATCCGGCTCAGTAAATCGAAGCCCCAGACACTTATACCTCTTGATCTCCATATTGATGCACCTTTTTAAAAGTGCAAAGTCCATTTCAAGCTGAAGAGCTGCAACAATACTCACACCCGACACCTGCTGAGTCTTATAAGTTTTGATCCATCTATAGTGCATATTCTGTGCAGCCGTAAGTGGATAAAGTTTTTTCATAAAATAGTCCTCCCATTTGTAGGCAAAAACTTAAAATTTTTATAACATGTAACTTATCACAGTAAAAATATATTTGGAATACCGTTATCGAGTTAACAAACACTTTAAAGAAAATTGTCCGAGACTTGATTAATACTCCGCGCCCCCAAAAATCGCATCAGCCATCCCCATCCCCTTCGAGGTCATCCAGTTCCTTGAGGGTGATAGGGTAGAGTGTTTCGTCGGTCATTCCCTCGTCAGTCCTTAAGTGGCATGCCGTCGTCATCCTCACAGTCACGCTATTTCCATTGATCGAATTGATCTCCTCAATATGATTCTTAAGAGTAGCAGCCAGTTCCTCAAGCTTTTCTTTAGAATCTATATAAATGATAATGCCAAAATATGCCTCTTTAAGCCTTGTTGCAACAGCTTCCTGGGATATAACATCGATTATCTTCTCACCAATCTCTTTAAGAAGAGCAGCTGCAACCTTGCTGCCATAGGTTTCTTCGATCCTATGATGGTTTTTATTGTGCATTACAATATAGGCATAGTTCTTGCCTGCTTCATTGTACTGCGCAGCATAGTCCATCATTGTCATCATGAAGAACTTGTTATTCATAAGTCTTGTGGCAGTATCAAGTTTTGACGGATTTGCAATCTTTAGAACCCTGTAGATTTCCTGATCTACATCTGCAAAGCTTCCCACAAGTCCCACGATTTCACCTTTATCATAAATCGGTATTTTATTACAGATGATATTGTGGACAACACCATTAACAATGCACTGTCCTGGTGCATTGTATATTGTTTTTCCTTTGTGAATGACATCAAGCTCATCACCCTGATACGGCCCCTCGTCAACGTGCCAGTGCATCTCTTCATCATTTTTGCCAAGAATATCATTCACTGATTTGATACCATAGAATTCAAGGAATGATTTGCTGACACCCCTGAACCGCCTATCCTTGTCCTTCCAGAACAGCTTATAGGAAGAACTTGTTATAAGACTGTACCAAAGCTTTGCATATTCGTCTGTAGTCACATTTTCATGGTCTGTATATTTGTTAAAATCAGGATACAGCGTATTATCAAGTGACATGGAGAGCTCGTGTGTAAGCTTTGTAATGATAAACAAATACTCGTGGCCTCCTGTGCCCTGAATAGGAAGAAGAGAAAACTCTCGCCACTCGTAGGAGCCATTGCTTTGCTTTATTCTAAAAGTTTTTTTGATAAAAGGCGGTCCGTCTGAATGCGATCTTTTTTGAATGTTTTCAAAGTTTACAAAACTAAAAAATTCGTCGCGATCATCCGGGAATATGTTGTTTTGGGCAAAGTGTTTATGACCTTCTTCGAAAGTAAGTGTCTGTTCGGAAGTATCGGTCAGGTATAGATATCCACCTATAAGAGGGAATAAAATATCTTCTTTATAGTTTATGAGAAGTACAACTTCGTGGAGACGATTTAGCTCTCTGAGCCTCCTGTCAAGAGAGTCTCTTTCTTTAGTATTCTGATCAAAAGATATATTGTTAACAGAAGCCCTTAACAGATATTTGTTTTCGTGCTCTGCAAGATACATTATTTTTAACTGGAAATAATTTCCACCGTTCGTAAAGTAGAAACTCTCCAGACTCTTACTTTTTATAGCATTATCTGCATATTTTTTGAGCTGATTAACAATATGAGAAGAAGAGCGATAGAGAATCTTGTCTATTTCTCTAAGATCCATGTTCGTAAGGCCAATCTGCTCTTTGAAAGGATCGTTCATGAAAAGAGTATAGAAAGTACTGCCATCATACTCAACGACCTCAAGCGGACGATCAGTATGACGGGCAGAAATGCTGGCAATTTCATAGAAATTGTGCCATGATCTGCTTTCAAGTGAGATATTTTGGGATGCCATGGATTCTAACAGCTCATCGTAAGACTGAGGCTTTCCAAAGTAGTAACCCTGAAGCTTGCCACAACCTATTAAAGTCAGAAAATCCACCTGTTCCTTGGTCTCAACGCCTTCACACAGAGTCTTGATTCCTATACGCTTAGCCATATTTATTGTTGAGCGCACGATCTCCATAGATTTATCTGTCATGGAAAAAAGAAATCGCATATCAAGCTTGATAACGTCAAATTCATAATCCTGAAGGAGAGTAAGAGATGAATAGCCGCTTCCGAAATCATCCATCCAGATTTCGTAGCCTCTTTTCCTGAACCTGTTGATATTATCCCTCATAAGTTCTTCGTCCTGAGCGATCATACTTTCAGTTATCTCAAAATGAAGATAATCTCGAGGAATATTGTACTTCTCAATAGCCTTTTCAACTACATCAAGCATATCGCACTTAATGAAGTCAAGGCGCGAGAAGTTTATAGACACCTGAAAAGCGGGTTTTCCGGCAATAATATGCTCGTGAAGCTCCTGACAGACTTTTTGGACAATAAAACAATCCAGCTTGTATATAAGCTGGCATTCTTCTAAAACCCCGATAAATTTACCCGGAGCCAGTAAGCCATATTCGGGGTCTATCCATCTTGCCAAAGCTTCTGCACTACACAGCTGCCCTGTAAGCGACCTTACAACCGGCTGATAGTATACCTTGATCCATTCATTGGATATAGCTTCGTCTATATGGGTTATAACATAATCATGTATTATGGAATTATCCGTTATGTTGTCCATGTTCAAACTTTTACCTCATGTATTGATCGTAATGGAGTAAAAATATGTTTTGATACAAAAATGGGTATTTGGACACTATTCATACAAATATATCGACAATTTTTAATGGATTTATAATCCTTCCACCCAAAAAAACCGATATTTAATATGCATTTACTTTTTATCACAAAAAAGCATTTTTATACGTGTTTTTGTGATCTATAGGTAGAAGGCAAAGCATATAAGAGTTGGAGGGAATACGAATGATCCTGTGGTTATATCTGTTCCTAATAATATTCATCAACGGTTTTGAAGCAGGCGGTTATCAGGCGAGCATATATAGCATAAAACAGACATATGACCTTTCCATTACCGAAATGGGTCTATTTGCTTCGGTTGAGCTTTTTGCAACGATGCTGGCGCCCCTTCTTTTAGGAAGCTGGGCAGACAGGACCAAAAAGACCAAGTGCCTTCTTATCCTTTTAGGCATCCAGATCGTTTTTTCTCTGACAATATTCTTAAGTAACATATCAGCAATATTTATCGCCTGTATCTTCTTCCTGGGTCTTACAACAAGCGCCCTTCAGTTTATAGCTATAGCGACTCTTGCGGAGTCATATCCTGCATCAGGTAAAAAGAAAATAGGCTTTATGACATCTATGTATGCCCTTGGCGCTTTGCTTGCACCTTTATTTGTTGATTTCTATCTGAGCAGAGGCGTAAGCTGGAGAATGATATTCCTGATGCTTACAGTTGGCTCGGTTATTGCATTTGCTGGAGTCTTTGCATGCAGAAATCGTAATTTTGAAAACGCAATTGGTCAGGTAGATGAGATCAATGAAGGAAATGAAGGCTTTGTTATTGCGGGCGTTCTACTCCTTTGCGTAGTTATGTGCATTTACGTAGGATTCGAGAACGGCTTTGCGTATTTTGTTGACGCACTCTTCATTAAAGAACTGAATTCTCCATATGGAAATTATGCCCTTTCCATATTCTGGGCTGTTATGATCCCTTCAAGAGTTCTGGTCGGAATCTTTTCAAAGCATGCAAGAAAGATCCTTATCGCAGCAGTTATCACGATACCTGTTGTAACTACGATCATTGCTATGATGAGCGAGGGATCTATAGTTATGGCCCTTTGCATACCTCTTGGATTTGCATCAGGTGCAATATATCCAAGCGTTTTGACAACTCTTATGAGATTTTCTGGAGATAAAAAAGCTACAGCTACAGCTATGATCACAACTGCAACTGGAATTGGCGGAGCTGCATTTACAGCTTTGTCAGGAGTACTTGCAGGCATCTACGAAAATCATCTTTCAGGAAACTTCGCAATCAGAGCTACAATGGTAACATTGGCAGCTTTCTTCCTTCTGTCCATAGAAGCAGTCCTTGCACTTAAGAAAATCGGCAAGGTTAAAGAAGCAAAGTAGGCGGGGAGAATTCCTGGGGATGGTCTGCCATCCCCAGGAATTCTCAAGGCTTTGGCTTGCTTTAATTTAAAAAGATGGTCAAAATTTAGTTGAATTAGGTTGATAATGGTTAGAAATGAGGTGGAATTTGAGATACTATGTAATGTGGAAACGCATAGTATCTATTTTTATGCTTTTTTAGAAGGAATCTGATTTTTAGGGGAACGGGGGAGTTTATGTCTAGACGGTCGATTCAATCTGTAGCAATGCTTCCGCAAAGAATTTCATATAAACTATTTGTTACCATTTGTATAAGTGTGCTTCTGGGCTTATTTATGGTCATTCTTGTTATAAATTCATTTCTTGCCATAAGAACAAACAGTATGGAGATGTCTGAGAGGGAGGCGCAGCTGACTACGGACCATATGGTCTCGGAGGTTGAGGATAGGCTGGAGAGTCTTCGTCAATACTATTTGTATTCTGCTATGGATGAGGATATCGAGTGGTTTTTGAACAATAAACTTGATTTTTCTGATTATGACAGATATAAGCAGATATCTGCTGCATTTGGCAACAATTCTCTTTTCCCAAATTATATTAATAGTTATGTTGTGGTGAATTGTAATAATGGAAGGGTCATAAGCTCTAAGGGTATATATGAGATCTCGGAGATGATCAATCGGGATGAGATTGAGAGGATGTATGAAGACAATTCCACTAAGGTCAATAAGGGTAACTGGGTCTATAATACCGGGGGCGTGTTCACCGATTCTATGGATTCGGGCTACAGGCTTACTGCGGATACGCAGGGGCTTAATTTTGTCCTTAATCTTCCAATCGGTAGATATACTTCAAGAGGCTTTTTCCAGGTCAATATAAATATGGATGAGTGGAAGAGGTGGATATGGGACAATATCGATATATCCGGCCAATACGTTACAGTTCTGGATCAGGACGGGAACGTTATCTATTCCAACAATTCCGAGTTTT
>JAEEGH010014546.1_pt1 | contig 17261 bp, 10 predicted proteins | sample 9134181 | NCBI WGS metagenome assembly JAEEGH01 (sample SAMN16246544, study PRJNA631951) | gut metagenome | biome: gut microbiome; feature: rumen; material: DP-attached | host: Bos | place: Iran: Karaj | collected 2018-10
AGCAGCTCCTGAGATACTTCCTGTACCTGAGTACCTTCAATTTCGCAATATACAAATACGTTATTCATAATTCTTCGAATTATAGATTTCTGTCGCGACTCAGCCATTCAATCAAGCTTGATGGCGTTCGCTGCTCCAGAAATTCATATCAGCCAATGATTTTTTCTTCCAACAATTCTTTGATCATACCTTCGATATCAGCATCAGAAGCCGTCAAAGTTTTCGACTCCTTAGCCTGGAACACAATGTTTTTGATGGCCTTCACCTTCGTAGGCGAGCCAGAGAGGCCGCATTGGTTCACATCGCCGTCAACATCGGCAACGCTCCATTGGTTCAGCGTCAACTCAGGGCGCTCGTCGTACAGATAGTCGTAGGGCGTACCCTCAGCAGGACGCTCCATAGGACAGGTAGCCCGCTTGTACTTCATGACCAGCTTGGCATTCTGTGGGCGACAAGGAGCAGCACTACCATTCACGGTAATCACTACGGGCAGCGGAGCCTCAACCGTCTCCACACCACCATCAATCACACGTTTGATGGTTGCTTTGCCATCTTTTACGCTGAGCACCTCCTCAGCGTATGTCACCTGGTTCAGACCCAGCTTCTGGGCAACCTGAGGACCTACCTGAGCGGTATCGCCGTCGATAGCCTGGCGGCCACCAATCACGATGTCAACATCACCAATCTTCTTGATGGCAGTAGCCAGCGCATAAGAAGTAGCGAGGGTGTCAGCACCTGCAAAGAGGCGGTCGGTCAGCAACCAACCCGTATCGGCGCCACGATAAAGTCCCTGACGGATGATTTCGCCTGCACGTGGAGGACCCATCGTGAGGATTCCTACTGTTGAGCCCGGATTCTGTTCCTTCAGGCGAAGGGCCTGCTCCAAGGCGTTCAAATCTTCTGGATTGAAGATGGCAGGTAAGGCAGCACGGTTGACAGTGCCTTCGGCAGTCATGGCATCCTTACCCACGTTACGGGTGTCTGGCACTTGCTTGGCCAGTACAACAATCTTTAAAGCCATATTATTAATAATGTATAATAATGAAATTTCAAAATCGGGCGCAAAATTACTATTTTTTGGGCACACAGCCAAATAAATTGCACAAAATCGACCGAAACGTGCGCATTTCGGTCGATTTGTGCAATATCATTTATGCGTTAAGCACTTATTTGACGACGACTTTCTTTCCCTCGTGTATATAGATGCCCTTGGTCGGGTGCTCTACGCGACGTCCGTCAAGTGTGTAATAGTGGGAAGTAGTGATTGATGATTGTTGAATAGAAACGCTCTCAATCCCTGTGGCATCAGCCAGGGTAGCATTGACGGTGACACCCGGGCAGTCGGCGGGTATGTCGAAGGAACACTCCGCCCCATTGACGACGGTTCTGGAGGAGCCGGTATTATCGCTTTTTCTTTTCCAGATGGTCCATTTGGTCACCTGTTTACCGTTGACGGGAGTAGCCTTCAGCGTTACTTTACGTCCGGCGAAGAAGTTACCGTCGAACTTTCCTTCGCTGAGTTTCACACCGTTGAAGGTAATCTCCACGCAGGCAAGGGCATCAGCAGCGAGATTCTTGTTCACCGTCATGGGTATGATGTTCCCCAGCTGATAGTAGTTCTTCAGGTACTCGGTAAAGTATGCGTTGCGCTGTGCCAGCCAGTTACGGGCTTCGGTCAGCACGTCATCGTAGTTTGGCCACCACTCACTATAAAGTTTGCGGTGATAGGGATATTCCGTCTTAATCATGTCATACATGGGGTCCCAGATGGCACGTACACCCTTTTCGTTGAGGAAGTCGCCCATGTAGATGGCGCATCGGTCAATGAATTCGCGTTTGAGGTCAGGGTCTTCCATCATGCGACGGAACAATCGGGTGCCCGGCCAGTCGTTTCCCCAGCTGTTGTGGTTGTTGTCGTAGCCGTGCTCGTTGACCCATGCTATGGTGTTATAGCTTGCTTGCGCTCCGTAAAGTCCGAGCCCGAAGTCAGTATCCTTCGCTATCCAGCGCCATTTTCCGCCTTCTGAGCGTGGGCGCCACATGACGATGTTATTGCAGGGGAAGTCCTCATTGTCGAAAAAGAGGTTCATAATCATGAGGTTGAAGAACTCCTCCCAATCCATCCACTCGGCATACTCAGCCAGTGTGTGGTTATGCTCGGCATAGAAAGCCTTGAAGGCATCATAGTTGTCCCACGTACCCTCCTTCAGCTCGTTCCAGTTCTCGAACAGGTCAACATCTTCTATTCCTTCTCCCTCTTCATCCAGGTGGTTAGTATAGACATTGTCTTCGTTGGCACGCTCACGGATGTTGAGCATGCCCTTATACACGCCGTTGATATAGACGATAGCTGGTCGCCATGCCTGCCAGTCGAGATCGACGTGCTGTGCCACGGAGCGCTGTATGACGGCATCGCGATTGTACAGGTAGTCGAAGTCGTTGCCCGAGTTACGCAGCACGAGCGACTTGAAATCAGTCAACCCCGGTTTCTGGTCGGGGAAGAACTCATACTTGAAGCGCTTTTCCCCGAACCGCTTGTTGGCGTAGATGGCCAGCGACTTGAGCGGATTCGTGCGTGTGGCACCGCCTTGCACACGTGTCTCGCAGAGTTGGTTGAGGAGACTTTTGGTGTTTTGTCCCTCGAAGTATTCGAAGTTGATGGGACGCCGCCAGTCATTAAAGTAGTTTTGCGTACGGTCTTCTTTCTCCTTATTCTGGTCGAAGTAGAGGATACCTATTGTCGGGTCGTTGAAGTACCGGTTGTCGGTAACGATAGAGATGACGGGCAGGGTGAGCGGACGGTTGGTGGGGAAGAACAGATAGCTCTGTACCGTAGAGCGTGGCGACAGGTAGCCGTCGCAGAACAATTTTGCACGTATGACCGTGTTACTGCTCAAAGTCAGCTCGTTCTTGAACTCGGCACTCTTCACCGTCGGCTCAGCACCGGTGGTGGTATAGCGTACGACCGTTCCCTCTGGTGCATCCTCAGGCAGGCTAATCGTCAGTGTCACGCTTTCGCCGCTCGACATCACACAGCCCTTCTGGCTAAACACCGGCTCACCTACAATGTGCTTCACGTCACATATCTGACCACTATTAGCTGCACCAGGTGTTGGTGTCAGCTGATAGCCCCATTCGCTGCTGCCGTCCGTCTTACGACCATAGCCAATGTTGGGTGCCGGCTGCTTCTTCAGTTTCTCCACCTTGTCGATGCACGTCTCACCATGGAAGAGGTAGGCAGCCGCATTCTTTCCCGACTCCAGGCGGAAGTCGGTGTGCAGCCCCTTGGCCTCCTTGTCGCAATAAATGACGATGTACTGCTGAGGTTGTAACAATTTGTAAGGCAACTGGTATGCCTTTGTAGCATCTTCCTCGTCGCCTAGTTTGTATTGGTTGAGGTTGACGGCCTCCTCGCCGCTGTTGTAGAGTTCCACCCACGAGTCGGGAAATTCGTTAAGGTCGTCCATGAGGCAGTCAATGTTCGACTGCATGAGTTCGTTGATAATGAGCTGTCCCCTCGCCTGCAGGCAGGCAACGGCCAGCAAGGTAGCTAGTAAGGTTTTTTTCATGTTTGTAGAAATAATAATGTGTTATTAATTGTCATTTATACACGGTTTTAGGTTTATGGCTGCAAAGGTACTACAAAGTTTAGAGTTTAGCGTTTAAAGTTCCGAGTTTTTTTCTGCCGGTTAACCTTTTTTACCTTTTAACTTTTCCCGCTTCTTTTCTTTTTAACTACCTTTGCGGCATGATTGACAGAGCGACGGTCGATAGAATCATGGATGCCACCAACATTGTCGATGTGGTTGGCGACTTCGTTAACTTGCGCAAGGCGGGAGTTAACTACAAGGGGTTGTGCCCGTTTCATGACGACACGACGCCTTCGTTCATGGTGTCTCCGTCCAAGCAGATTTGCAAGTGTTTCGCCTGCGGCAAGGGCGGCACGGCGGTCAGTTTCCTCATGGAGCACGAGCAGATAACCTACACCGAGGCGCTTCGCTGGCTTGCCCGCAAGTACAACATTGAGATTGAGGAGCGTGAGCTCACCGACGAGGAGCGCCGTCAGCAGGGAGAGCGCGAGTCGCTGTTCATTGTCAACGAGTGGGCAAAGGACTATTTCCACGCCACACTGAAGAACGACCCCGACGGCATCGCCATCGGCAAGCAGTATTTCCGCAGCCGAGGCATCCGCGACGACATCATCGAGAAATTCTCACTTGGCTATTCCCTCAACAAGCGCAACGCCTTGGCCGAGGCCGCCCTGAAAGCAGGCTATAAGGCGGAATACCTGATTAAGACGGGACTCTGTTATAGTCCCTCTGAGGGTAATTACTCCCCTCCCTCACAGGGAGGGGCAGGGGGAGAGTCTCTTCGAGACCGTTATTCAGGTCGTGCCATTTTCCCGTGGTTCAACGTCAGCGGCAAGGTGGTGGCTTTCGGCGGCCGCGTGCTCGATGCGCGTACCAAGGGTGTGCAGCAGAAGTACGTCAACTCGCCCGACTCGGAAATATACCACAAGGACCACGAGCTGTACGGCATTTTCCAAGCCAAGCGTGCCATCACGAAGGAAGACTGTGTCTATATGGTAGAGGGGTACACCGACGTCATAGCCATGCACCAGTGCGGACTGGAGAATGTGGTGGCTAACTCGGGTACGGCGCTCTCCGTCTATCAGATCAGGCTGCTGCACCGCTTCACCCAGAACATCGTACTGCTCTACGACGGCGACGAGGCAGGCATCCATGCCGCCATGCGCGGAACCGACATGCTGCTTGAGGAGGGCATGAACGTCAAGGTGCTGCTGCTGCCTGACGGCGACGACCCCGACTCCTTCAGCCGCAAGCACACTTCCGAGGAGTTCCGCACTTACATCCAGAAGCACCAGACGGACTTCATACAGTTCAAGACACGCCTGCTGCTGCAGGGTGTCACCGACCCCATCAAGCGGTCGGAGGCCATTGCCAACATCGTGCAGAGCGTGAGCGTCATCCCCGAACCCATCAAGCGCGACACCTATCTGCACGACTGTGCCACCCGGCTGGGTGTCAACGAGCAGACGCTCATCAACACCATGAACCGCTACATCCGCGCCAAACGCGAGGAGAAGAACAAAGAGCGCGAGAGGGAAGGCAACCCCTCGCAACGCGAGAACGGAGAAGAAGCCCCGGCTGCAGGCACAAACGTACAAAGCACCGTCGCGCCACTCTACCAGGGAGGAGGCAGCAGCCGCGCATCCATCGAAACACTCCTCATCCGCATGGTCATCCGTCACGGCGACGAGGTGGTGCTTGACAACCTGGAAACGGAGGACGGCGGCCACGTAAGCCTGACGGTGGCGCAGTACATTGACTACGACCTCAGTCAGGACAACCTGCAGCTGTCGGACGAGCGTTACCGTAAGATTCTTGAGGAAGCGGTGGAACATAGCGGCGAAGAGGATTTCAAGGCCGAGACGTACTTTGTGCGCCACCCTGACCCCCAAATCAGCCAGTTGGCAGCCGACCTGGCTATGAACCGCTACCAGCTGAGCGCCAGCATGGACGTGCCGCAACGTGACAACGACCTCGAGCGAAAGGTGACGCACCTCATCCTCGACTTCCGCATGGACATTGTCGAGCAGCAGCTCAAGCACCTGCACCAGCAGCTACGCGAGGCGGGCACCGACATGACACGTATCAAGCAGATACTGGAACAGCTCAAGCAAACGCAGGAACTGCGCAATGCGCTGGCACAACAGCTGGGGAACGACATCATTGTGTGATTTTCGATTTACAGCATGCACGGACTTTACGTCATAGGATTAGTACTCTACTGGATTTTCATCCTCGTGGCCGTCATTCACGTGGTCATGGACAACCGGCAGCCGGCCAAGACAATGGCTTGGGCGCTGGTCATCCTATTCGTGCCCGTCGTCGGGGTCGTGCTCTACCTCTTCTTCGGCATCAACACCCGCAAGGAGCACATGGTGAGCCAGCGCTCACTCGACCAGCTGACCAAACGCTCGATGCTTGGGTTCGTCGGGCAACAGGACCTGCACCTGCCCGAACAGCACAAGCAGCTCATCGACCTCTACATCAACCAGAATCTCTCCCTGCCCTTCAAGGACAGCTCCGTCCAGTTGCTAAGCGACGGCGGTGAGTTCTTCCCCGCACTTTTCCAAGCCATCGGCGAGGCACGCGAGCACATCCACATTGACCTGTACATCATTGAGGACGACCCATTGGGCATGCTGCTGAGCGACATGCTCATCGACAAGGCACGCCAGGGTGTCGAGGTACGACTCATCTACGACGATGTCGGCTGCTGGAACGTGAAGCACAGCTTCTTCGAGCGCATGCGCGAAGAGGGCATCGAGGTGGTGCCATTTCTGCCCGTGCGCTTCCCGTCGTTCACCAGCAAGGTCAACTACCGCAACCACCGTAAGATTATCGTCATTGACGGTCGCATCGGTTTCATCGGCGGCATGAACGTGGCGTTGCGCTACTACAAGGGCCCTAGCGCCAAAGGTCGCAGGAAGCGCCCCACGGGCAAGTGGCGCGACATGATGGTACGCGTTGAGGGTAGCGTTGTCTATGGACTTCAGCGGGCGTTCCTCATCGATTGGTATTTCGTTGACCGCACGCTCATCAGCGACCGGCGCTACTACCCCCGAGCCGAGCGCGAGGGGACTGCCCTTGCCCAGGTGGTCACCAGCGGTCCGTCGTCACCCTATCCGGAGATTATGCAGGGCTACGTCCATGCCATCTCCACCGCCAAGCGCAGCATACTCATGGCGACACCCTATTTCCTGCCTACCGAACCAGTGCTCTTCGCCCTGAAGATGGCCATCCTGCGTGGTGTTGAGGTTCAGCTCATCGTGCCCCTGCGCAGCGATGCCCGTTTCGTGGAGTGGGCGGGTCGCAGCTACCTGCGCGACATGGCCGAGGCAGGCGCCCAGGTGTGGCTCTATGGCGACGGCTTCATCCACTCGAAGATGATGGTGGTTGACGACTCGCTCTGCACCTGTGGCTCCACGAACATCGACTTCCGTTCGTTCGAGAACAACTTCGAGAGCAACATCTTCATCTACGATGAGCCGACAGCCAAACGCTTCAGCGAGATGTTCATGACAGACAAGGGGCACGCCGTCCTGTTGAACGACATGCCCCATCGCATGCACCCCACCTTCCTGAAACGCCTGCTGGAGAGTCTTACACGCCTGCTGGCTCCGCTATTCTAGGCTTTAGCAGTCGCACACAAGTTCACCAAGTAGATAATACTCATATACGGTATGCCCGTGTTGGCCTCCAGACCAATCTCACACGTGCGGCTATTCGAATAGCCCACCTCAATGTGGTTCTTCTCTATCTGTGGACGGAGTTTCCGTAGCGCATAACGGTTCATCTCAGGGAACGTAAAGCCCCTATCGCCAGCAAAGCCACAACAGCCGACACCCTCAGGGAGATATACATTCTTGGAACAGAGCTTTGCCAGGGCTATCATGTCCTTATCGACGCCCATCTGACGTGTCGAGCAAGTCAGGTGCAGGGCGATATGCTTGTCGGTCTGGTGGAACTCCAGACGGTCTTTCAGGTATGTCATGATAAACTCTGCCGGCTCGTACAATTTCATCTTCTTCATCACCTTACGCATACGATGCAGGCAGGGGCTCTGTGCACAAAGCACCGGATACTTGCCTTCTTCTGAGGCTTTCCAGAGGGCAGCCTCCAGTTCAGCACTCTTTCGGTCGGCAATGTCGAGCATACCCTTCGACTCCCATATCTGGCCGCAACACATCTTCTCCATACCTTCAGGGAAGATAACCTCATAGCCAGCCTTCGTCATCAGCTGAATCACCTCATCGACAAGGGCATGCTTAACCTTCGCTTCCTTGGAAAGTCCCATGGTCTGATTGATACAACTGGGGAAATAGACCACCTTTAATTGAGAGTTGAGAGTTGAGAATTGAGAATTATGATTACCTTCTCCCTCGTGGTGGGGGATGGACTTCTCAATGATAAACTGCGTGAGGTCCGACTTCTTCGGCTGTCTTTTCTTCTTGGGCATAGCGGTTGTCCACAAGGGCAGTCCCATCTTGTTCATGCCTCGGCAAACGCTCGTCATCAGCGTGGGACCAAGAGTGACGTGTCCGAGATGGGCTACATCAAGCACCACGCGCAGTCCCGACTTGATGCCAGCCATGTGGTTGGCCGCAAACTCTCCTATCTGGTAACCAACCTTCGACTGGTTCATGTCCAACTGTCGGATAAGATGCGTCAGTTCACCTGTGTTAATCTTCATCGGGCACGACGTCGAGCACAGTCCGTCAGTAGCACACGTCTGGTCACCATAGTATTTATATTGCTTCTTCAGCGTAGCCAATCGTGCAGGATTCTCGCCCGTCTTCGTCAGATGACGTATCTCACGTTGCACGGCAATACGCATCCTCGACGACAACGTCAGGCCACACGACATACAATTCACCTCACAGAAGCCGCATTCAATACACTTGTTGGCACGTTTCACCTGCTCCACCGTCTCCTTGGCCGTTGAGAGTGTCGAATCCATCAGATACTTACCACCATCGGGCACACTGTCGAAGTCGTAGTCGAGTACAGGAAGCGGTTTCAGACACTTGATGAAGCAGTCAGGGTCGTCATTGAAGATAACACCTTGGTTCAGCAATCCATCGGGGTCGAAGATCTGCTTCAGTTCTTTCATCACCTCGTATGCCTTCTCGCCCCATTCGTACTTCACGAACGGAGCCATGTTACGTCCCGTTCCGTGTTCAGCCTTCAGCGAACCGTCATAACCTTCTACTACCAGTTTTGCTACCTCGCGCATCATCTCAGCATAACGTGCCACCTCATGTTCATCTGAAAAACTCTGGTTCAGAATGAAGTGGTAGTTCCCCTCGAAGGCATGACCATAGATGCATGCATCGTCGTAGCCATGATCGGCAATAAGCTGTTGTAGTTTTACCGTAGCCTCGGGCAGCGACTCAATGGGGAATGCCACGTCCTCAATCAAGCACGACGTACCGACGGGACGTGTGCCGCCCACGCTGGGGAAGATACCACTGCGGATGGCCCAGTACTTGCCATAGACGGCGGGATCTTCCGTAAACTCTGCCGGTTGGTAGAGACGGAACTGACCTAAGCATTCCTTAATACTGGAAATCTTCTCCTGCAACTGCTCATGGGTCACAGCCTTCGTCTCCGTAAGGATGGCTGTCAGGTTATGGTAGTCGCCAGGCTCCACACCCTCTATCTTGCCGGCATCGACATCCTTCTTATATTGCAGGAACACGGGGTCATCAACCGAACTCAGCGACTTGTAGTCGAGCATCTCCGCACTCTTTACCATCAGTTGCTCGGCACTCATCTGCAGATCCTCATCACCTGCCTTCAGTTTCTTCATCGCTACCACAGCCTCGCAACTCTCCTTCATGGTCAGGAAATAAACCATAGCCGATGCCTTAAATGGATAATCGCGCAGCGTCCGCATGGTTACCTCCGATAAGAAGGCCAGTGTACCTTCACTACCCACCATCGAGTGGGCAATGATGTCGAACGGGTCATCATAAGCCACCAACGGTCGCAGATTCAGACCCGTGACGTTCTTGATACTATATTTATTTCGTATGCGCGAGGCCAGCTGCTCGTCGACACGAACCTTATCACGCAGCGTCTCTATCTTTTGTATAAACTCCGGATGACTCTTACGGAACTGCTCACGACTCTCTTCTGAACCTGTATCAAGAATGGTACCGTCAGCCAGGATGATACGTGCCGACAGCAGCATGCGGTCGCTATTGGCATGCACACCGCAATTCATGCCCGATGCATTATTGATGACAATGCCACCCACCATGGCAGAACCGATGGAGGCTGGGTCAGGAGGAAACACACGACCGTATGGTTTCAGGATTTCGTTCACCCTTGCCCCCACAATACCTGGCTGCAACTGGATATTTTCACCATCAGGTGACAAAGAAAACTTCTCCCAATGCTTGCCTGCCACAATCAGCACCGAGTCGGTACAACTCTGACCGGAAAGCGACGTGCCGGCAGCACGGAACGTAAACGGCAGTTTGTATTTCCTACAAGTCTTGATAATCCTGGACACCTCCTCTTCGCCGTCGCTACGAACGACGACCTTCGGAATCATACGATAGAAACTGGCATCCGTTCCCCAACCCAACGTACGGAGTTCATCGGTGTAGATGCGGTCTGCTGGCAAAAGCTGTTTCAACTCGGTCAGAAATTGCTTGAACATAGTAGTATTCGGATTTTTAGTTATTTGTTACAATATGATTTTGGGTGTAAAGGTACAAAAAAAATTCTAATTACTGCATTTTTATGACAGAAAAGATAGATTATTGAATATTATTTGTATATTTGCAACCAATAAGAACTAATAACTAAAAATTCTATGACAGCACTCATTTCTGTAATCCCAATTCTTTTGCTCATTGTGTTGATGATGGGCTTCAAAGTGTCCGGCAATAAAAGTGCTATCGTCACTTTAGTCGTAACCATTCTTCTCGCCTTGTTTGCCGTACCCTACATGGGCATCTTGCCCGAGAAGTTTGCCGATGTCTCCATTTACGGCATCACGCTGTGGTCAGTCGTCGAAGGTCTCCTGAAGGCGTGTTTCCCCATTATCCTGATTATCATCTGTGCCATCTTCAGCTACAACATCCTTTGCGAGACAAAGGAGATAGAGACCATCAAGACACAGTTCATCCAGATGACTTCCGACAAGGGACTGCTGGTGCTCCTGCTAACATGGGGCTTAGGTGGTGTGCTCGAAGGTATGGCCGGTTTCGGAACAGCTGTTGCCATTCCCGCTGCCATCCTCATCGGACTGGGCTTTAAGCCGATGTTCTCAGCCGTCATCTGCTTGGTGGCCAATACGGTAGCCGTAGGCTTCGGTGCCGTCGGACTGCCCGCCACGACGCTGGCCAATCAGGTGGCTGCCAGTGGTACGGCCTCTCCCGAGGAACTTTGCGAGGTGGCTACCTTTATTATATTACAGCTCGCCCTGATGTTCTACATCACTCCGTTCCTCATCCTCATGATGACCGACCGCAAGAAGATTCTGAAGAACGTCACCATTGCCCTCTTCGTAGGCACCTGTTCCATCATCGTGCAGTTCTGCTGTGCTTATTTCATTGGTCCGGAGACACCTGCCATTCTGGGTTCCGTAGCCGCCATCGCTGCCATGCTTCTCTACAACAAGCTTTTCCTGCGTCACGAAGCCGAAAAGGACATGGTGCATGTGGAACGGAAGAAGTTCGGCGTTTCCAAGACCCTCAAGGCATGGAGCGTCTATGGTCTCATTATCTTCTTCATCCTCATCAGCAGCAAGATTGTGCCCCCCATCAACGAACTCCTGAACGCTACATTGGTGACAAAGTTCGACCTGCCTGTCATTGGCAACACCTTCAAGTTCGGTTGGCTCTCGAATGCCGGCCTCATGATTTTCCTCGGTGCCACCATCGGCGGACTCATTCAGGGACTTAGCTTCGGCAAGCTGATGACGCTGCTAGGCAAGACCACGCTCAACTTGCAGAAGACCGTCATCACCATCTGCTGTCTGGTGGCGATGGCCATGCTGATGAACAATACCGGCATGACCAACGACATAGCCAAGGGCCTTGTGGCACTGACGGGCACCTTCTTCCCGTTCTTTGCACCCCTCATCGGCTCCATCGGTACCTTCGTCACTGGTTCGGCCACCAATGCCAACATTCTCTTCGGTAAGCTGCAGGCCACGGCAGCCAGCGACCTGGGACTGGTCAATCAGGGCACCTTCTTCGGTGTCAGCGGCAACGAGACCAACTGGCTGGCAGCCGCCAACTGTGCCGGTTCCGAGGGTGGTAAGCTACTCTCGCCCCAGTCCATCGCCATTGCTACGGCAGCCTGCGACATGGAGGGACAGGACGGCGACATCATGCGTAAAACCATGCCGTTCGCCATCTTCTGGATTCTCATGAACGGCCTCATGGTGTTCCTCGGACTGCACGTCTTTTAATTTACAATTTGACAATCTACAAACTACAATTGATATGCAAGTCGGATTATTCATTCCCTGCTACGTTGATGCGGTGTATCCAGAGGTAGGCGTTGCCACCTACAAGCTGCTGCGTCACCTGGGACTCGATGTGGAGTATCCTGAGAATCAGACCTGCTGCGGCCAGCCTATGGCCAATGCAGGCTTCGAGAGTCAGGCCGTGCCACTGGCAACCAAGTTCGAAGAGAAGTTCAAGGGCTTCGATTACGTGGTGGCACCATCTGTCAGTTGTACTGCCTTCATCCGCATCAACTACCCGCGTCTGCTTCATGGCAAGACGGAGTGCGAGACGGCAAAGAGATGTATGGACGTGGTGGAGTTCCTGCACGACGTGGTGAAGCTCGACCGGCGTTTGGGCACCTTCCCCCACAAGGTCAGCCTGCATAACTCCTGTCATGGTGTACGCGAATTGGGGCTTTCCTCGCCCAGTGAACAGCACGTCGCAAAGTTCAACAAGATCAAGGACCTGCTGCAACTGGTCGATGGCATTCAGGTGGTGGAGCCTGAGCGTCCTGACGAGTGTTGCGGTTTCGGAGGTATGTTCTCGGTGGAAGAGACGGCCATCAGTGCCCAGATGGGACTCGACAAGGTGGAACGTCACATCCAGACGGGTGCAGAATTCATCACCGGCCCGGACTGCTCCTGTCTGATGCACATGGCTGGCATAGCCCGCAAGCAAGGGCTGAAGATTGAGTTCAAGCACGTGGTGGAGATTCTGGCCGCTGGGCTGTAAATTGTTAAATTGTAAATATCAATGTCAACACAACATAGCAAGAATGCCAAGAAGTTCCTAAAGAACGGAACCTACGCAAAGTGGCACGACGCCACGTTCTGGGCTGTACGCACCAAACGCGACAACATGGCACAGGGACTCGACGAGTGGGAGCAGTTGCGCGACAAGGCTTCGGCCATCAAGCGCCATACCATCACCCATCTGGACGAATATCTGGATCAGTTTGCCGCCGCTGCCGAGAAGAACGGCGTCATCGTCCACTGGGCGAAGGATGCCGAGGAGTTCAACCAGATTGTCTATGGCATCCTGAAGCAGCACGATGTCAAGAAACTGGTGAAGTCGAAGTCCATGCTCACTGAGGAGTGTGAGATGAATCCCTACCTGGAGACCCGTGGCATCGAGGTGGTGGAAACCGACCTTGGTGAGCGTATCATCCAGCTGAAGCATCAGAAGCCCAGCCATATCGTCATGCCTGCCATTCACCTGAACCACGACGATGTGGGCGAGCTGTTCGAGGAGAAGGGCATCTCGAAGGAGAAGGGTAACCACGATCCCACGTACCTCACCTACATGGCACGCCTGTCGCTGCGTAACGAGTTCCTGACGGCCGACGCAGGCATGACGGGCGCCAACTTCGGCATCGCTGCTACGGGCGACATCGTGGTGTGCACCAACGAGGGCAATGCTGACATGTCCACCTCGTGTCCCAAGCTGCACATCGCTGCCATCGGACTGGAGAAGGTCATCCCCAATTACGACTGTCTGGCAGTCTTCCAGCGCATGCTGTGCCGTGCCGGTACAGGACAGCCCACAAACACCTACACCTCGCACTTCCGCAAAGCACGTCCTACGGCCAGCGAGATGCACATCATCCTTGTCGATAACGGACGCTCAGAGTGGGTGGGTAATCCTGACCACTGGGAGGTGCTGAAGTGCATCCGCTGTGGCTCGTGCATGAACACCTGTCCTGTCTATCGTCGCTCGGGCGGCTACTCCTACAGTTACTTCATCCCCGGACCTGTGGGCATCAACCTCGGCATGCTGCGCAATCCCTGGCGCCACTCGGGTAATGTCTCCGCCTGCACGCTCTGCCTGAGTTGTCAGACGGTATGTCCTGTGAAGATTGACCTGGGTGACCAGATTTACAAGTGGCGTCAGAAACTCGACCGTCTGGGAACCGCCAACTCCGAGAAGAAGATGATGTGTCGCGGCATGAACATGCTCTTCGGCTCACCCGCCCTCTACAAGGCAGCAACCGCCGTGTCGCCTGTGGCCAACGTCATTCCGCCGTTCCTCATGAACCTGCCTGTCAATCCATGGGCCGAAGGTCACGAGATGATGAAATTCCCAAGAAAACCATTTCACTCTATTATAAAGGAAATAAAGAAATGAGTAGCAAAGAAGATATACTGAAGAAGTTTCGCGCTAATGTACGCGAGAAATACGATATGCCGTCACTTGACGACATCAAGGCTGTGACCTACCCTGAGCCGCTGGTGCAGTTCATGAAGATGAGCGAGAGCGTAGGCGGTCAGGTGCTGGAGGTTGACAAGGGCCGCGACATCAACGTGCTCATCCGTGAGCTGTTCCCCGATGCCAAGAAGATTGCCTCGAATCTGCCAGAGGTGACCATCGCCACCCGCAACCCCGATACCATAGGATGTGCCCGCGACCTCAACGGCACCGATGTTGGCATTATCCGCGGAGAGTTTGGCGTGGCAGAGAACGGTTGCATCTGGGTTCCCCTGCAGATGAAGGAGAAAGCCGTGTGCTTCATCTCCGAGAACCTCGTCATCCTGCTCCCGAAGAGCCAGATTGTGAACAATATGCATGAGGCGTACCGCAGGTTGTCAACAACTAACGGCCAGTCGCCAACCGCTAACCCCTTCGAGACCTACGGCTACGGCACCTTCATCAGTGGCCCGTCAAAGACTGCCGACATTGCGCAGGTGCTCGTCATGGGTGCCCAAGCTGCCCGCAGTGTCACCGTACTGCTTATGCCGGAGTAATTATTTAGTATCCAGATCAGCGGTCCTTTCCTTATACTGCGAAGTCGATCCGTTGCCGTAAAAATCTTAGCCTAAAATTTGGATTTTCGGTATGATTTTTGTACCTTTGACATTCGTCGAAGGTAGGCTGCACCTCGGAAAAACTCAAAAAAATCTTTGATTTATTTGGTTTTTCGCTCGGTTTGCACTACCTTTGCAAAGTGAGCGACTATCACCCTTTTGTGGATAGTTAAAAAGCAAAAAGGGATTAACACGTCCGTGATAGACAATTAACACGCCCGCGATAAACGATTATCACGGGCGTGTTAATTGTTTATCGCGCCCGCGGAGTTCCAGTTTCCCCGGCAGAAACTCCCTGCTTCCCCGGCAGAATCCACCTCGTACCCCGGCAGTTTCTCCCAGACTTATACATCAAAAGTTTTTCTTCAACATCAAAAGGCTCTAAAGACACTAATGTTTATATTCTAATTCCTCCCATTGCCTCTTTGGCTCTGCGCGAGGCCATTAGTGTCAAATGACCACTCAATAAACTTTGGCGAAATTTGGAAATTCTGAATATTTTTCGTATATTTGCCCCCGACTAAGCCAGCCTCGTGTAAGGCAGGGCGGGTCAGACATTTTGGAACAGGGGCCGAGAACGCCATTTGTAAGGCCGGTCTCAGAGGACGTTTTCAAACGCTATCTTCTACATCCAAAACTTCGCAACCTTTGGGTTCTACAAGAAGGTATCGCAACGAAGTGTCTGCGCAGGGTGTATTATATCCTGATGTTTGGTAGCCACCATTAGCTCCCTGCATTACCCATTTATAATACGCGACGGCGTGGGCTGGCTGAGTTGCTTATCTCTGTAGAAAGGGCAATGCGAAGGCCAAGGATGTGGGGTAAGTAACGAAAGGTTTACTCCCGCGCCCTTTTTTGTTTCCATATACTATACTACTAACCAGCCGAGGCAGGGAGAGCGGGTAGGCGCATAATGAAATGGAAGCGTATGAAAACGATTGATTCAGAAAAAGCACTATTGAAAGAAAAGTTAAAGAAGGCTGTACGTGGCTGTCAAGAAATAATGGTTGGCAGTCGTAAGTTGAGTTCTTCATTTAAACTAACTCCAAAAGATTTTCTTGACTTCACAGATGATAAATACGTAGATGGTAGTCATTCGTATAAAATGAGTGCGTCTGTTGAAATAAAGAATAAAGATGGGGATAGCATTGAAGAAGAAGGATGCGACATTCATTTTGATGCACGAATTGATGGGACGGATATTGAAATCATAAACAGGTTGATTATTGTTGATCGAAATATTATTCCTATAAATTGGGAAATTTAAAAACAAATTGAAACACTTTTGATATGGCACAGATTTCAGATAAAGAATACAAGAAATTTTCAGAACAATTGGCCCAAAGGTTTGAATGGAAAATAAAAGGATTTTTGATTCCGACCTCGCTTTTGGATGTTCCTAATGCTGTTAGAGTTGTACCTGAACCCTCTGCAAAAGATGTGGGGAAAGTAAAGTCCACTTCTATAAAAGACAATGAACTTTATTTCTATACTCCATCATTAAAGCAAGGTGTATATCATCTCTTGCGCCATTTCAGAAATTGTGGGTCGCATAAGAATTCTATTACAAAGAAATACAAGGATGGAAAATGGTTCTATATTTTTGAAAGCAAACGCGTGATAAATGGCCATTCATGTACCTCTATAAAAGGGAATGTCAGATGTGACATATGGGACTCGTTTATTGAAGATTTGTATTCTATAGTTCTAAAGGAAAAACAAAATAAACTTAAATTATGAAACAACTACACATTACTTTCTTGCTCGCTGTGCTCATGAGCATGGTTGGAGCAAAGGCATTCGCCTATGATATCGCCGTAGAGAATGATGACGGAGTTACTATTTATTATAATTACATTAGTGAGGGAAAAGAATTAGAAGTGACATACAATGGTGATAAAACTTATGGGAATTTAGAAATAAACATTCCCGAGACCGTTACCTTTATGAGTAGGACCAGAAAAGTAACGCGCATCGGTGAAAAAGCTTTCAATTATTGCAGAGGTCTGACCTCCGTCACTATCCCAAACAGCGTGACAACCATCGGTGAATATGCGTTCGAAGAATGCACAGCTCTGACCTCCATTACCATCCCCAACAGCGTGAAAATCATTGGTGCTGCAGCGTTCGAAGATTGCTCTGGCCTAACATCGATTAACATTCCTAATAGCGTCACAAGCATCGGTGATGGTGCGTTCATACGTTGCAAAGGTCTGACCTACATCAACATTCCCAACAGTGTGAAGTATCTCGGACACAGTGTGTTCTTAAGTTGCTCTGGTCTGACCTCCATCACTATCGGCAACAGCGTAACGAGCATTGGTTGGCATGCGTTTAAATGGTGCGAAAAACTATCCTCCATTACCATTCCTAACAGCGTGACGAGCATTGGCGATAACGCA
>JAEEGH010014547.1_pt1 | contig 17261 bp, 14 predicted proteins | sample 9134181 | NCBI WGS metagenome assembly JAEEGH01 (sample SAMN16246544, study PRJNA631951) | gut metagenome | biome: gut microbiome; feature: rumen; material: DP-attached | host: Bos | place: Iran: Karaj | collected 2018-10
TAAGCTTTAAGCGGGGGTATAAAGCTTACTAGTGTCAGAAGGGGTTAAAGCCCCTTCTGACAGGTGGCACAAAGTGCCACTGCGTTCATGAGGAAGTAGCGAAGCGGATTCCGAATGTCCGCTTTACTAGAATACTGGAGGATTAAATATTGTTTGCTAGAAAATATACTTATGATTGGACAATGATTGATATACATAATCACATGCTCTTTGGAGTGGATGATGGCTCTAGAAATTTAGAAATGTCTATGGAAATGTTAAAGATGGCTAGAGAAGATGGGATTTGGGACATTGTTATAACTCCCCATTATTCACCTAAAAGAGGCAAGGCACCATATGAATTGATCCAAAGAAATTTTAATACACTCCAAAGAAAAGTGGCAAAGGAGTTGCCAGAATTATCTTTATATCTCGGACGAGAAGTCTATTATAGCTCAGATACCTTTGAGGATGTGGAAAATGTAAAAGATCCCGAGACAAAAAAGTTTGAATATGAATGGGGCAAAGAAGACGATAGTAAAAATGATTATAGAATGAAAGATCTAATGGGAATTAGAATGTGCGCTACTAGAAACATTTTATTAGAGTTTTCCTTTATTACAGATTTTGAGACTATAAAAAGAGGAGTTACAGATTGCTTTTTAGCAGGCTTTCAGCCAATTGTAGCTCATGTGGAAAGATATGCCTGCATTGCAGAAAAGCCAATGCTTATAAAAGAGCTAAGGGAAATGGGAGCATACATTCAGATAAATGCTGATTCCCTATTTGCAAGTGGAAGAACTAATACAAGACGCTGTGCAAAAAAATTGATAAAAAATTACCTGGTGGATTTTGTGGCTAGCGACGCTCATAATCTAACAAGTAGAGTTCCCGTACTTTCCGCTGCTAGAGACTATGTTACAAGACATTGTTCTGAAGAGTACTCAAGAAACATTTTTAGAGAAAATGCCCTAAATATGATAATAAATCGCATAGGTAAAGAGTAAAACAAAGACCTTTTCTAAAAGATATTATAAAAATACATAAAAAATACAAAAATATCAGCTTCAAAGCGTTGACCTTGACACTATGTCAGACTTTATAATTAGTATACAACTAGTAGGAAATGTATGTGTAGCAAGTACATTTTCTATTCATCTTAGATTACCCGCATTCTCTAAGGTGGTTTTAAAGAGCATTAGCTCTTTAAAATAGTTGTAACATATTCTAACAGGGGTGTTAGGGTTTAATTGTTTTGGGGAGGATTATATGTCTAATAGGCATAGGAATCTATTATGGATGCTATATATCCATGATAGATTTTTTTGCACTAATCTTAATATTTTCCTCTTACATTTTTAAGGGAGGACAACTAAATATGAAACACAGAACTAGAAGTCTTTTTAGACGAATTAGTAGTAGTGTCTGTGCCGCAGTTTTGACAGCTACTACAATTTTTAGTGGTGTTACATTTGCTAGTGCAGCTTCAAATCCAACTAGAAAAATCGATGTTTGGGATTTTGGTGGTGTACAAGAAACAGATACAAGCAAATATGACAACCATATTAGTGCAACATTCTGGGATGACTATGATAAGTTGGGTGATAATGGTAGATTTGTTCAAAATAAGAACGAAGTTGCAACAATCACTTGGGATGATTTAAAGCTTACTTATATTGGACAAGATAGAGTTTATCGTAAAGCTGAAACTAAGACAGCTGGTCTAAACAATATTGCACAGACAAAGTATGATGATGGATACAATGCTATGGGTATGTATTATTGTAACGGTACAGGCTCTGATCAAAATAGATGTATGGATATTGCCAATGTAAAGGCAGGAGATAAAATTGTTGTATATATGGGCACAAGTAATGCTGCTGAATCAACAATTTACTTTAGATACGAAGATGGTGATGAGACTAAATCACAGCTAGAAGGTCAGCCTATTACTAACGTTGGAGTAAAGCATGAATTTATTGCTCAGTACGATGGTAATTATAAAATATACCCAGATAAGGCAGCAGGTAAGCCAGTGTATAACAGAATAGTAAGAATTCCAGGTGTTGCGGTATCTGGAAAAATTGATACACAGGGTATTTCATTAACTGATTACACATTAAGATTTACATGTGATAGCACAGGTGCTACAACTGATGCTAATGTAGATGCTAATGGAAATTTCACAGTTGTACTTGCAGCTGATGAAGAATATACAGCTAATGTTATTGGTGTTAAGGGTTACGGTACAACTAAAGAGACAAAGACAATTACAACAAGTCTTAATGATGCCCTTACAGGAATTTCTAATAAAACAATTAAGATCGAAGAAAAGAAACTTTGTGATTACACAGGTAAAGTTACAGGATTTGCCAGCGATTATGATATTTCAAAGCTTGCTGTAATTATGCATCCAGAAGATGAAATGGCAGAAGACGTAACACTTAATATAGCAACAGATGGAAGCTTTAACGCTAGTTTAGAAGCTGAAGAAACTTATACAGCAGAGTTAAAGGGCGTTAATGATTATGAAATCATTAATGGAGCTAGTGTAAATTGTAAGGATAACACACAACAGGATATTGAGGTTGCGCTTAAGCCAATGTATTCAGTAAATGGTGAATTTACTGGAAATAACGGTGTTAAGCCAAGTTCACTTAAGTTTGTAAACTTAGATGATTCTTACGAATACACAGCAACAGTTACAGATAATGGATATAAGATTTCACTTCGTGATGGTTCTTATAAAGCAGTAGTAGATATTGATGGATACAGAACAACAACTCATGTAGTTGTAAATGGTGCAGATGTTACTAAGGCACTTATGTTTGTATCAACAACAGCTAAGGATGCATTAACTAGAGTTCCTGATCTTTATGTAGGTTATGAAGATAAGGGAAGCTTAAACTACAACACAGTTAGTGAAGCAGTAGAAGCAGCTTCTTTAATGAACCCAAGTTCAGAAACTGAAAGAATTACAATTCATATTGCTCCTGGAACATACAGAGAGCAGATTAGAGTTAATACTCCTTTTATTTCTTTTGTAAATGATACTAATGAAGAAGTTAAGTTAACATGGTATTACGGTATTGGTTATAAGTATTATAGTATTGATGATTCAGGATTTTATAATGCTGAAAACGAATATGATAAATTTGATAAAAATGGCCCTGCTAAGTGGGGTGCATCAGTTTATGTAACAGGTAATGCTGATTCATTTAGAGCTGATGGAATTACATTTGAAGCATCATTTAACAGATACTTAACAGATGAAGAATTAGAAGATGGTGTAGTATCAGATGGTTCTATCGCATTTGTTAGAAGATATGGTGCAGATGTAACTTCTAAGGCAGCAACAGAAAGAGCAACAGCATTTGCTGTAGAAGCTACAGATGTTGAAATGACAAATTGTAAGTTCCTTGGTAGCCAGGATACACTCTACACAGGAAATACAGATGCTAGACTTTATTTCTTACATTGCCAGATTGAAGGTAACACAGATTATATCTTTGGTGATGGTAATTGTGTATTTGATGCATGTGAATTAAAGTTTTATGGATATAGCACAGGTTCAGTAGGTGGTTATATTACAGCTATGAAGCCAAGTGCTAATGCAGGTTATTTATTTAGAAATTGTACAATTTCAGCTAATGATGATTTAACAGTAACTAAGGGATACCTTGGTAGACCTTGGGGAGATAAGGCTAATGTAACATATCTTAATACTAAGATATGTAGCGACTTAATCTTAGATGAAGGTTGGACAACAATGAGTTCTAACAAGCCAGAAAATGCTAGATATAGAGAATTTAATTCAACATATACTGATGGCAGCGTGGTTGACTTATCTAAGAGAGTTACAGGCGTAATTGATGAAAATGAAGCAAACAGTGTTAGCTTATCTGAATACTTTGGCGATTGGACACCAGTTAGTCTTGTAACAGAAACAGAAGGCGTTAAATTTGAAAAGGATCCATACATGATTGATAACGGAGATATTAATGCTCCTTATCCAGGACATGTATTAACAGCATGCTATGATCTTGGTGATAACATGAAGGCAGATGCATCAGTACTTAGATGGTATATTGTATCAGATGATGGATCTAAGGAATTAGTAAAGACATCTACAGCAAGTGTAGATAGAACATACAAGATTACAGATGCAGCAGTATCAAAGCACATTTGCCTTGAAGTAGAAGCTCAGACAATTTCAGGCCAGAAGGGTGAAACTAAGTCAGTAACTACAGATGCATTTGTAAGAGAAGGATACGAAGACCCAACAGGAAAGATTACAGATCCAACAATTGGTGATGGAATTAATATCTATCTTGCTGGTGATTCAACAGTAAAGGACTACTCTACTAAGGGTATGTATAATGGCGGAAAGTCACAGTCAGAAGGTTCTTGGGGCGAATATCTACAGGATTATTTTGATAGTGATGTGGTAAATGTTGTTAACTACGCTAATGGTGGTAGAAGTTCTAGAAACTTCATTAATGAAGGCAGCCTAGATAAGATTGCAGCTAATATTAAGAAGGGCGATTACTTATTCATTCAGTTTGGTCATAATGACTGTGCTAATGAAATAGGTTATAGAGAAGATAGATATGTTCCACTAGGACAGCCTGATGCTAACGGAATCTTCCCTGTAACAGCAGGAACTAAGGTAGCAACACCAACATCACTTCAGGATAGATATGGTGATACATTCTATTCATATGATTGTGGTGGAACATATAAATGGTATTTATTACAGTATATTAACGTTGCAAGAGAAGCAGGTGCAACACCTGTACTTGTAACACCAGTGGCAAGACTTTACTTCACAGCAGAAGGAAAGATTAGACCACATCACGATGCAACTGATAAGACAGACACATATGCAGCTTCATATGTACCAGAAAATCCATATAACTCATATGTTGAAGCAGTTAAGCAGCTTGCAAGTGAAGAAGATGTAATGTTAATTGATGAATTCCAGCTAACTAAGGATTTATATGAAGAAACATATGCTAATGATCCTAATGCAGCTAATGGAGTTTCAAAAACAGCATCAAAGCTTTTATGCAGCGGTGATAGCACACATTCAAGTAAGTTAGGCGGATTAGTATCAGCAGGACTTATGGCTGAAGAAATTCAGAATCGTAACTTAAATATCTCTAAGTATGTTAAGGCACCTACTAAGACAAGTGGTGTTAAGGCTAACGGAGATGTTGAATTTACAGTAAATAAAGATGGTGTAATTGATACAGAAGACGTATTACTTAAGACTTATACACAGGATATGTTTACTACAATTACAACTAAGGCAGAAGAACTTAAGAACAATACAGAGACTCCAGAAACACCAACAGAGCCAGAGACTCCAGCAGAGCCTGAAACACCAACAGAAGAAGCTGATACAACACCACATACTTTATGGGTAGTTGGTGATTCAACAGTATCTTCATTTAATGATGCATATTACTATCCAAGATATGGCTATGGAACACAGTTATATAAGTACTTAACATCTAATATAACAGTTCAGAACTTAGCTCTATCAGGAAGATCTTCAAAGAGTTATGTAAATGATAAGGAATACCAGACATTAATAAATGGTATGCAGGAAGGCGATTATCTTGTAATTGGCTTTGGTCATAACGATGAGAAGGCAGAAGCAGATAGATATACAAATCCAAACGGAGATTATACAACAGAAGGTAGTTTCGCAAATTCACTTTACGAAAACTACATTAAGATTGCACAGGAAAAGGGCGTAACTGTAATTCTTTGTACACCAGTAGTAAGAAGAACAGCTACAGGTACTTGGTCAAATTCAAATCTTCATATTACATCTACATCAGGTGAATATGCGGGTGGCGATTACGCACAGGCAATTAAAAATTTAGGTAAGGATTTAGGAATTACTGTTGTTGATATGACAACACTTACTAAGAACTTATATGACGAACTTGGTGCTAGTGAAACACTTTACTTACATGCTTGGAATTCATCAAGTGAGTCATCAGTAGATAATACACATGCTAATATCTACGGTGCAACATATTGGGCTTACCTTTTAACACAGGCTGTTAAGGAAACAGATAATAGCTTAGCTAAGTATATTGTTTCTGCACAGGCTCCAACTAAGGCAGATACTTTAGTAGTAAACCCAGAATATACAGAAGCTGATTATACACCAATTGCTGAAGGAACAAGTTCAAGCATTTGGAAAAATGTAGGCATTTGGAGTGGTTCAGTATTTGGTAATGTAGGTGGAACAGATAAGATTTCTACAGATAACTTCGCATTAGAGGAAGTTAACGGTGGAGTAAGAATTGCAGCATTAAAGGGCAATGGTAAGATTGCTTCAACAGTTGATGGACTTGCAATGTATTATTATAAGATTCCAGTAGGATCTACATTTACTTTAACAGCAACTGCAACAGTTAATAGTATTACACAAAATGATCAGGTATCCTTTGGTTTAATGGCTAGAGATGACATGTATCTTGATACATCACTTTCTGATGCATTAGGTGATTATGTTGCAGCTGGTCCGTTAAAGATTACAAAGGGTTCTAGCATGTGGAACTGCTTCGCTAGAAAGTCAGGCGTACTTACAAGCGGTGGTGCTTGTGAAAAATATACAGCAATTAACGCAGGAGATAGCTTTGATCTTAAGATTCAGAGTAATTCAGATGGATATGCTTGTACATTCGGTGATGAAACAACAGTTACAGGCGGATTTGATTTTGCTTTAACTAAGGTAGATTCAGATTACGTATATGTTGGTATGTTTGCAGCAAGACAGGCAGATGTAACATTTACAAATATTAAGTTAGTAGTTGATGGAGAAGTTGTTTATTCAACTGAAGCTTCAGAAGAGCCATCAACAGAAGAACCAACAGAACCATCTACAGAAGAGCCAACAGAGCCTTCAACAGAAGAGCCAACAGAACCATCTACAGAAGAGCCAACAGAACCTTCAACAGAGGAGCCTTCAACAGAAGTGGCAGCAGATGAAGATGTAATCTTTGAAATGCTAGAAGGTGCTAAGCAGACAGTAAATGCTGGTGAAAAGGTTAAATTAGTATTTAGATCAGAAGCTGACTTCTCACTCTTTAAGGGTGTATCAGTAGACGGCGTAGTAATTGATCCTTCAAACTACACAGCTAAGGCTGGTTCAACAATTATTACATTAAATGCTGATTATGTAGCAGCATTGCCAGCAGGTGAACATGAAGTAAGAATTCTTTCAGAGGGCGGTTACGCTAGTGCAGCATTAGTTGTAAGTGGCGAAATTGCTACTGAAGAAATTAATAATGAGACAACAGAAGTTGCAGCTGACACAGCTGTAGTTACTGGAGAAATCGCAGCAGATACAGATGTAGTTGCAGCAGATTCTTCAGAGGTTGCAACAACAGATAAGAAAACTGCAGATGCTAACAGCTTAGCTGTATTTATCATCATTGCAATGTTATCAGCTATGACACTTGCAGTTGTTTCAAAGAAGAGAGAGTTCTAAGATAACAAAGTAATAATCTTTATTGCTATATCTCAGACGAGATCTATAAATTTGATCTCATATAAAACTATAGACAACAACGGGAGTAGTCGCTTGCTTTATGCAGGCGGCTATTTTCGTTAATCAACCTTTTGTTGGTTTAAATTCAAAATCAAGTATGCTATACTTAGTGAGATTGTGTATTTATGCAAGAAAGAAGGATTTAGTATGGTATATAGGACTAAAGGAGTCTGTTCTCGACAGATACATTTTGAAGTGAAAAATGGAAAAGTATGTGATGTGGAATTCCTTGGCGGTTGTGATGGTAACACACAGGGTGTTTCACGATTAGTCGAAGGAATGGATATAGACGAAGCAATCAAGAGATTAAAAGGTATCGATTGCGGTGGAAAAGGAACATCTTGCCCTGATCAGTTGGCAACTGCTCTTTTACAGTATAAGGAGGAAGTTTAAAAGTGAAGAAGATTGTACTAACAGGCGGCGGAACTGCAGGACACGTTACACCTAATATTGCTTTAATGCCATCATTAGTTGAGGCAGGTTATGAGATTGAATACATCGGTTCTTACAATGGAATTGAGAAACAGTTAATTGAAGCGGAAAATGTTAAATATCACGGAATTTCATCAGGTAAATTAAGAAGATATTTAAGCGCTAAGAATATATCAGATATCTTTAGAGTTCTTAAAGGAATAGTTCAAGCCAATAGACAGTTAAGAAAGATTAAGCCGGATGTGGTATTTTCTAAAGGCGGCTTTGTATCAGTGCCAGTTGTGCTTGCAGCAGGACATAGACACATTCCTGTAATTATACACGAATCCGACATGACTCCAGGTCTTGCCAATAGAATAGCAATGAAGAAGGCTACAGCAATTTGCTGCAACTTCCCAGAAACAGTTAAGTACCTTCCAGCAGGTAAGGCACATTTAACAGGCTCACCAATAAGACAGGAATTACTTAAAGGAAGCAAGGAAGCAGGTCGTAAGCTTTGTGGCTTTAATGAAGACAAGCCAATCGTTTTGGTAGTTGGTGGAAGTACTGGCGCTAAGCACGTTAACGAGGCTATTTATGACATTTTACCAGAACTACTTGAGAAGTATCAGGTGTGTCATCTATGCGGTAAGGGAAAGAAAGAGAGCAAGTATGAGACATTACCAGGCTATAGACAATTTGAATATATTAGCGAGGAGATGAAAGACCTCTTTGCTATGGCAGATATTGTGGTATCAAGAGCAGGTGCTAATGCTATTTGCGAATTATTAGCCCTTAAGAAGCCTAACCTTTTAATCCCTTTATCAGCTAAGGCAAGTAGAGGTGATCAGATTCTTAATGCTAAGTCCTTTAAGGAACATGGTTACTCATTAGTATTAGATGAGGACGATTTAATTAAAGATGATAAGATTCAGGGTGCTCTATTACTTGAACAGATCAATAAATTATATGAGAATAGAGAAGAATTCATAAAGACAATGGGAGAAAGCAAGCAGGCTGATTCCATTTCAACTATTATTGAATTAATTAAGAAGTATTCTAAATAATAGCTATCGTTAACATTTTTTTGATAGAGGAAAATGTGTTATAATAAATAAAGTCTATTATTAGAATGAAACAAAATAATCGATTATTATATAAGAGATTAGAAAATTAATAACAAAAGGAGGAATGCTGCCCTATGATAGGAATTATTGGCGCAATGGATGAAGAAGTTGAGCAGATTGTAGCTGCAATGGACATTACAAAGGAAGAGTCTAAAGCAGGTATGAATTTCAGAGCTGGAACATTAAACGGAAAGGAAGTTTGTGTTGTACGTTCAGGAATTGGTAAATGTAATGCTGCAGCTTGTACTCAGATTTTAGTAGATGATTTTAAAGCAGATTACGTAATTAATACAGGAATTGCAGGCTCATTAAATGCAAAGATTGATATCGCTGATATCGTTATTTCAAGTGATGTACTACATCATGATGTAGATGCAACAGGCTTTGGTTATGAACTAGGACAGATTCCAAGAATGGATACACTTTCTTTTAAAGCAGATGAGAGATTAGTAAAGCTTGCAAGTGAAGCAGTTGCTAAGGTTTTACCAGAGATTAAAGGATATGTTGGAAGAGTTGTATCTGGTGATCAGTTTGTTTCTGATAAAGAAGTAAAGGAAAGAATTGAATCAACATTCCATGGATACTGTACAGAGATGGAAGGTGCTGCAATAGCACAGGTATCATATATCAATAAGGTTCCATTCCTTATTCTTAGAGCTATTTCAGATAAGGCAGATGATTCAGCAACAGTTGATTATCCAACATTTGAAAAGCAGGCAATTGCTAATTCAGTTAAGTTATTAAAGGAATTAGTAGCTAATATTTAACATTTAATCCGTCGCAATTTTGCGGCGGATTTTTTAGGAACAAAAAAAGAGGAAATTTAATGAGATCATTAGCAAGTAGACTTACAAAACAAGAACAGATGTCAGAGGCTTTAATAGTGGGGCTTTTTCTAGCGTTTTCAGGGGGCTTTCAAGATGCTTATACATATATTTTAAGAGGAAATGTATTTGCCAACGCCCAGACAGGAAACATTGTACTTATGAGTACACATTTTATGAAAAATGAGTATCTATATGCACTTAAGTACCTAGTCCCATTAGTGGCCTTTGCCCTTGGAGTATTTATAGCAGAGCAAATTGGCTTTAAGTTTAAATACTCTAAAAAAGTGCATTGGAGACAAATTGTACTATTAATAGAAATCATAATACTTTTTGTAGTAGGCTTTATGCCTTTAAAATATAATATTTTAGCTAATTCTTTAGTTTCTCTAGCTTGTGCAATGCAGGTTCAAGCGTTTAGGAAAGTAAGTGGTAATGCCTATGCAACAACCATGTGTATTGGAAATTTACGAAGTGGAATGGCGGCATTATCAGCGTTTACAAGAACAAGAAAAAGAGAAACTCTAAAAAAAGCAGCATATTATTTTATCGTAATCTTTATTTTTGCAATAGGTGCAGGAATTGGTGGAACATTTTCAAAAGATATTGGAATTCATGCTATATGGATAAGTTGTGCTTTCTTGATTGTAGCTATAGGACTTATGGCCATGGAGATTAGGAAATAAGGGCAAATTGTCATTGTATGTATATTTGAACAAGAGTAGAGCATATAAATAGATATTTAGTAATAATTAAAATAGAAAAAATCAAGTCTCGTTCATGAGACTTGATTTTTTGTTTATAGTAGAAGTAAGCTTTCATCTTGTGTCAAATCATATATTTCCTGATTAATAGAATTAATATCGTAATTATTATGCAAAAGGTGAGATATAACGCAAAAATCTCGAGGATTTTTTGGGTCAAGACTTCCTTTGTTAATTAGTCTAAGAGCTTTATTAGCTTCCTTTACATCCATATGAGCGGAAACAATTAAAGCTAGTATTTTGTTTTTTGAGGGATTTGTTTTTTTACCATTTATAATATCGTAAGCATAGCCTTTAGAAAGACCAGAATTTATTCTAGCTTCATTTAAACTAATATTCTTTTTTGCTAAAATGTCATTATAATATTGACTAAAGCTAAGCTCCTGTCCTTTAACATAGCTTAGATAATCTTGTAAATCCTTTTCATTCTTGACGGATTTTAAATAATTAAACAGTTCTACAGTATCCTTTTGATGGTTAGCCATAATACCCTCCCCATTAACATGATAAAACATTATCCTTTAGCAAAATAAAGTGCCCTCAAATATTGATGAACACTAGATTTATGATATAATATTTTAGGTATAAATAAAAGTATCTCTAAGGGATATTTTGGGATTAATTATTAGATAACAAAGAGGAATTATGACAGAATACGAGAAAGTAGCGTTGGCTATGTATGAAAATGTTGATGAGGTGGATGAAAGTCATAATGTTAGTTTAGTTAGAAGTTTAGTTGATAAACAATTTTATGTAAAAAAAGAACTAGAAAACTATAATAAGAAAATATATGACTACCTCAAGGAAACGAAGAATATTTTCTTTCCAATCATAAGTGAATGTATACTAGATGATGAGAATCCTTCTAATGATGGGGATTTAAAGGAAAAACTAATTATTATAGAGGAGTACATAAGCGGGGAAACTCTAAGCCAAAGAATTGAAAAAAAGGGACATCTTTCTGAAGAAGAAAGTGTTAAAATAATAATAGACATATGTAATGGCTTAAAACATTTGCATAAAAAGAACTTTATAAATAGGGACATAAAACCAGATAATATTATTATTACTAGGACTGGGGAAGTTAAGATTGTGGATGTTGACTCTGGCAAGGAAATTAATAGGGAAACCAACACAGATACGAGATTGATTGGTACTCCTGAATATTTCGCACCAGAACAGATTGGCCTTGGCTTTCACTCTTCGGATGAAAGAACTGATATATATGCCATGGGAATAGTCTTTAACGAGATGTTAACTGGAGACTATCCTAAGAATAAGATGGTTGAGGGCGTATTTAAGGAGATAGTGCTTAAGGCAACACAACTAGACCCAGAAAAGCGCTTTAAGAGTATTGATGAATTTATGGAGGCTATTATTTTTTGTCATAAGAATCATATGTCTTATAATTTGAAAAAAATATATGATAGTAAAATGTTACGAAAAACAAATAGTCGATTCGATACTAAAAGTTGGAAGTTACCAGGATTTAGATCTGGAAATAAAGTAAAGATTGTTTTGGCATTGCTCTATTACATTTGTTCTTTTATTTTTGCTTGGAGTTGTTATTTACCACCGTATACTCAATCTAATAATCTCATAATAGGAATGATTTGTACGATATATTTAACTTGTTGCTTTTATTTTTTATCGTTTGTCATTTTTAATTATAGAGGAATTAGAGATAAACTACCCTTAATGAAAACTAATAATAAAATCTTGTACGTAATATTTGCGATAATTTGGTACTTTATAATTATTTTGATAGCATTTGCTGTAGTAGCAATTGTTTGGAGTATAATAGAGGCCATATAATAAAGGACTTAAAAAGTTCGCTATCAGCGTACCAAGTGCCAAATGAAAATTGATATTCTCGTTAAGTAAAAAATAACGAGGAGGTCATTTTTATGGCAGAGGAAATGAAAAACGAAGTAAAAAACGAAAAGAGACACAGTGGTTTTGCAACTGCAGCATTAGTATTAGGCATTGTTGGGATTGTATTATCTTTCATTCCAATTATTAATAACGCAGCCTTTATTCTTGGTGTGTTGGCAGTAATTTTTGGATTGGTGAGCTTAATTAAGAGAGCTAGTAAGGCAAGTGCTTTTGTTGGTTTAGTTCTTGGTGTTGCGGCTTGTGCTATTACACTTTATATGCAGGAAAGCGTATCTAAGGCATTGGATGATGCAATTAATGAAATGGATACTGCTTTTGATGATTTAGACGGATCTAATACTGATCAATTATTAGAGAAATCTATTAAGGTTTCTTTTGGCGCATTTAGTGTTGATAATAGCGAATTTATAACTTCAACAAAGTTACCAGTAACAGTAACTAACCTTGAAGCTGAGACAACAAGTTATTCAATTCATGTAGAAGCTATTGATGCTAATGGCAACAGAATTGGTGATGACTATGTTTACGTTAATGATTTGGGAGCTAATCAAAGCCAGGTCTTTGATTGTTTCGAATATATTTCAAGTGATGAAATTGCAAGCTATGAAGCTGCTTCATTTAAAGTAGTGGAGGTGAGCAAGTATTAGAATAAGGAGGCATTTATGGAGATTTTAATGTTGGAATCTAGCGTTTATGGCGAGGATATTTCGCTAGATAAGTTTGATAAGTTAGGAAATGTGATAAAATATGAGCGTTCTAATCCTAGTGAGGCTTTAGAAAGACTAAAAAAACACAATCCTGACGTAGTAATTGTAAACAAGATTCTTATGAACAAGGAGGCCATAGATGCCGCTCCGAATTTGAAAGTAATTGCAGAAGCTGCAACAGGATACAACAATATTGATATTGAATATGCTAAAGAAAAAGGAATTAGAGTGGCAAATGTAGCAGGCTATTCTACAGATTCAGTGGTACAGCATACATTTGCTTTACTCTTTTATCTTTATGAAAAAATGAGACATTACGACGAGTTCGTAAAAGACGGAAGTTATGCAAACTGGCCAGTATTCTCATATTTTAATAACATTTTTTATGAATTAAAAGGTAAGAAATGGGGTATTGTAGGGCTTGGAAATATAGGCTCAAAGGTAGCTAAAATCGCCACAGATTTTGGTTGCGAAGTGTTAACTTATTCAGCTAGTGGTCACAAGTATGACAGCCCATTTAAGCAGGTAGAACTTGATGAATTATTGAAAGAATCAGACATTATTTCAATTCATGCACCACTTAATGAATATACTAATAACTTATTTAATTATGAAAATCTTTCTAAGATGAAGAAGAGTGCGGTTTTACTTAACTTAGGTCGTGGACCTATTGTTAACGATGTAGATTTAGCTAAGGCTTTAGAAGAGGGAAGAATTAGCGCTGCAGGTCTTGACGTAATTAGTGTAGAGCCAATTGCTAAGGACAATCCACTCCTTAAGATTAAAGATAGCGACAAGTTAATCATTACACCTCACATTGCTTGGGCAACTCATGAGGCAAGAGAAAGATTAATGGATGAGATTTATGAAAATATTGTCGCATATTTCGAGGGTCGTGAAAGAAACGTTATTGTGTAAAAATGTATAACCTCTTTGTTAATTAATAATATTATATAACGCTTCTTCTGACATAGAGGAATATTCCAAAAACAGCTCCTAGCTTGCATAGCTAGGAGCTGTTTTTTGCTAGAAAATTATATGATAAAAAACAGTACTAGATAAATAAAAAATATAAAAAGTCGCTTTTATTCAAAAAATCAGTTTGAATAAAAGCGACTTTTTTGCTATTAGTTTAGCTTAGTTGAACAATTTAGTTTGCCTTTTTAAAGCTGTCTTCCTTAGATTCATTTTCATTATGCTTAAAGAAAAGCTCAGACTTTAATGTTCCTAGTGGATCAGTAATTAACATATAAACTACCCATATAATAAGAGCAAGCACAACTACTGATAAACCAAGGAATGTGTCATTTAACATATCAGCTGCGCTTGGTGTAAAGTAAGCAGCTTTTAATTCTACATATTCAAAAATAGCATCGCCAAGCCACATAAGTGAAGCACCCCAATATAACCAAATAAGAATTCCACACTTTAACTGGCGAGCCTTTGGGCTTACATACCAAATTACAGTAGCAATTATTGCTGCAATTGTAGATATAAGTAATGTCATAATAGTACCTCTTTTTTATTAGTTATAAGTGCTAGTTAAATTAGTTAGCCTTAGCTTTTAATAGTTTCTTTTCCATTGATGAAACTACAGCTAACATGCCAAGCCAAACAACAAGAATAATTCCTGTCATTGTAACGCCTACAGTTGCCATTTCGTGGAACATTTCAGCCATTGAAGATGGATCTTCCATTGCAGTTAAGAATGGGAAGAAAGGTACAACCTCACCGTGCCATACATGCTCAAAGGCAAGTAAAACTGCACCGCCGATTAACATTTTCACTAACCAAGACAACTTTCTTGAAACAGGAATTGCCTGAATCTGATTAGTACTTTCTTCTTTTCTTTCATGCTGTTCATTCTTCTTTGCAACCTTAGATGCAACCTCGACTGCAACAGCTCCTGCTGTAGGAACTAAAAAACATGCCATATAATCCCTCCTTAAATATTATCTAAAAATAGTTTAAATAACATTCTAATAATAGCACAATGTTGTCTAATAAACAACGTAATGGTATAATCTTAAACAATGTTTAAGACGGAAAAATCTTTGTCTTAATAGGAAATTTTTGAAAGAAAAGGACATTTTTAAAATGTATAATTACGTATTTTTTGATTTGGATGGAACATTGACACAGTCTGAATTTGGTATTTTACAGGCCATTGAATATACTCTAAAAAAGATGGGAGAGGAAGAAACTAGTAAAGAAACAATGCTAAAATTTATCGGCCCTCCCCTTTATGATTCTTTCGTGGGAATTCTTGGTTACGACGATGAAAAGGCCAACAAGGGAGTGAAGATTTTCAGAGAATATTATGAATCTACAACTCTTTTCAACGCTCCGCTCTACGAGGGCATTGAAGAGGTTTTAAAGAAGCTACACGCAAAGGGCAAGAAGCTCTATGTAGTAACTTCAAAGGTTGAGCGTATGGCTAAGGCAATTGTTGACCACTTCGGCATCGACAAGTATTTTGTTGGAGTTGTGGGCTCAGATCCTAACTCAAAGACTCACGGCAAGGACGAGCTTATCCGTCGTGTTTTTGCCATGGAAAATGTAGACGACATCTCTACTTGCGTCATGATTGGCGATAGATTATTCGATATTAACGCCGCTAACAAGGTGGGCATCGACTCAATCGGAGCAGAATACGGCTACGGCACTCGCAAGGAATTAGAGGAGTGTGGTTCTACATATATCGTAGAAAAGCCAATGGAGATTTTGGAAATTGTGGGCTAGTGGAAAGCCAGTTGGTTTTGTGGATTATGACTATGAAAAATTAAGGCTTTGTGGATTACATAGTTGAAGGCGAGAATTGTGTATTGGCCATCATTAGTAGAATGGCCGCCATTAAATGGAAGAGGCTAAATTGACACAATTGTAAGGCTTATGAGATAAGGAGATGGAAAAATATGGCAGAGTTAACAACCCTCATTTATTTGAAAAAAAACGACAGTTATCTCATGCTTCATAGAGTTTCAAAAAAGCATGACATCAACAAGGATAAGTGGCTTGGAATTGGTGGTCACTTCGAGGCCTTTGAAAGTCCAAGTGAATGCATCATAAGAGAAGTAAAGGAAGAAACTGGATATACAGTAAATAAACCAGACTTCCGCGGCATCGTAACCTTTGTTGCTTTTGATAATAAGGAAGATTACGAAAAGAAGTGCAACGGAATTTGCGAATACGTTCACGTCTTCTTATCAGAAGATTTCTCAGGAGATGAAGAGACCTGCGGCACAAACTTTCCTTGCGATGAAGGCAAGTTAAAGTGGGTGAAGATAAAAGACATCTACGACCTTCCCATCTGGGAAGGCGACAAGCTCTTCTTAAAGGCGTTAGAAGAAGATAGAGAATTCTTCAATCTTAAGTTGATTTATGTAGGAAATGAATTAGTAGAACATGAGTGGTTCTAAGATAGGATAGGGAAGCCCCCGCCAATGCGAAGCATTGGTGGGGGCTTTGTTGTGCTGATGGGGTGGGAAGATATATGGAGGGTGCTTACTTAATATGGGGGGATTGTGCCTTTCGTGTGTGATATGCTCAATTCTAGCCACAGTTGTGTAGGAAGCTGCGAGGGGGTGTTTACTTAATTTGGGGGACTTGTGCCTTTCGTGCGTGATATCTCTCATTACAGCCACCAGCTTCCGGGACTTAACAGAGAAATTTAGCTTTCAAAAAGCAAGTTTGTGCTTCCCGGAGCGAAAAACACTAAAAAAGGGCACAGCAATTCCCATAGCTGTAATGCTTATAAAAGCGAGTTTGTGCTTACCAGAAGCTTAACGCGGGAAAAAAGGCACAGAAAATCCCGCAAGGAAATAGTGGAAAAAGCTTGTTTGTGCCTCTAGGGACGGGATAGAAGAAAAAGAGCACAAGGAATAGAGGATAGTTTTCAAGAATTTAACAGATTTTGTGCTTGAAAGTGTGAGAAAAGCAAGTTGGGGGCACAAATCCCCGGGAGGCAGCTATCGGACGGG
>JAEEGH010014548.1_pt1 | contig 17259 bp, 10 predicted proteins | sample 9134181 | NCBI WGS metagenome assembly JAEEGH01 (sample SAMN16246544, study PRJNA631951) | gut metagenome | biome: gut microbiome; feature: rumen; material: DP-attached | host: Bos | place: Iran: Karaj | collected 2018-10
TGGACAAAGATCTGCATGATGGTGCCTGGCAGCGGGGCGGCCCTCTTGTAGCCGGCGCCACCGGCAGCAGCAGCGGGTTTGGGTGCGGAAGAAGCCGAGCTCGAGGCGGCGGGCTTGGCAGCGGCGGGACGAGCCACAGGTTTGACAACCGGCGCAGCCTGTTCTTCCATTTCCACTTTATAATCCGTCCCGTTCACATTGACAGTCGCGATGTTGCCTTCAATGTCCTGGACTTCCACTTCGTATGGTTTACCACTAATGGTGAATTTGAATTTTTTCATGATTGTTTTGCATTAACGTTTCCAGTGTCTAACTCCGTAGTTTTTATCATTCCAAGAAGTGTTTCTTCTCTCGATGGTGATGACATTGCTTTCTTCATCGTGAAGATTGGTAGAGAGATACAAGGCCATACCGATGGCGGTAAGGACCTCGTTCGGGATCTCGCCGTTTTTAGTTGAGAGGTTAGAGGTAAGAGGTGGGAGGTTCCCTTTCTTCACTTCCGACTTCTGAGTTCTATCTTCTGAGTTCTTCTCATCTTTCTTGGTGAAATAGGCGGCAACGCCACGGAAAATGAAAGAGAGGATGAACAGGGCGATGATGACGATCAGAAATCCCGCGATGGTGACGATCCAGCCTTTGGTATAAACCCAAGGCTCATGCGCCAATAAAACTTGTATGTGTAACAGGTTCATCACTTTAAAGATTTACGGTTACAGCGGGATATTCGAATGTTTCTTCTCGGGGTTAGCCAAACGTTTCGTCTCAAGGGTGCGCAAGGCACGGATGACACGGAAACGGGTGTTGCGCGGTTCAATCACATCGTCGATGTAACCAAACTTGGCGGCAGCGTATGGGTTGGCGAACTTCTGACGGTACTCCTCTTCTTTCTGAGCGACAAATTCGGCGCGTTCTTCTGGATTGGCAATCTCAGCGATTTTCTTGCCGTCAAGGATTTCGACAGCGCCACTGGCACCCATCACTGCGATCTCGGCGGTAGGCCAAGCGTAGTTGACATCGTTACGCAACTGTTTACAGCCCATCACAAGGTGGGAACCGCCGTAGGACTTACGCAGGGTGACCGTCACTTTCGGCACAGTGGACTCGCCGTAGGCATAGAGCAGCTTGGCACCGTGTACGATAATGCCGTTGTACTCTTGACCTGTGCCAGGCAGGAAGCCAGGAACGTCAACCAAAGTCACGATCGGGATGTTGAAGGCATCGCAGAAGCGGACGAAACGGGCACCCTTACGGGAAGCGTCGCAGTCGAGCACACCAGCGAAGAAGGCTGGGTTGTTGGCCACAATACCTACTGACATGCCGTCGAAGCGGGCGAAGCCGACAATGATATTCTTGGCATAGTTCTTGTGAATCTCCAAGAAATCACCGTTATCCACGATAGCCGTGATGATGTCCATCACGTTGTAAGGCTTGTTCGGATTGTCGGGAATGATTTGGTTCAAAGCGTCATCCAAACGGTCAATGGGGTCGTTGCACTCAACAAGTGGAGCATTCTCCATATTGTTTTGCGGGATGAAAGAAAGCAGACGGCGGACGAGGTTGAGACCTTCCTCTTCATTCTCCACCGAAAAATGAGCCACGCCCGACTTGGAAGAATGGATGCGAGCGCCACCGAGGTCATCAGTACTGACATCCTCGCCGATGACGGTCTTTACCACTTTAGGACCTGTGAGGAACATATAGCTGTTTCCTTCGGTCATGATGATGAAATCGGTGAGGGCCGGTGAATACACGGCGCCGCCGGCGCAGGGGCCGAAGATAGCCGAGATTTGCGGGATGACACCCGAAGCGTTGATGTTGCGTTGGAAGATCTCAGCGTAGCCAGCGAGGGAACGTGAGCCTTCCTGGATACGGGCACCGCCCGAGTCACAGATGCCGATGACGGGAGCGCCAACCTTCATGGCTTGGTCCATCACCTTGCAAATCTTGAGGGACATGGTCTCACTCAAGGCACCGCCAAACACGGTGAAATCTTGAGCATAGACATAGACGACGCGACCGTCGATGGTGCCGTGACCAGTAACAACGCCGTCGCCGAGGTACTGTTGCTTGTCGAGACCGAAATCGACGGTGCGATGGGTCACAAACATGTCAGTCTCTTCGAAGCTGCCTTCGTCCAAGAGGAGAGCAATGCGTTCGCGAGCCGTCATCTTGCCTTTGGCATGCTGGGAATCGATGCGCTTTTGGCCGCCACCAAGACGTGCCTCACCACGCTTCTCCAGCAATTCCTGGATTTTCTGTTCAATTAACATGATGTATGATATTTTATTTGTTCTTATTCTCGCAAAGTTCGGTCAACACGCCGAAGGTTGATTTCGGATGCAGGAAGGCGATGCTCAGGCCTTCGGCACCGCCACGCGGGGCCTGGTCGATGAGGCGGATGCCCAGCTCCTTGGCCTCTTCGAGGTGGCCTTCGATGTTCTCCACGGCAAAAGCGATGTGGTGCATACCACCGCGACCGTTGTTGTTCTCGATGAACTTGGCGATGGTGCTTTCGGGCGAAGTGGGTTCCAAAAGCTCGATTTTGGTCTGGCCGCAGCGCAAAAAAGCGGTTTTCACTTTCTGGTCGGCGACTTCTTCGATGGCATAGCACTTGGTGCCAAGCAATTTTTCAAAGAAAGGAATGGACTCGTCCAAGCTTGTGACGGCAATTCCAATGTGTTCAATGTGAGATGGTTGCATATCTTTATTCGAATAAATTAATATTTGGTGAATTCACGGTGCAAAGGTATAATAAAATCCTTTGTTTTCAAACGGAAATGTTGCGCTTTTTTAAACAAGAATATCAACAAAGAAAACTCACCTAGAATAATACACCTATCGAATCAAGGTCATGTGCAAAATCCGTTGTAAACCTATCCGTTGCTTTGGGATTGAGATGGACTGACACGCAGAAATTTGCCGTGCTGTTACACAGATCATAGTTCTCTGTGTAATTCAAGTATTTGAACCCAAATCGTTGTGCAACATTTTCAAAATAGTGATTTACTTCGTCCATATTCTTCACTTTTTTCGTAGTCGGTGCATAAACAGGCGAATTGACCAATAAAACATATACTCCATCTTTTTTGCATTCAGCGAGATAATTCTCAAACAACATAACTGCACCTTTATCGAAAACAACTGTAATTGAGTCCATTGCGGCTGCATATTTTCCATCCCATGTGCCTTTCTCAGGACTGAAACCTTTGTATGCAGGCCTCTCCACATTATGTCTAACTCCAATAAATTCAAGTAAGCCATCCTTGATAACACTTTGATAGCCATTGTATCTATACAAAGGGCAAAACAATTCCATGAAACCATACCCCAAATCTCTTAATTCCTTACGCATAGTCCTATCATAAACCATCGGGAAAAAACGATCAGAATCATGTTGATGCCTAATATCTTGCATAATTTTGATTGTTATAAAATCCACTTGCTGTACGATTAACTTTGGCGTGGCATTATGCTTTTTGTAACAATGATATTCCGCAATTTGTGCATTGATTGGATAGCCACCCAAGCCTAGACCGTAAGAATTTACATGACAAATCGAATCAATGATTCTCGGGTTGAAATGCGAAAAGCCTCTTGAATTACCCATAAACAGCACATCATATTTCATGTTGCCTTTGAGGATATCTCTAAATGTCTGATATCTATAGCAATCCGTCTTTAACAGTCCAAAACTAAGCATTGCGTCCAAAGCAATTGCTAATAGTAATACCAATAGTGCAAACACCAAACCTTTTCTAATAAACCTTTGCATGACTTAGAATTGAAAATAGATAAAATTAGTTGCATTGCCACCAAAGGCAAAAAGGAAAAACAATAATCCAAAATAGACCATCCATCTTAAATATCCTTTCTTTATAGAACTAATATCCAATACATGAGGTTTCCCTCTTTGTAACCACTCCACAACCATTAAAACAATTATATTCATAAAAAGTGCAGAATTCTCTTTTGCTTCAGGAATTGTAAATACACTTTCATTGCACACTCTGCAAACATACTCCCAAGCCTGTTCAATGTTCTCCGACCTAAAAATAACCCATCCAAATACCGACAAAAAGAAAGTCAAAAGCATCTGGCCTAATTCCTTTAAAGTCGGCAAGATGCGACCTTCAGCTACCTGGTTCGTGTATTTCCTATTCTTGCCCGTAAGGATCAAAGGTAGAAAAAGCAAAGCATGATATGCCCCCCAAACGATGAAGGTCCAATTGGCACCATGCCATAAACCACTAACGAGAAAAATGATGAAAGTATTCCTAATTACCTTTGCTTTACTTACTCGGCTACCACCCAACGGAATATAGACGTAATCCCTAAACCATGTCGTCAGACTGATGTGCCACCTGCGCCAGAACTCCGCAATATCGCGGCTGAAATACGGCACGTTGAAGTTTCGCATCAGTTTTATACCGAACAACTTGGCCGTGCCAATGGCAATGTCGGAATAGCCAGAAAAATCGCCATATATCTGGAAGGTGAAGAAGATGGCAGCAAGAAGCAAGGTGCTTCCGCTTTCGTTCGTGTAATTCGAGAAAACTTGATCCACATACACGGCACAATTGTCCGCCACCACTATCTTTTTAAATAAGCCCCATAGGATTTGACGCATTCCGTCAACGGCGGTGTCGTAATCGAACTCCCTTTTCTTTAGGAACTGAGGCAAGAGGTTGGTTGCCCGCTCGATAGGGCCTGCCACCAGTTGCGGGAAGAACGAAATAAAAGCAAAAAAAGCAATAATGTCAGTCGTAGGCTCTATCTTGCCACGATAGACATCGATGGAATAACTTAGGGCTTGGAAGGTGTAGAACGAGATGCCTACGGGAAGTATCACCTTCAACAACAAACCATCAGTGGAAATATGGAATAATTGCCCAAACTCGGTGACGAAAAAGTCGTAATACTTGAATGTAGCCAAAATGCCCAAATTTAGGATGATGTTGAGCCACATCCAAGTCTTGGCTTTTTTATTCGATTCAGCTTTCCCAATAAGCAATCCGCTACCCCATGAGCAGAACGAAGTAAAGGCTATGAGCAACAAAAAACGCCAGTCCCACCAACCGTAGAACACATAACTCGCCACCACCACGAAAGCATTCTGCAACCTCAACTGGTGCTCCGACTTGCTGATGAAGCGATCGAAAACAAACCAATAGAGAAGAAATACTATCGGAAGGAATATCGCGAATTGTATGGAATTGAATAACATAACTTCATGTTTTATAGACACAAAGGTAGAAAAACAACCAAGACAAAAGCAATAATGCTAAGAAGCGAAGCAGCAGTACTAAAAAATGGGAAAGCCTGATTGATCAGGCTTTCCCGAAAGTGTATTGAATCAGCAATCAACCCAATCTCTTGAACTGGCAGGTAAAGTGACGCATCAGCTCGGCTTCCCAAGTGATTTCAAGACCGCGCTTGATGCTGTCGCGACGGTCGTACACATTCTTCAAGGCTGCAGCAATCACGTCCATGTGGTTGTTGGTGTAAACACGGCGCGGGATGCAGAGACGCACGAAGTCGTTGCCACCGAAGCGGTTCTGGCGTGTGACAGGGTCACGGTCGGCCAAAACATAACCAATTTCGCAAGCACGGATGCCAGCTTCGAGATAGAGTTCGCAAGTCAGCGTTTGAGCCGGGAACTCTTCCTTAGGAATCTGGGTCAACACCTTGTCGGCATCAACAAAGATGGCGTGACCACCAGCAGGACGCTGGTAAGGAATGCCGTACTCATCAAGTTTAGCAGCGAGGTAGTGCACTTGCTTGATGCGGGTCTCAACCATATCGAACTCGATGTTTTCTTTCAAACCGACGGCCAGGGCGTCCATGTCGCGGCCGTTCATACCGCCATAGGTCAAGAAGCCCTCGAAGGGGATGCAGAACAACTTGGCACCTTCGTACCAATCCTTCTTGTTAGTAGCAATGAAGCCACCCATGTTGACAAGGCCGTCCTTCTTGGCAGACATTGTCATTGAGTCAGCATAGCTGAACATCTCAAGGGCGATCTCGCGGAGGGTCTTGTTCTCATAACCCTTTTCGCGCGTCTTGATGAAATAAGCATTCTCAATGAAACGAGCGCTGTCGATGTTGACCGGCACGCCGTATTTGTGGCAGAGCTCGCAGGTCTCGCGGATGTTCTGCATGCTGACAGGCTGACCGCCAACGGTGTTGTTCGTCACGGTAAGGACCATGAAAGGCACATTACCTTTGTTCTCTTTCAGCACCTTTTCAAGCTTTTCGAGGCTGACGTTGCCCTTGAAGGGAACTTCAAGCTGGGTATCGTAAGCCTCAGGTACGGTAACGTCAATGGCAAAGGCCTTACGGCTCTCGATGTGGCCCTTGGTAGTGTCGAAGTGGGCGTTGCCAGGAACGACCATACCAGGTTTCACGAGGTAAGAGAACAGCACGTTCTCAGCAGCACGGCCTTGGTGGGTAGGGATGACGTACTCAAAGCCAGTGAGTTCTGTAATGGTGTCCTTCATGTGATAGAACGAACGGGCACCGCCGTAGCTCTCGTCGCCTTGCATCATAGCGGCCCACTGACGGTCGCTCATGGCGCCGGTGCCGCTGTCGGTCAGCAAGTCGATGTAGACATAGTCGCTCTTCAGCATAAAGACATTCTGGTGGGCTTCGTTGAGCCACTTCTCGCGTTGTTCGCGGGTGGATTTCTTAATGGGTTCAACCATCTTGATTTTCCAAGCTTCTGCAAATGGTAATTCCATAATTCAATTGATTTAAAGATTTAATATTTAATGATTTAAAATTATTAGATTTGTGTTGAAAGTTCCCCTGTGGAGAATGAATAAAGTGGTTGTGTTTGAAAACGACGGCAGGAAGAATTAGTAGGTTAGAAGATGCCATAGGCCGTCGCCAATGACACAATGGCAAACCGATATTCCTCGTCTGAGAATCTCTCAGAAACGATCACGTTCCTTGATGTTCAAGTAAACCATATTACCAAAAATGTGAGGCATTAATATAATAATAAGGTGCTTTCAAAAAACGCTTCAAAATTACGGTTTTTTTGGGAAACAGAAGACATATCGAAGAGATTTTTCTTACTTCCCAATAATAAATGTTACCCATAGGATTTTTTTCGTACTTTTGCAGCCGATTTGTGGTGTCCACTTCGGACTCAATAGGGAATCGGGTGTGAATCCCGGACAGTTCCCGCTGCTGTGTTGGTTACAACGCTTGCCATGACGTCACTGAAAGCCATGTCTTTCGGGAAGGCGGCAAGAAAAGACCTCAGTCAGAAGACCTGCCTCAAGTCGCGAAACAAGGCTTCCGGGAATTGGAGCTGGGATTCTATATTTAATAAGGTGTGCCCAAAGTTCGGGTACTATCTTCATTTTAGGTATTCCAACATTTTCCAAGAAGTTTTGAGGTAATGAACTTAATGTCAAACCTTTAAACTTATATTTTATGTATTCAAAATTCTTTACGCGATTGTTCCTGTTGATAGGGATGATTGGAATGTTTTCGGCTCCTATGAGGGCTGAAGAGATTCAAATTGGGTCAGGGACAGATAAAAGTCTGTATCTGCCAAGTTACAGTTATTACAACTACTCTATTTCCCAGCAGATTTATACCGCTGAGGAGCTTGGTGGAGCTTCGGGCGGCATCAGTAGCATCGCCTTTTACAATGATGGCACGACGCAAACCCGCAACTTCGACATATACATGGTCAATACCAACAAGACCAGTTTTACAAGCAATACGGATTGGATAGCTGTCACCGCAAACGACAAGCTGTTTAGCGGCAATGTCACTTTAACTGCTGGAACATGGACAACGATTACGTTAACCACTTCATTTGATTATAGCGGCAGCAACATCGCCATTTTGGTGGACGACAACACCCAATCATGTTCCTCTTCTAACCAACATGTTCAGTGTAGAGTCTTCAACACGACAGGAAACCAAAACCAAAGTCTTTATTCTTATAGGGACGGAGCAGATTATGACCCACTCACACTTCCTCCGACTGGAACCGGAACCACTTACATCAAGACCTTTAAGAACCAAATCAAGTTGGAGATAGCGACAGCACCCGTCACGTGTGCCAAACCTACGGACCTTGAAGCTTCCAACATTGCCGCCTATACTGCCACTTTGGACTGGACCAAAGGCAGCGAGGACCAAGACACTTGGGAGATTTATCTCACCGAAAACGCCAACGACATCCCCAACGATGAGAGCGAGGCCACCATCAGCGAGAACGTCACAAAGCCTTACATGCTCACCAGCTTGACCTCAAGCACTACCTATTATGCTTATGTACGCGCCAACTGTGGCGACCTCGATGGAAAGAGCAAATGGAGCGCGGGATGCCAATTTGCCACCACCTGTATAGCCATTACCGAATTCCCCTTCACTGAAACTTTCGACGACCTCATCACTAATGGCGAAATCCCGATGTGCTGGAACAACGAGGAAGGCACCACAACCAATGAAAACTACAGATGGTGCTACAACAGCAGTTACGGCGCTGGTCATAGCGGAAAATGCGTCCGATTCGATTCCTACAGCAATGGAAACGGGAACACCAACTTCCTAAAAACGCCTGTGATGAGCCTTCCACAAAGCTCGGCCATGCAATTGCGTTTCTGGTATAAAAACCCAAAAGGCGGCGACTTCTCGGTTTATATCTCGACAGACGGTGGTCAGACCCACGAAACCGCACTGGCTACTGGCATGACCAACATCGCCGAATGGACGGAAAAGACCATCGACCTTTCCGATTATAAAGGCGAGAGCGATGTCGTCATTGTGTTTAAGGGAACCTCAAACTATGGCAGCAACGATGCCCGAATTTACCTCGATGATGTCAATATAGAAATCGCTCCTACCTGTCCGAAACAAAATGGATTGCAGGTCACTGCCCTCACCTCCTCATCCGTCACCTTGGACTGGACGGCAGGCAACAGCGAGCAAGACCATTGGGATCTTTTCATCACCACAGATGCCAATGTCACGCCAAGCGCAAGCACTGTTCCTACAGTTACCAACACAGACCAGAAACCTTACACCCGCACAGGACTCAATCCCGAAACTGTTTATTTTGCCTTTGTCCGTGCCCGCTGTAGCGACACCGACCAAAGCGACTGGACTGATGCCTGCAGGTTCGTCACACCCCAAATCCCGGTTGCCGTTGACGGTGAACATCCCTACGAGAATGATTTTGAAAGTACTTGTGGCTGGCTTTTCGTGAACGGCGACCGCCCCAACCAGTGGTGGTACGGCTCAGCTGTCAACAACACCAACAATGGTGAGAAAGCCATTTACGTCTCCAACGACGGTGGAACCAGCAACACCTACACAAATACCAAAAGCGTTGTGTATGCCACCAAAGCTTTTTCTTTTGCCGAAGGCACCTATACTTTTGTTTATGACTGGAGAGCCAAAGGCAACCAGTATTACGACTATATCCGTGTGGCTTTGGTGCCGGCTTCTTATGAGATTGTTGCCACCGAAAACTTGCCCACAGGACTATCTGACACGCAATTACCAACAGGTTGGATTGCCCTTGATGGCGGCTCGAATCTTAACAACAGCGATGTTTGGAGTACAATGGTTGCTGACGAGACTCAAGTCCCAGCTGGCGAATACAAAATGGTGGTGGCTTGGCGGAATTTGACCTATTCCATCAACCAGCCTCCGGCGGCCATTGACAACATCAGCATCAACCTTACGACTTGCCCCAAACCCACTTTGAGTTATGTGACCAATTCCAACACTGCCCATTCTGGAACCGTGGAATGGACGGGGAATGCCGAGGGATACGAAATCGCCTACAGACCAGCTAGCGATTTTGACCCCGCAGATGAGACGCTGGAAGACGTCACTCGTGTTACGCTTGGAAGTGTAAACTCCTATACGTTGGAGAATTTGGATCCAGAAATCAAGTATTATATCTACGTGCAAGCCAATTGCGGTGATGAAGGCGGCAATAGTTCATGGAGCAACAGGGTGATTTTCACCACCTTGGCTACCTGCCTCGCACCTTCCCAACTGACAAAAGATGCTACAACATCGACTACCCTAACCTTCCATTGGACGAAAGGCGCCGACGACCAAGACGCATGGCAATTCCGCTACAAAAAGACATCGGAAACCGACTATGCATATTTGCTCGTCGAGAACCACGTCTCAAACACCTACACCTTGACTGGCCTTGATCCTGCAACGGATTACCATGTGAACGTGCGTGCATGGTGCGGCGAGGAAGACCAAAGCAAATGGAGCTATGCCAACCAAACATACGACTTAACCATCACTACAGAATGCGCCGCTTTATCGCTGCCTTACACCTGCGATTTTGAAGGTGCAGTGGAGACAGGCGGGCATTTCTCCAACTATCCTATGCCCAAATGTTGGAATCGAATTGAAATGCAATATGGCAGCTATTCACCCTATACTTATTATCCATACATTTACAGTTATAGTTCAGAGGCTCACAGCGGCACCAAGAGCTTGCGTATGTACAGAACGCCCAATTCAGCAAACGAGACCGCCATTTTGCCTGAAATAGACGATGTGTATGAGATGAGCAACCTTCAAATCAAGTTTTGGGCAAAAGCTGGATCATCCAACAACATCCTTTCCATCGGCATCATGGAAGACGATGTTTTTTCTGAGGTGCAAGTAGTGGAAGGGATCTCAACCACATACGCAGAATACACGGTCCTGTTGTCCACCTATACGGGAAACGGAAGAAACATTGCTATCAAATGCGGTTCGTCAAGCAGCTATCTCTATTATTACATTGACGACATAGTGGTGGAAGAAATCCCTTCATGCTTTATCCCAACAGGTTTTGCCAACACTTCGGTTGACGTCAATACGGCTACATTCAATTGGCAGGCAGGCAATAACGAAACTGCTTGGAACATCCAATACAAGAAAGCAACAGATAATGATTGGAGCGATCCTATTGCTGTTGACGAGACCACGTACATTTTGACTGGACTGCAACGTGCCACCACTTATGAAGCGCGCGTGCAAGCCAACTGCGCCGAAGACGACCAAAGCGATTGGACGAATCCCGTCAGCTTTACCACCGAATGCGGCATTTGGACTATCGATGCACAAAACGCTTTTACTGAAGACTTTGAAAATGTGGATGCATCCAATTTCCCGCCAACCTGCTGGCAAAAATTTAGCTACGACATGTCGGGATATAACTATTGGTACTTGAATTCCAACAATGGTTTAGGTTCCAGTGCCGCCTTTAGTTATTGGAGTGAAGGTTATGCTTTCTTGGTCATGCCTCAGATGCATATCGATGGTGATGTCATCTTGTCATTTGACTATCTCATCGGTTCGGGCACTTACAACGAAAGTTGCGCCGTGGTGGTTTCCACTGGCGAAATGACCTATGATGACTTCTCTCAAACCCTTTGGGCAGCCGATGGCGACAATCTTCCATCGGGAAGAGCTAACGCCACCGTTTCCTTGTCAGACTATGATGGACAAGACATTTATGTCGCATTTAAATTCAAAGGCTCTGGCACAAGCGGTTGTACTTGGTATATTGATAATGTAAATGTATATGTTATCGTCAACCAAATCGTTGAACTTGACGCTGGTTGGAACTGGTGGTCGACCAACCTCAATATCGACTTGGATCAGCTGAAGACTGCTCTTGAGGCAGCTTTGGAGGGCACCACGGTGATGATTAAGGCGCAGAACGGTGAGTACCTCACCTATGTTAATGGAACGTGGAGAGGAACATTGTCCGCAATCAACATCACACAGATGTACAAGATTCACACCAGCGCTGCATGTGAGATGACATTGACTGGCATGACTGTCAATCCAGAAGAATATACCATTACTATCAAAAAAGGAAACAACTGGATAGGATTCCCACTCAGTGAGGCCATTTCCCTCAGCACTGCGTTTGGCACATTCCCAGTGCAAGGCGACATGGTCAAATACAAAGTAGGTTATGCCACTTATGTCGATAATACATGGAGGGGAGGCCTCAAGAACCTTGTTTCTGGACAGGGCTATATCTATAAGTCCTTGACACAAGAGGATAGGGCTTTCATTTTCCCCACAAACGCAAAACAGTCTACTCAAAAAAACTAACCCTCCTTTTTATTTCCATGTTGTTGGTCGGCGGTAGACAAGACTGCCGCCGACCTTAAGGCTAAAAAGGGAAAGGTTGTAAAAAAATGAAAAAACAGTATCAAGCAGTTACGGCTGCTGAAGCCGTCAAAGTCATCAAGTCGGGCGACCATGTTCACATCAGTTCGGTGTCGAATGTGCCCCAATGTCTGGTGAAAGCCTTATGTGACAGAGGACGTGCCGGCGAGCTCAAAAACGTTTATATCCATCACCTGCACACCGAAGGCGCCGCACCGTATGTCAATCCCGAATTTGAAGGCATCTTCCAGCACAATGCCTTCTTCGTGGGTGCCAATGTGCGCGAAAGCGTCCAAAAAGGATTGGCCGACTACATCCCCGTTTTCCTTGGCGAGACCTCAAAACTCTACCGTGAACGCTACATCAAGTGCAACGTAGCCATGATTCAGGTGTGTCCACCCGACAAGTTCGGTTATGTGTCGTTAGGTTCATCGGTGGATGCCACCTTGGCCGCCATGGAGAGCGCTGAGTTTGTCATCGCTGTGGTCAACAAGCACGTACCGCGCACTTTCGGCGATGCATTGGTCCACATTAGCAGAATCAATGTCTTTGTCGAAGACGACACCCCTTTACTCACTGTTGATATGCCCGAGCCCAATGAAGTGGAGAAAACCATTGGACGCTACTGCGCCGAGCTCATCGAAGATGGTGCTTGCCTACAAATGGGCATTGGTTCCATACCGAACGCCATTCTTTCGTGCCTCCACAACCACAAGGATATCGGTATTCATACCGAGATGTTCAGTGACGGTATCCTTCCCTTAGTGAAGGAAGGAGTCATCACAGGCAACAACAAGAAGCTCAACAAGGGCAAGATTGTCTCCACCTTCGTAATGGGTTCGCAGAAAATCTACAATTTCATTGACGGCAACCACGAGGTGCTTCTGATGGATGTGGAATACACCAACGACCCCTTCATCATCGCACAGCAACCCAAAATGACTTCCATCAACTCAGGCATCCAGATCGATCTCTCGGGACAGGTGTGTGCCGACTCCTTGGGTGAGCGTATCTATTCCGGTGTAGGTGGACAGATTGACTATGTCTATGGTGCCTCGCGTTCTAAAGGCGGCAAGGCCATCATCGCCATGCCTTCCACCACACGCAAGGGCATCAACAAAATCGTGCCTACCTTGGACTTAGGATCCGGCGCTGTCACCACACGCAACCACATCCATTGGTTCGTTACCGAATACGGTGCAGTCAACTTATATGGGCGTTCGTTGCAAGAAAGGGCAAAACTCATCATCTCGGTGGCACATCCTCAGTTCCAGGAGATGCTCGACGAAGCCGCTTTCAGGCGTTTCGGACCGCATTTCCATTATTTGTGGAATAGTATCGTATAACCGCTTGACGTCATTGCGAGGAGACACGACGAAGCAATCCAGGCGTGTCGTTTTTTATCTGGATTGCTTCGTACCTCGCAATGACGCAAAGTGACAACAACACTCACAAACCAATCTTATGTTCATTCAAATCAACTTCGTAGAAATCTTCGGCGCCTTCATCGTGATGGCCGCCATCATCGACATTTTCGGCTCTATCCCCATCTTCATGAGCATGAAGGAGCAAAACAAGACCATCAAGGCAGGACAGGCCTGTTTAACGGCTTTGGGATTGTTTCTGGCTTTCTTCTTTGCAGGAGATGCCTTGCTGAAACTCTTTGGCATCGATGCAGCCTCGTTTGCCGTGGCGGGTGCTTTTGTGCTGTTCATCTTGGCCGTGGAGATGATTCTTGGCCGCGAAATCATCAAGAATGAAGGCGGAAAAGACGGCGCGAGTATCGTGCCTATTGCTTTCCCTCTGATAGCAGGTCCTGGTGCTCTTACAGCCTTACTCTCGCTTCGAGCCGATTATGCCGTAGTCAACATCATCATCGCTTTGTTACTCAACATATTGTTGGATTATATTGTCATCAGCCAGTTGGATCGCATCCAAAAACTATTAGGCGAGAACCTGATTTTCATCCTGCGAAAATTCTTCGGCGTCATCCTTTTGGCTATTGCCGTGAATATGTTTGTAAACAATATTTCGGTGATTATTGCATCGGTTCACAAATAAACATTTCAGCATAGTTTTAATAACTAAAATCTATCCATTTCATGTTGTTGTGCCGGTGGCTTTGGTTAGTGAGCTTGTCGAACTATCGGGCTGCCGGCTTTTTTGTAACTCCACAAAAGAAGAGACAGCCCACAAGGAGACGCCTCTTTACACCCAAAAACTATATTGTACAAACTCTTTACTGAATTATCACTTTCTGAACCAAATGCTTAGTTTCCGTTATCACTGAAATGAGATAGACTCCTTTGCTGAGACCGCTCAAATCGAGAGTTATTATGTGGTCTTGGACTTTGCTGTTCAAAACGGTCTTGCCAGTGAAATCAAACACTTTGTACTCAAAACCTAGAGCATCATCGACAACTATTGTTACCAAACCATGGCTTGGGTTGGGGTAAACCGATAGGCATCTATCAGTTGTCGATTTTCCAATGGAATAAACTGCGTCATTGTATTCATCGGCTCCAGCACAAGGGGTGTTGGGGCGCTCCTCGCCATCAATATCTGTAGCAGCGTAATTCAAAGGATGTGCCACGGTGAGACCTTCAGGACTGGTCAAATGGAAATCGCCGTTGCCTGCAAATTGAGGTGTGCAAGTTGACGTATGGATATCAAATCCCGATGTGGCAGCCCAATCGTCCAAGGTCGGGCAATCAATACCAGCAAAGATGCCAACATTTTCTCCTCTGAAAGAGATGCGGTTGTAGTCACAATAACGAGCCTCGCTCTCATTATTAAAACGGAAAATGTAACCTTCCGTCTCATTGACAAAGAGATTGTTGTAAACATAAAGATTCGCCCATTCCTTTTGAACCATCAGATCGCCCGATGCACCTTCACCACTGCATAAACCCGTGTTGTGAACGAAATAGATGTAATCGCTGTCGGCATTATCGAGTGAATAGCACCAACTTGAGGCAGCACCTTGAAAATCAACGACGTTGTTACGGACAATTACTGGCTCTGTGGCCGAGCCTGTGCAAGGACGAAGTTTCATCACAGTGGCATACTTTGTGGGATGGTTCACGGTCATCACATTGTTTTCGACAATACAACCAAAACGGCAACGGAACAGGTCAATGGCATTGAAATCAGTGTGCGAGTCGTTGGTGTTGTCAATCGTGTTTCCTGTGAGAGTCACATGGTCGGTGAAGGTGGTATAAATAGCCTTGCTACACTGATTGGTGAACAAGCAGTTCTGCACCAAAAGTCCGTCGTTGAATTGGGTCATGTCGGTGCCTTGGTAATAGAGACCAATGAAGCCGTTGACAAACTCACAGCCTACAAAAGCATTATCGGTATCCATCCAGCCGCCGGAGACACGATATACCAGGTTCTTGTCGTTGTCGGTATTGGAAGCCTCAGAATAGCAGCCTTCAAAGCGCACCTTTTCAAAACGGTCGTTTGAAAGTCCACCAAGCAAGGTCACCACAATGGCATTTTCTTCCGAAGTGGAAGACAAGGTCATGTTTTCGAAGGTCACATAATCGGCGCCATCGAGTGTGAGGGTGCTGTTTTGGGTATACCCTGCATTGCTGGTCAACACGACTTGTTGGTTGTCGTCTCCCGTGCCGCGGAAGATAACGCGGTTGGAGACACCTGCTCCAGAGATGGCGTTAAGGGTAACATATTCCTCGTATGTGCCTGGGGCAACTTCAAAAATCACTTCGCCAGCAATACCCGCTGACAAGGCTGATACTGCTGCACCAAATGAAGTAAAATCAGGGTTTTGCGAAGCATCGGCATTGATGGTATAGACACCACTGAGTTGTGATACGATGGCATTAATGACCACATGCACGATGAAATCGACTGACTGGCCATCGCTGGTGGCACGCATCGTGAGGTTGGCGGTGGCTTGGTTGGCGTTTTGGCGGGTCATGACGAGAATCTTGCCGCTCATAGTAGCACTCAAAGCACTCGGATTGGAATTGCTGACAATGCTATAGGTGATGTTCTCATCGGGGTCGTCGGGGTCGGTGGCCACACCATTAAGGTTGACTTGTTGCGTCTGGGGATACTCGTTGAAGACCACGTCAGAAACAGGGTTGACTATATAAGGCGGCAGGTCGGGAGCGGCGCCACCACCGTTGAAGTTGTCCATGCAAAAATAGGCTGGCGTAATCATGTTGTAGCCACTGCCTCTTGATGACGAAAGGCTAAAGGAAATGGTGGCCACATCACCCAAGGGGCTGAGATCGAACCACTCCCAAGTATTAAGGACATAGTCTTCCTCATTGTTTGCAAAGCGGAAGTCGGCGAGGTAGAAATCCAATGTACCCACAGTTTGTCCATTGGCATTCTTACCTGTCGCTGTCACCTTGAACCAGTCAGGGTCGTTGCCTGTAGTTCCTCCGTAGGGTGGCTCGCCATACCCGCCTTGAAGAATGTCCTGATAAGTCCACAGATTGTTGGTGACATAGCAGCCTGTGACGGTATGTAATTGCCCATCGGTGGCATAGACATCCGTCTGCACACCCATGGTATAAGCCACGGCATATTGGGTAGAGCCATCATAGCCACAGCCTGCAGCCGCAGTATACTGGGCATCCATGCCCGTCTGGTTCAAGTCGGTGCGGTTGGAGGCCGTAAATCCGCCCCAATAGCCGTATTGGGTAGAATTGGTAAAGAGCCAGCCGCCGCTGGGCATCTCATTTTCGCCAACAGGGGGTTGCCAGATACCACCGCTACCAAGTGGCACATCTTCGAAAGTGGCCGGTTCTTGCGCCATGGCAAAAGCTGCCATGACAAATGCAAAAGATAAAAGTAAGATTTTACGCATAAAGAATGATTATTACGCATTAAACAAATGATGCAAAACCATCGCAAGAAGCCATGCTAATTGCCGCGCTTAGCGTCGCCCTTGTTCCCGAAGGCATGCAATTGAACTCTCTGATTGGCAGGTCTTCTGACTCACCCGAGCCTGTCGCCTTCCCATACGGATGAGCCGTACAGTGGCTTGATTGACAGACCTTATGCAGGCTTACAGCAGCGGGCACTGTTGCCGATTCTCCCGGCATTCCCTTAGCCAAA
>JAEEGH010014550.1_pt1 | contig 17258 bp, 11 predicted proteins | sample 9134181 | NCBI WGS metagenome assembly JAEEGH01 (sample SAMN16246544, study PRJNA631951) | gut metagenome | biome: gut microbiome; feature: rumen; material: DP-attached | host: Bos | place: Iran: Karaj | collected 2018-10
CTGTTCTGTGATGGGGATTATGTAACTAATGAGCAAATGAATGATAAGAAGTTTTTAAAACTGGTCAATGCAAATCTTTAATATTATCATGACTTAGGGAGTTCAGTTTTACATGAACTTCCTTTTTGTTGCATCTATATGAATTTAATGTAGTTATATAAGCACGCATTGCGATATAGAGAGTGACGTGCTATTATAGACTTATCGCATTGCGTGGAGGTGCAATTATGGATATAGCAGAGAAAATTAAGCAATTAAGGGAGAGTACAGGAGAAACAAGAAAAGAGTTTTCATTTCACACAGGTATTCCGGTTCGCACTTTAGAGGATTGGGAAGCGGGACGTAGAACTCCTCCGGAGTATATTCCGAGGCTGATCGCTTATCAGCTTGAATATGAGAAAATAATGAAGGATAGAGGGGAATTTAATGGCAAAGAATGAAATTGTTTTATTTACAGACGGGAATACAGAGATAGAGGTGCAGATAAGTCCTGAGCAAGAAACAGTTTGGCTAACACAGAAACAAATCGAGCAGTTATTTGATGTTAAGCATGCTACGGTAAGTGAGCATATTAGCAATATTCTTAGCTCAGGAGAGCTTGATGGGACTTCTGTCGGTTTTTCCGACAAAAGTTCCGGAGGAAGAAAACCAAAGATTTATAATCTTGATATGATACTTTCTGTTGGATATCGAGTTAATTCAAAGAGAGGTATAGCTTTCAGACGATGGGCAAGTGCGGTACTTAAACAGTATACTTTAAATGGCTATGCTATCAACGAGCGCAGGTTACAGGCACTTCAGAAAACCGTAGAAATACAAACAAAGATGATTGCAGGGACATTGGATATTGAGCAACAGGATGTACTTAAGGCTGTAAATCTATACACACAGGCGCTCATGCTTTTGGATCAGTATGATCACCAGTCTCTTGAGAAGCCTGAAGGCTCAAGCCCAATATACAGAATCACCTATAAGGATTGCAGAGAGATGGTTAATCATATGGAGGATACATTCAAATCAGACGTATTTGGTGTAGAGAAGGAAACTGGTAAGGTGGAAGGCATTTTGGCAGCAGTATATCAGGATGTTTTTGGAGGGGAGGTATATCCTTCGCTAGAGGAAAAGGCAGCCAATCTTCTTTATTTCATGATAAAAGACCATCCTTTTGAGGATGGTTGTAAGAGAATTGCAGCATCGTTGTTCTTGGAGTTTTTGAGCAGAAACAACGCACTTTTTAGGGATGGACAGAAGATAATAAGTGATGGAGCGCTTGTGGCTATTACCCTTATGATTGCAGAATCCAATCCAGATGAAAAAGATATTATGACAGCTATGGTAATGAATTTATTGAGAATATAACGACTCTGAAGAATTTGACTTAAAGTTGCCACCAGCCGCATACAGTAGCCCTGAGCTTTCTACCGTATGCAGCAGGTAAACAGCAACTCGTCCTAGAAATGCCACAAACACAGCACTTAGGACAGTGAGAAAGTTCTCAAAGAGATAATCATCTGTAGATGCAGATTCAAAACCCCGGATTTTATCTGGGGTTTTAGTACCATAAAAGTGTAGTTGTTAGAGAGTAATTAACTCTGACATCTGCACTTATTTTTTATAATAAGGGGAGTAATTGGTCTGACGTGGGCTTTTTGGATCATAGCATCCGTCAACAAAACCGTTAACCAACCCCTTATTATAAGCATTCGCTTAAGCAGGTAGGGAGAAACACCCGTGTAACCAACTAAACTGAATGGTAATAAGTGTGGCTGGAGCAATTACTAATTACAGTTGGAGGAGGTTCAGAATGATAAGTGTTGGAATTGATGTTTCAAAAGGGAAAAGTACTGTCTGCATACTTAAGCCATATGGCGAAATTGTTTGTAGTCCTTTCGAAATGCAACATGTTGAGAAAGAGTTAGAAGGACTAGATAGTATTCTTCAGAAATTGGATGGTGAAGTACGTATAGTCATGGAAGCAACAGGCATTTATCACCTGCCAGTATTGACATATCTTTCTGAGAAAGGATATTTCGTATCTGTTGTAAATCCTTTTGTGATGAAAACATTTGCAAAGGATAACAACTTTAGGGGAGTTAAGACTGATAAGCTTGATTCAATCATGATTGCTAATTATGGAATTGAAAAGTGGTTTAAACTCCAAAAGTATGAAGGTGATGAAGAGGTATATGCTGAACTGAAGCTACTTGGACGCAGATATAGGTATTATATGGAACTCCATGTAAAGGCATTACTAGAATTAACTCATATCCTCGATTATGTCATGCCTGGAATCAAGAAAAAGTTTAATAGCTGGAATGAAGCAAACAACAAAGATAAGCTAAGTGATTTTGTGGAGAAGTTCTGGCATTATGACATGATTACTTCCATGAGTCTTGAGGAATTTATAGAAGAGTACCTTCTCTGGGCAAAAGAAAAGAAATATCACCGGAGCAGATCCAAAGCTGAAGAAGTTTATGAATTAGCATCCGGTGGTATTCCCACACTATCTTCCAGTACCCCATCGACCAAAATGTTAGTACAGGAAGCAGTATCAGTGTTAAGAGCAGTAGACAGCTCCCTGGCTACTATATTAGCACGAATGCAGCTTCTTGCTAAGTCCCTACCAGAATACTCTACGGTTAGAGAAATGGGCGGTGTAGGCGATGTGCTTGCGCCAAAGCTAATCGCTGAGATAGGGGATGTCAGAAAACTACATAGCGCAAAAGCTCTTATTGCCTGCGCCGGTATAGATCCACCACCTTATGAGTCAGGACAATTTGTTGGTACAAATCGAAGAATGACAAAGAGAGGGTCAGCTACTCTAAGGAAAGTAGGATATGAAGTCATGCGAGTGCTTAAGAGTCATCCGGCTCCTAAAGACGCAGATGTATACAACTATATCATCAAAAAAGAAAATGAGGGAAAGTGTAAAAGACACGCCAAAATAGCGGGATTAAATAAATTCTTACGTATTTACTACGCAAGAGTGACTGAAGTTTATAAAAAGTAAGTATCCAGAAGCATTTAGGAAGGCTGGACAAAGTGCCCAGCCTTATTGTGATGCTCATAATTAGAAAAATAAAATCATGCAGAAATCATTCATTCACCTGTTGACATTTGTTAGCAGGTTTTGTTGCCTAAAATGTACCGGGCCTGTTGAAATAACCTATTCCAGCCAAGCCGACAGTTAAACTGAGGATGGTCTCTGTATGAATTGCAATTAACCGGTTTACATGCCGGTTATTTTTATTGCATACTACAATGTATGTAGTAAATTTTGAGAGCTGTTGGGGGGGATCATGCTTTTATTCCATTATTATGACAAGAAAACCGGCCCTTTTAAGAATTTGTCCGACCTTGGCGATGAAGAAGCAAATAGAATTCTTTTGACGATTAAAACTGAGAAGCCTGAAACTATGTGTGCTAAAAGACAAGATAGTTATATTGCTGACAGAAGGCGGTTCGAAGAAATACTAAGAAACGAGTTCAGAAAAAAGGGTGGGAAGATTGAGCGCAAGGTCCCTCATTATCTGGTGGTTGGAGAATGCCCGTGGCTGGAGAGCTGGTTCGAAGACTGCGCTCATATAGCAATAAATACAGATGATCTGGATCTGAGCACTGTTTCTTTTACCTATGGAGATTCTCATCCGACATTCAGCGACAGGGTCAATGATGGAAAAGAGTACATAAAGAAAATCTACACATATGACGAGATAGTTGAAGTGATCAAGAAGTATGGCCTTCCGCAGGACTGGAATCCTGACGGTGTATACGGCCCGGAACGATACGTGGAGGCTCACGTATGGAGTGATAGAGGAATAATTAAGGGGTGAAGGCATAATGACACATGAAGAGTTATGGGCAGAGTTCTGCTCCAAGAAGAATATAGATATAAATACGCCCTACGAAGCCTGGGGCTTTGGAAGCTCCGGGCAAGAAGCCGACATGCTTTCAAAATTGGTTTTGGAGGGGAAAAAGTTTGGGACAGCATGCTCTTACGATGAGTATGTCGTGGAGGATGCTGTGGACAAGGTTCCCAAACCCGGTGATTACAGTGTGATCCTCAATAGCCGGGACGAGGCTGTATGTGTGATCAGAGACTATGACGTGTATGTGAGGGCATTTGGGGATGTGCCGCCTTTTCACGCTTATGCGGAGGGAGAAGGCGACAGATCGCTCAAACACTGGCGTGATGTGCACGAACAATTTATTAAGGATTGCCTTGCTGATACTAAAGTGCAATTTAGCTGGGAGTCCCGCGTAGTATGTGAGAAATTCACCGTTGAGTATATTCCGGGAAAAGAAATTGCTGATGAGGATCTTCTTTTTGTTGAGCCTACAATGAACTTTGCAAAAGAAATAGCGGCATACAGGCAGGAGATGCTGGATGCCGAGTCCTCTTTTGACGGATGCTTCTCCATGAAGAGAATGCCTGACATTCAAGAATATGTAGATTACTGTATAGGCTGGGCCAATCCAAGAAGAAAAGCAGATGAACATGGTGCATGGGGGAATGTTCTTTTGGTCATCAGGAAGTCTGACATGAAGATGGTAGGCTGCATGCAGGTTCACAATGTCCTTACAGAGCGGATGAAGAAGTATACAGGACATGTGGGCTATTCGGTCCGCCCATCAGAGCGAAGAAAAGGCTATGCAAAAAAGATGCTGGCTAAGGCGCTGGATTTTCTTTCAAGTTTTGGATTTGAAGAGGTTTATGTAAGTTGCCTTCCGGACAACGAAGCCAGTAGAAAAACAATCCTGGCAAATGGCGGAGAATTTGTCGAGACAGTCTTTATGAATGAAGATAATGTTACCCTTGAGAAATACAGGTTCAGGAGATGATCATGAAAATTTTGGTTGTTGGTGGGACGAGATTTTTTGGAATACCTATGGTTAATACATTGCTCCAAAACGGGCATGAAGTCACGATTGCCACGAGAGGCAATTCCAAGCCCGGATTTGAGGGATCTGTAGACTATGTGGCTATGGACAGGATGAATTCCGAAAGTGTTAAACAGGCTTTAGAAGGCAGACATTTCGATCTGATAATCGACAAAATTGCTTATAGTTCCAATGATGTTAAGGTGCTTCTGGAGAACGTAAGCTGCGACAAATACATACAGATGTCTACATGCTCTGTTTATCAGAATGAACATGCCGGTATCACAGAAGATGAGTTTAAGTCTGAAGAATATGAGCTTCACTGGACAGACAGGATTCAGGACTATCAGGAGACCAAGAGGCAGGCAGAAAGAGCGGTATTCGAGTTCATGGCTCCTGCCAATATTTCTTTTGTCAGATACCCGATTGTAATGGGTGAGAATGACTATACCGGCAGACTGGATTTCTACATTGAACACATCAGAGACAGGAAGCCTATGAATATCGATGACCCGGATAGCAAGATGGCATTCATATACGAGAAAGATGCCGGTGATTTTATCGCTTATCTTGCTGATCATTTCGTGCCGGGCCCCATAAACGGCTGCTCACAAGAAGCAGTTAAGATATCAGAAATTGTAGAGTACATAGAAAAAGGCCTCGGCAAAAGAGCTGTTGTGAGCCCGCAAGGTGATGAGGCCCCATATAACGGTGTTGAAGACATACTCAGCTTTAACACCAAAAAGGCGCAGTCAATAGGTTACAGGTTTCAAGAGCTTAAAGACTGGCTATATCCGCTTATCGACAATCGTATAAAGAGCTTGGAGAAGAAGGATGGGGGAATATAAGCTGCATTAATATTCTATAAAAAGTGGCTAAAATATTGTAAATACAGTCGGAGAGCCCGATGATACGATATCAATCGTGGGGGCTTTTCCGACTATTTTTTATGGGGATTTTCAGGTGGAAAAAGAGCCCCCGGGATAGCAAAAAACTTACACAAAAAAAGTAAAGGGGGAAGGAATTTTGAAAAAGAACAGTAGGTTTTATGCACTGGCATTAGCTGCAGTTCTGGGATTGCAGACCGTAGGCTCGCAGGTTGCTTATGCGGCTGAAAATCTGCCACCGGATGATGCCGTTAATGAACAGGATTCTGAAGAATCCAGTGATCCGGAGACCGGTAGTGCCGGAACCGGAAGTTCCGAGGCAGATGAGTCTGATGATGAAGGCCTGCCAAAAAGTGATGCAGACACTGAAGGATCTGATGAAGAGCCGGATGAAGACTCTGGTGGAGCTGATAATTCAGATGATGCATTAGAAACTGATGAAGAAGCCGAGGATGAGTCCGAGGAAGACGCCGAAGATGAAGAAGAGGAAGAATCTGAGGCCGATGAAGAGGAAGAGCTTTTAGAGGAATCCGAAGAGGAGATCACTATTACCGCCACAAGCGCTCCTGTAGGAGATCCAAGGCAGACGGCCGTTCCCGGAAGGGGAGAGCTCCTCTGGGCTGTGGACATGAATGATCTGTCACAGTTTGATCTCTACACAGGCCCCACTCAGGGAACCTGGTCTTCAGCCGATGATGTGGTGAGGATTGACGGCGGACATGGTAACAAGGCTATTTCCAAGAGACAGGACTTTGACGACTTCGTACTGGAAGCTGATGTCACTGTGGAAAAACAGGCTGATCTTCCCGATAAGTCCAGCGCTCAGGGCGGAATCCTCTTCCGTGCTTCCCAGGGTGCCGACCGCCAGAACGACGGATACTTTGGATATTATCTGGGAATCAACGCCAAGGGCCAGGAGATGATCCTGGGACGCTGCTCAGGTAATAACTGGTATGAGATCGCAACCAAGAAGATGAAGGTGGAATATGGCAAGAGCTATCACCTCACCGTAGTTGCAAGCGGCTCTCACATCACATGTTATGCGGATTACAACGGTGAGAACTATGCCAAGCTCTACATCAACGATACTACCCATGCCAAGGGCGGAATCGGAATGAGAAACTGGCTGTCTCATTCAAGCTTTAAGAATCTTGCGGTAAGTGAGTACACAGAGGAAGCTCTTTCCGACAGCTATACCAATCCTCTTTTGAACCACTGCGCAGATCCTGACGTTTTGTACCATAACGGGACCTATTTCCTTTATCCCACCAATGCCGGTGACGACACCCACGGAATAAAGGTTTATACATCTACAGATCTTGTTCACTGGACAGATCAGGGCTATGCACTCAGCAAAGAAGACTGCTGGGGCACAACCGGATTCTGGGCTCCCGATCTTATTGAAAAAGACGGAACTTTCTACATGTACTATGTGGCCAACGAGCAGATCTGCGTAGCCACAAGTGATTCTCCTTTGGGGCCTTTCACTCAGGAAGTTCAGGAACCCATGGACGCAAGCGAAAAAAATATCGATGCCCATATTTTCTATGACGAGGCGTCAGGAAAATACTACATCTATTATGTTCGCTTCACAGGTGGCAATGTTATCTGGGGCGCAGAGCTTTCGGACGACATGAAGACTATCAAAAAAGATACTTTAAAGCAGATCGTTGCAGCCAACCAGGGCTGGGACCAGGATATGGGAAATATTAACGAGGGCCCCTTCATGCTCACTTATGAAGGCAAGTACTACCTCACCTATTCCGGAGCTCACTTCCAGAGCATCCATTACGGTTCAGCCTTTGCTGTAGCTGATTCACCACTCGGTGACTTTAAGAAATATGATTACAACCCCATAATGAAATCCAATTCCACAGTTCACGGAACGGGACACCACGGTATCACCGAGTCTCCCGACGGAACTGAGATGTTTATTGTTTATCACAGCCATCATGATCTTGGAAACACTGAGCCGAGACAGCTGTGCATCGACAGGATTCATTTCACCAAGGATGCCAACGGAGAGACAATCCTTGAAGTTATGGGACCTACAATAACTCCCCAGAGACTTCCTTCGGGAGCAGTTGATGTCGCAAACTTTATTGAAGCAGTAGATCCCGATGATATCAGGGTTGCTGACGATGCTGATGCCGAGGCTGTCAACGCTGCACTTCCTGCGGAAGTAACAGTAGTAACCAGCAAGGGCGATTATGTTGCGGCAGTTACCTGGGAAAAGGTATCAGATGCCGATCTTAAGGGTAAATCCATTGAGGTAGAGGGAACGGTAACTCTTCCCGGTGAAGTGGAAAATCTTGGAGATGCAGACCTTTCAGTGACAGGCACTGTTATTCTTGGAGACGCCAAGATCAAGGAAGACCTCAATAAGATCCTTGATGAGCTTGAAATTCCCGGAGCAGACGGCATCAGAGGAAACATCACACTTCCTTCTGCAATCGGAGAAGCAGAGCTTACCTGGGAATCTGACAATGAAGCAGTAATAACTTCCAAGGACCAGGCGCAGGATGGCTACTATGATATCCCTGCCGGTGTTGTTACAAGAGGCAGCAAGAATGAGAAGGTAACTCTTACCGTTACAGGAACTCTCGACGGCGTTTCTCTTTCAAGGGACTTTGAAGTTACAGTTCTTGCAAAAGAAAATGTGGATGAGCAGTACGTTGGATATCTCTATGCACACTTTAAGGAGATTCCCGGAGAAAAGGGCGAGCAGGACATTTTCTACGGAATAAGCACTGACGGCCTTAACTGGACAGCTCTTAACGGAAACGAGGCAGTTCTTAAGTCGGATGTTAGCGACAAGGCCACAAGAGATCCTTTCATTATCAGAAGCGCAGAGGGAGACAGATTCTTCCTTCTTGCAACCGATCAGGATATCTACAAATACGGCAATAACATTCCCTGGGACAGACTTTCAACTCAGGGCAGTACAGCGCTTACCATCTGGGAGTCCACAGACCTTGTAAACTGGACCAACGAAAGAAACGTGGATGTGGCCGGCTCCATCGGCGGCGGATGCGCATGGGCTCCTGAAGCAATCTACGATGAGGCTACAGGAGAATACCTGGTATTCTGGGCCAGCAAGACATCACTTGACAACTATGCAAGACAGTACACCTTTGTTTCAAGAACAAGGGATTTCTACACATTTACAGAGCCTGAGCTCTTTAATGACTTTGGCAGCAACATCGACACATCTATGCTTAAGGTCGGAGATGACTACTACAGGCTTACCAAGATAGAAAACGGAATGTATGTAAGACTTGATAAGGCAAGCGGCAAGCCTCGCTCCTACGGCGATCAGGTAGGCCAAAAGACTATCGGAAGCCGCACCTTTAACGTGGTTGGCAACAACTACAGCTACATTGCCAATACCGAGGCAGGCTGCCTTGAGTCCTTCAAAGGAAACTACGAGGGCGGCACCATGTTCAAGTTCAACGACAGGGACGAGTGGTGCGTAATGCTGGATGAGTACGGCGGAGCAACAAGAGGATACATTCCTTTCACAACCACAGATCTCCGCGTTCCCAACAGCATTCATGTCCTTAACGAGGATGAATACACAGCTCAGGAGGGTTGCAAGCACGGAGTTATCCTGCCTCTGACCAAGGCTGAGTATGACAGGCTTATTGATGCTTACGGCGTAGCAGAAGGCTCTTTTGCCGGACTTGAGAAACAGGATGCGCCCGTAGCAGAGTACGATTTTGAGAACGTTGAAGGCACCAAGGTTACCTCAAATGGAACAGACCTTGGTCTCAATCTCTTGGGCGGAGCTTCTCTCAAGGACGAGGATACCGGAAAGGCCCTTTATCTTGACGGCTCCGAGGAAGCCTATGCTGCATTTGCCAAAGGCTCTTTTGACGGGGCAAAAGAGATGACTATAAGCCTCGATGTCAAGGCACTTTCAGCAGATGACGCAAGCATGGTTCTGGGTCTTGGATCCGGTGCCGACAAGTACCTGTTTGTGAATGTCACAGATGATGAGACCAGGGCAGGAGATACCGCTAGAGGCGCTAAGGGCGTCAAGAGCGTTGGCAGTGCAAGCTATGGAAATAACGGAAGATGGATACACCTTGATCTTACCGTGAATGATCATGTGATCGCTTTCTATGCTGACGGACTGTACCTTGGAAGCGTCAAGAACAGAAACATCTCAGAGCTTGGAAGAGACCTTGATATGTTCCTTGGCAGATCTTTTGCCGGAGGAAGGAATTTTAAGGGCTATATCGACAACATTAAGATTTATAACAGAGCACTTACCATGGAAGAAATTGGAGCAAAAGAGATAACGGCCATCACCGTTAAGATTGAGGCAGAGACCGGAACTGTTACCGGAAAGGCCAAGGCCGTTTCAAGAGGCGATGCTTCCGGCGGCTACAAGGTTGGTTATATTGATGATACCGCTTCAGTTGTAACACTTAAGATAAATGCACCTGCCGATGGAACCTACAGAATAGACATCGCAGCAGACGGCGACAAGGGAGCATTCCCCAACACCTCACACAGATACTGGGTAAACGGCGACGAGGCATCTGCCAAGATTGTTGAATATACCAAGGCAACTGTCTGGGATGTATGGTCACTTTACAGCGTATATGTTGACCTTAAGGAGGGTGAGAATACATTCAGCATCTCTCACTCAGGCCGTGACAACAGCTTTGCGGAGCTGGATTACATTCTTTTCCATACAGTGGAAGAACCCGGATTTGAGATTCTTGTGGGTGAAGATGTGATCGAAGGCTTTGACAGAGACAAGAAGGTTTACAGTGTTGATGCGGATTATGAGAATCTTCCCGCTGTATCCGTCAGATTTGAGGAAGGCGCAAGCGATAGCTTCAAGGCACAGATCACTCAGGCTACATCCGAAAGACCCGAGAGCTATGTGAAGATCTATAACACTGAAGACCCTTCATATGTGCATAAGTACACGATCCGCTTTACTACTTCCGATTCCTTTGAGAGCATGATCGTTAACTACGGAGCAGATCCCTTCGTTACCTATCATGACGGATATTACTACTATGTGCGCATGGGTCGCAATGACTCAGGGATCTGGGTTACAAAGTCTGCCGAGCTTTCAAGGATCGGCAGCGTAGAACCTGTATGCGTATATATGCCTTCAGGTGATCAGCCTTCAAGAGAACTCTGGGCGCCCGAGCTTCACTTTATTGACGGCAAGTGGTACATCTACTACACAGCAGGCGCCGGAGCAGACCATCGCATGATGGTTCTTGAAAGTGTAACCGATGATGCCCAGGGTGAGTACGTGTTTAAGGGCAAGATGAGCCCTGAGACAGACAGATGGGCTATCGATCAGACTGTTCTTGAACTTGACGGACAGCTCTATGCGATCTGGTCCGGATGGGACGGCTTTGTGGACGGAGAGCAGAGACTCTACATTGCAAAGATGGATTCACCCACAACAATCTCAGGAGACAGAGTTGAGCTTTCAAGACCTGAATTTGCATGGGAAGTAAACGAGCATCCCACGATCAATGAGGGACCCGAGATTGCTGTAGCTCCCGACGGAACAGTTAATATCGTATATTCAGCCAGCGGTTCATGGTCAGATACATACTGCCTTGGCTGCCTGACACTTAAAAAGGGCGCAGATCCCATGGAGAAGTCATCCTGGATCAAGGCCACAAAACCTGTATTTGAGAAAAACGACAGCACAACCTTCTCAACAGGTCATGCATGCTTTGTAAAGTCTCCCGATGGAACGGAGGATTACCTCGTTTATCACGCAACTGTTTATGCAGGCGGCGGCTGGAACGGAAGAGGCGTCAGAGTTCAGAGAAGCTACTGGAACGAAGACGGCACACCTTTCCTTGGAACAGCAGCGGAGTACACAGACAGGATCAAGACTCCTTCAGGAACCAAGAAGGCTTCTTATGTAAGATTTGAGGCAGAGGATGCCGTGCTTACAGGTCTTAGCGCTTCCGAGACCTACAATTCATCTGCAGATGGCTGTGTTTATGGATTTGCAAGCGAAGAAAACAGCGCTGAGTTTACCTTTGATGTGGCAGAGGCAGGCGAGTACATGCTGTATCTGGGTGCATCAGCCAACGTAAACGGTGCAGCCCTTAAGGCCACTGTAAACGGACAGGAATATGAGAAGGACGTTTACAACTTCAATGCAAACTCAGGAAACAGGCTCTGCGTGGATAACTGGTTTGGATACGAGCTTAAGGTGACTTTGAACGAAGGCAGCAATACCGTCATCGTTACAGGAGTCAGCGGAAAAGAGACAGCGGCACTGGATTACATAGAGTATTGCGATTATGAGAGTGCAATTGCACCTAATCCCGAGCCTCCTGTCATCGTGGATCCGGAAGACCCCGAGAATCCCGATGATCCCGACCAGCCCGATACTCCCGATGACCCTGACACACCTGATGATCCTGATACACCAGATCAGCCTGATCAGCCTTCGGTTCCCAGTCAGCCGATAATAGTAAATCCGGTTGCGAAAGTGGTTACCAAGGTTGTTAAAGCTGTGGTCAAGGTGGTTACCGGAATTATAAAAGCTATATTAAAGTGGTTTTAATTGATAAGCCCCGGTGAGGCTAGACCCGGTACGAAAGTACCGGGTCTTTTCTTTGGCCCAAAATGGACCAAAAATGGACCTAGGGGACGGGGTTATGGGGTCATTTTATGACCCCATAACCCCGTCCCCTAGGTCCATTTTTATCATAGAATATGATAAGATTGGAACATGAGTAAAGATAACAGCCTTTTCAAAGAAACAATAAATATGGCCTGGCCTGCGGTGGTGGAATCCTTCTTTACCGCCTTTGTGGGACTGGTGGACTCATACATGGTAAGCGGCCTTGGAAGTGACGCAGTTGCTGCCGTAGGACTTACCACCCAACCCAAGTTTATGGGCCTTTCCCTGTTTTTTGCCATAAACGTGTCTCTTTCTGCTCTTGTAGCAAGGAGAAAGGGAGAGGATAAAAAGGAAGATGCCAACAGGATCCTGGCGTCAGGTATTATGTTTATCCTGATTGCTGCGGTCATCATCAGTGCGCTTCTGGTTTTTTTCGCAAATGGCATCATAAGATTCTGCGGTTCCAATCAGGACACACATGATCTGGCCACCAGCTATTTCAGGATCGTCATGGGCGGAATGATCTTTAACTGCATTCAGATGGGAATAAACTCTGCCCAGCGAGGTGCAGGAAATACAAGGATCACCATGAGGACCAACCTGGCATCCAATACTGTAAATGTCATTTTCAATTACCTGTTGATAGGGGGAAAGTTTGGATTCCCGGCTCTTGGAGTGAGGGGAGCTGCATTGGCTACGGTTCTGGGAACCATTGTTGCAAGCATAATGAGCATAAGATCGTTGTTTAAGGACGGCTGCTTTGTCAGCATCCCATACATCTTTAAGAACAAGATAAAACCTGGGCTTGCAACAATAACATCAGTTATTAAAGTTGGATATTCTGTTTTCTTTGAGCAGATTCTCATGAGAGTGGGATTTATGGCTACATCCATCATGGCAGCCAGGATAGGAACATACGCCATGGCCGCTCATCAGGTCGGAATGAATATCATGGGACTTTCTTTTTCCTTTGGCGACGGACTTCAGGCCACAGCTGTGGCTCTTATAGGACGCAGCCTTGGACAGGGAAAAGAACAATTGGCTAAAGAGTACGGTCGGACCTGCAGAGTGATAGGTCTTGCTATCTCTTTTGTCCTGGCGTGTCTGTATTTCTTTGGAGGACATGCCCTCATGTCGGCCTTCTTTAAGGAGCCGGAGATAGTTAAGATTGGCGTTGATATTACCAGGATCATTATTGTGGTAGTTATCTTCCAGGTATCGCAGGTAATCTACATGGGATGCCTTAGAGGCGCCGGTGACACAGGATACACAGCTATGGCTTCGATTATAAGCGTAACGGTTATCAGAACAGTCTTTTCCTATGTATTCGGCTACACCCTTGGCTTTGGAATAAACGGAGTGTGGATGGGAATTCTGGCAGATCAGGTATCACGTTTCATCTTCGGATCCATAAGATTCAGGCAGGGCAATTGGACTAAAATAAAGATTTAAAGCAATCATCGCCATCATCTATGATGGTAAGCTCTATACCTGAGCTGTCATAACCGCAGGCTGCAAGATCCGCATCAAGCTCCTGCGGCGTGTGGCAGTAGGTGTTTAAGTAGATGCCGTCTATTCCTGCTGCGATGGCAGAGCCGATATCGGCGCTGATCTCGTTTCCAACCATAACCGTCTCGCTTTTAATAAGGCCGTGTCTGGCCATCAGACTGTTGATGAAGGAAGCATCAGGCTTTTTTACCCCCATATCGGAAGAAATAAATATATCATCAAAATAGCCGGTAAGACCGGTATCATCCAGTTCTTTTTCGGTAAACAGGCGCTGCGCGTTGGAAAGAAGATAAATGCGGCCACCATCTTCTTTGATGGAATCCAGAACTTCGTGAACGTTCTTGTAGCAGATAAGCTTATCCCGGGACTTCTCCCTGAAAGCCACACACAGTTTACGCATTTCATCATCACTACAATTTTTCCCTATAAGTCTGCGCCATACCCACTCAATTTTTATCTCGGGATTATCACTGCCGTTGGCCGCAGCGAGCTTTATTGTCTCATCCCTGCAGACGGCGGCGTAATCCTCCTTAAGCTGGGCTGCAGTGGTGACAGTGCCGAAATGATCTTTAAGGTAATCGGCCATAAACTCCCACAACTCCGGAAATTCCTCGTCTGTGTGGATATCAATAAGTGTTCCGTATAAATCAAAAATGTAGTTTCTGTACTTCATGATCGTTCTCCTTTATTAACAATACAGAATTATAACACCAAAATGGTCCCTTAACCCCGTCCCCTAGGGTCATTTTTTGGCCCTAGGGGACGGGGTTAAGGGACCATTTACGCAGTGGCGTATTTCTGCTACTATTGTGAAGGTGTATTGAATTTAAAAGTATAGAGGGAAACATATGAGAAACAGAAGAATTAAAATAATAACTCTTGGTATTGTATCCACACTTATGATGTCACTGGCCGGTTGCACCGGAACTGCAGATTCTGCCGATGAAGATCTGACTGATATTGAAGAGGAGAGCCGGGAAGACGCCGAGGAGGAAGATACAGAAGAGACTGAAGAAGAACCTGAAGAGTCTGAGGAACCGGAAGAAGAGACCACAGATGAGGATGATACAGATATAAGCCTTGATGACTTATCAGAGAAATATAAAGAGGAGATCACCAAGGCGGCAGGAAGCCCCGAGGACGATATTCGGTTTTTTGACATGGATGATTTCGATGGGGACGGCGAGTATGAAGCCTTTGCCCTGGTAGGAGATGAGCCCGATTACGATTTCTACGAGGAGGGACTTGTTGCAGGTAAAATATGGTTCGTCAACAGCCTGGGGACAGAGCCCTTTGGGTATGGTATCGGCATGGGATATAGTACTCATGGCAGACGTCTGGATTTCGGTGACAAAAAGTATGTAGTTTTCGATAGTATATATGCAACCGGATCCTTGTCCTACGTTTTTGAAGTTTCGGGAAAAGAGGTAACCGAGGCTCCCTTTTCTCAATACGGAACCGTGCAGGATCCTGATGGGGACACTTTTACTATAATTGACAGCAGCTATGACTCCGAGCAGGATCCCGATATGGAATGGCCTCTTGGTCACACCTGGAAGAGTTACTATTTCTATTACGACAGGGAATCAGGTCAGGTAAAAGAATATGGCGGCTCCGAGATTTCTATTGAGGAGGCCAAAGAACTTACAGGCCACGACTTTCAGGCTGAGTGCCTGAGCCCCGGGGATGAGCTTGGAACAATCTATTATCGCCGGAACGGCATAATCAATATCAACTATTCAAGAACCGATGCTGATGGTTACATATACTATCGCCATCGCAACTGGGACATGGAGTCGGAATGCTACCGTGACGACTGGGGTGATGAAAGCGAGGAGGAGCAGTACGGTACATACCTGCCGTCCCGCTGCCCTGATATTGCGGAGTAAAAAGACGACACAGAATACACTTTTCATTTCAGATTGACATCCAACGGATCTCTCCACATCGGACATATTGCAGGGCTTTTGCCGGGTGACGTGCTGGCACGCTATCACAGGGCCTGCAAGGACAAAGTGTATTTTGTATATAGAAGACACATCTTGTGTAGTTATGCCGGAAAAGGGTATTATGGTCTTGGAACGCGCATTGACAAGGGGTTTTACACTGTTAAATAACGCACGCTATTTACACAAACTACGGAGGATACCATGAGTACAATGAAAGATAAGCTGCACTCCGGCGAGCTCTACCTGCCCGGAGACGAAGAAATAATGAAGGAACAGATCGTCTATCAGGATCTGGCCTGGGAATATAACCTGACCAAGCCCTCTGAATCCGGCAAAAGAACTGAGCTCCTGCATAAGATGCTGGCTGAATGCGGAGAAGGTGTATATATAGAAGCGCCATTCTATGCCAATTTCGGAGGTCACCATTGTCATTTCGGAAAAATGGTGTATGCGAACTACCACCTTACCTGTGTGGATGATACACATATATACATTGGAGACTATACCATGATTGGTCCCAATGTTACCATAGCCACCGCAGGACATCCTATTCTTCCCGAGCTGCGCGAGCAGGTATATCAGTATAATATGCCTGTTCATATAGGAAGGAACTGTTGGATAGGAGCAGGTGCTATTATAATGCCGGGTGTCACTATTGGAGATAACTCCGTAATCGGTGCAGGAAGTGTTGTGACCAAAGACATACCGGATAACGTTGTGGCTGTTGGGAATCCCTGCAGAGTTATGAGGCCTATAAACGAGCATGACAGTGAGTTTTACTACAAAAACAGGCGCATAGAGCTGCCCTAAAGAATGATAACAAGCGAAATTATATGCAAAGAGCCCCTAAAATGGGGCTCTTTTTATTAACGAAATAGGTATAGCTATAAAAATAACGAGAGATATTATTTACAAAATATTCCGAAATCCTAAAACAATCATAAAAAACCATGATAACATATGTTATATATGCTTTTTGTGATTCTTTTGTGACTGTCACAAGAATAATCTGTCTGTAACAACTTCGGAACACGATGTTCATAAACTCACGGATGAGGCCTTCGAAAAGGAGAACAGATTATGAAGAATACAATTAACAAAATCGCAACAGCAGTAACGAAGAAAAACAGAACCGGCAAAGCTACATATATAATCGCCGCTTTCTTTATTTCATTCGCTCTTATGTTTGTGGGATCAGTTACATCTTACGCAGCAGAAGATGATGATAAGGAAGAAGTAGTAGTTACTACTCCTACAAATGATCCTGCACCCGCAAATGATCCTGCACCTGCAAATGATCCTGCACCTGCAAATGATCCTGCACCTGCAAATGATCCTGCACCTGCAAATGATCCTGCACCTGCAAATGATCCTGCACCTGCAAATGATCCTGCACCCGCAAATGAT
>JAEEGH010014553.1_pt1 | contig 17256 bp, 19 predicted proteins | sample 9134181 | NCBI WGS metagenome assembly JAEEGH01 (sample SAMN16246544, study PRJNA631951) | gut metagenome | biome: gut microbiome; feature: rumen; material: DP-attached | host: Bos | place: Iran: Karaj | collected 2018-10
CGACGCCCAGTAGACGAACTGCGCCAGGAGCGCGAACACCACCGGGAACGGAACAATCGCGAGCAACTTGCCCCAGAAAAGCCTCGCAGGCGCGATGGGAGAAAGCTGCAACAGTTCAAGCGAATTACGCTCGCGCTCGCCCGCAAACGAATCTCCGGCCAACGGCGAACCCATCGGGGCCATGAGGCAACCTAGCAGGAGCATCATGTAGCCTTCCATGCCTTCCATAATCTGCCCGCCGTACCGCGAAACCGCAATTCCCTGGCTCGCCGCAAGAATCACCGGCGGGATGATGAACGGAATCCAGAAGCGCGGATCCCGGAATATCAGGCGAAGTTCGTGTCTAAAAACGTGGAGCATGGGTGTAGCAGGGAAAAGATAACTTAATATAGGCCCTAACATTCGTGTTACGATATTTTTTTCCCTAAAAAAGCATATATTAAGAGAAAAGCAAATCCAGGAAGTAAAGCCATGAAGAAAATTCTCATTATCCTTATTATTGCGGCTGTCGCTTTTGTTGCAAAAAACGAACTGGGCAAGAAAAAATTCAGCGAAACCATGACGGACACTCGCGATGGCAAAGTTTACGGAATAGCAAGGATTGGGAACCAGGTATGGATGGCCGAGAACCTGAATTACGAAATAACAGAGAAACTCTGCCATGGGGGAACAGCAATCTGTAACTGTTGCCTGGATGACAAGAAAAGAAACTGTGACAAGTACGGACGCACATATGCCTGGAACGAAGCCATGAAGGCATGCCCAACCGGCTGGCATCTGCCGGCAAAATGGGAATGGGACAAGCTGGTTGAGACGGCTGGGGGCGAGCTGGAGGCAGGCAAGGCACTCAAGTCAACAAGTGGCTGGCGTTTTAGGGGGGATGGCGAGGATACCTACGGTTTCTCCGCTCTCCCATCAGACGGACGCGGCCAATGGGCGGTGTTCTGGACTTCTTCCGAAATCAACAGCGATGTTGCCCAAAGCGTGGCCATAGGCCATGACTTCGATGGAATGGGAGAAGGAGAAAGCGACAAGAACTTTCTCTTTTCCATCCGTTGCATCAAGGACTAGTTTCGGCACATACACAAAAAAGGCGACCCCGGCATTGTGGCCGGGGTGACACCGGGCTACAAGACTTTTTATATTTCCCTATATGAAATTTTTTGCAATCCTGATTTTGAGTCTTTCTTTGTTAGCGACAAGCTCTTTTGCGGTGTCACTTACTCCACCGCTTGTTCTAAAAATGCAAGAAGACCGAAGCATGGCGACAGACATAGACACTACTACTAATGAATCCTTTTCTTTCCTCGATGCATTTATACTTAGTATGTCTATTCCGTTATTTATCAGCGGATTAGCTTTTGTAATGGTCGGTCACGCACAAAAAGGAAATGACGACTACAACCAATCCGAAGCAAAGTTGAGCATCGGGGTAGGCACCGGCATGACCGTCTTAGGAGCGGGCGGGTTGATTTATATTATTTACTTCTAAAATTTGTAGTTGTCATAATTTGACACTCTAAAATTTTATATTACTCAACACGGGGAGCATTTGGCGACATCCCGCAAACTGCCAACAGGAAATTTTGCTTAAAAAAGCGGAATTTTCCATCAAAACATATTGACTTTTGATTATAATATATGTATATTATGGATATAAAAGTAAGGTTTGACGAAGAAAAAGCCAAAAAAGTGCTCGAAAAGCACGGCGTCGTCATGGAAGATGTCAGGCAAGAAATACTTGCCGAACGTTTTAAGCCCGAATTGGTGAGAAACCAGCGGGACCACGAGGGCCAGCGGATGTTCCTTGTCGTTATCAAGGGTTACGTCATCTGCGTTCCATACGTGGAAGAAAAAGACGGGACGTTCTTTCTAAAAACGGCATTCCCAAACCGAGTCTATCAGCGGAGGTACGAAAATGGAGAACTCAGAATTTGAGCCAATGGACGAGGAAGAAAGACTCCTCATGGAAGCCATTGAACGAGGCGACACAGAACCTCTTCCCGAAGAAGAGGTGAAACGCATCAAGGCAGAAATTCGCGGATCTGCCCACAACATCACTATCCGGATGAAGGATGCCGACATCGAAGGCATGAAGGTCAAGGCCGCTCGACTTGGAACAAGTTACCAAACGCTCATCAATAGCCTTGTACACCGCTACCTGAATGGCGGCGTCACAATAAACGAAGCGTTTTAAAAGATTCCTAACCTTTAACCATGGACGACATATTTGCATTCATTGGCGGGCTCTACCTGGGGATTCATTACACCCGCACCAAGAAAATTGAATACGTCTTCAAGATTCAATGGAAAGAGCAGCCCGTACTGTTCGGCATCATCATCCTTCTCTTCTGGTTTTTCGCGCTGGACAGTTTTTACGACACGCTCGACTTATTCGGACTCTCCCCCATTTCCGGGAGGCCGCTGCAACTCCTGGACATCACCACCTTTTTCGCAATCTTCTTTGTCGCAACAATAGCGAGCATTTTCACGAAGCAGGTCGAAATAAGGAAAAAGATCTACACCTGGCAAGACAGGCCCCTAACCAGAAGTTCGATTCTGGTCATTTGCCTACTCTTTACAAGCATTTTCGTGAAAGAACTGCTGGAATTCTTTTCCATTCTATGATTTAACACACAAAATACACCCCAAAGAAGCAAGTTGACTACTTGGTGTAACATTCGCCTACAAAAAGTATATATTTCATAAAAAAGAAATCCCCAAAAGGAGAGGCGAAAACTATGATTAAAAAACATACAGTTATCGTGGCACTAGCATGCGTATCCGCGCTAATGTTCAGCGCATGCGCACAAAAAGAGGAATCTGCCAATCTCCAAGAGAAATCCACTATCAATAACGGACCTGCTCCTATAAAAATACACGTGAACAAGGGCTCCACCACATACAGGCTATGCCTCGACATAGACAATTCAAACAACTGCACTAAGCCAACAATTCAAGACGAGGAAGGCGACTACAACCTGACAAAATTGGGCATGGTCAACGACCTGTTTACCGAAGCCGAAGCAAAGTCCGACGAAAACTGCAAGACATCGGCAGTCGGGTACGACACTTGCAAAGAACGGGGAGACTATTACAACCTCGCAAGAACGGCCTGTAAAAAAGTTGGAGCCAGTCTCCCAACCATAAACGAATTGATCACCTTAAAAAAATACGCATCCACCCTATTCCCCTGGGGCATGTTCACGTGGGCCTCCGAGGTATTGACAGTCGCCAAAGGTCCCTTTGACGTTGGAAGTTGGTACAATATGTACTCCGACGGCGAAGAAACAGACCCAAAAGTCCATATACACGATAACAACACTAGCGACAAGGGTGTCGGGAACATTCAACTTCTCTGCGTCAGCAAATAACCAGAATACAAATGAAAAAACTCCCAATTGTTCTCATCATTCTCGCAATCGTCATGGTCTTAGGAACCGTGGTGTATAAAAAAACTAGCGGCACCATGAAGGATACTCGCGACGGCAAGAGGTACAGGACCGTAAAAATCGGTGACCAGGTATGGATGGCAGAGAACCTGGACTTCGATTACAATGTGGGTTCCGCAAGGAGTTACTGCTACGAAGACAAGCCAGAAAACTGCCAAAAGTACGGTAGGCTCTACACCTGGGCAGCCGCCATGGACAGCGCCGCATTGTTCAGTAAGGACGGGTTCGGGTGCGGTAAAGGCAAAACCTGTACGGCACCTGATGATGTCCGCGGAATTTGCCCCGAAGGTTGGGCATTGCCAACCATCGAAGACTGGACCGACTTGTTCATCACCCTCGGTGGGCAGGGCACAGCAGGCCAAAAACTCAAATCTACTCAAGGCTGGGAAGATAACGGCAACGGCACAGACGATTATTCATTTACAGCGATTCCTGCAGGCAACGAGGACTGCACTGGTACCAGCCAGTATTTCAACGTGGGTGACCATACCTTTTTCTGGAGTTCCACCGAAGGCAATGACATTTTGGCCTTCCAGATGCACCTGGATACCGATTACAAAAATTCTTGGCTAGAAAGCAGATTCAGCAAGTCCTGTGGATACAGTGTCCGTTGCATTAAGAAAAAACCTAGTGCAAGGCCCAGGGTTACATCCGCATCGGCCATAGATTCCATAACAGACAACCGTGATGGCCAAACCTATACGATCGTGAATATTGGCAGTCAAACATGGATGGCAGAGAACTTGAACTTCGATTACAATGCAGGCTCAGCAAAGAGTTTCTGCTACGACAATGAACAAAGTAATTGCGAAGACTATGGCAGGTTATACACTTGGGCTGCCACCATCGACAGTGCAGGCTTATTTAGCAACAATGCGAAGGGGTGCGGCATAGGCAACGACGATTGTTGGATGGCGCCACCCATACAGGGAGTCTGCCCCGAAGGGTGGCATGTCCCTACTAACGCCGAATTGCAAATACTAGTCTCTGAAGCAAGAAAAACCCCCGCAGACTTCAAGTCGCTTTTCGCTCCTAGTGGATGGGAACGCAATGGCCACGGCACAGACGACTTCTCATTTTCACTATACCCCGCCGGCCTCAAATCCCACCAAACAGAAAACTTCATTCATCAAGGAGACTGCGCATACCTTTGGACGGCCGATGGTCACAATGGTTGGAGCACAAAGGATTACAATGCGACATACCTTTGGTTTTCACATGACATGCAACCATTCCCTAACATAGATAAGAGAGACGCTCTCAGTATCCGTTGCATCAAGGACTAGTTTCGGCACATACACAAAAAAGGCGACCCCGGCACTGTGGCCGGGGTGACACCGGGGCTACAGGACTTTTTATATTTCCCTATATGAAATTTTTTGCAATCCTGATTTTGAGTCTTTCATTGTTAGCGACAAGCTCTTTTGCGGTGTCACTTACTCCACCGCTTGTTCTAAAAATGCAAGAAGATCAAAGCATGGCGGCCTCTGAAGAATTCGCAGCAGAAAATGATTTTTCTCCTTTTCGATATCTCGTAGGTGGCCTATCTATCGGCGTTTGCCTTGCTGGATTTGTGCTGATGACAATGAGTGGCGCCATGGCGGAACCAGGTGATGATAAAATAGCCCTCGGCACAGGAATTGGAATGATGGCCCTAGGTGGCGTCGGCATTTACTGGGCGTTCTAAAGTCGGGCAACTAGCCTACGGGCCACTATCTTGCGTGTTACGCAGATATTCGATTCTGCAAACCTTTTCCCTGCAAAAACCAATCGTCAGCCATTGCCATTCATGCCAATCGTTTGGATCCGACGGTTCTTGTGGACCTAATCGTTTCGTTCTCACCCATACCCAAATTGATTTATCCTTTTCCTCAAACGGAATTCCCAATTTTTTTACATCCGCTTTGGACATGCCCAATTTAATGCCGTTGCTAAACGAAAAATGGACAGAGCAATTCTTGAGGTCAGCCGTTTTTCCATACGAAACTGTAACACCATCTATAAATTCAAAACCACCCTTAGAACCAGCAGAAAATATATAAACAATATTTTCTTCTTTACATTTCACACAGGATTTACAAAAAACACCCGAAGAGAATTCATCCTTGGTTATTTCGCAAGTCGGGCAACGCACAGAATCAAGCTTTACGAGGGAGCCATTGACCATACTTTCGTCCATGTCCCATGCCCACAACACGGACGTAGAAACGAACAAAAGTATCCACAACAAGCGATTCATGCGCAATTCCCTTTTATTCACTGGATCCTATCGGGGCTACACCCCTCCAGGATGACACGGAAAATGGTGACCCTGGCCTACGCTGCACAATGAGAAATGTGTGATGACTAATAATTTCACATCACACATTACACATCTCACATTGTATTACTGACGCGTCAGCGTCTTGTACCTGATGGGCTTCGGGTTGTCGGCGTCTTCGCCGAGGCGCTTGCGACGGTCGGCTTCGTATTCGCTCCAGTTGCCTTCGAACCACACCACCTTCGAATCGCCTTCGTAAGAGAGGATGTGCGTGGCGATGCGGTCCAGGAACCAGCGGTCATGCGAGATAATCACGGCACAGCCTGCGAACTTGAGGATTGCCTGTTCCAGGGCCTGCAGCGTTTCAATGTCCAAGTCGTTCGTCGGTTCGTCAAGGAACAAGAGGTTGCCCGGTTTTTGCAGGTTTTTGGCCATGAGCACGCGGTTGCGTTCACCGCCCGAAAGCGTCGTAAGCTTTTTCTGCTGGGCAGCACCCGTGAAATTGAAGAGTCCGCAGTAGGCGCGACCGTTCATCTTGCGGTCGCCCACCATAATCTCGTCGTTGCCGCCGGTGATTTCTTCCCACACGGTCTTGCTGTCATCGAGGCTGTCACGACCTTGTTCCATGCTGATGATTTCGACAGTCTCGCCAATCTTGAGCGTACCGCCATCGGGCTTTTCCTGGCCCATAATCATCTTGAACAACGTTGTCTTACCTGCACCGTTCGGGCCGATAATGCCCACGATGCCGGAGCGCGGCAAGCTGAAGTTCAAATCGTCGAAGAGCACCTTGTCGCCAAAGGCCTTCTGCAGGTGTTCCGCCTGAATGACGATATCGCCCAAGCGCTTGCCGTTTGCAATGTGGATCTGCGCCACCTTGATCTGTTCGCGAGAATCTTCGGCCAGCAAGTCTTCGTAAGCTTTAAGACGGGCCTTGCTCTTGGCCTGACGCGCCTTCGGAGAAGCCTTCACCCATTCCTGTTCGCGAGCGAGGCGCTTCTGACGATCAGATTCGCCCTTTTCTTCGTTCTTCATGCGTTCAAGTTTCTGGTCAAGCCACTGGGCGTAATTGCCTTCCCAAGGAATGCCGCGACCGCGGTCGATTTCCAGAATCCAATTCGTTACGTTGTCGAGGAAGTAGCGGTCGTGGGTCACCAAAATCACGGAACCCTTGTATTCGCGAAGGTGGCGTTCGAGCCAAGCGACCGTTTCGGCATCCAGGTGGTTCGTCGGTTCGTCAAGGAGCAGCAAATCCGGTTCTTCGAGGAGCAAACGGCAGAGGGCCACGCGGCGCTTTTCACCACCGGAGAGGTTCGTCACCGGCCAATCGCCCGGCGGGCAACGGAGAGCATCCATCGCAATTTCGATGTTGCGGTCGAGGCTCCACAAGTCCTGCGCGTCGATGATGTCCTGAAGCTTCGCCTGTTCGTCGAGGAGTTTATTCATCTCGTCATCTTCCATCGGTTCGGCAAACTTCATGGAGATTTCGTTGAATCGGTCAAGAATCGCCTGCTTCTTGGCGACAGCCTGCATCACGTTTTCCTTAACAGTGAGGTTCGGGTCGAGTTGCGGTTCCTGCGGCAGGTAGCCTGCGGTGCGGCCCGGTTCAATCCAAGCTTCACCCTGGAATTCCTTATCGATACCCGCCATAATACGCAGCAGCGTCGACTTACCGGCACCGTTCTGGCCGATAATACCAATCTTTGCGCCATAGTAGAAGCTCAAAGAAATGTCCTTCAGCACCTCCTTGTTGGGCGGATAGGACTTGGTCATCTTGTACATGTAGAAAACGAATTTTTCTGCTTTATTCTGTTCGGCCATAAGAGCTCCGAGGAGGTGAAGTCGGCACTTCGTGCCTTTAAGGTGAGAGGTTCTGCAAACCTTTTCTGAATTCCGAAATCCGAATTCTGAACTTGATAAATATAACAAAAAGCCCCGCACCGAGCGAAGCTTTCGTTTCTATCAGAGCGACCTATTGACGCGATTTACTAAAAAACCCGGCCGCCACAATCCAAGCCTTCGGCGCATGTTTGGCAAGAGGAAGTATTTCCGCAAGGCAGCAACTCTTCCGCTTTACGAATTTCATGAACATACCTGCCATCGCTATACTTGATATACTTTGCATCCGCAAAGGCCTTGCTCAAGGTAAAAGTGACCACACCCGCTGAGCCTCCGTCTGCCGTACATCCCGGGTATTGGAGAGTTACATACAACGTATCATTACTCAATCCGGCATTCACCCCGTTAAAGGTGCACCCATCATTCACAAGCACTCCATCGTCTCGAAAGGTAACAGAGCCATCAGCATTTAACACCTTCACGACACTCGGCGTCACAGCAGGGCCACCACGGTGTTGAGCGGCAACATCCGTCGCATCTTCGGTTGTGGGATAAGGAGCCGGCAAATACACCCACTTATTCGAGACACATTGGTAATGGCGATTATAGAACTCTAGCAAGGTATCCGTATCGCAGGGTTCCAAGTCTGGCCTATAGATCCCGTCGGGAATGCCGTCGCCATCGCAGTCGCCGCCCGGAGGGCAGGTTTCCACATCGTACTTGATTTCCCACATTCCGTTTTCGCACACATAGACCTTTTTGTTTCCGCAGTCGGTCGCTTCTTGCGGACCGTTCGGGTCACAAAGCCTGTAGCCGCAACCTTCTTCGAGTTCCTTGCAAGGAGTCGGCGCAACATCCATGCAGTAGGGTTGCTGGCGGCTTACGCCATCTTCTATCCAATAACTATTCAAGCATACATACGTAACCGTCGAGTCGGCGCAGTCAACAGCTTTCAAGCCTTCGCCTTCGCACTCGTTACACGGGCGAACAGGAATCGGGCAATCGGGGCCATCGCACTTAGGGCACATGCGGGCCATATCGATACATTTTTCTGTAAAGAACTCAGAGCTCGACGAATTGACCAGTTCTTGAGAAGAAGAACTATCGACAACCTCATCAGAACTTGAATTTCCTTCCGCATTACCGTCGCTCGATTCAGGCGGCAGAACCGTTTCTGACGATGCAGGCGGCTGTGCCGTTCCCGAGCTAGACAGGTCACCTGGATTCTGCGGTTCCTGAACACTCGGATTCGGGGCAGACGGCGACGAACTATCATCGCAAGCAATCAGGCCAAATGCCGCAGCGGCCACCACAACGGTACCTAAAGTTTTGATTACTTTGTTCATATTACTTCTCCTTTTATGGTTAAAATTCTTCCACAACTCCTGTAGCAGTGCTCCAGGATAACGTTCTCATTCTTAATTTTTTTCCTAGTTGACGGTCCCTACCCACTCGCTTTCGCTATCGAAGCTCGGGCAAGATCCTTCGGGGACATTCAAATCTACTTCGACATGTTCAATTTCAGGACTAGTGAAAATGACGCCGCAATACTTGAAAAGGAATCGAAAAGTCTTGTTTACAGCGGAAGTCGGGCACTCCCCTGCCGAAATATCCAAGACAACCACCTTATTCTCGCTAACATCCGCAAGTACATACCCCACCGACTTATCGTTGCCATAAACATTCATCATATACAGCCAGCAACCGTCTTCGCCCTCCCCCGACTTAATAGATTCTATCAAGCCCGCATATTCATCAGCTGCATCAGGGAAGAAATATTCCAACGCTCCAATATTCTGCTTGACAAACCGATGCGGCCAAGGGCCATCAAATTCCGTCGCCGCCGCTTGACCCGGTGCCGTATCGGAATCCGTTTCTTCGGTCAACTTAGTGGCCATAGCGCCTTCGTATACTTGATTGATATTCAGGCCAAGCTCATCGATGTAGTATTTCAACGAATTCGGATTTTCACGCGAACTTGACGACAGCTTTCCACCCTGCGGAGCGGCCACACTACTAGAAGATCCTTCTTCACTGCTAGAAGACTCCTGTTTCTGCGAACTCGAAGAAACTTCAGGTTCCACCGAGCTAGACGATTCTACGGCAGAACTAACCACACCAGAATTTTCTAAAGACGAACTGGAAGATACAGCATCTTCTTTACCCGAGGAACTTTCTGGCGAAAATTTCTCGCTAGACGAATAGGGCAACATTCCACTAGAAGAGCTTTCCTCTTCGCTACTGGACGACACCACAAAGGCAAATTCATTCGTTTCTTCGGCGGTACCCGTAAGTTTCGGAGAATCGGAACAACCCGCGCAAAAACAGACCGCGATCACGGAGACAAAAGCGAGCGGTATAGACAAATTAATCATTTTCATTTTCGCGCTCCTTCACATTTTTTGTCAACGGGAAAAGTTGCAAGTTCAAGCGGTACACCCGTTCAACATTTTTTTCTTCGGCGGCAATGGCGATAATCTTGCGACGGAATTCATCCAGCAAGTTTTCGATCTTGGAATAGGACTCACGAGAAAGCCCCATGGTAACGCCACTGAAATTGCGCTCTTCTACAGGGAGCTCCAGCGCCGGGGTCGCGAGTTGCGACATCATGCGGTGCATGCCCCGCATGGCAAGTCTTGTGGCATCGTTCGATCCCTTCACAGAAGTTTCGGACTGCACCAGTTTTCCTTCCGTTTTTTTCAGGAGACCCGCCTTCGTCAAAAATGCGAGAGACTCCTGGACTTCCTGGGCGGAAACTTCAGGATAGCACATCTTGGCCAGTTCGCCCGGAGTCGCCCCAGGCATCAGCGGAGCAAGTTCGCGGAGCACAGGATTGCGCCAGGTATCGTAGAATTCGAACAGGTCCCCTTCTAGGACGCGAACCTTGTACACCTTCGCGATCGAGAGCATCTCTTCGTAGGCGGCAACCTTCTTCGACTCAACATCGGCCTGGCCGAACTTGACCATCGCCCTGAAATAATCCATTTCGAAACCGGCAAGCCCCATGGCAGCACCCGTGCGTTCCACACCGATACGGCTCAACTTGCTATTGCCATCGCATACGACCTTCATGTACGAAGGCGAACTGAATCCGGCAATTTTCGAGAACTCACGCCACGAAAACGCGGAGCAGCGCTTGCGTTCTTCGTAGAAGTCTCGCATGAACTTGCGGAAGTCAGTATATTCGATAATCGGTTTCATCATTCAGAAATATATATTCATTTTTTCGTCATGTCAAGCATTTTATGATACAAAAATTCAATTTTTATAAGAATTTTCAAGATTTTTCACAGATTTTATATTTTATTTTCACATATGATACACCTTGTATCATGTACGACAGACGATGACCCCCACCGCTCTCACGGCGACGTCACTTTCACGGCAAAACAATTCTCTGAAATTATTATATAATTGCGGTCATATGTCGATCCGTCCCCTCAAGGTATTTTTCGCACTCTGTACGCTGCTCGCGGGCCTCACGAGCACATGCCTTGCGCAGGAACATTTCCAGCGGTATTCGGTGCTCCCCTTCGGAGCCTACACCGAAGAAACAAAAATCCAATACGGCGCCGTCTTCGTCCTATTTTTCAGACCGTTCCAAGAAGGCGAAAACATCTCTTCGATGGACTTTATCGCCCGCGGCACCACACGCGGTCAATTCCAGTTCCAGTACGCACCAAACCTGTGGCTTCTCGGTGACCACCTGCACATTCCCGCCAAGTTGAACCTGAACAAGTGGCAATATTCGCTTTTCGAACGTGGGGCCCGTGGCAATTTTGAAGCTATCGACGAATACAAGAGCACCTTCGTTTACGGCCGGATTCCATTCGAGATGAATTTCGGCATTCCGAACAACATTCCATTCCGCTACGGAATTGTATTAGAAGGCGAAGCCCGTAACAACGAACTCGGCGATGACATACCCAAGAGTTATCAAGATGGTTACTATCTGGGCGGTGGCTACCAATTCATTTTCGACCAAAAGGACAATGACAACTGGCCGACCAAGGGATACTACGCCAGCTTTGAAGAGGTCTTTTTCGGCGGTGATTTCAGTTACCACACCGAAACCATCGACGTCAGACTCTATGCACCCCTGTTCTGGGAAACTTCAATCGCGCTGGGGCTATACGCCAAGCAGAGCCGCGGTGACAACGTTCCGCTCGGACGCCTCGCCGGCCCCGACGGCACCAAGCGATTCCGTGGCGTAGAATCGGGAATCTGGAGCGACACGCAGGCCGCCATCTGGCAAATCGAATTGCGAAGGCCGCTATTCTGGAGATTTGCCGGCGTCATCTTCGGAGAAGCACTGCAATCGGCGCCTTACTTCAGCGAGCTATTCAAGCGGCAGGTTCATTACGCCATAGGTTTCGGCGGACGCCTCGCCCTGAACCGCAGCGAAAAGCTGCACGCCCGCGGCGACCTCTCGCTCGTAGACGGGAAGCACCTCGGCATCACCATCGACCTGAGGGAATCTTTCTAGCGAGGTTTCCTAACAATCTGTCGGCAAGTCTTCGGGCAACAACTTCAACAGGTCCGAAACACTGTAGTCCCTTTTCGCAAGGCGGTTTGCCTGGTTTACTAACGTTTTTTCGTACAAATTACGAACGCCGCGGCCATTGCCGAAGGAACGATCCGCCTTGTCCACAATCCGTTGAAGCAGTGACTTTAGGGCATTTTCAAATTCCACGGACAATTCCAGTTTCTGTTTTTCGCACATGCGTCTGTAGATTTCATAAAGTTCTGCAGCACTATAATCCGAAAAATCAATGTAGCGATTAAAGCGAGAAGAAAGCCCCGGATTACTGTCAATAAACCGTCTCATCTCATCCGTATACCCCGCCACAATGACAACCAGGCGATCGCGATCGTCTTCCATCCGCTTCAAGAGCGTATCAATCGCCTCCTGTCCAAAGGCATCTTGTCCGTCGCTGCGCGCCAGTGTGTAGGCTTCGTCAATAAAGAGGACTCCGTCGAGAGCGCTGTCAATAACTTCGTTCGTCTTGATTGCCGTCTGCCCGGCATACCCTGCCACTAGGGAAGACCGGTCACACTCCACCAAGTGCCCCTTCTCGAGAATGCCGAGATCCTTATATATCTGAGCGACAATTCTAGCCACGGTCGTCTTACCCGTACCGGGATTTCCCGTAAAAACGCAATGGTACGACATCGGAATCGCAGGTAGCCCCACCGAGGCACGCTTATTCTGCGCCAGAATCATATTCTTGAGCGAAAGGATTTCCTTCTTGACCGTAGCGAGTCCCACGAGCGAATACAATTCTCGTTCTGCATGCGACAGCGAAAAACGGGTAACCTGCTTTTTTGTGACCGTCGAAACATCGTGCCCAGCCTCCACCGTTCCGTCATCGCTCCCCTTCTGCCGACGCGGAGTCCGTCCCTTTGCAGCAGGGGTGCAAAGCTGTTCGAATATGTAAATTTCGTAAAGGACTAGCCAAAAGCAAAGATTCTTTGCAATGGCGACAAACACCAATGGAACAGGAATGGGCGTATCCCTCGAAATGAGGATCGCCGAAACCACGAGACCCAGTACGCAAAAGACAATAGCCGGTTTCTTGCGGAGGGCGCACTCGTAGCCCATTTCCCCAGCCACATGAATTTGCCACAGAAACACCAGCACAAAAACAGCAAAAGCAATCGACGCACCCCAAGAAACGGGATAAAAGGGAACAAGACCTATCAAACCCAACAACATCCCAAACGTCGAAACGGCGACAAGCACGAAATTTTTCTTCATATTTCCCATGTTTCCAAATATAAGTTAATTATAACATTTAGACGGCTTTTACAAATTCCACGCATTCCAATATCACATTTTCTATATTTGAGCCTAATAAAAGGAGTTACCATGCCAGCACAAGGTGAACACAATAAATGGATTGCCCTCGCCCTTTGCATTTTGCTCGGATACCTAGGAATTCACCGTTTTTACGAAGGTAAAATCTGGACGGGTATTCTCTGGCTTTGCACCGGCGGACTCTGCGGAGTCGGCGTTGTCATTGACGCGATTCTCATCGTGATGAAACCGGAACACTACTAATTCAGAATTCAGAGTTCGGATTTCGGAGTTAATAGTTAATTAGAGAATTAAATGCATTTCCTTCTCAAGATTTACTAGTAACAGGGAACTCAGAACTAATAACTATTTTTTATGAAACATTTATTCGTAATCGCGACGGGCAACCCCGGAAAAATCAGGGATTTCGCCCACATTCTCGGAACCGAGAACAAGGAATTCAAGACGCTCAAGGACATCGGCTTTACGGACGACATCGTCGAAGACGGCAACTCCTTTGAGGCAAACGCCATCATCAAGTCAAGTACAGTGGCCAAGTGGCTTTGCGAAAAGCACATCGAGGCAAGCGTCCTCGCCGACGATTCCGGCCTTGAGGTATTCACGCTGAACGGCGAACCGGGCATCTACAGCGCCCGTTACTGCGGCTACCACGGCAACGACCAGGCGAACAACGACAAGCTGATGCAAAAGCTGGAAGGAGTCAAGGACCGCAGCGCCCGCTACTTCTGCGCCCTCTCCTATCAGAAGGTCGCCGAAGTGGACGGCAAGTGGACCGTGAGCGAGCCGAAAATTTACGAAGGGGAATGCCGCGGGCAAATCAACTTCGCGCCCGTTGGCGACATGGGTTTCGGCTACGACCCGCTATTCGTCCCTGACGGATTTGACCGCACCTTCGCGCAGATGGAGCTTGCGGAAAAGAAAGGCATCAGCCACCGCGGAAACGCTATCAGGGCGATGAAGAAAGACTTGGAATAATTCAGAATTCAGAATTCAGAATTCAGATTTCAGAATTCAGAATTCAGATTTCAGAATTCAGAATTCAGATTTCAGATTTCGGATTTCGGAATTCGGAGTTCGGAGTTCGGAGTTCGGAGTTCGGAGTAAAAAATCACCTTGAGAAATATCTCAAGGTGATTTTTGATTTTATTTTATCTGTAGCCAGCCCGGTCTCTTAAAACCAGCGCCAGGTCAGGCCGAAGAGCACCATGCTCTTGTACTGCGTATCTTCGTCGAGATCCCAGTCGTAGGCCATGTCGAAGCCGACCTGAAGTTCAACGAGCGGTGCAACCATCACGGAGAGCAGGTTTTCCCAAAGGCCATCGATCTTTTCGACACCTTCGAAATTGCAGAACGCCCACAGACGGCTCTTGAAGCTCACGATGTCAGAGAATGCATACTTGACTTCGGTGATAGATTCAAGACCGGGTTCATCACGGAACTTTTCAAACTTTTCAGTGTCTTTGTCGTCGGCGTAACCGTAGCCATTAGAAATGGTCATGCGGTTAGCAAAACCGAGGCGCTGGGAGAAGTTGTCGTTCGGGATGTAAGCAAGACCTGCCAGCTGAGTTTCGTAGGCGGGATCCATGAAGCTCGAAATCGGAGTCTTGATTTCATTGCCGTCTTCGTCTTCGCTATATTCGAAACCCTTCATGAACTGGGTTTCGAAACGGTTACCGATATAGGGCTTCAGGACTTCGGTCATGTTGAAGTCGATCATCGATTCCCAGAAGAGGCGGTCAGCGGACTTGCGCTTGCCAACGCCCTTGGTCCAGGTCTGACCGAGGTCGATATCGATGAGGTTACGCCAGTTGGCGATTTTCCACTTACCTTGCACATCGGCATCGTAAGTCACGAGCCAGGTATAGTTAGAGGTACCATCTTTCTGCCAATTGCTGAAATTGTACCAGTTGTAACGAACGGCGGCAACCACGTCGGCCGTCCAGTTTTCGGGGAGAGCCCCTTCGAACATACCACCTTCAGCCATTGCAGGGGCGGCAAATGCGCAAGCCGCGGCGCATGCCATGATTAAAGATTTCAACTTCATTTCTCTTTCCTTTTTTATGGCCCGGTCAACCCCAAGCCGTGATTTGCCAAACAATATAGGAATAAAAACACATTTTTGCGAGTATAAAATGTCAAAATGTCTATATTTAGGCTATGCGACGCGTCCATTTTTTCCGACTTCCGATACTGACTTTCCTTTTTGCGGTGGTTTTCTGCCATGCAGGCGACCGTGAGCGCCAGGAGCATTTTCGATTCAACCTGGGCGTCGGAATCCGAAACCAGACTCCAGTTGTCGCCATCGGTGGAATAGGCTACGACAACGTCATCTTGCGCGTGCAGGGAATGGGCTGGCACCAAGGCGCGAACGATTTCTGGTGCGGATTCCGCGGAAGCCTGCTCTATACATTTTTCAGGGACCTTCCCTTTAATTTCGATGTAGGCATCGGTGGCGGCTACGAATTTGCCGAAGCCCCGAACAAAATGCACCAGGCATTCAACAAGGCAAACAACGCCATGCTCCTTCGCCCCTACAATTACAAAGAAGAGGCCGACATCTCTCTCGAACTTTGGACACACCTATACGGATTCTACACACAAATTAGTGTACCCGCCTACCGGTTCATCGACCACGACGCCAAGAAAATCATGTGGGGCGCCGGGTACATGGTGGAAATTTAACCCCATAATCTAAGATTTTACGCCTATCGTACCTATAAAGCAACCCTTGAACGGGGTTTTATAGGTGTATTTTTACTTTGTACGCAATCGTTTATTGCTCAGCAAGCGATCCAAAAGAGATTTTTTACCTATAAACCAGCAATTTTTAGCACTTTTATAGGTACACCCGAGACAAAATTTCATTACTTTATTCTAAAACCTATAAAAGCGTGCCTATAAAAAAGACCCTTTACACATATTTATAGGTACGATCGCCCAAAAAGCACCCTTCAGAGTCGGCAAAAGCGGTTCAAACAAACTAAAACACCTATTTTTAGTCAAAACACCTATGGTTCCGCAACAGGAACTTCGCATAAAAAATCCCCGGTTCGCAAATGTGAATCGGGGCTTGGATCCCGTCGCGCTACGCGCTCCAGGATGACTTTAATGACTCCGTGAGCGAAAAACGCTCGGTATCAACCGAGCGTGTCCGAGAAAGGAACGGCAGCAGAGTAAGAACCGACTTATTTCTAGCCGTTCCGGTATCCTGTGAACAACAAACGCCTGGTATTAACCAGGCGTGGTTGTGAGAGAACCGACTTCAGAATAAGGATTCTGGTGAATTTAGTCGGTTCGGTCTTATTATTTCTTCGGGAGCACGACCGGCTTGCCGAAGTCAACGTTCGTCTTGTTGCCGAGCAACAGGGCGCGCGTCTTGAGCGGGAGGCCGTAGCAACGGATGAAGCCCGTTGCATCCTTCTGGTCGTACATATCGACGTCGGTGAATCCGCCGAGGCCCATGTCGTAGAGGCTGTAGGGGCTCTTGATGCCGGCCGGAATGATGTTACCCTTGTAAAGCTTGAGGGTCACGTCACCGGTAACAACCTTGTTGACTTCAGCGAAGAAGGCGTCCATAGCCTGGCGAAGCGGAGTGAACCACTGGCCATTGTACACGAGGTTAGCGTAGGTCATAGACATCTTCTGGGCTTCGAACAAAGTTTCCTTGTCGAGCACGAGCTGCTGCAGGCATTCGTGAGCCTTGTACAGGAGCGTGCCACCCGGAGTTTCGTACACGCCGCGGCTCTTCAGGCCGACGAGGCGGTTTTCAACGATGTCCAAGAGACCGCAAGCGTTCTTGCCGCCAATCTTGTTCAGGTATTCGAGGAGTTCGACAGCGCCCATCTTCTTGCCGTCGATAGCAACCGGATTACCCTTATCGAAGGTAA
>JAEEGH010014555.1_pt1 | contig 17255 bp, 13 predicted proteins | sample 9134181 | NCBI WGS metagenome assembly JAEEGH01 (sample SAMN16246544, study PRJNA631951) | gut metagenome | biome: gut microbiome; feature: rumen; material: DP-attached | host: Bos | place: Iran: Karaj | collected 2018-10
AGACCTATGTTGTTGAGGCAGTTCGCATAGAGCGGATGCTGCTCGCCGAGGAATTCCCGGGCGAGATCTTTCGCCCGTGAGATCGGCACGATGGCGCTTTCGTAATCTCCCATAAACAGGAGATTGATACCCAAGCCGTTATAACTGCTCACAAGGGCAGCGTTCCGCTCCTGCAGGACTGTCTCCCGGATCTGGATGGCTTCCTGGAAAGCAGCTATCGCGGCCATGGGGTCACCATTCGCATAGTGTTCGGCACCCGCCTGATTCAACGAATCCGCCTTGGCGCGGAAGGCAAGGGTATCGAGAGGCTGTGCATGCGCCTGCAAGGCCAGGCAAAAGAAAAGGGCAATCAAGCAGGCACGGAAAAAACGGTAAAGAGACATATTTTTGAATATAGATTTATCCGCGTGTCGGGGTCCACTCAAAATGACAATACTTCTTCTCCCAGCGCTTCTTTTCCGGAGTCTCGCGACGATCGTATTCACTGATGATACATCCCGTGTAGAGATCATTGGCCATCTCTTCGATGACATTGCGTAGTTCCAACTTCTCCGTAAAGTAATCCGGAATTGCATTGCGTCCAAGAAGGCAGCCGACGATGTTGCCGCAGACAGCACCCGTGGAATCGCTGTCGCCGGAGTGGTTGACGGACGATACGATGGCATCTTCGAAGCTGTCTGCGTGTTTGACGGCACTGTACACTGCGATGGCCAAAGCTTCGTGGCCCGTCCATCCTCCGCCGATGGATTCTATGGCTTCCACATCGGGTTTGTCGGTATGGGCGAGATCCAGCGCTTGCGCGAGAATTTCCTGCTGCCTGGCGACATGCCCCGGCCAAAGTTCTGCGTAGGTCTTCTCGTCATCATACGATACGATGGATGGCAAACGTCCGGCCGCTTCCTGTACGACCTGACATAGGCTGGCAGAATCCACGGCCTTCCCGGCGAGTATCTGCATCAGGATATCGTTCAAGACGGCCGATGGCAGGAATCCCAACGGATGAAGATGCGTAATCCGCGCAACTTGCGCTGCAGCCCTGTCACAGTATTCCAAATTGCCGCCATGATAATCATGAAGATAGCAGATGAGCGCGATGGGCGCTGTACGCATCACACCGCCACAACCACAGCTGTCGTTATGAACTTCCTTCCCGGCATCAATGGCTCTTAAGGCGGCAATACAGGTATTTCCCGGCGCACGAAGGCTAAAGAGCTCCGGCACGTTCATCAGCCAGGAAACCACACGTTCCCCTCTCTTGCGGCCACGCCATTCCTGCGTATGAAGCCAATCAAGATAGGCGTGTCGACAGTATTCATCGAGACGGCCCATGATGCCGCGCATAGCCCCTCGTGTCATACCCAGCAGTACGCCGGCCGCCGTGAACAGTGTCATCTGGGTGTCGTCAGAAATAAGCGCAAGGTCATGTCGATCGAGTTCATAGCGGGTAATCCCCTGACGGCCATATTGCCCTGTGATCAACCGCCAGCTTTTAAATTCGATGGGATAACCCAACGCGTCACCCACAGCACCGCCAACCAAGCAACCCAAGGTGCGATCTTGAAGGGAAAGCCTTTCTTCATTCATAATGAAATCCTCTTATTACTTGTACACCATTACCATTCTTGTATCGTGTTGATGACATACTTGATGACAGCATTCATATGTCCGCCGTTGTCTCCTTCACTCGCGGTGTAACAGCCGGGAGCTGCCTGATCCAGGAAGGTTTTCATGGCCGTGAGGTTGGCATAAGGGACGGTATCGTCTTGTCTGGAATGATAGATGAAAATCTTCGTTCCGGCAGGCGGAATCCATCCAGACGTAAGCGAGTAGCTTCTGATAACGGATATAAGGGCATTATACGCAGCGCCTTGCCCGCTTATCAGATCCTCATGCAGGATATCAGCGATGGCTGCCGGGACTGCTGGGTTGGGACTGAGAAAACGGCTGATCTCCGAAGTCGTATACTTCTTGGACAAGATCCATTCCCGATAGTTGTCAAGCAGGCTTCCCTTGAAGATGTTGCCATAGTCGATATTCAGTTGCTTCGTCTCGTTGATGCTGACCAGCGTCATGGGAACAAAGGCAAGGGAATTGCGGAAAGTCCCATGGGTGTATTCATTCCAGGTCTGTTCGACATCGAACGGACTGCCGCCGCACATCACTTTCTCGAATTGAATGCCGAGCTCCGGATGCTGAGAAACGTACTTGAGATTAGCCATCGAATTGAACCCGCCCTGCGAATAGCCGAAGCTGTACAGCCTGTCCGGGATGGAAACAAGGCGGTCTTCCAGCATTTGGACGGCGGCTAGGTAGGCGTCAATGCTGTTGTGGGCCGTATTCTCTACGTCCAGATAGCCTTGCGGGCGGTCAGCACTGGCACCGAAGCCATAGTAGTCGGGCATCACGATGGCGTAGTTCTTCCAGGCAAAGGCTCCTTCGAATTGGGCTTTCTCCGTAGGGCATTGGACCTTGGAGGCGATGGTTCCGTGGTTGGTCAGGCACATGCCCGTCAAGGCTTTCATACCGCCCAAGGCGGCGTCGGGGACATAGAGGAGTGCCGACAACTTCACGGGAAGACCTTGCGGGTCTGTGGACCAATACGTATAGCTGATGGCTGAGACAGGGACATTTCTGCCGGGAAAATAACTGTTTATCAGCGATTGAGCCATGGAACCGACTGCGTTGAGGAGCCCCGTTTCATCCAGTAGGACTTGTAAGTTGGCATAATACTTCGTTGCGGTAATCTCGTACCAAAGAGCCAGCGAGGCCTCACCGTTCTTCCGGGATACCGTGAAATACGGATTATCCGAACGGAAGAACGTCACAGCGTCATCGGTTGCGTCATGGAAGGCAGAAAAACCGGAAGTGAAAACTCCGGCACCGCCGTCCCGTGTCACACCGATGCTGGCACCCTCCGTGAAAGCACCGTTCACCGTGATGACTTGACTGTCATCCAAATAAACATTGTTGCTGCTTTCACCGGCTACGTTGTTGTAAACTTTCGGATTCCCACTCATGGTAAGAGTGCCCTCCCGATGCTGGAAGATGCCGCCGCCGGAATCCGCAGCCCGATTGTTCTCCACTGAGCCGCCACGCAGGATAAGGGTCCCCTTGTTGCTGATGCCACCGCCTCGGGAGGCCGAAGAGTCGCTGATGGTCACATCCTCAATGACAAGAGATCCGGCATTGAGGATGGCACCGCCGTCATCCTCAGTGACTTTGCCCTGTGTGAGCATTCCGCCGCCGGTAAGGGTAAGTTCCCCGGTCGACGTCACGTTGAAGATACGGCCCTTGTTGGAGCCGTTGATGCTTTTGCCGTTCAGATCGAGGGTATAAAGATACTTGACCGTGAGTTCTCCTTTGCTGAGAGAGATGTCATTCTCCAGACAGAGCATGTGACCTGCGTATTTGAGGTGTCCCTCCTCCGACAAGGCGGTTCGGAGTTTTTCTTCGGTCCGGATTCTGACAAGATCCGACATCTTGACATCCAGCTCATAGTAGTGCCCACGGCTGAAGGTGACGTCAGTCTTTTCATAAAACAGATAGTCGAATTGGGGTTTTGCCGCTTCCAGACTGAGGACGCCGTCGTTGATGGCAGGAAGGGCTACATAAACGACGCCTGCCCCGTTCGAAGACCAGGTGGAAGCAGGAATACTGGAGAGTTCGATGCTGCCCTCGCCATAATCGATGGTCAGGCTCTGCGGACTGAAAGGCGCGTAACGATCCTGACCGTCAGGCTCCGTGAGCAGGATCCTCACGAAGGCTTGCTGGTTGATGAAACGGGCCGGGTCAGTAGATATGTTTGACCCGCTCACCTCGGTGACGGTCACATTTGCCGTGGCATAGTCGCAGTGGGCGGCAATATAATCCAGCGTGCCATCCTGCGTGTTGTAGGACGGGCTCAGGAACTTTAAAGTAAGTTTATCGTTTTTATCGATGGTAACACCCTTGAGTTCACCCTTCAGCGTCGTGCTGGTTCCGGCGCTCTGGGCTTTGAGGGTACCGGTGAGGGCCGCACCTTTTGTCTCATTGAAAACCGAAACTTCTTCATTGACCGCCCAGACCGCATGGAGCGTGCCGCCCTCAAGGCTGAGCGCTTTGGTGCCAACCGCTTCCTTCCCGGCAACGATGGTCACGGTGTACGTGCCTGCCTGCGGTTTTGGCTCGACAGGCTTGTCTTCCGGGTCATTGTTCTCGGCGCATGAGAAAACGGCCAGAAGTGAGATTGCCGTGATTACATAGAATAAGATTCTCGTTTTCACCACTTTACCTCCTATGGGTTTACAAATTTATTAAAAATAGTTGAAAACCCATCGCTTTCGCCGTCAAAAACAGATGGCGGAAACAGAACCCTCAGAACCTACTTAAAAGTGTCCCGTTTCTTGTATCGGTATCCTGCTTGCGTCCAAGCGGGCATTTCTTTCTTGACCAAGATGCTGTAGAAGCGGTTGAAATCGGCGGCGAAGGCTTCGTCGGTCGGCCAGTCGGGAGCGGCATTCCAGGCCCGTTCCCAGATGCCGACGGCTTTGGGAAGCATCTGATAGGTTACGTCGTCGATGCTCCGGTTGTTTTCTGACCAGAGCAGGGCCTCGGCGCCAACGATATTATCCGGATGCATCAGTGCGGGACGCCCGGCAGCGTTGGCTTTCCAATCAACGGGTGTATCAATGTCTGTCCAACGCACCGATTCGTAAATCTTCCACGGCTGGAGGGCGAAACTCTTCCGCTCATCCACGAAGCCACCCCAGGTGAGCCCGATTTCATCGGGACCGTCTCCATATGCCAGGTCCACATAGCAGTTCTGCACATTGGAAAGCAGGACGGGAATGCCTTCGTTGGCCAGCGTATAGCTCAGTTCGATGTTGTCGCCCTGAGTGCTCCAGGCATTCACGAACAGGAGTTGCTGCTTGAGCGCCTCCAATGTCTCCGGATGGATGCCCTGGACCATCTCCTGCCAGCCGGCCAGCTTGATCCCCCGTTCACGGGCCAGAGAAACGATCTCCCGGGTGAACAGGTCTTTCATCTCCCGGCGGTCACGGCCGGCCCAGGCACCGCCCGGAACTTCGTCGCCGCCGATATGGATGCCCAGCAACGGAACGTCCGTTTCGCGATACATCCGGATCACCTCGTCGAATACGACGCCGTAGAACGCATAGACGCCCGGCAGATCCGGATCCAGCACATTGTCGGTGAAATCCTGTGCCGACCAGTAGCGGGACGTGTCGGCAGGGTTCTGCAGTCGGTACGAGGCATCGCCCGTCCGGCGCTCATACGCTTCCATCGCCCGGATGGAGGCCCGGGAGTGACCGGGAGCGTCAAATTCGGGAACCACGGCGATGCGGCGGTCCCAGGCATAGCGGAGAATCTCCTTGAACTCCGCTTCGGAATAATACGTGTCCACGCCGATCCGGCCGCCGGCCTGTGGTTTCAGGCCGCGCGTTTCTTTCAGATCCCAGTCCGGGAGTTCGTGATGGGCGCCGAAAGCGGTCAGATCCGGCAGTGCCGGGATCTCCAGACACCACGATTCGTCATCGCCCAAATGAAAATGCAGCAGATTGAGCTTATAGGAAGCCAGGATGTCGAGCACTTTGAAAACTTCATCCTTGCTGCGGAAATCGCGCACGACATCGAGCATGAATCCGCGCAGACGCAGGTCGGGCCAGTCTTCAATGACCACGTCCTTCGTGCCGGCAGGCAACTTGCCTTGCGTCACCTGAGCGTAAAACGCGCCGTCTTCGTCGTTCGCCTCAACAGTCGCAACACCGTCGGAATCGATGCGCAGCCGGTACCAGCCCTGCGGCTGCACACCGCACGTGCTCTCCGTACCGACCGACTTCACGGCCGGAATGATATCTGTCGCCACGGGCTCATACGAAGCGGCAAACCAGGAAGCGTCTGGTTCCGTACTATCGTGTGGCAGAAACTGATAATTGACTTGTAAAGGCCTGTCCTTCTTCCCTTTCACCTGCAGTACGAAACCTTCCGGCGCCCAGGAATGCCGGGGCAGCGGCCGGCCCGAATATGCGATGGTGAACTCCTTTCCGGCCTTTTCCGGCACATCGAAATAGAACGAAGTTCCCTGAAAGTGTTTGATCTCTGCAATCGGCCCCGCCGTGATTGCATGGTTGTCAAAGAGTTCCTGAAACCAGATGCGGCTTCCGGCCGGTATGTTCTTAAACACAAAAACGTGCGGTGCACGACCATCTTCCCCGGCCGGACCTTCCTGCCACTCTACGGAAGGGGCGCACGACGCGACGGCCAGCGCTACAAGCACCAGCCAGGCAGTAACGAATCTTCTCATGTCGGTATTGCGTCTAAATCTTGTGAATCTGCTTGAAAAGCGGTTTCATGCTCACGCGCTCTTCCACAATGTCGCGCAGGCGCTCAATCGGAATGCGCTCCTGGACCATCGTGTCGCGGTCGCGCAGCGTCACGCAGCCGTCTTCCAGGGTATCGTGGTCAATCGTGATGCAGTACGGGGTGCCGATGGCATCCTGGCGGCGATAACGCTTGCCGATCGAATCTTTCTCGTCGTACTGGCAGTTGAAGTCGAAGCGCAAGCCGTCGAGAATCTCACGGGCCTTCTCCGGCAGACCGTCTTTCTTGACAAGCGGCAGCACGGCCAGTTTCACGGGCGCCAGGCAAGCAGGCAGGCGCAGCACCACGCGGGTCTCGCCACCCTCCAGCGTCTCTTCGCAGTACGAAGACGACAGCACGGCCAGGAAGGTCCGGTCCAGGCCAATCGAGGTCTCAATGACGTACGGCGTGTAGCTTTCGTTGGTTTCGGGATCGAAATACTGGATCTTGCGGCCGCTGAACTTCTGATGCTGCGAGAGGTCGAAGTCCGTGCGGCTGTGGATGCCTTCGAGTTCCTTGAAGCCGAACGGGAATTCAAACTCGATGTCCGTGGCGGCATTGGCGTAGTGCGCCAGTTTCTCGTGGTCGTGGAAACGGTACTTCTCGTCGCCCAGGCCGAGCGCCTTGTGCCAGGCCAGACGCGTCTGCTTCCACTGGTTGAACCATTTCATCTCTTCTCCCGGACGGACGAAGAACTGCATTTCCATCTGCTCGAACTCGCGCATGCGGAAGATAAACTGCCGCGCCACGATCTCGTTGCGGAACGCTTTGCCGATCTGTGCGATGCCGAACGGAACCTTCATGCGCCCGGTCTTCTGCACATTGAGGAAGTTGACAAAGATGCCCTGTGCGGTTTCGGGACGCAGGTAGATGGTGCCCACGCCGCCGTCCACATTGCCGAGCTGCGTGCTGAACATCAAATTGAACTGGCGCACGTCGGTCCAGTTCTTGGTGCCGGAGATCGGGCAGGCGATCTCGCAGTCCACGATGATCTGGCGAAGCTCCTTCAAGTCGTTGTCGTTAAGCGCCTTGGTCATACGAGCGTGCACCTCGTCATATTTGGTCTTGCTGCGCAGGACATTGGGGTTGGTGGCACGGAACTGCTCCTCGTTGAACGCTTCGCCGAACTTGCGGCGGCCTTTCTCGACCTCCTTGTTCATCTTCTCTTCGAGTTTGGCGAGGTACTCTTCGATGAGCACATCGGCGCGATAGCGCTTCTTCGAATCCTTGTTGTCGATAAGCGGGTCGTTGAAGGCACCCACGTGGCCGGAGGCTTCCCAGATGCGGGGGTGCATGAAGATGGCGGAATCGATGCCCACGATGTTGTCGTTGAGGTGGACCATCGCTTCCCACCAGTATTTCTTGATGTTATTCTTCATCTCGACGCCCATCTGGCCGTAGTCATACACGGCGCTCAGGCCGTCGTAGATTTCGCTGGACTGAAAAATAAATCCGTACTCTTTGGCATGCGCCACAAGCGTCTTGAAAACTTCTTCCTGTGTCATATTGTAATGTCGTTTAATAATTCTTGTACATAAGGCCGCTCCCAAAGCTGCGGGTGCGGGATGACGAGCCGGTCCGTGTGGATTTCCCGGTCGTTGAAGCGCAGGATGTCGATGTCGATGGTCCGGTCATGAAAGATGCGCCGTCCCTCGGCATCGTACGCTGCTTCGTGACGGGGCCGACCCAACCGCACCTCGATGTCCTGGCAGAGGTCGAGCAGCACTTCGGGCTCCACGTCGCTCTCGAAGCACACTGCCTGATTGAGGAACGGTGCGCCGTCGAAACCCACTGCTTCGGTCTCCAGCACCTGCGAGCAGAGCATATCAACCTTCAGCGCCTCTGCCAGCAGGGCCTTGGCCTGCTCGAGATACCATTCCCGGTCACCCAGATTCGATCCCAGTGCCAGATAGATCATAGCATGCCCAATTCCAGTTTCGCTTCTTCGCTCATCCGGTCGGTCGTCCATTCCGGTTCAAAGACCAGATCCACCTGCACGTCCTTTACGCCCGGCACATCGGAGACGGCCTCACGCACCTGCGCCACGACATCATCAGCGATGGGGCAGTTCGGTGCCGTAAGCGTCATCCGGATGAACACCTGCCCGTCAGCGTCGGCCTGGATGTCGTAGATCAGGCCCAGGTCATAGATATTGACCGGTATTTCCGGGTCATAAACCTGGCGGAGAGCCAGGATGATATCGGATTCCAGGTCTGTTTTCGGGGCGGCCGGCGTTTCGGGCTGCGGTTTGCTGCCCCGCCATGCCGCCGCATGGGCTTTGATCGTCTGAATCATTGAAACCAGCCCATTGGCCCGGGTCGGGGAAAGATTCTCCTTGAGGCCGATCTGTTCGATGAACCCTTCATCGGCGGCCAGAATATCTTCGGGAGTCTGCCCGTCATAAACCTTCAGCAGCAACGAAATGATGCCCTTGGTGATGATGGCGTCGCTGTCGGCGGCAAAATACAGTCGTCCCCCCTCCTCGCGACAGGAGAGCCATACCCGCGACTGGCAGCCGCGGATCAAATTGCTTTCGGTCTTGTCTTTCTCGTCGATCAGGGGCATGCTCTTGCCCAGGTCGATCAGGTATTCGTATTTGTCCATCCAGTCGGTAAAGACGGAGAACTCATCGACGATATCGGCTTGTATTTCCTGAATGGTCTTCATGGTTTCTGGTTTATCGCAGCATCCGGACGGCCCGGCGGAGCACCGTCATGAACGTTTCACATTCTGCCAGCGTATTGTAGGGAGCCAGCGAAGCCCGGAGCATCGAGGTCTGTCCGAAACGGTTCAACAGCGGCTCGGCGCACATGTGCCCCGAACGGACCGCAATTCCCATTTTGTCGAGGATCTGGGCCAGATCGGCCGGAAAGGCGCCTTCCACCGTAAAGGAGAAAAGCGGAATCTTCTTCTCCGGATCGCGCGGCTGGCCATACATGCGCAGACCGTCTATCTTTTGCAGTTCCTCCCGGAGATAGTCGCGCATGGTACGCAGATTTTCCTGCAGGGCAGGTTCTTCCGCCATTTTGCGGGCTATTTCCAGCGCCGGCGACAAGCAGGCGGCCGCCACGAAATTCTGTGTGCCGGCTTCGTATTTCAACGGTAGCGGAGCGTAAGTGGTCTTTTCGAACGTCACGGTGTCGATCATCTCTCCGCCTCCCATATAGGGCGGCATCGCTTCCAGCCATTGTTTCTTTCCGTAAAGTACGCCGATGCCGGTGGGCGCATAAATCTTGTGGCCCGAGAAAGCATAGAAATCACAATCGAGCGCCTGGACATCCACTGTTTCGTGGAGGATGCCCTGGGCGCCGTCGACCAACACGGGGACTTTGTAACGATGCGCGGTCTCAATCAGGTCTTTGACGGGATTGACGATGCCCAGCACATTGGAGATATGCGTGACGGCCAGCAATCTGATCCGTCCTTTGGCCGCTTTGAGCCGACGGTCCAGTTCTTCCACGGAAAGTTCGCCCGCATCATCGACCGGCAGCACTTCGAGTTGCGCTCCTTGTCTTGCAGTGGCCAGTTGCCAGGGCACCAGATTGCTATGGTGTTCGGCGGCAGAGATCAGGATGCGTTCGCCCTTTTCAATGTACCGTTCGCAGAAACAAGCCGCAACCAGGTTGATGGAAGCCGTCGTCCCGCTGGTCAGGACGATGTTTTCCCGCCCTGGTGCGTTCAGGTAGCGGCGAACCGCCTCGCGGCCGGCTTCGTAGAAATCGGTCGCATCGGCACTCAATTTATGGACGGCGCGATGGATGTTGCCGCAGGCTTCGACACAGAGCCGTTGCTGCAGGTCCAATACGGCCTGCGGCCGCTGTGCGGTAGCCGCATTGTCAAAGTAGATCAGCGGCTTGTCATAGACCTGCCGGTCCAGCGCCGGAAAATAGCTTCTTACATCCATAATCTTGCAAAAATAACTAATTTTACGGAAAATTAACGAAAAGCAGCCTGCTATGTACGAATATATCACCGGAACCCTCGAGGAACTCACCCCCACCGATGCCATCGTCGAAGCCTATGGCGTGGGCTATGACCTGCTCATTTCACTGAGTACCTTTTCGAAGCTGCAAGGGGCCCTTGGCAAGGCCGTCAAGGTTTTTACCTACCATCAGGTCCGCGAGGACGACGAGTCTCTTTTCGGTTTCGCCGACCGGGGCGAGCGTGGCGTCTTTGTCCAGTTGATCTCGGTGAGCGGTGTTGGCCCGGGCTCCGCCCGGATGATCCTCTCAGCCATGACCGCCGATGAAGTGAAGGAAGCCGTCGTCTCCGGTGACGTCAATAAATTCAAGGCTGTCAAGGGCATCGGTCTCAAAACCGCCCAGCGCATCATCATCGACCTCAAGGACAAGATTGGAAAGGGCGGCGGCGAGTTCTCCTTCGAAGGCGTCACACCGGCCGCATCCCCTGCCCGTGAAGAAGCCCTCGGCGCCCTTACTATGCTCGGCTTCGCCAAGCCCGCCGTCGAGAAAACACTCGACAAGCTCCTCAAGGAAAAATCCGACTACACCGTCGAAGACCTTATCAAACGCGCCCTCAAGATGATGTAACAGCGGCATCAGCCGCTGACAACAATAACCAAGGGGGCCTTGCGGGCCCCCTTGAACACATCACATTTTTGATTTTTTACAAATCAGATTATTTCCTCGTACTGCGCTGCAGAAAGGAGGTTATCAAATTCCGACGGGTCGGAGTATTTGATCTTGATCATCCAGCCTTCTCCGTAAGGATCGGAGTTGACCAGTTCAGGCGCGCCTTCAAGGGCGGGATTGACTTCCGCCACTTCACCGGAAACCGGCATGAACGCATCAGCCACCGTCTTGACAGCCTCGATGGTACCGAACACTTCCTCTTTGGCAAGCGTCTCGCCCTCGGTTTGGATGTCGACGAAGACAATGTCGCCCAGTTCGCTCTGGGCGAAATCTGTAATACCGACAACGGCCACGTCACCTTCGACGCGGATCCATTCGTGATCTTTCGTGTATTTCAGTTCAGCAGGGGTATTCATAATTCTCCTTAAATATAACTATCAGTGCGCAAATATAAATAAAACTTTCGTGATTTACAAATACTTCGACATTATTTTACATAAAACTTGCCACCGCCGACGCCATACGCGTGAAGTGCGCCATATTGACCGCCGCCCTGGTAATCTTCAGCCCAGGAAACACGCGTAGCCTGCTTGCCGCGCTTGGTCTGGACAATGGAGTAGCCGTAAATGACCCGCCGGATCGGCGTACCCGCCGCGTCGGTTTCCACTTTCCAGCCGTCCGAGGTCACAACACAATCCACGACCTTGTCGGTAATGGCCTTTTCCAACGGAAGCACCTTGGACTTCATCGAGGCGTTCATCTTGCCCGCGGCAGGCATCGGCTCATATTTGATCTCGATCTTGTCGTTGTTGCTGATGGCCTGGTTTACTGCCTCCATATAAAGCAGGCAGGTCTGATAGGAACGATCATACATGTTCTGGTAATACTTGTCACTCGTCATTTCCTTGAGAAGGTCCAGAATGCCATTCTCATACATCAGCCCGATATTCCGGATCAATGCCAGCGATACACCGGGCACATACATTTCGTCGTCATCCAGCACGACCGGAACAAAGCCGCCGCCAAAAGGCCGCTCACAAAAATAATAAACGCCCTTGACCATACAAGCCGCATAGGTGCTCACATCTTTCTTTTTCAGGGCTTTCGGGACATGTTGCGTCCAAAGACCCGTCTCGAATTCCGGCGCCGGCGTCAGCGAATAAGCCCATTCGCCTTGCGCGTTGCGGTTCATCCGGACATTCGTATGTTGCTCGGCAATCTGGCCGAGTCGGAGCATAAAATCCACAAAAACACGGCATTCGTCGATCAGCGCCCGTTCCAGCGCCGCATCCTTCGGCCGCTTCCCTTCGGCCATTTCATCGGTGACCTGCAGGTCCCATTTGATCCGTTTACAGAGTTGTTCTGCAAAGTCCTTGATTTGTTGCGGTTTATAATAAATAAACTCCCAGGCCGTCTGGTCAAGGATTCCGGCGGTCTGACTGTCCTTGTCGCTGGGCGTCAGCGCCAGCAGGGCATGCCGTTCCGGTCCCTTATCATTCTGCGCGCGTGCAGGAATAAAAGAAACCATCGCGCACAGGAAAAGCAGTGTAAAATGAATCCGTTTCATGGTTTTGTTCTTTAAGCGGGCGTTTTGTAGGTGTTTGCTATGACCTCGGCGTAGCGCTTGTTGAGGTTGCGGCGCTTGGGCTTGAGGGTCTGGGAGAGCATACCGTTGTCGGGCGTCCATTCGTCGAAAGCGAAGTGGGGTTTCTTGATGTTCTCGTGGTCGGCAACCTTTTTGTTGACAGCCATCACCTCCTGGTTAAGCAAAGACATTATCTTCTCGTTTTCAAGAAGTTGCTCTTTCTTTTCCGCCGTAATTCCGTGCTCGTCGGCAAAGGCTTTCAGTTTGGCATAGGCCGGCAGGATGATGGCCGAGGCAAACTTCTCGTTGGCGCCGAAGACAAAAGCGTTGTCGATGTATTCGCTCTCGCGCAGCAGGGTTTCGAGCACCTGCGGAGCGATGTATTTACCCGACGAGAGCTTGAATATTTCTTTCTTGCGGTCGGTGATCTTGAGGAATTTGCCGTCCTGCAGGAAACCGATGTCGCCCGTATGGAGCCAGCCGTCAGCATCGATCATCTCTTTCGTGGCCTCGGGATTCTTGTAGTAACCCAGCATCACGTGCGGGCCGCGCGTGAGGATTTCTCCGTCTTCCGCGAAAGAGAGTTCCGTGCCGTCCATCGCCTTGCCCACCGTGCCGATCACGTTGTATTTGTCGGCCGGGGAATTCACGGCGATAACCGGCGACGTTTCCGTAAGGCCATAACCTTCAAAAATATAGAGCTTCGCCGCATTGAAGCAACGCACGATCTTGGCCTGGATGGAGGAACCGCCGCTCACCACCAGCATCTCGTGCCCGCCCAGATTCTCGCGCCATTTGCTGTAGACGAGTTTGTCGAAGAGTTTCTGCTTCAGGAGATAGAACCAGCCCGTGTTTTCGTTGTCAAACGTATTGGCATAATTCCAGGCGGCATCGTAGATCTTACGTTTGAAACCCGTCAGCTTCTTGCCCGCTTCCTCCAGTTTGCCGTACATCATTTCAAGCACGCGCGGCACGGCGCAGAAACCGTCGGAGTGGCAGTCCTTCAGGTCAGAAGCAATGGTAGCAAGGCTTTCCGCATAGTAAATGCTGATGGCCAGTTCCTGATACTCATAGTTCATCGTACGCTCGTACATGTGGCAAAGCGGCAGGAAACTCACCATCTTGTGGGAATAATTCTTGGTCTGCCGGATGGCGTGGCCGTGCGAATTGAACATCATATTGCGATGCGATAGCATCACGCCCTTGGGCAAGCCCGTCGTACCGGAGGTATAGACAATGCTCGCACATTCATCCGGGCTGATCTCCTTCTTGTTCTGCTCAACGACCGGAGCGAAGCGCTCTTTGTTTTCCCGGCCCAGTTCATACAGTTTTGCCAGCGACATCACCTCTTCGGAATCGTCCATCATCAGGAAGCGAATCTCGCGGTCTACCTCGGCTGCGATCGGCGCCACGCGATTATAGAGCGTCTGCGTGCCGACAACGATCAGTTCAACATCGGAATGGTTGAAGATATGAAGGTAATCGTCGTGGCTCAGGGTGCTGTAAACGGGGACGTGAATCATATGGGCCAGATTGATACCCATATCCACAAAGTTCCATTCCGGACGATTGTTCGTGATGGTAATGACCTTGGTTCCCGGCTTGTACCCCAGTGCCAGAAGGCCGTAGGCCACGGTATGGGAGATTTCGTAATACTGGTCAATGCTGTACTTGATCCATTTGCCGCGGGTACGGCGTGCCAGCATGTCGTCTTTCGGCGGATAGGTTTTCAGGTTTTCGAGCAGGTCGAATGTGCGAAGGATTTCCATAATTAACGTTCTTTATTATACAAATATACACAATTCTACCCTAACACGTTCCACGTGGAACAATTTTCCTTCAACGGCCGAAGTAAACGAGAAGGACGGAAATATCGGCAGGAGATACTCCGGAAATCCGCGAAGCTTGGGCTATCGTCCGGGGACGATATCGGTTGAGTTTGATCCGGCACTCCATCGAAAGGGATGTAATCTTCTGAAAATCGAAATCTTCCGGAATTTCCAGCGCTTCCAGGCGAAGCATTTTTTCGGCCAGTTTCCGTTCCCGGTCAATATAGCCGGCATATTTGATCCGAATCTCTGCCGCATCTCTGATTTCCATATCATCCATCCGAATCTCTACCGGTTTTTCCCTGCCTGACCACGGCAACCGCAACGCCAGCATATCGTCTCCAACCGCCTCCGGCGGGGTTTGGGGCAGAGCATCTGCGACACACGTTCCACGTGGAACATTTTCGAGAAGCCCCGACAGGGAAACCGACGGACGGACAAGCAGGTCTGCGGCACGCTTCGAGGTTTCAATCGGTGCAGAGCCCACGCTCTCCAAATAGGGATTTACTTCCGCAGGCTTCAGCGACAACTCTTCCAGCGAAGAAACCAAAGTATCCACCCGCGCATATTTATCCTGAAACACCTTCCAGCGGAAATCATCTACCAAACCAAGCGCCCGCCCGATCGGCGTCAGCCGCAGATCGGCATCGTCCTGTCTGAGCAGAATCCGATACTCCGCCCGTGAGGTGAACATACGGTAGGGTTCATCTACTCCCTTGGTAATCAGGTCGTCGATCAACACCCCGATGTAGGCCTGATCCCTGTTTAAGATAAACGGCTCTTTTCCTGCAAGTTTCAGATGCGCGTTGATTCCGGCGGCCAAACCCTGTGCCGCAGCCTCCTCATAGCCTGTCGTTCCGTTCACTTGTCCCGCCAGATACAGTCCGGGTATCACTTTCGATTCGAGCGTCGCCTGCAACTGTGTAGGATCGAAGAAATCATATTCTACGGCATAGGCCGGCCGGAAGATCCGGACATTCTCCAGCCCCTCGATGGCGTGCAACGCTTCGATCTGGGTCTCCAGCGGAAGCGAAGACGAAAAACCCTGCAGATAGTATTCATACGTATTCCATCCTTCCGGTTCGAGAAACAACTGGTGAGAGTCTTTGCCGGCGAAGGTACGGAGCTTGTCTTCGATCGACGGACAGTAGCGCGGCCCGATTCCCTGGATACGGCCGGTAAAAAGCGGAGAGCGGTCGAACCCGGTACGGAGAACGTCGTGCACTTGCGGATTCGTATGGACAATGTAGCAGTCCTTCTGTTCCCTGCCCTGCTGGACAGCAGTCGGTACCGGCAGGAATGAAAAACGGGCCGGCGTCGCGTCGCCTTCCTGTCGCAGCAGACGGGAAAGGTCGAGCGAGCGGACGTCGATCCGCGGCGGAGTTCCCGTCTTCATCCGGCCGACCGTCAAGCCGTGGCCGGCCAGTTTTTGAGACAGACCCCTGGAGGGCAACTCCCCCAGCCTGCCGCCTTCCGCCGTTTCCGTTCCGACATAAAGTTTCCCGTTCAGGAAAGTTCCGGCTGTCAGAATCACCGCTTTGGCGCCAAATTCAGCACCCATCCCCAGTCTGACCCCTGAAATTTTCGATTCTCGGAGCGTTATCTCGACCGCAGAATCCTGCCAAATGTCTAAGCCACAGGTGTTTTCGAGCACATAGCGCCAGTTCAGCGAAAAGTTCAGTTTATCGCACTGTGCACGCGGACTCCACATTGCCGGACCCTTCGATCGGTTGAGCATCCGGAACTGGATGGTAGAGGCATCGGTCACGACACCCGACCAGCCGCCAAGCGCATCGATCTCCCGGACGAGCTGTCCTTTGGCGATACCGCCCATCGCCGGATTACACGACATCTGGGCGATCTTGTTCATATCCTGTGTCACCAGCAGGACGCGGGATCCGAGACGGGCCGCCGAAACGGCCGCCTCACAGCCGGCATGACCGGCACCGATGACGATGATATCGTAGCGGTCGACCATCCGCCGCTACTCTCCTTTCCGCATCGTGTCCAACAAAACCAGCGCCCTGTTCTCCGCCGCACGCATCCGCTGCTGTTTCCAGACGGTCGTGTCGTCGTAGCCGATCAGGTGCAGCAGTCCGTGCACGATCACCCGGTGCAACTCCCGCTCGAATCCCTCTCCATACGCCTTTCCGTTCAACCGGACCGTGTCGATGCTGATATAGATATCGGCACTCACGCCCCGGCGTCCCGTCTCCAGCAGATAGTCTTCAGAATTGTCGAACGTGATGATGTCGGTTTCGTAGTCGTGACCCAGGAACTGCCGGTTGATGGCAAGCAGGTACGCATCGGAGCAAAAAATGTAGTTGAGTTCGCCCAATTCATAGCCGCGGCCCGCCGCAACTTCACGTAACCACTTATTGATCAGTCTTTTTCCTTTCAGTGAGAAAGTCGTGTCTTCTGTGAAATACCGTATCATAAAAATTTATATCTTTGCGGATTGGACAGACAAATTTAACACAAAAAAGGCTTAAACAATAATTATTATGTCTAAAGTAACCGTCATCGGCGCCGGCAACGTTGGCGCCACTTGTGCAAACGCCATTGCACATATGAGAATTTGTTCGGAACTCGTTCTTCTCGACATCAAGGAAGGTCTCTCCGAAGGCAAGGCTATCGATATGATGCAAACCGCCAAGATGTATGGCTTCGACACCCGCATCAAAGGCGTCACCAATGATTACGCTGCCACGCGCAACTCCAACGTGATCATCATCACCTCGGGTATTCCGCGCAAACCAGGCATGACCCGCGAAGAACTTATCGGCGTGAACGCCGGCATCGTCAACGGTGTGGTCGCAAATGCGCTCAAATACTCGCCCAAGGCCATTTTCATCATCATCTCCAACCCGATGGACACGATGACCTACCTGA
>JAEEGH010014560.1_pt1 | contig 17252 bp, 13 predicted proteins | sample 9134181 | NCBI WGS metagenome assembly JAEEGH01 (sample SAMN16246544, study PRJNA631951) | gut metagenome | biome: gut microbiome; feature: rumen; material: DP-attached | host: Bos | place: Iran: Karaj | collected 2018-10
AGGTAGTCATGTTAAACGTCTTAGCCACCTGCGTAGCCGTCAGTGTATCTTCGGCAGGCTCGTTCAGCAGTCGCAGAGTGCTGCCAACAATCGTGTCGGCGCGGTTCAGGATTTCTTCGGCCGAGAGGTCGCGGCCACTGGCATCGCGGGTTGGGATGTAACCGCCCGTACGGCGAATCTGTGGCAGCACCTCGCTGGTAACCCAGTGCTTAAAGGCCTTGGCTTGTGGAAGCTTGGATGAGAGGATGAGTGCGTAAAGTCCACTCTCGTTGATGAGTGTTACGCGGGTTTCGTAGGCAGTGTCGCGAATTGCGACGGTGCCCTTATCTTCGGATTCTACATGCTTTCTAAGAGCATCGCGGGTGTTGCTGTATCCCAGCGCCTGAGCCACATCTTTGCCCACAAACATGATTTGATTATTAACCTGGCAAGTACGAATCTCGCCAAAAACTTCACTTGTAAAAATTTGAATATTTGTTTCCATTGTTTGTTGAAAAATTAACGAGCTTAGGAAAAGCGAAGATTGTTTGAGCTCATTTCATCCGGATACTTCTCCGCTCGTCTTTCAACTCATGGGTTATACATTATTTATTTAGTTTTACGATATCAGTGCATAGTATCTCTTGGAACACTTGGTTCTGATATTCATGTGTAGAGAAACGAAGCGTGGCTGCCACCACATCACCTTCGTAGAACCTGCACGCCGCCAGATTACCCAGCATGGCGCACACATACTCGTTTTCGAACTTACCACCACCCATCTCGCGCAGCACAATGTTGCACTTCTGGATGGTACCACCTTCGGCCTTAGCCGATTGTACACCAAAGGCCTCGCCCTGACGTACCACTTTTAAAATCTTTGTTTCCATAATGTGTATCAATATGTCAATGAACGTTTTGTCTTATCGACGCTGCAAAAGTATGGCAAATAATTCGATGAAAAAATGAAAGAAAGTTGGACGCAACTTTCATTCACACGTAACATGTTGACACAAAACAAGTTGAGCCCTCATTTACGAGAGCCCAACTTTCATGATTCTTTCAGAAAACTATCCAAAAATATGTTGTTTTAGGTATTTATCTACCGATATCTTAATCTTATTTTCGGGCGATTCGCCCAGTTTCTGTCTCACAGGGTGATCGCCACCCTTACTTGGTTCCAGATATTGCGCCATATTCACCGTGTTGGCAGTGGGCACAAAAACGGTTGCGGCCATTTGGTGTATGATTTGTGCCACAAGATTGCGATTAAACGTTGTGTCTTGTTGCTTACCGCTATTGTACACATGCGTTTTAACCTCTTCCAGTTCCAGAATCCCCATCCACAACTGGTCGTAACAATCAATATAGCTGTCGCGCACCATGGGCTTCAGTCTACCCACATAGTCCATTATTGCGTCTTTTGTATGATGGCTATTGCTGGTTGTCTTGTTGTCATTTGGCTGATTACAGGAATAGCTTATGGTTGCTCCCTCCTCAAGTATCAGGTTTATCTGTGCGTGTTCCAGATTAGCTCCTTGTAGCAGACCCGTCATCAACTCCTTCTTCTCTTGGTTTGTCATAGTCGTCAGTGTTTGTAAAACAGATGTTGGTATCCTTCTCCAGAATAAAATTAAACTGATTATTCTGAACAACAAATAATAGATTAACCTCTCGGTTCGCCAGCAAGCATATTGGATTTTGGTCCAAAGTTTCAGTCTTAGTTGCCTGCTGGCATCGCGCTAACTTTAGCGCCCCAACTGCGCGTAGCAGTAATGATAATAGTTTCTTCATCTTTTATGGTTTTAAGTATAAATTAATGCGTTCTTTTTATAGAATCGCGGTCACAAAGATATAACAAAAAAGCCAGAACGAAGCATCTTTTTTAATCTTTTTATTGCACGATTTTTACCCAAAAACTTGGTGTTTCAGATTATTTGGTTATTTTATAAACAGCGATTGCTGCCAATGCAGCAACCGCCATTATTTAGTAGTTTATTTTCAACACAAACTTTTTTTGCCCTAATTCAGAATTGCAATCTCCTAAATAGAAAAATCGCACAAAATCATTCACAAACTAATACATATAAACACCCATTTTTAAATTTCCTCAATCACAAGATTTATCCCCAGTTCCTTTGCAATCTTATCCAGCTGTTTTTTCTTGTCGTGGGTACTGCTGTGAGTCATTACGTACAGCCCACCTTCTACTGGCACTTGTGCCCTCCCGTACTTTTTATCAAGCGTATTCGACACAATGGGAACACCACAGAAAGCGATGCCAAGATTGCGTACTCTCATCAAGCCTATTTTCTGGATAGCCTTGGTAAAAGTAAACTTGGCTTTTGGGTCCTCTATTACCGTACCATCAGCAAATGTCACTCGTAGGATAGTCTTCGCATTAATTCTTTCCACAGGTTTACTGCGTTTAGTACCATCGCGATGCTCCACTTGTGGATCCTGTTCCAACAGCTTTGCATCTATCAGTTCTGCGATATTTGTTTTACGTGAGAGTGATACGCTAATGGGGTTGCCTGGATGGTATTCTACTACCAACACCAGATCACGCTTGATAGGCTTCAAACGTGGTGCGATATCATTACCCAAGGCCGGCAATATCTCTTCCTTAATAATACCCTCCTCCAATTCTTCAACTTGCTGAAGAACATCCTTACTTAGCTTCACTCCCACTTCGCGAGAGTTCTCTATGATGCTGTATAACTTTTCAAGTTTCGTCATAAGTCTTTCTTATTCGAGTAACTAATATTCGGCCACAGGTATTCTATAAAAATCATTGGGATGCTTAGAAAAATTATTATAGAAACAATTCCTATATCCATTTATGGCAGAAAGATTAACATCAACGGTGTTGTCAACGCTAACCGAACCTTCTACTTTTATTATTCTATTGGGAACACGTGCATCTATCTTACCTCCCGTGACATATACAGTTTGTACTCCATCTTCCGATGATAAAAGTGTATGTAAAAATTGAGCCCAAATACCCATAGCACAAATTATTAGCCAGAATTGGGTGGACTTCACAAATTGCATCAATTTCCTTCTCATATTTACATGTATTTTAGAGTTATATACTTTCAAGATAAATCTATTGTCCCTCCACGATTTTGATTTCTTCTTCAGTTAGACCATAAAGCTGATATACGATATTGTCAATTTCTGTTTCTATATCTGAGGCCGCTCCTAAAATATCGTTTTTATTTATGGATAATACACGCTCAACTTTATCAATGATAGCTTCCTGAACATCTAAACTCGCCATTGGAATTGGTAATTTGGCAATCTCTTTTCCTGTCACATTAGTATTTGTACTTGTTTGTTTGAAAAAGAAATTTATACATTTAGAATTCAAAATACCCAATAGATACATCAAATTTATATTATTCTTCGTTGGACTGATATAATTAGTAGAATTTGCGCAATAGATGTTAGCTGGAGCTATAGTCGATATAATACGAATTCTTGAATCGACCCCAGTTATTCTTTGCGTTACAATTCTACTACTTCTAATTGATTCTAGCCTGTCTTTCGTCAACTTTATCATGTCTGGGTTAAGATAAACAACACTTCCCTGAGATGGAGTATCAGTAATTTTATATCTTAATATTTGAGCTCCAGTAACAACCCGTTGCTCACCATCATTATTTGACCTCATAAACAACGATTTATACTTCGTCATATCAATTTCACCAGCCTGAGCATAAATAACGAAATCTGAATGTTCTTTCATTTTCAGTAGAAGTTGCCATCCCTCTTTGTTACAAATCGGGAAGATCAAATCATCAGGATAAACACTTTGAATATCTTTCTTATTCATTTTGAGAGAATGTCCATCATTCATATACCTACTTTTCCATACATGAATTTTAAAGCATTCATCTGCATCAGCCCCCTTTTGTACAATACATATACATACACTCATTTTTGCAGATTCAAAAACTCTCAGTTTTACATTATCCCTCTCTGGAAATGAATCAATTGAGCATATCTTGAATTTCTCAAACAATAATTTTCTATTGTTAAGAGCACTATCTTCTGCTAAAAGAGAGTTTTGTGTTATTAGTGAACAGATTCCTTTCTCAGATAAAATACAGCTACTTAATGGATAGAAATATTGAAACATATTAATTCTACCACCTTGCGCATATTTGAAATAAGGTGTTTTCTTATATAAATTTTGGAAATCAACAGATAAATCTCGTAGCTCATTATAAGGTGGATTGCCAATTACAATATCAAATCCACCTTTTTCAAAAACATCAGCAAACCATGTATGCCAAAGGAAGAATTCTGAATTATCAGCAATATCAATTCCAGACAAATCTATGTTATACGAAAGGGTATTAATTTGCTGCTGGACTATATCACGCATTTGCAGACGCAAATTCTTCTTTTTCAGCTTGTTTGTTTCACGGTAATATTCACGTCTCAAACCAATAACTTGACGGCGCAAGACATCAACATTATCCTCGAAAAACGTCATTTGAACTGGGCCTTCAACCTTCTTTTTACTATGCATGATTGTGCTAAGGTCAAAGCCATTATACTGTTCCAACAGCGAGTTGCCTCGCATAATCTTAAAATCAAGGTTTGGCAATGCCTGGGGTGTTTCTTCATCAACGATGAGAGAAAGCCAGAAACGCAATCGGGCGATGTCAACTGCACCCTTTTCGATATCTACACCGTAGATATTATTCTGAATAATGTGTTTCTTGATTTCAGCAGCTGTGCTTTGGTCGATGCCTTCAATTGCTGAACGGCACTGGAAGAGTTCTTTTAGTAATCCCATGGGGAATGCACCAGAACCAATGGCTGGGTCGCAGATTTTTACATCCTTCAAACGTTGATCGACATCGTTTGTGATATCGCCAAGCAGATTAGCATCGTGACTTGTAACAAACTTACGAATAGATTCTTTTGTAGCCTCATCATCAATATCGGTCTGCAGATAAGCTATCAGACTCTCACGGCACATGTAGCTTACAATCTCCTTTGGTGTATAGAAGGCGCCTTTATCCTTATTGTCTTCGAGCAGGTTCTCGAAGATACGGCCAAGCATCTCTGGGTCAACACCTACTTCGGCATCATCAGGGTCGTTCTCATCAATAGTGAAGTTATAGCTACTGTAGAAGTCGAGCAACTGCTGCATATATTTGGCAGGTAGGGGGAAGTTTGACTCGTCAGAAGCATCACGTTCAAACAATCCACCATTTAGATACGGAGTGCGATATTGTGGCATTGCAATCTCATCCTCACTATCAAGATCGTTGAAAAGCGCCTCTAATACATTATCAACGAAGTGATCTTTATCCCTACAATCAGCAAAGAGGTGCTGAACAAATTCGCCATCACCACTACCCCATGGTTGCCCTGCACGAACACCCAGCCAACCTTTCTTTTGTAAGAACTGGAGGAATACCAAACGGCCCATCAGTTTCTTCACATAGTCGCGGACTGCCTTCTCAGGATTTGGGAAATGAGCAAACTCTTGCATGATTTCCTCACAGGGTTCTCCTTCCTGTCGTTCCTCCCATTTATTGGCAACCTTAACCATTCGCTTGCCAGTAACAAAGAAGATAATATCCTCGTAGTTCTTTTTATACTCCTTAAAGAACATATCACTAACCGCATCCACTGAGAATGCCTTGGTTAGGGCTTCTAAATTTAGTGAACTTTCTTTCAGTTTCTCGAACTGTTGAATAGCTGTACGACTACGGTGTCCCTCGCCAAGCAAATAGGTAAAGCGTTTGGCATCTGTAGATTCCTTTTGATAGGTACCATCCTCAGCAAATGTCCATGCCTCGCTAACATACGAGAAACGCAACACGCTCTCGTTTTTACGATAGCAAAACATAAAGGCGCCAGCATTACCATTGCCTCGCCATTCTGAAAGTAACATATCACGAATACCACGACGGTTACGCTCTATATCTACACTATCAGCAAGTTCTACTTCGTAAACGGCTATGGTTTGTTCATCGCTCAGTGTAATGGTACCAAGCCACAGAACTTGCTTAGCGAACCTACTGCTGGTGTTTACAGGCGATGGCGTATTCCAAAATTTCTCTCTGCCATTAAATATGTGGTGCAGAAGCTTCTGCCAATTTTCACGATTATATCTTGATTCGATAATTGATCTGTAATCCATAGAGCTTAGTTGTTTTGAAATGATTCGGATAATATGATTGTTGCAGCTGATTCCTCCTCAGCACGTTGACTCTCGCGATAATACGAATTGTATTTATTTGCCATTTCAAGCACCTGCTTCAAAGCATCGGTAAAGGTAATTTTGGCCTTACTACCACCTTGGCGCTGCAAGTCCTTTTGTAAGCGCTGTAATCGCTTGGCTATATAGGTAATAGTACCTCGCTCAACTAATTCCTTAAGCTGAACCACCTTCAAACGAGTATCACCATCTTCGATATGGGCTAACATACTATTTAGCAGGCTAACGGCCGTTGTTACCTGTGCACCAAGATTACTACGCTGATTTTGATTTGCCTCTTCGTCGTGTATCTCCTGCTCCTTACTTATATTAAATGCTTTCAACGCATTCTCAACATGCTCATGATGTTGCTCCAGGCGTGGAACTGCTTTTTCATCTGGTGTAGCCTTGAAATAGTTCAAAGCATCGAGCACGGAGAGTTCTCGTGTCTGCTGATTGTTCACCATATAGAACAGCTTACGGAAATTGGTCTTCAGGAAAACCAATGAATCGCCAGCCAACATTACGCCATCCACTTCGCGAGGTGCGCGGCCAGTTCTACTGCGTAATGAAAGCCGCTCAATACGTTTGTACTCCTTGCGATTTTGTTGGTAGAGTGCTCTCAGTTCCTCATAGAAAGGCAGCTCCAAGTTGCGCTCTTCTTGTTCACGCTTAATGCCCTCTTTAAAGAGTTTGTCCAAATCGCGATCGATAATCTCTTCGGTTGAATATATTTGATTATCCTCGCCAAACGTAGTATGGAAAGTCTGAATTTTACTGAGTGCAATCTGATTTAACTTGATTTCTTTATTACCCTGGCGAGAGGGATAGAACACATAGTTATAAATAATGCCTGCCTTTGAACCGATACGGTTTACACGACCGATACGCTGCATCAGGCGGGTTGAGTTCCAAGGTGTATCGTAGTTGATGATAATGTTAGAGCGATGCAGGTTCACACCCTCAGCCAATACATCAGTTGTTAGGATTATGTTATAATCGTTTTTCTTCACCTTACAGTTTGCATCAAAATTCTCGCGGATAGTTTTGAACTGCTGACTGCGGTTTTGCGACGAAATAACCAGTACATCCTGCCTATTAATACGGCGCGCCAGATATTCAACAGTATCGGTTGATTCCGAGAATACCACAACCTTACCCTCTGGATTGCGTTCTTTCTTAAACAAGTCGTGCTTCAGCAAGTCTTCAAACTTTGCAAACTTCGAGTCGTCGTCATCACTGATATATTCCCATTCCAGCCACATCTCATCCAAAAGTTTTTGGTCTTGCTGCAGCATATCGAAATATTCCGGTCGGAAATCCTCACGTTTAAAAACAGCATTCTTGGGGTTTTCTTCGGCTTTCTCATTCAGTTTCTCTTCAATTTCATCCTCCGATAAGCCTTTTTCTATCAGCAAATTAATATCCATATCAGGTGCAATAAACACCTTATCATTCTGCCACATTTTGAGCATGTTTTCATTAGCCTGACGGAAGTTCTCGATAGATTTCCTAAAGGCATAGAAACTACTCTCCAATCGCTTTACCAATCCATTTTTGCGAATACCAGCCAAACTGCGGCTGATAAGTTCCGCATTATCATAAAGACCATTAGAGGCTTCGGGTTTGAGATAAGCAATGGCTTGATAGCGAGCATAAGTCAACTCTTTATCCAACATATGCATGGCTTTCTCAAACAGATTGGCCAAATGATTATTAAGTTCGTAATCCTTTTTGATGGGTTTATCCACTTTGGGGAAATCCTGCACATCTTGTTTATAGCGAGCTATACTCTCGATATCTGTACGGGTACGGCGAACGGTAAGAGGTTTAATAACCCTGTCGCGCACCTTCTCAGCCAGTTTCTTAAACTCCTTCAAGTCGATATTCTCCTGCTTACGGAATTTACGGAACTCTACTACCAAGGGCGAGAAGAACGATGTAAGATTAGGCACACCATCGATGGTACAACGACGTGGATCCTGGAACATCAGTATTTGATAATAGATATCGGCAGGCGTATTATTCATAGGTGTTGCCGAAATCAGCATTACTTTTTTCTTATAGCCTGGTATATACCCCGTTTCCAAGCGCGGCATTTTACATATTTCCTGCAACTGTTGGAAAGCTCCCGTGGTATGATTACGGAATTTATGAGCCTCGTCGACTATAACCAAGTCGAACTCATCAGCATTACCATACTTATAGTTCTCTTCGTCGAGCACTTTACCCAAACTACCGTTACTAACAAAGCATGCATACTTTTCTATACTAAAATCCTTGAATGTAGTTATCCAGTTTTGCTCAACTGCAGGTGGATATACCACAAGAATCTTTGTATGTTCAGGTCCATTCTCAATCAGGAACTTCTTTGCTATCATCGTAGCAATCACAGTTTTACCAAGACCCACAACATCAGCCAGGAAGAAGCCATCGTAGCGCATCAGCTTCTGATAGCCCTCAACTACCGCATCAGCTTGATAGTCGAATTTATCATATCCCTCGGGCATATCAAAAGGGTCGTCTTGATCGATAGCCAACACACGGTCGCTAAAATATTCCATCAGCATTTTGATGTATAATTCGTAAGGAGTTACATCTCCTTTCAGATAGGTTTTATCAAGCGTTCCTTGGTAATCCTCGGCATTAATAGGTACATTTTTAGCTTCCTCCCAAAGTTGCTCAAACTCGTCCTTGGCAAACTGTACATCGTCATAGCGAGTAAGTTTAACGTTAAACTCGTATTGGCGTTCTTCGCTGATACCCAGACCATTACCACTCAGGTTACTACTGCCTGTTATAGCAGCACCAAAACAATGCTGATTATAGTTATCAGGATAGAGAATGTAAAGCTTGGCATGTATCTTTTTGGATGGATGGGCACGCAGTTCCAACTTTCCGTCAACCAGGTCTTGAACCATCTGCAGCATGCCATCCTCAACTTTCTTGCTATAATGCGACTGCTCGATGTCCTCCTTCAACAATCTAAGACATTCGTCCTTAACCTCCTCCTCGGCACCAAAAAACAACTCACCTTTCTGATTAGCCTTGGCTATGTATTTATCTACATCGATGCCAATTAAAATGCGAACCTTATTAATGCCATCAAGGAAGGGACGTAAAGAAAAATAGCCTGATGCACGAAGGAATCCTACTACTGCATCAAGATTCTTAACTTGAGGATTATTGCTTAGAATACCCTCAAACTCATTCATCAAAGTATTCCCATCTCTGTTGGTAAAGAAATGAGAAGAAATAGGTATGTCCGACATATCTACGCTATAGTTTTAAGTAGCGGATGGACTATCTGATCGGATGATAATGGGTTCTATGCACTAGGACCTAAGGACACGAAAAAGCGCGGATTGGCGCCTATCGATGTCCAAAGGTCCTAGGAAAACCCATTTGCAAAGATAAGTCCAGTCCACGCCAAAAGCGTAGACGCTGGCACTTATTCGTTTTACAAATGTCTATTGAATTTCCTAGGTTCTTGGACATCACCGAATATAGCACAAACGCTATGTTATTTTACCCTCAAAGATCATACCGGCACCTCCTCTGAGGCTCTGAGGCTGAGGACTTTACGTTCTGCAGTCTTCTGCCGTAGCAGCGTCGGGTTACGACGATTAGCCAGTACTTGATGGCAAAGGTACAAAAAGTTTCGAGAAAAACATAGCATCAAGGCTAAAAAATGCAAGTTAAAGCAAAAAAAGACGGAGAAATGATCACATTCTCCGTCTACTATAATTACGTTCACTAATGATTAAACTCAAACAGTTTTGTTTGCGCTTCTCTCTTCAAGCACACGTTGGCCTAATCCCGTCAGTAGCCATTCGCCATCCTTGCGGCCACCTTTTCGAGTGAGGATACCCAACTTTTTCAGCTTAGCCAAATCACGCTGAATAGTTCTAGCATCAACAACACTCTTTTCCGAAGTCTTTTCCGAAATAGCCTTTGCTGAAATTGCAGAATCGAGAGTTATCAGCTGCAGTATAACTATCTGACGCTCAGACAGTTCTTTTACGACATCTTTTACGACATCTTTTACGACATCTTTTACGACATCTTCCTCCTCAGCATTGGCGTAAATGATGGTTTGGAACTGGGTGGGTGTTGATTACAAAAACTTTCGCAAATAACGTAACATCAAGGCTAAAAAATGCAGTTTACAGCAAAAAGTTACAAAATATTTGGAACTTAATAAAATTGTTCTTGCTTTTGGGCAAGCGGCAGAGCCGAGCGCTTAATTTTGCACCTTAAATCATCGCCATCACCCTTTAAGTGAAAATAATGCACCTTAACGTCGTGGTCATTTGGTCAAGGTCATTTTGGTCATTTTCGATTTCGGAAACGCGGTTATTTGCTCACTATATATAAATATAAATATTTATATTATAGTGACGGATTTTGACAGTTGATTTTTCGATTTTGACCATTTTGACCTTGACCATTTTGACCAGCACCAAAATTATCACGAAAAACACGTGATTTTATTCCGAAAGAATTCGAGAACCGCAACCATAATGCCGTATCTTTGCATTGTCAATTTGAGAGAAGAAATATACGCGCCCACGAGAAAAAATTTACGGGCCCACGGGGGAGGCGTTTTTTCGATTGAAATGAGACAGCGAGAGAGATTAAACATTAAACATTAAAGATTATGGCATTGAAAGTAAAAGCTAAGGAACAGTTGCAGAACATCGGCAAGTATGCTGGTAAGTATCGTTACGTAATGATGCCGGAGCTGTACACGGCTCTGACTCAGGACAAGGTGATTAAGGAGGCTGCCCTGCGCAGCGGTGTGAGCAAGGGGGTGATGCAGGCCTGCTGGGATGCGGCTGGCGAGGTAATTAAGGCATGGGCCACTGAGGGACACTCGGTTGCGCTGCCAGGACTGGGAACCATGCGTTTCGGACTGCGCGCCAAGAGCGTAGAAAAGGTGGATGAGGTGAAGGCCGGACTGATTTCGAGTCGCCGCATTATCTTTACCCCCGACACCGATCTGAAGGAGGAGCTGTCGAAGACGGCCGTGCAGATTACCTGTTTTGACCGCGACGGCAAGGAGGTGAAGCGTGTGACCAGTACCGATAGCGGCGACGTGGAGGACAACGAGAACACCCAGCCAAGCACTGGCGGTAATACCGGAGGCGGCGGAAATAGCGGCGGTGGCAATAGCGGTGGTGGAAGCCACGAGCCTATCGGAGACTAAGGGTTGGGGGCTTAGGCCCCACCCTATCCATTGACCATTGACCATTAAACATTGACCATTAAACATTAAAAGCTATGACAAAGAAAGAAACATTGAAGTTCATCGTGCAGATGATTGCAAGTATCGCAACTGCGATAGTAACGGCGCTGGGAGCCACCAGCTGCATGGGCGCCATGTAAAATAGCCAAGGACCAGCACTTGCGCGGCCCGCCTCGCATACTGCAGCAGGCTCTATTACCCCCAGGTTTCAAATCGAAGCCTGGGGGATTTTGTAGAAATCTCAAAATGTGTTGCCCCTACTTTTGGATAAAAATGGCGATTTTTTGCCCCTACTTTTGGATTTTTCACTTCTCCATTTCGGTTACGAAGCAGGCCTCGAGGCCGTTGGTGATGGTGGGACGAATTGTTATTCTACTAATTCAAAATGTTGATAGTCCTTACACGTGGTCCAGTCGCCACCCCACTCGAAACCAGCCTCAATGAAGAGCTTGAAGCAGAGATCGTCGTGGTCTATCTTGTAGGGGAAGTCCCAGTCGCGATTGCAATAGGCCTCTGCCGTGGCGGGCTGGACAAACAATGTGCCATCATCGCGCACCTTATAATAGGGGTTGTAGAACGTATTGATGTCGATGGCCAAACCGCGGGCATGCTTCGACAGATTGGCAGAGCCAGCGATACTTCGATAACAGAAACACGACGAGTTGTTGTCGCGCATCTGCGTCTCGTCGTCGGCATCATACACATCGGGCAACAGCATGCGCTGGATGGGGTATTTGGCATCGAACAGCTTTCGCAGGATACCAGCCACGCAGTCGGCTATCTGCTTGTTGCACACCATCTCGCCCACGTGCATACGGTTGTCGTAGTCCCAATGCAGGGCACGTACATGGCGCAGGTCGTCGCGTCCGATATAGGGGTTCTCCTTGTAGGTTTTGCCCTGCATGCGCTCCCAAACGTCGTCGGGTATCGGTTCTGCAGCAAAACACTTGTCGATACCACCGTAGGCTTCTATAGCCTCAGCACTTACGATTTTACCGGCCTGCCACTTTGTGAGCGGTGTTACATTGGGTGTGGTACGATTATCACTATTGCCACACGACACCAACGCACCCATACCGCATAATGTAAGGATGGCAGCCAACAGCCAATTAAAAACCTTTCTCATAATATTTATATTTTTTGCAAATATAAGGTATAATCCCTTACATTCAGCCGTTCAAAATGCCAAATTTTGTAAAACTATCTTAAATACTGCAAAATACAATCTGTCATGCCCTTTTGACTTGGAGGTTTGGATTCTTTTGCTTATATTTGTTTTCAAAACCTAATACGCCCAAATAGGGGCTCTAATTGATTGACGATTTTGACTGACCAGAGATTAGGCACGGAACCCATCCGCAGGCTGTTCGTATCGATGACGGTGCCAGTGGTGTTACAGCAACTATTGATGTTGCTGAATAATGTTGTGGACCGTATCTGGATAGCCCATATACCCGACGTGGGGCAGTTGGCTTTCACGGCATCGGGGGTTTGCGTACCTATTGTATATATGATTATTGCGCTAGCCGAGCTGACGGGTACGGGCATCTCATCGCGTGTAGGCTTGCTGCTTGGCCAGGGCCATCACCATCAGGCCGAACGCACACTTGGCAGCATGATGGCGTTCAGTATTTTGTTAGCCATACTCACCTTGCTTTTAGTAGAAGTATTCTGCCCCGAACTTATACGTATTTTTGGCGGTAGTCCACAGACAGCTGCCATGGCCGAGTGCTATCTGCGCATTTCCACCCCCGGCAATGCGGCATGCATCATATCAAGCATGCTGGCACCGTTTCTGCTCGTTCAGGGATACTCCAACGAAGCACTCTTTGTAATCGGGTCTGGTATCGTGATTAACATGATACTCGACCCCATCTTTATATTCCTGTTTGGTTGGGGTATAGCCGGAGCAGCATGGGCTACCACTGTGGCTGAGGTAACTTCTGCCGTCGTCGCTATTGTGATGCTTGCACGTGTGGGCAATCTGCGGATCCGGATGAAGCTTCTGAGTCTGGACTGGCGGCATATAGTGCCTTGCCTGGCTTTGGGAACAGCACCCATGGCGATGATGCTGGCCGAAACAGCGCAGATGGGCGTTTACAACCAGACACTCTACCATCTGGCTGGCGATTGGGGCGTTGGCACGATGGCACTCGTCATCATGCTTCACGACTTTCTGTTCTTTCCTGTCCGTGGCATGGCTTATGGCTCCCAACCGCTAACGAGTTATAATCTGGGGGCTGGAAAATGGCAGCGGGTATGGGACAATGTCAAGTTGTTGCTCGCATTTACATTCGTATGGTCCATGATGGTGTGCCTGTTGATGATGATCCAGACAGAGCCCGTGGTTCGCCTGGTCGTAGGCGATGGTCCTATGGTGGACTACGCCGTACCGATGGTTCGCCTCTCGTTCGTTGTGTTCTTCGTGGCCACAGTGCAGTTTGCCAGCCAGTGTACGCTGCAGGCCATGAACCGTCCCGTCCTCACTTTCTGGATAGGCATCTCCCGTACATTGGTTCTGCTTGTGCCTTTCATTTGGCTCTTGCCTCGCCTCCTGACGAATCATGCCGATATGGGTGTATTCCTGGCACAGCCTGTGACCGATGTCGTGGTTGGAACTGTAACAGTGATCATCCTATTCAAATTACTTCAGAATTACAAGAAAATTCAAAATAATAAAGTATGAAAAGTTTTTCACGATACACTTTATGTTACTTCTTGATGCTTTTATGCATACAGATACTGTTGACCGGCTGTGGGGAAACTGCACCCAGCCCTGCCGACACCTATAAGACGCTGTGCGTAGAGAAACAGAACTACACGTTAGAGCGCCGGTTTGTGGCAAAGATAGAGGGCAAAGAGAATGTGGATGTGTGTGCTCTTATTGGAGGGACATTGAAGAAGGTTTGCGTGAAGGAAGGTAGTCGCGTGAAGAAAGGGCAGCCGCTCTTCATCATCGACCAAGCTCCCTACATCGCTGCTGCCAATGCCGCAAAAGCCAAGGTGAGGACAGCCCGTGCTGCACTCTCCACGGCGCAACTGAACTTAGATGGTAAAGAGAAGCTCTATGCACAGCAGATGGTGGGTGAGAATGACCTACTCCGGGCGCGTTATGCCAAAGAAGATGCTGCGGCCCAACTCGAGGCTGCCCAGGCGGAACTGGCATCTGCGCGTTCCAACCTGAATTACACTACCATCTACAGCCCTGTTGACGGAACCATTAGTATTCTGAATTTCCTCGAAGATAATGTCGTGTTCCCTACCAGCAGTCTGCCTATTGCCACCGTAGCGACCAACAAGCATATCTATGCTTATGTCACGTTGTCAGAGGAATTGCTCGTGAACTTGTTCGATGAGTACGGCTGCAGTACTTCCGACGAACTGCTAAAAAAGTTGCCTCCCATCTCGCTCTATACCATCTGGGGTGAAAAACTTCCGCAGGAGGGACACATTGATGCCGTTAGCGGTGAAGCAGACATCTCGACAGGATCCGTCCTTATCCGGGCGTCGTTTGACAACCCTTCGGAGATGTTCCGCAACGGTAGTAATGGATATGTAGTGCTGCCAACCACAAAGCATGGGGTCTTTGTTATACCGCAGGATGCCACCATCCACATTCAGGACAAATGTTTTGTTTATCGTATCGTCGATGGCAGAGCCGTCTCTACAGAGGTGAAGGGCATTTCTGCCAACGATGAGGACTATGTGGTGAGCAGTGGGCTAAATGACGGCGATGTCATCATAGCCGAGAATGCCGGAATGGTGACTGAGGGAATGGCTGTTGCCCAGGAAACAGGAAAGAAAGAACTTTAAATACAATCTGTTATGCATCATAGATTATACCATGTTATATCTGTAGTTGCCGTGCTGACTCTGTCGATACTCTGCAGCAACTGTGGTGAAGAGGCCACACCCACGGTGAAGGATTGTTACCGCCTGTTGCGTGTGCAGCGGCAAGACATCACCCTGACTCGCAACTTTATTGTGAAGATGGAATCTTTACATAGTATATATGTTCGCCCACTTGTCAGTGGACGACTTGTTAAGATTTTAGTAAAGGAAGGTGCTCATGTAAAGAAGGGGCAGCCGCTATTCGTTATCGACCAAAGCCCTTATATTGCTGCTGTTGATGCCGCCAAAGCTCAGGTGTCCACTGCTCGCGTTGCACTCTCCTCTGCCCAGTTGAACTTAGATGGCAAGGAGAAGCTATATGCACAAAAAATGGTGGGGGAGTCCGACCTGCTTCGTGCCCGTCATGCTAAGGAAGAAGCCTATTCACAGTTGGAAGCGGCACTGGCTGAATTAGAATCTGCGCGTACCCAATTGGACTACACCACGATCTGTAGTCCTGTCGATGGCACCATAGGTATGATTGAATACCGTGTGGGTGATCTTGTTGAAACCGACGGCGAAAACCACATGGTAATCGTTTCAGACAACAACAATCTCCATGCATATGGTGCCCTCTCTGAGGAGACACTCTCTGAACTTCTTAAGGACTTCAACTGTAACTCTGCCGACGAGCTTCTTGAAAAGCTGCCACCTGTCACGTTTTATAGCAATTGGGGCTATAAGTTAGAGGAAAAGGGACATATTGATGTCATCAGTGGAACCATTGATCTGAACAATGGTGCCACTTATATACGTGCTTCCTTCCATAATCCCACGGAGAGATTGCGTAATGGCAGTAACGGCTATATCGAATTACCCTACATCCAGCACCATGTCGTTGTCATTCCACAGGAAGCGGTCGTTGATATCCACAATAAATATCTCGTCTATAAAGTGGTCGATGGGAAGGCAGTGGAAACGGAGGTGACAATTTTGCCTTATAATGACGGACAAAACTTTGTTGTGACGGCCGGTCTTGAGCAAGGCGATTCTATCATTGCCGAGGGAGCCGGATTTGTAACCGACGGAATAGAGGTAACAGAAAAGAAAGTCAAGAAAGGAGGAAAACAATCATGATTAGTCGTTTCTTTATCAATCGTCCTATCTTTGCCTGCGCCCTTTCAGTGCTTGTCCTTTTGGCGGGCATTGTAGGATATATCAACCTCCCCGTTGAGCAGTTCCCGAATGTGGCACCACCCGTGGTCACTATCAATACGGAGTACACTGGAGCCAGCGCCGAGGCTGTGATGAAAAGTGTGGTTACGCCTATTGAGGAGGCTGTTAACGGCGTGGAGGGCATGGAGTATATCACCTCGTCATCGACCAGCAGCGGTATGGCCACTGTCAGCGTCACCTTCCGACCTGGCACCGATCCTGACCTGGCACAGATACGTGTAAAGAACCGTGTGGAGGAGGCTAAAGGCTATCTGCCCACCGAGGTACTGAACATAGGTGTGCAGGTGGAGAAGGAAGAACAGGGCATGCTGCGCATCATTGCTCTGGAGTGTCCCGACAACCGCTATGACAATGCCTTCATTACCAACTATTTCAACATCAACGTGCAACCTCGCCTGCAGCGCATTAATGGTGTGGGCAACATCCAGCTGATGGGCAATGTCTATGGCATGCGCATCTGGATGGACCCGAAGAAGATGGCTCAGTACCAACTGAATCCGGAAGATATTATCAACGCCTTGGAAGGGCAGAATGTGGAAGCAGCCATTGGTACGCTGGGCGAGGATTCAAAAGGTACCTATCAATATACGCTGGTATATCGCGGCCGCTTGGAAAATCCACAAGATTTTGAGGATATTGTCTTAAAGACCGATGGCTTTAACGACCTGCACCTGAAAGATGTGGCTCGCGTAGAATTGGGTACGGTAACCTATGCCTGCGATAGTTGGGTGA
>JAEEGH010014561.1_pt1 | contig 17252 bp, 14 predicted proteins | sample 9134181 | NCBI WGS metagenome assembly JAEEGH01 (sample SAMN16246544, study PRJNA631951) | gut metagenome | biome: gut microbiome; feature: rumen; material: DP-attached | host: Bos | place: Iran: Karaj | collected 2018-10
TATGGTGTTCCGCCACAGCCGTCCGCTGGTGCGCTTTACCCGTATGTGGGAAGACGCCGTGACCTTCGAGCTGCAGGATGACCTCACCCTGGTGAAGATTGACGGCCCCAGCCGTGACACCCTGCGCCTTGTGAGCAGCATCTATTACAACTACCGGATGGAACATCCACAAAACGAGGAATAGTTATGAAAGTCGTTAGAGAATACGCCGAGGCTATGGCAGCCCGCATAGACCAGTCGCTGCTTGAGGCGGAGGGCATCTTAAGCGATGTGCTCAACGAGAACCTGCTGTATGCCAGCATCTTTCCCGGCAGCAACTACGACATCCAGCTGGTCGTTGCCGACGAAGACTACGACCGCGCCTTGAGCATTTTGAACGCCACGGTGGTAGAAGAAGAATCTCCTGAGTCAGAATAAAACTGACCCGCCGCTAAAAACTACGAAATAGTTTCACTAAAGGCCCGGTAGAATATATCCCTGGACACTGTCGCTCCAAAATCTTTGGTCAACACGAAGTATGGCAGAGTTATTTATTCGGTTTAGGGTAAACGATTCTCATATAATCTTCGGTTACGCTTGGAGGATAGTCGATTGTATAGCGAAGTTTGTCGTTTTCGATGTAATACTCCAGATCAATTACATATTCTAGTTCATACGTGTGGTTTTTGCCAAAGTTTTTCAAGAAATCTTCCCAACCCTCTTCTTGTATCAAATCATCTTTCCAAACCTGAATACGAAGACTGTCTGGATATTCATTCTTTCTAACCCACTCCCATCCATACTTGGTGGGCTCGTCAAATATAAAAGAAGATGTATGGCTTTTGACTAAATGAAATATAGTTTTATTGTAGCAAACATAATCTTCTCGAAACAATAAATCGTCATACTCCCAATTGTTTGGAGGGTCTATTTGATTCGGAGAATAATGCGAAAACCAGACGTCGTCATCTGAGTCATTCGTGGTAACAATCGAGACTCTCTCATGATAATCCATCGCGCATGTTGAGACAAGACTAGCTATTAGGGAGCTTAATAAAAAATGGAAGATATTTGAATACATAAAAAATAACTGAATTACAAAGGGTATAAAATAACAAATGGAGTACCGTAATAGGTATCCGTCATCCAGTTAACACCATAATAAATGCCGAAATAAGACGAAGCATTATTATTCGCACGCGTTTCAGTCCAGTAGTAATTATGCGCCCAATATGGGCCTATCATTTTATTCGATGAAGCACTAAATAAACTTGGCACTCCGATGGCAAGGAGATATGTAAGTCCAAATGATTGACTATCTATGTAGTGGCCATACTCGTGCATATACCCTGGGGTCTGCTTGACAAAAGACTCAAAATCGCCGGTAATAGTGCTTGTGTAATTATAGTTAATATAACTGCCCAAAGACACTCCCCCTCCATTATGATTCTCATCAGTAGCAAAAGTAGCACCGCCTAAATAATCGACCCTGTCTACCGCACCCACAGTATTTCTGGCAGATGACCAAAAGTACCCAAGAGATTGCTGAGGGGCCTCCCACGTATGGCGGAGAATACCCTCTCCAACTTGCCCCCAGAATGATTTATTCTCGTCAAGATAAAAGTTGCCTAAGATTATCTTTCCGGCATTTGCAAGCCCATCCCATCCATTGGTTATGACCCCTCCCAAAGCACTGGCCGCAGTGGCATAAGTATTAATTTTTGCCATACCTAAAGTACCCCACAATATGGTTCTACCTACACCACCCCAGAACCCAGACATACTGGCAAGTGAAACCATCCCAGAAAGCCCGGCGTATCCCAATGCACCTACGACGAATCCAGCTAAAGCACCAGAGAAAAAGTACTCAGCCCACTTACCATGCCCTAGGTCATCCTCGCGAATCGCATGTGCCGCCACATTTCCTGCACCAAAAACGACGGCACCTATTGCACCGACAATAAGCATTGTAGAGATTGCAAATTCTCCATTAGGATCAACATACTTCAGCGGGTTATTGAGGCAGTAAGAGTAGCGGTTGAAATTGCCGGGGAAGTCGGGGGCCTGGATATAGGGGTCGGGGGAGAGGAAGCGGCCAAGGACGGGGTCGTAGAGGCGGGCATTCATATTGATCAGGCCGAACAGCGGCAGGTGTTCGTGCCCGCAGAAACCGCGTCTCAAGAATAGCGACGGCTGTGATGTGGCTGAATAAACGCTATTGTTCGAAGGGTTGCGAAGCCTGCCCCAGGCATTGTAACTGCGCTCTTCTACCAATGTGCCGGAAGTGGTGGCTATGTGCGTGATGCTGCCCAGGTGGTCGCGACCGATGACATAGGGCGTCCAGGCACCGTCGCCGTCTTTCTTCAGAACCATCGGCGCCGAGTATGCATCTCCTCCCAAATAAAGGATTTGAGTATCACTATTATTGGCAGCATCCCAATGAACCTCATATCTGTCGCCAATATAGTGATCTATGCTGAGGCTCCCGTACCCGCTCTGATAAACGACCATCTTGGCTCGTTCATAATCGGCAGCGTATGTAAACATTGCGGTTACATCCCCTTGCGTGATTGTAGCCGGGCGGTCGTATGCCGTATATTCAATGGCCTGGGAAGCGGTACTTATAGCAGATCCGTTAAAGCCGATGAGATCCGTTTCGGAATAAGGGTGCGACCCGTTCGAATACGAGAGGATTCCTACACCGCCGATGGCGGTTATGTTGTTATTTGCATCATATGAGATGGTGCTTCCACAATTTGTCAGGCGCCCAAGGTTGTCATAAGAGAAAGACTCGGAAAGTGTCGTTCCACTCACCCTGGATCTGCCAGTGAGGTTCCCGGTCGCGGCATCAAAGTTATATCGGAAATCCTGCAAAGAACCGTTGTTCAATTTGCGGTATGTCGGCAAACCGTACGCTGTATAGCCGTAAGTGCGGGATACGCTGCCGCTGGTGGCAGCGGTGGGCTGCCCCAAGTCATTTTCTGCCGTGAGGTTGTATATAGGGGTGGTGTTCGGGCTCAGAAGCAAAGCTAACTTGAGATGGCCGTTGGCATAACTGTAATATTCCGTCGCGACAAAACCGTCCTGTGTAGTATAGTGTGTGTAAACGCGATTGCCATCGGCATTATATGAGTATGTCTTCTGCAGCCATTTGCAATCGGGCACAGAGTCCTTCGCCGTCAATACCCTGTCGTACTGGTCGTAGGTGTAGCGCGATGATGTGCCGTTTGTGGATACCTTCGATACAAGTCTTCCGCAGGTGTCGTAGGAGAAGGTCGTGTTGAAAAGGAGCCTAGCTATTGACGCCACCCTCCCGAGGCTGTCATAACTCGTCACTATGCTGCCGAGGGCGTTGGTCTCGGTTATCACGGACGAGCCGTCAGCATTGGTGACATACGACGTGCTCCGTGTTCCGGCGGAAGGGTCAACTATGGATGTCCTTCTGCCTAGGGTGTCGTAGGTAAACGTCGTTGCCGGAAGGCCGGCCTTGCCCACTGAAACCGGCTGGCCGTCGTCACGGTATGTGTAGGTGAAGGTACTCAGGGAGTCGGAAACGCTGACAAGCTGTCCGGCTGGATTCGTGGTCTTTGTCGTCCTGACTCCGTCCTTGCGCTCGGTAACGGATGTGCCGCTGTACGACCACGTCGTCTCTCTGCCGGACGCTTCTGAAAAACGTATTGCTCTGCCGTAGGCATCATACGCATATACATTCGAGTACGACTGGGATGAGCCCCTGTATGGCAGTGACACGCTGAACACAAGTCCGCGCTCGTTGTACCTGGTCTTAACTTTCTGCCACTGACCGTCGAAGCGTTTGTTGGAGGAGAGTACCTTGCGTCCGGCGGCGTCGTAATCCACTACAACGTCGGGAGAGCCGGATGATATGGACGTCTCGGTATAGACGCCTATGCCGCCCCAGGCTCTGGCAAGTGAATCGACCGTGCCGTCGGGATGGACGGTGCGTGTCACCCGCCCCCATCCGTCGCGGTAGCTGTGCGTCTGCTGACCTTTGTGATTCGTGACGGTGGATGGATTTCCATATATGTCGAAGGATGAATATGCCGTAGTATGACCCATTGCATCGGTCGATGATACCAGATGTCTGCCCGAACCGTCATAGGTGTATGAAGTGCCGATAAAGACGTTCGATCCAGATGGTGCCGACTCTTCGCGGATAACGTTGCCGTGGCCGTCGTACTGCCAGCGGTTTGTGGAGGAATGGTGTGCAATAGGCTGTGAGTAGTCGGTTGTCCGCTCCAGTTTGTAGGTCTGCTGTGTAACAGGCCTGAACAGCGTGTCGCGTGCATAGACGACACGCTCTCCCAACTTGCATATACCGTCGCCGTCACGGTCGTGGAACGAGTCCTGTGAGATCACCACGCCGAGGACGTACCGCGAAGGATTGTTGCTGTGCTGGTATGTCGTCTCGACTATATCCTTGGTGGTGACCTGAGCGCCGTTTATGGTGCGGCTTTTCACGGTGGTGACCTTGGTGGGGAAGTCGAAGTTGCCACTTCCGTAAGTATAATCCGTCGTGCTGAGCACACCGTCGATGGCTTTGGTCACGGCCGTCTGGGTGAGTCTGGGAGAGAGCTTGCCGTATTGGGTGACGGTGCTGTCGTATGTAAAGGTCGTAATGGAAAAGGCCGGATAGTATTCGATGCGGGGATGGACATGCACGCTGATAGGTACGCCCCTCTTCTGCGGATTGAAGCGTCTTACCGTTGTCTGCTGCTCCGAGTCCAGATGCGTGACGGTGCTCGTCTTTGCGAATCCGCAGAAACCAAGCCCTTGGGTGTGAACGACGCCGTCGAACCAGGAGTATGACTCGTTTAGGAACTTCTGGGCATCGCTTGCGTCAGAAAGGAAACCTGCAGCTCCTGTAAGGACGTATATAGGCAGCACCCGCAGCTGGTAGCCCTGCGATGCGTCTATGCTTGTAGGATTCTCAGTCCAGTAGAGACTTGATTGCGGCAGGTATCCGTATGTGTTGCGCACTATCTTGCCGTAGCTGTCGGCGGACTGCACCAGATGGCGCTTGGGATGGGCGTATGAGGTGTAGCCGAACTCCCGTATGTCCTGCCCGTCGACAGTCACGAAACTGCTCATCGCTGTGTAATCCACTACGTTGGGCGGCAGTATGCTGCCGATTGACGGTGTATAGAGATGGCCGCTCTTGTAACTACCGAAGGACATACCATCCTCGTTGGGATAGAAGCCTATATCCGTACCGCTCACCTTCATAAGGTCAGGATAACCGTCACGGTCTATATCCATAAACAGATATCCTTCGGACGAAGATACAGTGCAGATGGTGATGTTTATTGGCTGAGTGAAGTCGAGGCCGGTGTTGGTGTACAGCGTCCAGCTGCTTCCAGTCAAGGGAGATTGAATGATATCTATGTAACCGTCGGCGTTGATGTCGGCGTAGTATGTCCTGTCGGAATCTATGACTGTAAGGGGAACGGTGTATGGTGTATTCTCCAGCGAATAGCCGCTCTGCGAAAGGCGATACACTCGCAGTCCGCCGGACGTGGCTTGGCACAACTCTGTGCGGCCGTCGCCGTCGATGTCCATTGCCTGAAGCAGTCTGTCCTCGCCGCTGGCAATGCTCATATGATATGAACTCGGTATGTCGAACAGTTTCTCGCCCTCGTCAAGGTTGATAAGTGCCACGGATGAAGACTGGCTCTCTCCGAAGCCGTTGTCGCTGTAGGTCACCGCCACCAGCTGCGTCTTGCCGTTGCCCAGGAAGTCACCCCACCGGTAGGTCCGGCGATACGGACACAAATGACCCCCGATGTCGAGATATCCGTTCAGCATAACACTGAAATAAGTAGATGCCGTTGGGTTGCCAGAGTCGTTAAGGACGTACTTGGTCACTATGAGCTGAGTACCCTGCATCGGGCTGGTTGTACCGCAGCAGATCCTGACGAGTTCATCGACGCCGTCGCCGTCGGTATCCACCGCCTCCAGCGTTTGGAAGCCGCCTCCGTGCGGCATCGGTAAGACTACTGTATTATCTGTTATGCTGGCAATAAAGGCGTATGATTGCGGCGGCATTGACGAAGGGTCGAAGCCGCAGGCATATACGTCTTGGTCCGCCTCATAGTAAACTGGAAGGTCGCGCCACGCTATGAGGCCGTCGTTGTAATTGCCTTTGGTGAATTTGCCGCGGCGCAAGGCGAAGCCGGCGGTTCCCGGTGATACTACATACTGGAGATCGCGCGTATTGAGGACCTTGAGAGAGTCGGTATCGTATTGTGGGGAGACCTCCTTCCCGTATGTGAACACGAGCGGCGGCAGCTGTTCCCCGGAAGCGTTGTCCAGCGATATTGTCTTCAGGAGATATGCCCCGTTGTCGCTGATATAAGACAGGACATATGTGTATAGCTCAGTCCCTGAAGAAAAGGATGAAATACCCGTTATCCTCGGTGTCCGTTTTACCTTCTTGCCTGCGTAATAGCTGTACTCTGAGTTGGCAGTGGATGTGAACCGTATTACGCCGGCGGCTCTGCCGGCCGCGTCAATGCCATAGCGGATGCTGTCAATGGCGTGGTTGCCGTCGGTATTGTCAAGAGTATAGCAATATTCTACCCGGTCACCAGTCATATTTGTTGAGCTGACCATCGGGTATGATGGCAGGGTGAACCCCAGGTCGGTTCCCTGGCCGAACGTGGAGCGGCTGCCATCGGGGTACAATACAGCGAAGGAGGTGATATATCCGGATTGCCCACGATGCGGTGCCGCCAGAATGTGGCCGGAAGCGGTTACCAGAGGAAAGGTCGACGAGGTGGCGGCATCATTGTTCGTCACAAGCCGGACACCGTCAAGGCAGAAAACGCCGTCGTAATCAAGAGTGGATGCGGCGGCGATATTATCGTCCCAGTAAAGCGACTCACTGGTGAGTGTTATTGAAGAAAGACCTCCCAGGTCCCAACCATATCCCCCATAGCCGTGCCCGCCCTGACTGTTATAGACTAAAGACATTGAGGGAGCATACTTGATGTCCGGCGCTGTAAGGATAGGAACGCTGTAAGTCCTGGCTCCGCTGCCGGAGATGCCATAATCAAGGAGAATGGCTCCGACTGAATAGCTGGTCAAATCCCTGCTGCCGCCGTCAACAGATAGCGGCTCCAATACCATAACTGCCGCCATCATCGAATCCTGATATGCTTCCTTTTCGGCTGGCGACTTCACAAACGGACCGTACTTGGTCGTGTCTTTTTCGGCAATACCCGGAGAGGGATTGACATCGTTAATTATTTCGTCTTCCTTGTCAGCCGGGATGTTATTGGTAACAGTATCTGTGGCCGAACGAACATTATCTGACGAACGTGCCCCTTGATATACCCTCGATATCCTGTTCCCCAGCGTGTCGTGCGCATACTGGTAGTGATAGCTTTGTGCAGAGAGTACTCCACTCAGAAGCAACAGGCATAAGGTTAGAAAGAGTTTGGATTTCATACGCATCAGCGGTTTATACCAAAGATAGTATTAATCCTTCTAACAATCAAATCCAACAACACTCCTTCTCATATGGTAGCTACCATCAGGGTCCGTCATACCCGACATACTCGTCATACACGACCGTTTCCCGTCATACCCGACCTGATCGGGCATCTGGATTGCCGCCCCCGATCAGGTCGGGGGTGACGTTGTCAAGCCGGCAATGACGGAGGGAAAGTCGGCAATGACGGAGGGAAGGCTTTTATGCGAGGCTTCTGCCCGATAGTTCTTGAAGGATGCTGTCGGCGGCGGAGAGCTGGGCGTAGAAATCTGCCCCGTAGGCCGCGATGATGGGTTTCTTGAGGAACTGATATACCTTGATTCCCTCTTTCTTCCCCTTCTCGAATGCGCCGCTGCACAAGCTCCAGCGGTGCAGGTTCAGCGCTTTTAAACCGTCGGAGAAAGTCACCTCCCGAATCGGATACAACCGACACGAAATGGGCTTGACAAAGGCACATTTGCCGTTGATATGGGTGCGTTCCACCGCACACAGACAGTTGCCATCTTCAAAGAATGTGTAGGCGCAGGGGCAGTCGGAGGTCCCGCACACCGTCTTGTTGCCGGTGGCCTTTCGATCCTCAGGAGATAGTTCCATCAGTGGCGTCACCATATCGCCGTCGCGATCGATCTCGAAAAAGCCCTTTGTATCCACGGCCGCACGTCCAGTATCGGTCAACAGCGGGCTGAATGCGGGCCACGCCTGCTCCAACTGCTCAGCCTCACCTTCTGATAGCGGCGCCCCGCTCTCCCCTATCACGCAGCACGCCCCCTTGCACTCTTCGTAATTGCAAGAAAAGTACTCGGTGAGTATCTCGTCCGATACCAGTATGTCGTTTATGGATATCATTTCAGGCGGAATGCCAGATAGGTGATGGGTAAGCCCTCGGCGAGGAACTTCTGCTCGTAGTAAGTCTTTACGTTGAGGATGTCATCCTCCGTAACGTGGCCTGAACCGTAGATGTCGTTGTTGGTCTCGATTATCTCCAAACCCTGCTCTTTTGCCACCTCCAGGGTATATTCGTGAAGCAGCTGGCTGTCGGTCTTGAGATTGACGATGCCGCCCGGTTTCAGGAAGGCGCGGTAGCGGTCCAGGAATACCGGCGATGTCAGGCGGCGGTTGGGGCTCTTGGGCTGGGGGTCGGCAAAGGTTATCCAGATTTCCGAGACCTCGCCCGGGGCGAAGATAGACTTGATAAAGTCGATTCTGGTGCGCAGGAAGGCGACGTTGGGCAGGGCGTTCTCCGTGGCAAATTTGGCACCCTTCCAGAGCCGGGCACCCTTGATATCCACGCCAATGTAATTCACCTGCGGATTGCGCTGAGAGAGCGCTATCGTGTACTCTCCCTTGCCACATCCCAGCTCCAGCACTATAGGGTTGTCGTTATGGAATACCTCACTGTTCCAATGCCCCTTGAGCGGATGCTCGCCCTTGAGCATAACCTCGGTCGGAGGCTGAACCAGGCACTTGAATGTCTCGTTCTGGGCGAACTTGAAGAGTTTGTTCTTGCTCATTTCCGGTAGCCTTTATATGAAAAACCGATGGCCTTGATACGATCCAGGTCGGTTTCATCCTTGCAGGAAATAATAACGCGCCAGCGGCCTGGCAGCGAGTCGCATTCGATGCCGCGGCGCCAGCCCCACTGATTGTCCAGATTGCTGCCGCGTTTCTTGAAGAGAACGTTGGCCCCTTCGCCCAGCGACGACTGCTGACGTACGTTTGTAACTACCGGAAACGATACATCCTCGGTGAAAGTGGCAAAGGCAGGCGTTATAACATCGAAAGTCAGATTGACCGTCTCCTTGACCCAGTAGCGGTCGTCTAGCCTGCAAACCACGGAGGTGTTGTATATCATCCCGGAGTCCATAGGGAAGTCGAAACTGTATCCGGCACGCAATTCCTCCGGCGTCACATCCTGTTTCAGGGAAAACTCCTCGAATGGGTTGTCGCACGAAGATACCGCCAGACAGATTACCAGCGCAGCGAAAAGATATTTAATTCTTCTTGTCATTGTTGCGCATCTTGCGGTTATCACGGCCTTCCCGGTCATCACGATTTTCCCGGTTGTCCTTGTTCTCGCGGTTGCCACCGTTATTGCGCTGGCGCTGGTCGTCGCCGGAGCGGCGGCGGTCACGGTTGCGGTTGCGATTATTCTTGCGGCCGGAGGAATCGAAGCGGGAGATGCTGTCGTCACCCACCGCTGTCACGAATTCGGGCGTGTCATCATTGCCCTTCGTTTTCTCTATCACGGGGTCGCCCTTCTTGCCGTGGCGGTTGAGCTCGCGGATCTGCATCACCTGCTCTGCCGACAGCGGGAACATATTGGTCATGTTGCTCTTGTCAAAGGAGAACCACATGGTTCCCATCAGCACGTCGGTCTTGACCAGATATGCCAGGCCGTCGCTGAAATCGAGCGGCTCGCGGGCATCCGGCAGGCTCTTGCGGGCATCGAGATATGTAGAGGCCTCGTAGTTGATGCAGCATTTGAGCTTGCTGCACTGACCAGCCAATTTCTGTGGATTGAGAGCCAGATCCTGGGCTCGCGCCGCCGCTGTAGTGATGGACTTGAAATCGGCCATGAACTTGGAGCAACACAGAGGACGGCCGCATACACCGATGCCGCCGATAAGGCCCGCCTCCTGACGCGCACCAATCTGCTTCATCTCTATTCGGATATGGAACTCCTCGGCAAAATCCTTGATCAGCTGGCGGAAGTCCACACGCTCGTCTGCAATGTAGTAGAATATCGCCTTGGTACCGTCGCCCTGGAACTCCACATCGCCTATTTTCATATCCAGACCGAGTCCGGCTGCAATCTGGCGGGCGCGGATCATGGTGCTCTGCTCGCGGGCAATCGCCTCCTGCCAGCGCTCAATGTCCAGCGCCTTGGCCTTGCGGTATATCTTCTTGAACTGATATGTCTCAGGGTTGATCTTGCGGCGGATCATCTGGCGCAGCACCACAGCCCCGCACAGGGTTACAATGCCCAAATCGTGGCCGTTTGTGGCCTCTACTATCACCAGATCGCCCTCCTTGAGTTTCTGCCCCGAATCGTTGCGGAAAATGATTTTGCGGGTATTTTTGAACCGGACCTCGTACAGGTCGGAATATTTCTCCTGGTCGATGCCCTCCAGCCAGTTGTAGTCGGCCAGTTTGCAGCAGGCGGGGTCGTAGGCGACCTGCAGCACCCCGGCGTTGTCGCGCTCTACTACGCAACCGCGTGAGCAATCGTGTCTTTTATCGTCGTAGTCCATTCTAAACGTATAAATAAAATCTGTTGGCCAGGTCGGCAAAGATGAGCTTGGCCGACACATTGGCGTCTATAAGGCGCAGCGCGGCATCCAGCGCCGCCGCAGCCTTGTCGTAAAAAGATTCCTTGATGCGGGGAATCAGCCGCCCTATGGAGTCGGTCTCCTGCGCGCTTGCAAAAGCTATGTTTTCGAGCCCTTTGGAGCACATGAACATCTTTCTGATGAAGCCCTCCGCTGTAACGCACCATTGCTTCTGGCGGTCCTTGCCAAGGCTGGACAGCGCCTCTGCCGTTTCCAGCACACCCGAAAGCGATTTATCAAGCGACGAGTCTATCATCGATATTACCATGTCTTCCAGCTGACCGCCGCCCTCGGCGTTTGCCACCGCCGCGAAGGCCCTGCCTACGCTGCCGGCAGCGACAGTCGCAAAGGTCATCGCTTCTTCCTTGGAAAGGCCCGACTTGCTCTCCAGGATGACGGCCATTTCGCTGCGCTCCACCGGCTGCAGGCGGATTATCTGGCAGCGGGAAAGCACAGTGGTGAGCATTTTCTCCATCTTGTGCGTCACCAGTATGAAGAGCGTCCCTGCCGGCGGCTCTTCCAGCAGTTTGAGCAACTTGTTGGCCGCTTCCGTGGTCATCTTTTCCGGCTCCCAGATTATCTGAATCTTGTACTGCGATTCGTATGGCTGTAGAGAAAGGGTATTGGCTATGTCCTTGGCCTCGTTTACCGTGATTGCCCCCGCCTTGTTCTCGATTCCGATTGCGGAATAGAGGTCGTGGCTGTCAAAGTAGGGATTCTCCTGCACCAGCGCGGTCCAGTCACGCAGGAAGTAGCTGCTTATCGGCGCCTTCTTCTCCGAATCGGAAAGTTTTGGCGAAGCGCTGATGGGGAACGAGAAGTGCAGGTCGGGATAGGTCAGGTGAGCGTGACGGCGGCAAGAAGAGCACTCTCCGCAGCTGTCGCCGCCCGAAGGGTGTTCGCAGTTGAGATATTGCGACAGGGCGATGGCGAACGCCAGCGCGCCCATGCCCTCCTGTTCCACGAACAGAATGGCGTGGCCCAGACGGTTCTCATCTACCATCCTGGCCAGCCTGCCCTTGAGGGCGTCATTGCCGTATATCTCACTAAAACGCATAACTTACAAAGATACTATCATTTCGCATCTTTTGCAATCGAAAGAGAGTTTGAGACGGGTGCCTCCGTTGAGCAGATATATGGGCTCTTTGACCTTCTGCGCGGGATGAAGCCTGGGGCAGAGGCCCAGCTCGTATTTGACGCAGTAGCGGCTGCGCATCAGTTCCGCATCGGGCACCGGCTTCAGTTCGTATGCGTCGTCGACCTTTTTGAATCCCAGATCTGTCAGCACCTCGCGCGCAAGATGGTTGGCGCAATTGGCGTGATAATCTGCAATCTCACCGCCAAGGACGCTGGCCGGCGAGTCAAGATGCCCGATCAAGTCGGGCATGACGGGCTCTCCCCCACCGTCATTGCCGGGAAGAACCTCACCGTCATTGCCGGGAAGAACCTCACCGTCATTGCCGGCCTGACCGGCAATCTTCTGGAAGCAAGTGCCACCGCAGCGTAGCGGCTGTCGATTGCAAAGTCTCTGTCTCTCCAGTTCTTCTGCGAGGTCGCGGCGGAGGGCGTTGAGGGCGGCGGCGGGATAGAACTTCACCGGCGACTGCTCTACCGCGGTGCATTTGAAGTCGAAATGTCCCGTGCGCTTGCCCATATTGCGCCTGATGTTTTCTACTGCTGCCTCCTGCTTCTCCGCATCGGGTGCGCCAGAGGGCAACAGCACGCCAGCCTTGAAGCCGTCGGCGTCTATGGCGGTGACTCCGCTCTGCCCGACTACGACCTCAACATCAATCTTGCGGCGCGGCATATTCGTCTCCAGTTCCTTCTCAAACTTGATATTGTAGTTGCGGTAGACGTAGTCGCCCGGCGCTATCGCCGATACGTCCTTTACCATCACGACATCGCCCTTGACCACATCCGCCCGCATTCCCAGCAAACCCCTGTCGCTCACGAATACCAGTCCGTCGCCGTTGGAAAGAGGTTGTTCCGCCACGACGACAACCCTTCGCCCGGAGCTATCGGCAAGAGCAAGTTTGTGAAGCCGAGATCTATCCTTCGCTTTATCGAGGCGGAGCAAAGCTCGCCCGCAGCGAGCGGAGGGAGAAGAGTTCATAACAGTACCAACGTACTCCCCTATCGACTTTGTCCCCTCCGGCGAATTCCAGCGGGCACGCTTCCCGTCTATGAAAAAGTTGGTATACCCGCGGTTGAAAGTAGCTGACGGGTTGGGCGTAAAACCGCCCTCCAAAATGCCGGACGACGCCTTGACATACTCCGGACGGCGAGCGCAGATTTCATCTATCTTTCCGCGATAATGCCGGCAAAGATTCTTGACGTATGATTCATTCTTGAGCCGTCCCTCTACCTTGAAGGAGCAGATGCCGGCGTCGGCCAGCTCCTCAAGCCGGCCGTCCAGACAATAATCCTTTGGCGAAAGGATACCGGCGTCACGGCGCAGCATGTTGCCGTCTCCGTCAACAACGTCGTAAAGACTGCGGCAAGCCTGGATGCAGGCGCCGCGGTTGGCGCTGCGGCCCGCCAGATACTGACTCAGATAGCAGTTGCCACTGTAGCTGACGCAGATGGCGCCGTGCACGAAAAACTCCAGTTCACAGCCGACAGCGGCGCGGATGGCGCGAATCTCATCCAAAGAAAGCTGCCGCTCCAGAATCAGCCGGGTAAAGCCCAGAGACTCCAGCATACGCGCTTGCTCCGGCGTTCTGATAGCGCACTGGGTGGAGGCGTGCAACTCGATAGGCGGCAGGTCCATACGGGTAATGCCGAGGTCCTGGACAATCAACGCGTCCACCCCGGCATCATACAGATCACATATCATCTTCCGGACCGATTCGAGTTCGTTTTCAAAGACGATGGTGTTTACGGTGGCGTAGATTCTGGCAGAGAATTTATGTGCGTAGGCCGTCAGAGCCGCGATATCCTCTACGGGATTCCCCGCAGCGACGCGTGCTCCGAAGGAGGGGCCGGCGATATATACGGCATCGGCACCGCAGTCAATCGCCGCGATGCCGATGTCTTTGTTCTTCGCCGGAGCGAGAAGCTCTAGCTTTACTGGTTGCATTTAAGCTCTTCCTCTACCTTGAACTTGGCAACGGGGCCAAACTTAGGATCGCTGAGGATCTGTTTGTAGTAAGAGCAAGCTTTTGCGCGGTCCTTGCGACCCTCGTATGCGGTAGCCAGCTGATAGATGATCTGTGCGTTATCCTTTGCGTTGGGAGCAAGTGCCAGATAAGCCTCGAAAGCGCCGATAGCGGTATCGTACTGCTTGAGGTTGAGGGCGCTCACGCCGATCAACTTCTCTGCATTGGGAGAATCCATCGCCTGAGCCGATTTCTGAGCGTTATCCATGCAACCTCGGTTGTCCTTTGCCTTCTGGCAAGCGACTGCCTTCTTGAGGTAGCAGTTGGATATCTGCTTCATTGCGTCCTTTGCCTCTGCGGTGCCTTCGCCTGCAACCTCTGCTGCCTTGGTGAAGGTCTCGATAGCATCGTCAACGTCGCCGTTACCGACCTGTGAGTGACCCAGACGCATCATTGCCTTGGTATTCTCGGGATCAGCCTCTACAACATCCTTGAAAGCTGCAGCTGCTTCTGCAAAGTTCTTTGCATTGAGCATTGCGCCGCCCTTTGCCATGAGCATCTTGGGGATCAGGCCCTCTGCACGCTCTACGGCGTCGGGATTGTTTTCATATTCAGTAGCGGTCTCGATCACCTTGCGGAAGTTTGCAAGGGCTGCGTCAAAATCGCTCTCTTCTGCAGCGGCTTCGCCGAGCTTCATGTAAATCTGCGGAATGATTCCCTGGCAGTCTCCGACTACATTGCTGGCCTCGTCTCCAAGAGATTTGGCCATCTCAAGGCATTCCAGGAATTTGGGAAGAGCGTCGGCAAGATTGCCTTCGTTCACCATAGTGCCGGCCTCGTTGTAGAGATTGACGGCAGTCTCGATGTCCTGTGCTTTTGCAAAGGTGAAAGTCGCCAGTGCGACAGCCAAAGTGATAATTATCTTTTTCATAATGTCAGGTAAAATGTTTTTCAAAGTGACATAATAGCACATAGCGTGCCAAGTGCGACAAAGGTATAAAAAATGTACGTTAGCACAAAACTTCTGCTACGCCTGTCTCAGACACAGACTGGCGGCCAGGCGACACAGCAGATCTTTGGCCGGGGAATCCTCAAAAACGGCGATTGAATCCACTGCGAGGGCGGTTTCACGCACGAGAATCTGCTGTGCGTATTCGATACCGCCGTTGTCCAGGACAAAGGGCAGCACGCCGTCGTACCGATCGGCCTCTATGTCGGCAACAACGGCCTCGCGAGATTCGGAACCGGCATTTTCAAAGGCGCCGATAAGCGGCAGGGTAATCTTGCGTTCGCGGATGTCCTGACCGGTCGGCTTGCCGATATCCAGCGAAGGTGAATAGTCCAGGATATCGTCGCGCATCTGGAAGGCATGCCCAAGATGAAGGGCGAAGGCGTCCACCGCCGACGTCGCCTGATCGGATGCCCCAACGCTGCGGGCGCCGCTTTTCATGGAAGCCCTGAACAAGGAAGATGTCTTGTGCGAAATGATATAGATGTAATCGTCGAAGGTGGTGTCGAGCGACGCCGCCTTCTCTATCTGGAACATCTCCCCCTCCGCCAGTTCGCCAAGACAGACAGTATAATACCGGAAAATTTCACTGTCCGCGGTGTCAAGGATGGCGGCTACGCCCCTCGAAAGCCAGAAATCGCCCACCAGCACCGCCGCATGTGGCGAGAGCATGGCGCTCACTGTAGGGAAACCGCGGCGGGTGTCGCTCATGTCGGCGACATCGTCGTGCATAAGGGTTGCTGTGTGAATCATCTCGGCGGCTACGGCGCTGCGGACGCTGGCCTCGTTGCAGGATCCGGAGCACAACTGTGCCGCCAGCAGGCATAGCATGGGGCGCAACTGCTTGCCGCTGCGCTCTGCCACATACCTGTTGACCTTGTTGAGAATGTCGATCCTGGAGTCCAGGAACTCCCCGAACATTTTCTCGAAAGCTGCCCAGTCCTTGCCGAGATATTCCTTTACCGCCGCAATCATTCTAGAAGATATACGCCAATGATACCTGCAGGCAGCGGGCGTTCTTGCGTTTGATGCCGACCACTTCGTCCTGATAAGCCGTCAGATTGGCCACCGGGCCGAAATTCCAATTGTAATTGACGCTGATCTGGATGGAATTCAGAATGTCCAGGCCGCCGCCTACGCTGAGGCCGTATTCCAGACGATTGGCATCGGTGGTCACTGTGCCCAGGGCATGGCCGGCTGCGGTTTCGCTGGTATTGTTCATGAAGTCGTAGCCGATACAGGGCGCCACCTGAAGGAAGGGACGCATCACAATCAGGTCCAGACCCCACTGCACATTAAGCGGCATCTCCAGATAGCCCATGCTCCACCTGGTGGCATCATCCACGCGGGTACCACGTACGTTGTAGAGCAGTTCTGGTTGGAAGCGCAGGCCGCTCCATGTACCGGTGCGATAGCCGACTCCTACGTGATATCCTGTGAAGTTCTTGAAAATAGCGCCTCCCAGGACATCTTCAGAGATAACGGAAGCGACGTCGCGGTTCAGATCCATGTTTGAACTGGAAAGACCAGCTTTGACCAGGAACCCGCCGCGTGCCGATGCGGTAAGGCCAATCAGCAGCGTTGCCAGTACTACAAAAAACTTTTTCATGGTTAAAGAAGTGCGTTCAGTTTGTCTACCAGAGCGCTCTTTGGATTTGCACCTACAAGGCGGTCTACCATCTGTCCGTCTTTGAAGAACATGAAGGTGGGAATGTTGCGGATTCCGCACTGGGTTGCAAATTCCTCGGCTTCGTCCACGTCGCACTTTGCCACTACCACGCGGCCTTCATATTCGGCAGAGAGTTCGTCCACCACGGGAGCCATAGCCCTGCAGGGGCCGCACCATGTTGCCCAGAAATCTATCATGACGGGCTTGCCGCCTGCCAGGATATCAGAAAAGTTGGAATCGTTGATTACTTGTGCCATAATGATATCTGTTTTTAATTAATTACACTGTTTGTTCTATGTTCCACACAAAGGCGCGCACGCCGACCTCCTTGTTGCGCATGTCCAGCTTTCGGATGGTGAGCAGCAGCTCGTCCACCTTGTCGTCCTCTACAACGGTCATCACCGCCGAATTCATCTCGGGCCAGGCGTGGGTGCCGCGATGGGGCGCGCCGCCGTTGGTTCCGCGGCCCTGGACCTGTTCAAAAAAGGTGAAGCCCGCTATCTTGAGCTCGTCCAGCAAATACTCCACTCGTCCGGTATTGGACTGGTTGAACACTATAAAAACTGCTTTCATATCGGCTTATTTCTCCTCTTCGGGTTTAAGTTGCATAAAGATATACTCTTTGCGCTGGCGGCTGACCTTGTCGCGCTCGCCGTGG
>JAEEGH010014562.1_pt1 | contig 17250 bp, 8 predicted proteins | sample 9134181 | NCBI WGS metagenome assembly JAEEGH01 (sample SAMN16246544, study PRJNA631951) | gut metagenome | biome: gut microbiome; feature: rumen; material: DP-attached | host: Bos | place: Iran: Karaj | collected 2018-10
TAACGGCCTTCGGTGTCGACCTTGCCGCCGAACATGTTCAAACGATAACGCACATGGAGCATAGCATAGGAGTTGATGCTGTTGTAACGTGACTCGCCTCGGCCGTTGGCATTCACCCAGGCACTGAAGTTAGACTGCTGGCGCAGCAAGTCGTAGAAGTTGAGCGCCACGATGAGCGACTTGTTCTGGAGGAACGACTTGGAAATCTGTCCGTTCCAGATAAGTTCGTTGGTATTCTGCGAGGGATCGTTGTAGCCTCTACGCGAGTTCTCGTGGATATTCGTAGAAATCTCGAAGTCGTAAGGCAGTCGCAGCAATACTTGTCCGCCATAGTTGAACTGCCAGGTATCCTGATCAGCTGAGGGCTGGAGTTCGTTACGGGAGTGCTGGTAGTTGCACCAGCCATCGAGGGCCACCTCGAGCCAATCGTTGCGGTAACTGGCTGTGAGACGCTCGGTGAGATTAGTGCTTCGCGTGTAGTTCTTCTGCGACTCCTGATTATGCTCAGCGTAGTAGCTCACATAATTATTATAACGCAGGCGCGTGTCAGCACCAACGTTGAAGTGAGCAGCAGAATCGAGAGCGGTGCTGAAGTTGAAACCGCCATTCACGTTCCAGTTGCCGTTGATGTTCTCCGGCCGCGAGATGCTTCCACCAGTCTCAGGGTTGTAGCGCACGAAGTTCGAGATGGAGTTACGCGTGTTCGAATAGTTGGCGTAAACCACGACAGAGCGTTTGTAGCGCTGGATGTAGTTGTTATAGTAGACATTCAGCGAATTGGTGAACTGGGGTTTCAGTCCGGGATTACCCTGTGTGATATAAAGCGGGTTAGAGTCGTCAGTGATATCGAGCAGCTGTGTGATATCGGGCTGCCGGGTATCACCGCGATAGTGGAACCAGATATTCTGCTGATCAGAGAACTTATAGTGGAAATCGAGCGTGGGAGCAACGTTGGTGACATTGCGGATGGTATCGACATAGATGCCGCGATAGTCCTGGATATAGTTCGAGTGCTGCGGCTGCACGAGGATACCCACGTTGTAGTCGTATTTCTCTTCCCAATAACGGAGTACGAGGCGGATGTTGTGGGTGTAGTTCTTGTACTCAGAGAACCGGCTCAGGCTCTTGTCGAGATGGTCGGCCATGAACTGATCGGAGAAGTTGCCGAGCCAGGGATCCCACTCACGGTATATGGGATGGATACCCTCGAAGGGATTCTGCGAGAGATGACTGAAGTCATAGGTCTGGCGGTCGCTCTTATTCTGGTTGTAACGCAGTTCGTAGCTGGTCTGTAGGTGGGCGCCCTTCCAGAGCGGCTCGCTGTACTGAGCGTTGATGACGTAGCCGCTGTTGTCGCTGGGCGTGAGATTGTAGCGGGCGGTGAAATAGGTAGAGTCTTCGCCTGCGATGTTCTTTACACGGTAGAGGTGTACCTCGTTGTTCGAAGCGTTGTTGTTCTTACTGTCGCCAAGGCTGCCCTCGAATCTTAACGTGACATTTCGACCACGAGCATTCAGACGGCGGTAGAGCTGGAGCATTCCCCAGAAGTTTTTGTTCTCTCCGTAGGTGAGGCTCGCCTGACGGTTACGGTTTACAGCGAGATCCTTGGCATGCATGGTGGTGATACCCTCGTCAGAGAGCGGGTCAGTGACATAACTGTAGGGATCGGCATTGAAAGTGGCCGAGAGTGAGGTCGATGTACCATCGTTGGTGCTAGTACTACCGTTGGCACGAATCAGGATGTTTGAGAGGGTGTCAGGCTTCCACTCGAAACGGATATTACCGTTCCAGCCGTTGTTGCGCGAGAGACTTTTCGAATTGGAGTTCGAGAAGGTACGATTGGTCTCGCTGTAGAAATTCTCGCTACTGTTCTCGTTGATATTATCGCCACCACGGTGGTTCCAACGGATACTACCGTCGATCTTGAGTTTCTCACCATCGTCGTAGTTGAGATTGGCACCAAGCATCTTACGGCTGTTCAGACCCCGACGGTTCCACCAGCCAGCATTCTCCTCTTTGTTATTGAAGTTGCCGGTGACCATGATACGCGTATTGTCGGTAAAACTCGAGGCCATACCGCGTGAGGCATAGCGGTGCTTCGTACCACCGGCGATGTCGAGGTTGGTCATATAACCATGGTTCATGCCCTTCTTGATGGTGAAGTCGAGCACCGTCTCCTTGTTGCCGTCCTCGATACCCGTGATGCGGGCCTGATCGCTCTGCTGGTCGTAGAATTTTACGTTCTGGATGATGGAGATGGGCAGGTTCTTCAAAGCGGTCTCGGTATCACCGAGCATGAATTCCTTTCCATCAATGAGGATCTTCTTCACCTCCTTGCCATTGACGGTGATATTACCGTCTTCATCCACTTCAGCACCGGGCATACGTTTGATCAGTTCCTCGATAGCGGAGCCCTCAGGGGTGCGGTAGGCATCGGGATTGAAAACGAGCGTATCCTTCTTCACGATGACCTGTGCAGCGCGGCCAGTGATGACAGCCTCTTTCAACATGATGCTCTCTGGCGACATCAGCAGCGTACCAAGTTCCTGGTTCTGACCGCGACGCAAGGTAACATCACGCTGGATAGTCTGAAAGCCAACGGAGGAGATCTTCAGGCGGAAGGTGCCATTGTTCGGAGCCTCGACGGAGAAATTACCGCGGTTATCGCTGACGGTACCACCTACGAAGACTGAGTCGGTAACAGTGAATAACTGGATCGTAGCCTGCGCCATAGGTTCGCGGAACTCGGCATCCATCACCTGACCGCTGATGGTGAGGCGACGGGGCATATTGTCATCAGTCTGAGCGGTGGCTAACACCGCTATCAGGAGAAAGAGGAAGAGAAATGAAATCTTACGCATGATTGGTTGTTACTATTTATTTACAATGTCCTTCAGCGCGGAGCCGAAGATGATATACTGTGTGTTACCGGCGATGGTGCCTTCGTTCTGTCCCCAGAGGAAGGGCCAGTCGTCATAGTTCTCGAAATGATCGGGTTTACGGAACAGCAGACCAGGTGCCACATTTCCCGGGATAAACGAGAAGTCTGCACGGTTGTTGCCATAGAACACCTGCTTGGGTCGGGTAGCACCGACCACAGCCACAAACGAGTAGTTATGATAGGGGTGACAGCCGTAGAGCCAATTAGCCACGCGATAGACCTCCTCCTTCTTCACGATATCGGGGAAGTAAATATGGGCGTAGTTGACAGTGATACCGAAATTCAGCACAGCATTCACACCTGCCCAGTTGCCCAAACCGATGGGTACGCCGTAGGGATTCTCTTTGTCGAAGGATTTGATGTATTCGGCATACTGCTGAACAGTAGGACGCAGTTTCTCCTTATAGGCGGCATCCTTCATCGGAATGGAATCGAGCAGGGTCTGCAGATTGCGGGCCACATTGCGGTAGTTACCGTCGCCTGTACCGGTCAGCCAATCATTATCGGCCTCAGCCTGAGCATTCCTGCGTCCGCGACGACGCTGACCCTGTAGTTGCTGGGCTTCTGAGCGCAAACGATCTGCCTGCTTCTGTGCCCGCTCTGCCAACTCATCGTTATAACCTTTCAAGACACGCGCCGCAGAAGTGAAGACACCAGCAGCCTGGAGGTCGAGACTCGGATTGCGATTGGTGAAAGCCCACATATCATCGGGCGCTCCTGAGCGCTTACCGTCAGCACTCACCTCATAAGGCTTCAGCGAAGGATCATAATGCAGACCATCGGTGATGGAAGCAGCATCACCCAGGTGATGATAGTTGTCGAGGATCGAGTTCGAGAGCGTCGAGGCCATGTGTCCTATCTGCTCGGCCTGTGCCACGAGGTTCAGCACCCCGTGCTCAATAAACTGCAAGACATCGGGCACGCCATCAGGACGGTGTAACTCCACATATCTTTGTTTCTGACTGACAAAGGTCTCATCGCGCTGGGGGTGGAAAAGCTCCCACGTACGGATGAAATTCTGCACTACATTGATATTCGAGCCCGTCTCGATGTCGAAGTCACCAGCATCAAAGAATCCGCCTATGTTCAGACCTGGAATCAGTTCGAAGGGCTTATACTTCGTATCGGTGCTTGCTCCCTGACGATGCAGATCGAAGTGATCGCTCTCAGGCGCCTGCAGATACCCCTCCTTAAACGGCTCACCATGCCAGGTGCGATAGCCCTCGGTCACATACATGTGATTCATGTGGATAGGCACCCACACATCGGTCGTGGCATCAGTGATCTTTTCGTAGACATGGGCATCGATGAGGAAGTCGTTGGTCTTCGTATCGCCATATTGGATGAAATAGACGCCAGGTTCCTTCACACTCGAGAAGTCGAACTTCACATAATTATATTTAAAGTAAGGCCCCCACTCTTTCACATCACCCTTAAAGGCCTGCTCAGTAGTGCCATCGGTCTTGATACGCATCAGCGTAGCGGTGGCCAACGGCTTGTCCTTCTTATCCAGTTCGATCACAGCCACCTTTGGCTGTTCGGGGATATAGCCAATCTGCGAGAATCCGATATTCGGCTCACGGATCCAGTTCGGAATGGCGTGAGGCTCCACTGTCCAGGTGATCACCTGTCCCGTCTTTCCCTTCGGCAATACGCTGCGCAGCACGAACCAACCATTCTGAGCCAGCATTCGTCCGTCGAAGAGCTTCAGTTCAGCATCATTGCTGGTAATCTTGATCATACGCGAAGGATCGTCAGTAGCCACGATGAGCTGATGACCCGTTTCTAATGGCAACGGATCCACAAAACGGTCGGTGCCGCGGTCATCGTAGGTCTTGAAGCCCTTGAACTGACGGGGTTTCTCACTATTGGGACGCGTAATGGTCTGACTGGTGGCATAGCGTGGGAACCGGTTCAGACGACCGTCCATCAGAAACGTCTTCAGCCAATACTGCGATGGCAGGAACTCGATGTTAAAGCCTGCCTCGCCCGCCAGTTTCTCAGGCACAGGCTTATCTAAGAACACGGCTATCTCTACGGCCTTTCCTTTGGCAGTCACCACCACACGACTGTCGAAATCGTAGTCGTCATAGCGCATGGCCACCTCGATGCTGCCCTTCTCACGATCCACCTTCCTGTTGGTCATCTTCGGCACGAGGTCCCATTGTTCGGGCGTGTTGTTCAGACGTACAGCACCACCCTGAACGGTACGCACACCGTGATGGATGATCTCAATGCCCGAGTTCTTCTCGTCGTTGAAACCGCCGTTAAAACTGTTGCTGAACACCAGCACGTTAACCCCCTGACGCTCGAAATACTCGAGATCGTTCAGTTGCAGGTCCTGACTCATCGCCGGCATCGCGGCTAAGGCTGTGAATAGTAATAATAACTTTTTCATTTTCCAATAACTTTTATGTTTTTTATTATGATTTCGGTATAGTGAGGATAAACGAGGCCCCTCCGTTTTGGGTGGCTGGTCCGAGCACGAGGTCTCCGCCAATACGCTGGGCAGCACGTTTGCTCAGCGGCAGACCAATGCCGACACCCTCCGAGAAATAATCGACCTTGGCAAACTGCGAGAAGATCATCTGACGGTCTTCTTTGGCGATGCCGATTCCCGTGTCGCTCACGGTGATGGCGACGAATTGGGTGTTGGAGAGACCACAACTGACGGTGATGGTACCCTGCTGCGTGAACTTATCCGCATTGTTCAGCAGTTCATCCAGGATCAACCTCACGCGCTGCTTGTCGGTATGAAGCGTGAAGTCATCAGGCAGTGAGGTCTCGAAACACAGTTTGACGGTATAAGGACTGGAGAGGCGGAAGCCTTCAACTATCTCGCGACAGAGTGCATTGCAGCTGAAGGTCTCCTTTGTCAGCGCAATATACCCCTTCTCGGAAGAATAGCCCACAAGCATCCTGACGATACGCAATACCTTCCGGGCGTTCTCCCGCATCATCTGGATGATGTTCTTCGACTCCTCCTCAGGCAACTCGTGGAAATTGTCATCGAGCACCTGCGAGAATCCGGCGATGATATTCAGGGGCGTACGTATCTGATGCATCATATCCTGCAGGAACACTGTCTTCTTACGGTCTGCCTCCAGAGCCTTTTCATTGGCTACGAGGAGTTCACGGTTGCGGCGCTCCATCTCGGTGTTGAGCTGATTGATGTCATCTACATAGTCCGACAACGACTCCTGCATGTCTACGAAACTGTTCTGCAACTGTCCGATGGTATCCCCGCGTCGGGTCTTGGGCAGACTGGTATTATAATGGCCCTCCGCTATATCGTGGGCCTGATGGGCCAGCAGATGGAGGGGTGCTATCGCCCCGCGGATGGTCTGGTAACAGAATAGCATGATCACCAGCAGTCCGATGAAGACGGTAATCCACACACTGTATAGCAGTCGGTTGTAGCCGCTGAACACATCATCCTCCGGACAGACGATGGCCATGCTCCAATCCGCCTTTTCCAAAGGACGGTAGAACAACAGGGCGTTATTGCCGTCGACTATCATCTGTTGCACACCGCTCTCTCCCGCAATCATCCTCCTGCCCAGAGAGTCAACCACATCCTTGGCCTCGGGTGCAGGATCGGAGAAGATGCTCTCATGGAGCAGCTTCAACGTATCGGGATGCACCAGATACTGTCCTTTGTTGCCGATGATGATGCTCGAGGAGTTGGGATAGGGCGAGACCTTCGTGACCTCTTGCGAGAGCCATTTCAGTTCCATGTCGATGGCCACGACACCGATGAAATAGCCCTCCAGGCTGTAGAGCGGACGGCTGTAGGTGGCGATGATGTCCGTCTGGTACTTGGCCTTGGGATTGGTGTTCTCATAGGGGTCTATCCAACACCCCTGCTGAAGTCCCTGCGGCTTTATATACCATTCGAGCTGGAAATACTGGAAGTCGTCGCTGCCGTACTGAGCGGTACTGATGGTATCGGCATCACGTACGGAATAGATAGAGAAGTAGCGGCCATATTGTTTGAAATAGTCGGGCTCCATCGAGATGCTACAACTGTGGAAATGAGGATTTTCCTCCAAGATTTCCCGTGTGAAACTGATAATGGAATCCGGATCCTGACAACCGTCCACATACCACGCCATATTGTCGGCAGCTGTCTCCGCCTCACCCATGATGTCCGCGATGCGCAGGGCCGTATTGTCAAGTATCAGCGAAGCCCTCTTCACCGCTCTCTGACGCACGAAATCCTTGGTGAGCGAGAAGAGGAAGGTGACGGAGACGATGAAGATGACCGTCACCACCATTACGATAACGAGTCCCAGCTTGATCGACAGCCGTTGCACGATATTGTTCCACAGTCTTCTCATCATCCGGGCGTTTGGGGTTCTTCTTTATGGTCGTCATCGGCCGTCGCTTGCTGCGAGCTGCGTAGCGTCTGATCTATCAGACTGGTAATGGTCTCGGTCTGGGTGGCTATCTGCTGTTGCAGCCGGCTCATTTCCTCCTTCGTGAAGTTCTGGTACCGGCCACTCAGACGGTCGGCAGCCACCAAAATCTTATTCACGGGCATCATGATCCTTTCCGAGATTCTGCTGAGGAAAGCCGTTTTTGTACGCTCATCCTCACGACCACGCTCATAGGCAGCCTTCAGCTCTTCATTTCGTTCTTTCAGAGCCTCCGTCTTCTGGTGCATCTCACTCAGATGACTTGCCAACGCCTGCTGCATGGTCGAGAAACTGCGTTGCAGCTCGCCGATCTCGTCCTGACGATGACTCGTGGGAATAGCCTCGTCGAAATGGTTCTGCGAGATACGGTGCACCTTCACCGACAGGAGGTCGAGGGGCTTTAGGTTACGGTCGATCACGAGTCTGCAGATCAGCAACAACAGCAACAGAGCCGCCACGATGCCAAGCACAGCAATCGCCAGCAGACGGTTATAATCGGCCATGATGTCACGCTCAGGACAGAGCATCGCCAATCCCCAGACAGCATGACTGAGAGGGCGGTAAAAATGGTAGCTGTCGCGACCGTCCACCTGGAGAGGTCTGTAGCCGCTCCCCTCCATACGGTAGAGTCCGCCCACACCTTGCAGGAAGCAGAGGGCGTAGGGTATCTGTGTCGTCACCACCGTATTGATTTCCGGCCAGTCCATCCTCACATCCATAGCAAGGGTCAGGCGGTGCTCACCTCCTGCATCGCGAACAGGCAGGAAATAGGTTATCAGCATCGGTGCCATTGCCACACTGTCGGCAACGGTATCCAACCGTTTCTCGCGCCATCCGGCCATGCTTACCGGCGACAGGCTGGCAGGCATCACATAACAGCTGTCGATCCAAGGGTTGGACTGCATCACCTCGTGGCACAAACCCGCGATGACGGTCGTCGAGGCCAGGTGATGACGGATCATCCAATGCGTTGTCGCCGCCGTTGTTTCTGTCTGATGGAGTATCCGGTCCACGCGCAGTGCCGCCTGCTCGAGCACTTGCATGTTGTGTTCGAGCGACTCGTCCTTGACCACAGCCAGCGAGAACCGGAAGAGCAGGAAGAGCGTCATCGCGAAGATAGCGGTCACGAATCCTGTCACCCATAGACTGAGCCGTGCGGAGAAACTACTGCTGAGATACCGGAAGATATTCACTGTTCCCTAATTACTTTTTCACTATTCACTTTTACCTTTCTTCGTCCATCGGATATTTCACGCCCCACTCTTTTCTCAGGCCGTCCATCAGCTGCATGATATAGAGCGTCTCTTCGAGTGGCATCTCCTTCGGCTCCAGGAGACCGTCGATCAGTGCCTGACGACAAGCAATGAACTGATACTCATAGCCTGTAATCTGCTTGGGCACACGGATGGTCTCGATATAAGTGCGGTCAGGGCCATTCATAGTGATCGTCTGCGGATTATTGATGTTGTCGATGATCAGATTACCGTCCGTTCCCGCTATCACACCAATATTGTCGCCCACGCAGGCAGCACTCGACTGCAGGTTGCACAGCACCCCGTCACTCAGCGTCAGCGTCATGGCGTTCGTCAGATCCATACCCGTCTGACTCTTCACGCACTGACTCGTGATGCGCACGATGTCAGCATCGAACATCATTCTCACGAAGTTCAAGGCATAGACACCCAGGTCAAGCAGTGCCCCGCCACAGAGGTCGGCGCGCATAATCCGGGGCTTGTCACCCATCGAATAGCCCAGCGTGGCAGTCACCAGCCTCGGTGTACCGATGCGGCCACTACTGATCAGGTCGCGCACCATCTTCACTGCCGGCTGATAGCGTGTCCAGATGGCTTCCGCCAGAAACACTCTGCGCTCACGGGCCAGGTCCACAATCTCTTTCGCCTGACGGTGATTGGCCATGAAGGCCTTCTCCACCAGACAGGGTTTGTCGGCCAGCAGTGCCTCACGTGTCACATCGTAGTGATGCGAATGGGGCGTCGCCACATACACCAGATCCACACTCGGGTCGGCTATCAGCTCACTATAAGAGCCATAGGCCTTCCTCATTTTCCATTTTTCAGCAAAGGCTTCTGCCTTCTCCTTTGAGCGCGATGCAATGGCGTATGCCTCACACTTAGCAAGACCATTCAGCGTAATGGCAGCCTTTTCTGCTATCCATCCGGCTCCGATTATTCCAACGCGCAACTTTCCATCATTTATCATACATTCCCGTTTTTAGTTGGTTATTCGTTAGACGAAGTCTAACCCCAAACGTCTAATTACGCCCCACTCCATTTATACTATTTTAACAAGTTTCATCCCAGAATCACTAACAAATTGTTTGATTTTTTCTCCATCTCCGAATTCGACCCTGTTTTGGCCTTGCCTAAGAAACACGTGCCCGTTGGCTAGATAATTTTTGTTGCCCAGTTAGGCCGCAAATTTCGTCTTTTTTCTTTAACAATGCAAAGGTACGAAAATTTCGTGGTGCGTATCAGATATCAGATATCAGTTATTTTTTGCGCCCCCTTACCAAGTCCGTCTTAAGTTTAATTATATTATATAATAATATATATTATAATATATATTATTATATAATATAATTAATATTAAATTAATTATTTCTTCCCCTTTTCCTACCACCTCGCGATTTTAAAACTGATATCTGATATCTGATACGCTAGGAGACTAGAAAGCCTCGCGGTATTTACCCTGATCCTTATCCTCGAGCATGGAGAGATAAGACTGATAACGGCTCTGGGCGATATAATGGTCTTCCAGAGCTTTCAGTACGGCACAACCGGGTTCGTGAGTATGGGTACAATTGGAGAAGCGGCAGTCTTTGGAGAAGTGGAAGATTTCCTTGAAATAACTTGTCAATTCTTCGGGTTCCATATCGAAGGTACCGAAGCCTTTAATACCCGGTGTATCCACTACCCAACCTCCACCCTCCAGAGGAATCATCTCTGAGAAAGTAGTGGTATGCTGTCCGGCGTTGTGGGCATCAGAAATCTCAGCAGTTCGGAGATTAACACCCGGCACAAGACGGTTGATAAGGGTTGACTTCCCTACCCCGCTATTACCGCTGAGGAGGGTAATCTTGCCTGGGAGCAGGGTTTTGAGCTCATCGACGCCTTCACCCGTTTCTGCCGAAATTACGCGACATTCATAGCCGACGGTCTGGTAGAGCGTAATGAGCATCTGCTGGTATCGAGCCTCATCGTCGGAGAGCAAGTCGGACTTATTGAATACGAGGATGACGGGCACGCGATAGGCCTCGGCAGAAGCCAGGAAACGGTCGATGAAGGTAGTAGAGGTCTGCGGATAATTGACAGTAATGATGAGCAGAGCCTGATCGACATTAGCGGCAATGATATGACTCTGCTTGGAGAGGTTGATGCTCTTACGGATGATATAATTACGACGGTCGTCGATGTCGGTAATCCAACCTTCGGGATTAACAGTCACACGGTCGCCTACGGCTACGGGATTGGTGCTCCGGATGCCTTTGATACGGAAATTACCCTTGACCTTACAATCAAGGAGCTGGCCATCGTCGGTAAGGACGGTGTACCAGCTACCTGTATTCTTTACGACTAAGCCGTGCATCAGACGGTCATGATCTCCTTATTCTTGGCGGCAAGGAGGTCGTCGATTATCTTGATAAACTTGTCGTGGATCTTCTGCAATTCGAGTTCGGCATCCTTCTCGTTATCCTCAGAAAGACCATCCTTTATGGCTTTCTTCAGTTTGTCCTTGATGTCGCCACGCACATTGCGCACCTCGACCTTGGCCTTCTCGGCAATCTTGGCACACTGCTTTGTGAGTTCACGACGACGCTCCTCGGTGGGAATAGGGATGTTAAGGCGGATCACCTCGCCGTTGTTCTCGGGGGTGATACCTACATCAGAGTCCATGATGGCCTTCTCGATGCTGCGGATCTCCTTCCGGTCCCAAGGTTTGATGGCGATGGTACGGGGATCGGGCACACTCACATTTGCAACCTGGTTCAGGGGCACCTTACTGCCGTAGGAATCCACTCTGACACCGTCGAGAATGGCCACGTTGGCACGACCTGCACGGATGCGGTTCAACTCGTCCTCGAGGAACATGGCTGCCATCTCCATTCTCTCTTCACTCTTCTTCAAAGTTTCTTTAACGTCTAACATAAATCGATGGTTTTAAATTTTTCTGTTGACAAAAGTAGGAATTTTCCTTGAAACAACCAAATGTTTTACACTTTTTATCACACATTTTTGCTATATATAAATAAGGTGGAGGGGTGTTTTTGGGCAAAATACCATAAATGTGGTATATGAAATAGCACTAATATGTGATTGTGGGAACCAAATTTTCGCCGTACCTTTGCACCGTCAAACAGAGTTATATTAACATACAATAATTTAAAGGATAAGGTTATGAGTAAAATTGCAAAGCAGCTGACTGAGCTCGTCGGCAACACCCCACTTCTGGAGCTCAACAAGTATTCACAGGCAAAGGGTCTGGAGACCCCAGTTATTGCCAAAGTAGAGTTTTTCAACCCCGGCGGCAGCGTGAAGGACCGTATCGCCCTGGCGATGATCGAGGATGCAGAAGCAAAGGGCATCCTGAAGCCCGGCGCTACCATCATCGAACCCACCTCAGGAAATACGGGCGTAGGATTGGCACTGGTATCGGCCGTCAAAGGCTATCACCTTATCCTTACCATGCCTGAAACCATGAGTGTGGAGCGCAGAAACCTTGTGAAGGCCTACGGTGCCGAGGTACGCCTCACCTCTGGTAAAGACGGCATGCCAGGTGCCATTCGCGCTGCCGAGGAGCTGCGCGACAGCATTCCCGGCGCTGTGATCCTACAGCAGTTTGAGAACGCCGCCAACCCCGCCAAGCACTATGCTACTACGGGGCCTGAAATCTGGCGCGACACCGACGGACAGGTAGACATCTTCGTGGCTGGTGTAGGTACGGGAGGTACAGTCTCGGGCGTCGCCAAATACCTGAAGGAGCAGAACCCCAACGTGAAGGTGATAGCCGTAGAGCCGAAGTCGAGTCCCGTATTGAACGGCGGACAGAGCGGACCCCACAAGATCCAGGGTATCGGTGCGGGCTTCATCCCCAAGACCTATAATGGCGACCTCATCGACGAGGTGCTCGACGTGGAGAACGACGATGCCATCCGTGCGGGTCGTGAACTGGCACAGCAGGAGGGTCTGCTCGTGGGTATCAGCAGCGGTGCTGCCGCCTATGGGGCAACGGTGATCGCCAAGCGTCCGGAGAACAAAGGAAAGAAGATCGTGGTACTGCTGCCCGACACTGGCGAGCGCTATCTCTCGACTGTGCTCTATGCCTTCGAAGAATACCCCCTTTAAACACTTTCTGACTCATTTTTTAGCATATTCCAGCACAAATTGCCTCAATCAGGGGGCAATTTGTGTTTTTTTTGACGAAAGATTTTGCCAATTAAACTTCTTTTTGTATCTTTGCGCATGATTACTACAAGACTGGAACTTCAATGATGCGCATAAATACTTATCGTCAAAGACTTCTAACCCTCTGTACAGCGGTCCTGCTGCCTCTTCTGGCACAAGCCCAGATAGAAGATGTACGAGCAGCTTTCGATGCCCGTCACCTCGTGGCATATATCGTGGCCGCCTTCCTCATTTCGGTCTTCGTGATGCTGTTCTACAACCGCGTGTACTACTACCGCGAGAAGCAGGTGAGTACCGATACCGAACGGTTGAACGCCCAATTGGCCATGATCCTCGAATCGAGCAAAACGCAGACATGGACCTATGACGTCAACAAAAAGACCTTCACCAAGTTCTCGGAACATGGACGAAAGGAGACCACCTACATTCCCTTCGATTTCTCGCAATTCTATGACCGCGAGGATTTCAACGCCCTGCGTAAGATCATCATGGACATCAGCAACTGGGATTCGCGTTTCGGCTCGCTGACCGTGAAGAGTGCACCTGAGAAGGAGGCCGACGGAAAACCGCATATCTATAATGTGACGGTCTCGATACTACGCTATGACCAGCGCAACAAACCCACAGTGCTGCTCGGCACCCAACAAGATATCACCGACGACCAGGAGAAGGCAGAGAGTACCCGCAACCTGGCACTGATGTACCACACAGTGTTTAACACCTCACTCATCGACATGATCTATTTCGATGCCAACGGCGTGCTGCAGGAGATCAATGACAAGGCCTGTGAATCGCTGATGATCAAGGATAAGCAGGCACTGCTAGACTCAAAGTTCACAATGACCGACTTACCTGCCCTGAAAGGCATCGATTTCAATACGCTCGACAAGAGATACAGCTCGGCTTATACCAAAGTTGAGGATATTGAACATCCCTTGGGTGATATTGAAGAAGGTCAGAAAGGCTTCTACTACGAACAGAACATAACTACCTTCCACAACCATGAGGGAGAACTTTCTGGCGTGGTACTGGCTTGCAGGAATATCACGGAAATGGTACTCTCGCAGCACCGACAGAAAGAAGCCGCCCAACACTTGAAAGAGACAACGGAGGCCATCGAGGCCTATATCCAGAATATCAACTACTCGCTGAAGGTGAGCGACGTACGCCTGATGAACTATCTCCCCGACACACACGTCCTGGAGGTGTCGAGTGATCTGAATCAGGCCCAATACCGCTTGACGCAGGTGCGCGCCCTCTCACTCATCAAACCCGAGATGCGCCGTAAAGCCAGAGGTCTGCTCACCCGCATGGACAACCGCAGGAAGGGCGTGATCTCGATGACCCTTGAGACGCTGTTGCACGATGACCAGGGACGAAACATCTTCCTGAACTTCAACATGATGCCCATCACCAACAATGAGGGAGAAGTGGTCCACTATTTCGGTATGTGCCGCAATGAAACGGAGATGACCTATACCGAAATGAAGTTACAGGAAGAACAGGCCAAAGCCCAGGAAACGGAACAGCTGAAGAACACGTTCCTGCTGAACATGAGCTACGAGCTGCGTACCCCGCTTAATGCCGTCATCGGATTCGCCGGACTGTATAATGGCGAGCACAGCGAAGAAGACGAGCCCGTGTTTGCCGAGGAAATCAGGAAGAACACCGGCACCCTGCTGCAACTGATCAACGACATTCTCTTCCTCTCGCGCCTCGATGCCAAGATGATTGAGCAGAACTACCAGCTGAGCGACTTTGCCATGCTCTTCGAGGGATGGTGCTATATGGGCTGGGCCAATGTCTCGCCTAACGTGAAGACCATTGTGGACAATCCCTACAACAAGCTGATGGTCAACATTGACCAGCAGAATCTGGAAATGGCTATCCAGAAGATCTGCCAGGTAACCGCCAATCATACCAAGGAAGGTACGATACGCGCCAAATACGAATACAGACACGGTGAACTGATGATCACCATCGAGGATACGAGTCCAGGAATACCGGCCGAAGCACTGAACAAGATCTTTGAACGTTTCGTACACGATGAGAACGTGGAACGTCAGGGTACAGGCCTGGACATGCCTATCGTGAAAGAACTCATAGAACAGATGAATGGTTCCATCGAGATACAGTCGGAACAAGGCAAGGGAACGTCCTTCTACGTCAGTATTCCCTGTGAGATGGCCAGTTTCGACAAGAAGACAGAAATTATATGATTATGGGCAACGACATAGATAGCATATCAATATTGATCATACTGCTGGTTCTCTTCCTCTTTGTCCTTACATGGGGGTTCAACCGTATCAGCATTCTCCGTACCCGTCGCAAGACGGAGCAGGCCAAGGACCTGTCGATGATCATGAAGCATACGCTCAACATGAGTAACAACAGTGTGCTGCGACTCTCCATACGAGACCATTTTGCCGTTAACATGCACGGCAATTTCCTACCCGCAGAGGGCATGGGCTATGAGGAGAGCCTCAACCTTATCCATCCTGAAGACCGTCAATTCTATATCGACTTCTGCAAGAGACTCGTGGGAGGAGAAAAGACGTCAAAATGTATATTCCGCTGGGACGTAAATCACGGTCAGGGACAGCCAGACTGGCGCTATTACCGCGACTTAGGCATCGCTGAATATGCCAATCCCCAGCTGAAGACTCCTACCAACATCTTCAGTGTACTGACTGATATAACGGAACAGATAGAGCAGGACCAGCAAAGTAAGGAACTCACCGACAGGTATCGCAACATCTACGAACAGCCCATCGTGGGTCTGGCCTTCTTCGACAAGGACGGTTTTCTGATGAACGTGAACGATAAGACCAGGGAGATCATGAAGTTCAAGTCCGGAAAAGACCCCTTTTATTACGATAGACCACTCTTCGATGTATCAATCTTCCATGAGCTAATCAGTAAGGATATTAAAGAAGACGTGTTCTTCTGCACCAAGTGCGTGATCCTGGAGCGTGGTGTGAACTTCTATGCAGAGATGTGCCTGCACCCCATCTTCGATGAACAAGGGAAGCTGTTGTATCTCACCCTCTCAATCCGCGACTTGACGCAGGAACGCGACCTCTTCATCGAAAACAAACAGAACGAGACCTTCATCCGTCAGCAAAACGAAGAGAGACAGCAGTATGAGAACGAGTTGCAATACCTGATGGACGAGTGCGACATGCGGTTCTGGCGGGCAGACTTCCTCAAAAACGAGATTGCCTTCTACAAGAAACTGTCGGTTCCCGATAAGGTATTGAGCTTCAAGGAACTGGAGAGTTTCTTCATCGACGACAGTATGATTGTGCAAGGTCTCTACCATCCTGAGATCCACTTCGCCCAACCTGTGGCCCACCTCTGTTATACAAAACCCATCTTCCACGACGGCGACGAGCTACAGTGGAACATGCTCGACAGCGTGCCACGCTTCGATGACAACGGCAGACTCGTGGAGTGCTATGGTGTGATCCGCAATCTGACACCACTGATGAGAAAGCAGGAAGAGCTGAAACAGGAAACGGAGCGTGCCAAGCAGTCGGGTATGATGAAGAGTACCTTCATGGCCAACATGACCCACGAGATACGTACCCCGTTGAACTCGATCGTGGGATTCTCGGATGTGCTGCCCATGCTGCAGACCAAGGAGGAGAAGCAGGAGATTATCCGTGTGATCATGAACAACTGCGACATGCTGATGCGACTGATCAGCGACCTGTTGGCCCTCTCGTCGGTAGACTCCGGAGGTATCACCCTCGAACCCGAGGACATCGACTTCTCAAAGACCTTCGACGACATCTGTACCACAGCCGCAGAACGCGTGCAGAACCCACAGGTGGAGTTTATCAAGGACAATCCTTACGAAACGCTCCCTGCCCATCTCGACCCAGGCCGCATCCAACAGGTGATCACCAATTTCGTGACCAATGCCGTGAAATATACCCAGCAGGGACATATCAAGGTGGGCTACGCCAAGCAGGACGACGGCATCCGCATCTACTGCGAAGATACGGGAACCGGTATTCCCAAGGAAGCACAGAAGAAAGTGTTCGAACGCTTTGTCAAACTCAACGATTTTGTGCAGGGAACGGGTCTCGGACTGAGTATCTGCAAGGCCATCAGCGAGAAATGCGGCGGTAAGATCGGCGTGGAATCGGAAGGCGAAGGCAAGGGCTCTACCTTCTGGATGTGGATACCCACGATGGTGAAGATATTGGTGTTGGCTGTCGGGTGTTGGGTGTTGGCACCGATGACGGCACAGGCACAGAACGACAGCACGGTGACCTACTCCGTAGAGCGTCCGCTGATCTATGAAGATGCGTGGGACCTGTGGCCTTACACCTTTCTGAACGAGAACGGAGAACCCGATGGCTATAACATCGACCTGCTGAAAATGATCTTCAAGCGGCTCGACATTCCTTATATCATCAAACTTAAGCCTACCTTGGAGGCCTTCAATGACCTGAAAGAA
>JAEEGH010014564.1_pt1 | contig 17248 bp, 15 predicted proteins | sample 9134181 | NCBI WGS metagenome assembly JAEEGH01 (sample SAMN16246544, study PRJNA631951) | gut metagenome | biome: gut microbiome; feature: rumen; material: DP-attached | host: Bos | place: Iran: Karaj | collected 2018-10
GTAGCTTCCCATTCCTTATGCCTCCGCGCAGAATGCTTCGTATGCCGCGGCGTCGAGAAGATCCTCGGACGCGGTGACGTTTTCGACCTTGATGATCCATGCGCCGTAGGGATCCTCGTTGAGCTTTTCGGGCGCATCGAGCAGTTCCTCGTTGATCTCGGCAACGGTGCCGGTCACGGGGCAGAGAAGGTCCGAAACCGCCTTGACGGATTCGACGTCGCCGAACGCTTCACCCGCGGTGACCGCGTCGCCGACTTCCGGCAGGTTCACAAACACGAGATCGCCGAGCGCGTCCTGCGCGAAATCGGAGATACCGATCACAAAGAGACCGTCTTCTTCCTTCACCCACTCGTGGTCGCGGCTGTACTTCAAATCGGGATTGATCGTCATAATACTGTTCCTCCTAAAATAATTTTGGTTCTATATTTGCGTATTGGTTGTCAGTTGTGTTTTGCCATGACCGGCACCACATAGGGCGGGACATTGTTCGAAATGTGCTTCGAGGGAATGACCGCCTTCAGGCGCTTGCCGCGGACGTCGACTTCGACTTCGCCGTTCAGAGGAACGTCGGACGCGATGTAGCAGATGCCGATCGCGCGCTTGCCGGTCTCCGGAAGCAGCCGGACGTTTTCGCCTTCGCCCTCGGTCATAAAGTACGGGATCATCGTGCCGCTGGTCACCCAGCCGATCTGTTCGCCGTTGCGATAGACCGCCATGCCGTGCCGCATGACGCCGCGATCGACGAGCGCGATCGGACGCACGCGCTTCGGCAGCGCCGCCATCGCTTCGGGGCTGTAGTTCTTCGCCTTGAACGAAGCCTGCGCGTCCGCCTGCTTTTTCAGCGCTTCACGGCCGACGAAATCGCCCTTCGCCTCGTCGAAGGAGACCGCGAACTTCGCAAGCGCGAGCGCGAAGATCGGCATCGGCTTGCCGTCCTCGTCGACGCCCATTTCATCGCCGTACAGCGGCAGCATGCCTTCCATGCGCAGCGTGTCGCGCGCGCCGAGACCCGCCGGCTTTGCGCCGAGCTCACAAAGACGGTTCCACGCCCATTCCGCGTCCTCGTTCTTCAAAAACAGCTCGTAGCCGATCGGTTCCGCGGTGTAGCCGGTTCTTGCGATGCGGACCGTATGTCCTTCGAGATCCATCGTCGACAGCGAATTGCGCGAAGGCTTTGTGACTTCGACGCCGCCCGCGAGGACCTTCAGCATTTCGCCGCTCTTCGGACCCTGTACCGCGATCGACACGGTGACGTCCGTGATGTTTTTGATTGTGCAGTCGTAGTTCTTCACGATCGGCGCAAAGTACGCAAGGTCCTTGTCGGTGTTCGCCGCGTTGACGACGAGCAGGAAACGGTCCTCCTCGAACCGGTACAGGTATGCGTCGTCGACCGCACTGCCGTCCTCGGCGGGAATGATGCAGTACTGCGCCTGATTGACGTCGAGTGCCGCCGCGTTGCTCGAAAGCACGTGCTGCAGAAACGCCAGACGCTCCGGTCCTTCGATCAGCAGACGTCCCATATGGGAGACGTCGAAGAGGCTGCAGACGGAACGCGTGTACAGGTGTTCCGCAACGATGCCTTCGGGATACTGGATCGGCATTTCCCAGCCGCCGAAGTCGACCATGGTTGCGCCCGCTTTTACGTGGATGTCATAGAATTGGGTGCGTTTGAGTTCGCTCATGAGAGTCCTCCTTTGTTTTATGAACTTTTGCGGCGCCTGCCGCATGGATATCCGACATGAAAAAAGGCGCAAAGTACCCCCTTGTACCTTGCGCCTCCGTTTTTAGCCTGAGAGATTCCCGTTTTCCGGTTGCACCTTCGGCGTCAAGGGAGAGTCCCTTTCCTTTCCGGAGTCTCGTCCGAGCCCGATCCTTTTGCCTGAGAGTTTTCGCACTTCCCCTTCGGCGCCGCCCAAATGCGGCCTCTCCCGGGCTCATCTTTCGAGACGATATTCCGCTTTTTACCTTCTAATACGATACCGCGAAATCGGGCTTCTTGTCAAGAGGAAAACCGCAGAACGGCGGTAAAATCTTCTCATGTTTATATGCGATTTAACAGCTTGTTTACACGGGCGCCCGGTCCGCGCGGTTGCTTTTTGCGTGCGCATGTGCTATGATACGATAGATAAGGTAGAATGTGTCGCCATATGCCTTGAAAAAAGGTTGTAACACTTTTGCCTGTTCAGGTGTCTCTATAGTGACGTCGAAAGACGGCGCTCTGTTCGGAGCGGCAAAAAAAGAGCGGAGAAGCGAACGGAATGTATCGGAAATTCGGAAAACGAATCTGTGACATCGTTCTGTCGGGGCTGGCAATCCTGCTGCTGTCCCCGCTGTTTGCCGTGCTTTCGCTCTGGATCAAGCTCGATTCCGAAGGCCCGGTGTTCTTCCGGCAGAAGCGCATCGGGATTCACCGCACGACGTTCGATATCCTGAAGTTCCGCACGATGCGCATCGACGCGCCGCACGACGTGCCGACGCATCTCTTTTCCGATCCGGACCGCTGGATCACGCGGGCGGGCAAGGTCCTTCGAAAGACAAGCCTCGACGAGCTGCCGCAGCTGTTCCAGATTTTCAGCGGCAAGATGTCGCTCGTCGGTCCGCGCCCCGCGCTCTGGAACGAAACGAAGCTGGTCAGGGAACGCGAAAAGGTCGGCGCAAACGACGTGCTGCCGGGGCTGACGGGACTTGCGCAGGTCAACGGACGCGACATCATCTCGCGCGCGCAGAAGGTGCGCTATGACGGCATCTATGCGCAGAATCTGTCCTTTTCCATGGACGTCAGCTGCCTTTGGAAGACCGTCAAGGTGGTGTTCACCGGCAGAGGCAACCGCGACGTCGACAAGCCGCGCAGAGGGAAAGACGCATGAAGCGGGTTCTGATCCTCGGCGCGCACAGCTATATCGGCACGGCGCTCGAAGAACGGCTTGCGGCATCGCCGGAGCGCTTTTCGACGCGGACGCTGTCGCTGCACGAACCGCTCGAAACGCTCGATTTTCACGGCGCGGACGCCGCGGTGCTGGTCGCCGCGATCGTGCACCGGAAGGAGACAAAGGCGCTGCTGCCGCTGTACGGCGTGGTCAACCGCGATCTTGCCGTCGCCGCCGCAAAGAAGGCGAAGGCGGAGGGCGTCGGACAGTTCGTTTTTCTGAGCACCATGAGCGTCTACGGCATGACGACCGGCGTCATCACAAGGGAGACCGTGCCGCAGCCGAACACGGCGTACGGACGGACCAAACTCGAAGCGGAACGCGCGATCGCCGCGCTCTCGGACGAACGGTTCACCGTGACGATCCTGCGTCCGCCGATGGTGATCGGCAAGGGCGCAAAGGGAAATTATGCGCGGCTGGAACGGCTGGCGAAGAAGCTGCCGTTCTGTCCGGACTTTGAAAACCGCCGCAGCTTCGTGCGCATCGATACGCTGTGCGAAGCGCTGGAAGAACGGATAGCCGAACCGCGCGCGGGCATCTTTTTTCCGCAGGAACCGGAGACGATCGCAACGCGCGATCTGATCGACGAAACGGCGGCCGCCGAGGGGCGGACGCTGAAGCATACAAAATGGTTCAATCCCGCGATCCGACTGTTTCGCGCGCTGACGACGACCGGCAAAAAGGCGTTCGGCGATCTCGAATACCGCGATCTTACGGCGCTGCCGCTGCCGGCGGAAAAGGAGGAGCCATGACGCCGCAGGTCAGTGTCATCATTCCCGCCTACCGGTGCGAACGCACGGTGGCGGACGCCGTTCGCTCGGCGCTTGCGGGGACCGTGCGCGAGATTGAGGCGATCGTCGTCGACGACGCTTCCGACGACGGCACGGCGGTGGTTTTAGACGCGCTTTCGAAAGAGGATGCGCGGGTAAAGGTGATAACGCTTTCCCGAAACGGCGGCGTGGCTAACGCCAGAAACGTCGGCGCGGGTGCGGCTTGCGCGCCGTGGCTCGCGTTTTTGGACAGCGACGATCTCTGGGAGCCGGACAAGCTCGAAAAACAGCTTGCGCTTGCCGGAGAAACCGGCGCAAAGCTGCTGTATGCCGCGGCGCGCTGCATCGACGAGGCGGGACGGCCGACGGGGCGCGTCTTCAAGGTCCCGCCGACGGTGACGTATGAACGGGCGCTGACGGGAAACGATCTGGTCTGCAGCACGGTGCTGATCGAACGGGAGCTTTTTTTGCGGCATCCGATGGAGCGCAGCGATCTGCACGAGGACTATCTCTGCTGGCTTGCGGTGCTCGGCGAGGGCGTGATTGCAAGAGGCGTCACCGAGCCGCTGATCCGGTATCGCGTTTATCGGGATTCGAAATCGGGCAACAAGGCGCGGTCCGCCGCGATGGCGTGGAACACCTACCGGCATCTCGGGTTCGGGTTCTGGAAGCGTCTGCGCTGCTTTTTCGGCTACTGCGCACACGGCGTCAAACGGTACTGGCTATGAAGGAATCGATCCTTTCCAAACTCAAACGCATCCGGCCGGGCGATCTCGGGCATTTCGTTCTGTTCCTGCTCGCCCTGCTGCCGGCGGCGATATACCGGCGGCGCAGACCGCATCTGTGGCTGCTCTGCGAATACGCGTACGAGGCGCAGGACAACGGCTTCGCGCTGTTCCGGTATCTAAAGACGGCGCATCCGGAGGTCGACGCGGTCTATGCGATCAAGCGGAACGCCAAGGCGTACCCGGCGGTCGCCGCGATCGGACCGGTCGTTGCGTTCGGAAGCTTCCGGCACTGGGTATACTACCTTGCCGCCGAAGTCAATGTTTCGAGTCAGAAGGGCGGCAAGCCGAACGCCGCGGTCTGCTACCTCTTTGAAGTGGTGCTCGGCTGGCTCAAAAACCGCCGCGCGTTTCTGCAGCACGGCGTGATCAAGGACGATCTGCCGTTTCTGCACGAGCCGCAGGCGAAGCTCAGTCTGTTCACCTGTTCGGCGCAGCCGGAGTACGAATTCGTGCGGGACACGTTCGGGTATCCGGACGGCGTCGTGCGGCTGCTGGGACTCTGCCGCTTCGACGATCTGCTTGACGCAAAGCCCGATCCGGCGCTGGTGCTGATCCTGCCGACGTGGCGGATGTGGCTCGAACGCGACTGCCGCTCGGACGCGGCGTTCCGCGAGAGCGCGTATTTTCGCGGGTGGGACGCGTTTCTGCACGATCCCGCGCTCGATGCGCTGCTCAAAGAGACGGGCAGACGCGCCGTATTCTGCGTACACCGCAACGTGTCGCGGTTCGAGACGTGTTTTTCCTCGGACAGCGAGCGCATCGCGGTGAAGAAATGGGACGAGGTCGACGTGCCGGCGCTCCTGAAGGAGGCGGCGGTGCTCGTCACCGATTTTTCCAGCGTCTACATGGACTTTGCGTACATGCAGAAGCCGGTCGTATACTATCAGTTCGACCGCGAACGGTTTCGCAGCGGGCATCTGCCGGTCGGGTATTTCGACTATGCGCGCGACGGCTTCGGACCGATTGCGGAGACGGTCGAAGGCACGGTCGACGCCCTGCGCGGCACGATCGAAAACGGCTGCCGCATGGCGCCGCTCTATCGACAGCGGGCGGAACGGTTCTTTCCTCTGCGCGACGGGCGCTGTTCGGAACGGACCTATGAAGCGATTAAGGAGATTTGCAGCAAACGATGAAGAGGATATACGAAAAAGCGAAAGGCTCGGTGAAGCGGTTTGCGCAGTATTGGGACCTGCTGGTTCTGCTCGTACAGCGCGACGTCAAGCTCAAATACCGCAGAAGCTTTCTGGGTTATATCTGGAGCGTGCTGAATCCGCTGCTGTCGATGCTCGTCATGGTGGTCGTGTTCTCGACGATGTTCAAGCGCAGCATCGAAAACTTCCCCGTATACCTGATCTGCGGCAATATCCTGTTCTCGTTCATGCGGGAAGCCACGACGCAGGCGATGGGCAGCGTGATCGGCAGCGCGGCGCTTCTCAAGAAAGCGTACGTGCCGAAGTACATCTTTACGCTCTCGAAGGTCACGAGCGCGGCGGTCAACTTCGTGCTGTCGCTCGGCGCGCTGCTGATCGTGATGATCGCAACGCACGTGAGATTCCAGTGGATGAACCTTTTGATCTTCATTCCGATCATCGAGCTCTATGTGTTCTGCGTGGGACTGGGCATGTTCCTTGCGGCGGTCACGGTGTTCTTCCGCGACGTCAAGAACATCTGGGGCGTCGTCACGCTCGCGTGGATGTACCTGACGCCGATCTTCTATTCGCTCGAAAGCTTCTATACGCCGGGCATCGAGAACCGGAACCTCGCGATGGCGGCGCTCGGTCTGTTCATCCGCCGGTTCAACCCGATGTATGTCTACATTCAGCAGTTCCGGTACTTTATCCTGCAGTACAGTCCTGCGTGGGAGGTCCCGTGCAGCGTGCTGATCTGGCGCGGCGCGCTGATGGCGCTCGGTTTTCTGATCGTCGGCGCGTTCACGTTCCGCAGGACCGAGAACAAATTCATTCTGTATATCTGAGGCAAACATGGAGCAAGCGAAACTTCCGAACCCGCCGGTCTGCATCCGCATCAAGGATGCGTGCGTCCGCTTCAATATGGCGGCGGAGCGGGTTGACAACCTCAAAGAGTATTTTGTGAAGCTGATGAAACACGAGCTTCACTTCAAGGAGTTCTATGCCCTGCAGAACATCAACCTGACGATCCGTCAGGGCGAGTCCTGGGCGCTGATCGGCTCGAACGGCGCGGGCAAGAGCACGCTCCTGAAGCTCATCTGCGGCATCCTCCGTCCGTACAAGGGCAGTGTGCAGGTCACCGGAAACATCGCGCCGATGATCGAGCTCGGCGCCGGATTCGATCCGAACCTGACTGCGAAGGAAAACATCTACATCAACGCCGCGGTGCTCGGCTTCAAGCGGAAGTTCATCCGGGAGCAGTACGAACAGATCGTCGAATTCGCGGAGCTGCAGGACTTCATGGACCTGCCGATCAAGAACTATTCGAGCGGCATGCGCGCGCGCCTCGGCTTTGCGGTGGCGACGGTCGTCAAACCGGATATCCTGATCATCGACGAGGTCCTTGCCGTGGGCGACGCGGAGTTTCAGGCGAAATGCCGCACGCGCATCAAGGAGCTGCTGTCGCAGGGCACGACGCTGCTGTTCGTGTCCCATGCGAAAACGCCCGTGATGGACCTGTGCGAACACGCGGTCTGGCTCGATCACGGCGAGATCAAAAAGCTCGGCGCCACGGAGCACGTCTACTGGGCGTACGAGCAGTACCTGAATCAAAAACGAAAGGAACGCCTTGCGCAGCAGGGAAAATGAGTATGGAACAGAGCAAACCGATTCTCAGCGTCGTCATCCCCGTGTATAACGCGGAGCCGTATCTGCAGGAATGCCTGCAGTCGATCCGCGAGCAGACGTTCACGCAATGGGAAGCGTTTCTGGTCGACGACGGCTCCACGGACGGCAGCGCGGCCGTCTGCACCGAAGCGGCGGCTAAGGACGCGCGCTTTCATGTGATCCGGCTCGAAAACGCCGGCGTATCCGGCGCAAGAAACGCCGGCATCGAAGCGGCGCAGGGCAAATACCTGATGTTCATCGACGCGGACGATCTGGTGATGCCGGACTGCTTCCGCAAGATGATCGACACCGCGGATACGTATGCGCCGGACCTGGTGCTCTCCGGGTACGAGCGCTTCCGCGACGACTGGAAGCAGGAATACCGGTTTACGCGGTACTCGCTCGTGCTGATGCGGGAGCTGCAGCAGTTTCTGATGTCGTATACGGAAGCCCGCATCAACATGTTCGGCGTGTCGATCTGGGCGAAGCTGTACCGGATGGACCTTTTGCGGAAGTATCACGTGCGGTTCAATCCCGAGATCTCCTACGAGGAGGACTGCGACTTCAACGTGAGCTATCTCTATCACACGAAGACGGTCGCGGCGGTCGGCGATATCCTGTACCGTTACCGGCAGCTCGACGAATCGCTGTCCAAGTCGTACCGCAAGGACACGTTCCGCTTTCTGGTGCACGGGTTTCAGAGAAGATGCAGAATCCTCGAGGATTACGGGCTCGGCGAATTCCGTCCGAACGCGGAGGGGATCTTCCTGCTCGTCATCAAGGCGGCGTGCATCAAGATCGTCAAGACCGACCTTCCCGCAAAGGAGAAGCGCGAGGAATACCGCATGATCCTCTCGTTCCCCGAATCGCAGGCGGCGGTGCGGTATCAAAAGCGCCCGAGGTCCGGGCTGACCAGAAACATCGCGCGCGCGGTCCGGCTGAAGAGCCCGCGGCTGCTTGCGTTCGTCATGGATATCTGGAAGCTCACGGACCGGATCGTGCATCTTAAGAACACAATCGTCGACAGGATCAAAAACGGAAAGCAAACGGCATGAAGATCGGCATCATCACATTTCATTTTCCATTCAACTGCGGCGCGGCGCTGCAGTGCTATGCGCTGCAAAGCAAACTGGAATCGTTCGGCAACGAGGTCCGGATCATCAACTACTGCCCGTGGTACCACTGGAACCGCTATGCGGCGCGCAAGAACCCCGTCTATTACGCGAACAAGAAGCTGCACGATCCGGCGCGCAACATTCTGACGCGCACCTATCACGGCGTCAAGGGCTTTTACGATACGGTCCGTTCGTGGAAAAACGCGAAGCTGCGCCTGCCGCGGCAGGAGAAGTTTGCCGCCTTCCGCAAAGCGCGGCTGCACGAAACGCGGATGTACCGCACGGTCGGTCAGCTTCGGGCGAATCCGCCGAAGTGCGACCTGTATATCTGCGGCAGCGATCAGCTCTGGAACTCCAAGCTGACGGAGGGCAAGCTGGATCCCGCGTATTTTCTGGACTTCGGCGGGGACGGCGTCCGCCGCGCGACCTATGCGGTCGGCAGTTACTTCCCCGATCCGAACGTGGCGAAGGCGGCGATCGCGCCGATGCTGAAACGGCTTGACGCGGTTTCGCTGCGGGAAGCGAAGTTTTTGCGCACCGTGATGGAGGCGGCGAATCCGGACACGCCGATGCACATCGACATCGATCCGACGCTGCTTTTGAACGCGGAGGCGTATGCGCCGCTGATCCCGGACACGCCGTTGGAAACGAAGCCGTTCATCGTCGTCTACACGATGCCGGGACCGGCGCAGAAGCAGGTCAACGAGGCGGCAAAGCTGCTCGAAGCGAAGACGGGGCTGCACCTCATCGACGTCAACGGCAATCCGAACGCGGATAACTGCCGGATTAAGGACCATCGCGTCTGCTCGCCGGAGGAGTTTTTGTGGTACATCCGAAACGCGGAGTACGTCCTGACCAATTCGTTCCACGGCACGGCGTTCTCGCTGCTGTTCCGCAAGCGCTTTGCGACGATTCTGCATAGGGAAACGGGCAACCGCGTTTCCGAACTTCTGGACAAGCTCGGTCTTTCCGACCGCTATACGGAGGAAACCGCCGCGGTCGCGGGCATCCTGACGCGCCCGATCGAATGGGCGGACGCCGACGCCGCGCTGGACGCGCTCCGCGCGGAGTCCGTGCGCTATCTCCGCTACTGCTGCGGCGAGGCGGAAACGCCGAAGTTTGTGACCGAACGGGACATCCCCGAAGAACCGGTCAAAGCGGCGGCCGTCCCCGTGCATACGCCGGAGCGGCAGGCGGAGGAACCGCCGGTGCCGGTCCGCACGCAGATCGCGCGGGCGCAGGAGCCGAAGCTGTTCTGTCCGGACGACAAAAACGCGCAGGTCGTGCTTGCGCTTCTGAAAAAATACAACGTCCGAAAGATCGTGGTCTCGCCCGGCACGACGAACGTGCCGATCGCGCGGGCGGTGCAGTTCGATCCGTTCTTCGAGGTCTATTCCGCGGTCGACGAACGCGGCGCGGCGTACCTTGCGGGCGGTCTGGCGTTTGCGGCGGGCGAGCCGGTCGCGATCTCCTGCACCGGCGCGACGGCGTCCCGCGATTATATTCCGGGTCTGACCGAAGCATACTATCGGGGACTGCCGGTGATCGCGATCACCTCGCAGCACCATTCGCCGATGTATTCCGACCTGATGCCGCAGGTGACGGACCGCACCGTTTCGCAGAACGACATCAAGCGGTTTGCGGCGATCCTGCCGGTGATCAAGGACGACGAGGATTATCGCGTGTGCGTACAGCTGGTCAACGAAGCGCTGTACACCGCAACGCGCAGGGATGCGGGACCGGTGCACATCAATCTGCCGGTCAGCAACATGTACGGCTTTACGGCGCAGAAGCTTCCCGACGTACAGAAGATCGACGTGTACGACGCCGAGACCTTCCCGGCGGAGGAGCTGAAGCAGGCGCTGAAGGGACGGAAAACCGCGCTGTTCATCGGCGCGCACAAGCCGTTCGACGCAGAGACGCTGGCGGCGATCGAAGCGTTTGCGGTCCGTCTCGGCGCGCCGGTGTTCTGCGATCAGACCGCCAACTATACGGGCAAAAACCGCGTGCTGAGCGCGGTCGCGGGCGACCTTGCGGAGCTTAAGACGCTGCCGGACCTCGTCATCGATTTCGGCTCCGTGTCGGGCGATTACAGCGCAAGCCGTCTGTTCCGCGGACGCCGCGTGTGGCGCATCTCGGAGGACCGCAGGTTCCACAACCGTCACGGCGCGGAGATCGTCGAAAAGCTGTTCTTCTGCTCGGAGCGGTTCTTCTTCGAAGCGCTGAAGGACCTTCCGGAGGGCGGCACGTACATGGAAACGGTTGCGAACGCGGTGCATCCGGCCGAGGTTCCGATGCTGCCGCTTTCGAACATCTATGCGGCGTCGAAGCTTGCCGAACGAATCCCGAAGCGCAGCTTCCTGCATCTCGGCATCCTGAATTCGCTGCGCAGCATGAACTATTTCGCGCTCGATCCGAGCGTCACGGTCAGCTGCAACGTCGGCGGGTTCGGCATCGACGGCGCGATTTCCACCGCGCTGGGACAGGCGCTTGCGGACAAAACCCGCCTGTCGTTCTGCCTCTGCGGCGATCTCGCGTTCTTCTACGACATGAACGCGCTCGGCAACCGGCATGTCGGGAACAACCTGCGCATCCTGCTCATCAACAACGGACGCGGCGTGGAATTCCGGCTGAACGCGGGGCTCGAACGGCTCTGGGGCTCGGATACCGACGAACTGATCGCCGCGAAGGGACACTTCGGCAGCGCGAAGGCGTGGGCGGAATCGATGGGATTCGCCTATCTGACCGCCGATACGAAGGAGGCGTTTGACGCGCAGATCGACGCGTTCTGCGATCCGGCGATCGACGCGTTCGGCAAGCCCGCGGTGTTTGAAGTATTTACGGACGCAGAGAAAGAAAAGACGGCGCTCGCGCATCTTCGCGCGTACAACCGTCCGCTGAGGTGAGGCGTATGGAACGAAGAAAACGGATTCTGCTGCTCGGCGGCACCGGCGTACTCGGAAAATCTCTGGCGCCGGAACTGCTGCGGCAGGGGTATGAGATTGCGATCACGAGCCGTTCGGCGCACACGTCGAACGAGCGCGGCGTCATGTACCTGCGCGGAAACGCCAAGGACGACGCGTTTCTGAAGGAGCTTCTGGCGGAGCGGTTCGACGCGGTCGTCGATTTCATGATCTATACGACCGATTCGTTCGCCGCGCGGATGCAGACGCTGCTGAACGCGACGCAGCATTATATCTTTCTGTCCTCCTACCGCGTGTACGGGGACAGCGAAGGCAAGCCGATCACCGAGCAAAGCCCGCGCCTGCTCGACGTACTGGACGATCCGGAATACCTGAAAACCGACGAATACGGACTGACCAAGGCGCGGCAGGAGGACCTTCTGCGCCGATCGGGGCACGGACATTTTACGATCGTCCGCCCCGCGATCACGTACGGCGGCGACCGGTTCCAGCTCGGCACGATGGAGGCGAACGAATTCCTGGTGCGCGCGCTGAAAAACGAGCCGGTCATCTTCCCGCGGGAGATGCTCGACAAGCAGGCGACCATGACGTGGTCGGGCGACGTCGGAACCATGATCGCGCGGCTGGTGCTGAACGAGCGCGCCTTCGGCGAGACCTATACGGCGGCGACGGCGGAGCATCACAGCTGGGGCGAGGTGCTCGAACTCTACCGGCAGTATCTCGGTATGCAGGTGAAGATCGTTTCGCTGGACACGTACCGGAGCGTCGTCGGGCGGCCGTGGCAGATCAAGTATGACCGCATGCTGGACCGCGTGATCGACAACACAAAGATTCTGACCGCCGCGAACCTGCGGCAGACGGAGCTGATGCCGCTTTCCGACGGACTGCGCATCGAACTCGGTCTGTTTGTACGCAATCCGGTGTTCAAGCCCGCGGACGTCGAAATGCAGAAGCGGTTCGACCGCGCCGCGCGGGAGTAAGACGGCGAAACGCGTGCCGAATGCGGACAAAGTGTATCGAAACTGTGAATTTGTGCGCAGAACCTTGCACCGCGTTTTGCACAAGGGTATGATGTACATGACGAATTTCGTCAAAAGGAGTTGGAAAATGGATCGGAAAAAAGGCGTTTGCCTGATGCTTTGCATCGGAATGCTGCTGCCGCTGCTGTTCGGCTGCGGCGGGGAATCCGCGCACGATCCCGCGACCGTGTATCAGGAGCCGGATACGGAGCACGTCACGGCACAGAGCGGCGAAAGCACGGCGCAGCCGGTCAAGGTTCCGGAAACGAGCAAACCCGACAATACGGCAGCCGCCGCGACGCCCGCGCCCGTGCGCGAGCCGAGGGACGGCGATATCACCGACCGGTTTCCCGATACCGACACCGGCGCGGACGCGGACTACAGCTATCAGAGCGACGAACTGCGCATCGCGATCAAAAAGGTCGTGATCGAGGACGAGGGACAGACCTATTACGTCGCGGATATCTGGGTGCGCAACATCAACAGCTTCCGCATGGACTTTGCGCACGGCAAGTTTGACACCGGACACGAGAATCCGGAATCGTTCGCCGCGCGCGACAACGTGATCTTCGGCGTCAGCGGCAGCTTCAACAAGGGGCTTGTCATCCACAACGGCGTCAAGACCAAGGGCGAGGATTCGAAGCTGATCGACTTTACATCCGGCATCATGGTCATCTACAACGACGGCTTCGTCAAGGTGATCAACCGCAACAAGAAGGAAAAGTTCTCCTATGAAAAGGAAATGAAACAGCACGGCGGCATCCGCCACGCGCTGCAGTTCGGACCGGTTCTGGTGCAGGACGGCGAGATTCCCTCCGGACTCAAGAAGAACGAGCGCCATCCGCGCATCATCTTCGGATATATCGAGCCCGGACACTATGTGGCGGTGGCGGTCGACGGCAGACGCAAGCAGGCGATCGGCATGACCGAGATCGAAATGGCGTATCTGATGCAGGACCTCGGCTGCGTGTGCGCGATGAATTTAGACGGCGGCACGAGCGCGGTCATGCTGTTCATGGGCAAGACGATCAACACGCCGTCCGGCACGGACAAGGACGGCGACGGCATTGCCGGACGCAACATCGTCGACATGCTGCAGTTTGCCGAATACGATGAAAACGGCGTCGCGCCGGACCTTTCGACGGTCCGCGCGGACCGGTTCTTTGGAGAATGAGTATGGAAGGAACACCGAAGAAGAAAAAAACCGGCTGGATCATCGGCATCGTCGTGATGTCGGTGCTGACGGCGCTCGCGCTCGCCGCGGACATCTTCATCTTCGGCATGCTGTGGGTATGAGGATCAAGGAACCGAACCGAAAGCTGAAGATCGCGTTTCTCTGCCTCTGCATCGCGTTCGCCGTGCTTGCCGTCGCGGGGCTTGCCGGATTCCGCTCGCTGTTCCGCATCTACGACGGAAAGATCCCGATCATCGCGGGCAATCACAAGCCGATCGACATCGGTGCGCTGCCGACGCCGAACGCGGAGCTGTTCGATCAGGCGCTTTCGAAGGACACGGACTATTACGAGACGGGCGAGATCACCGAGGTCCCGATCTATGAGCAGAACAAGATCGACCGCTTCATCATCAGCATGGTGATCGTCGTGCAGAACGGCTCGATCAAGTCGGAGCAGAAGCAGACCGACATGATCTTTATCGCGTCCTACAATCAGCTTTTGCAGCAGTTTACCATCGTTTCCGTCGCGCGCGACACGATCGTGCCGCTCGGCGACGAGGGCTGGAAGCGCATCAACGCCGCGTATGCGCGCGGCGGCGTCGGGCTTCTGATCAACACGCTCAACGACCTGTTCGGGCTCGACATTCAGAACTATGTGCTGACCGGCACCGACGAGCTCAAAATCCTCGCGGACGGCATCGACGGCATCCCCGCGACGCTGACCAGGCAGGAGGCGAAGTACATCAACGAGCAGACCGGCAGTTCGCTTTCGGCGGGCAAGCAGCAGCTCGACGGCGAACAGATCGTCACGCTGCTTCTGGACCGCACCTCGGACAACAAGGGCGATCTCGGCCGCGCCGAACGGCAGCTGACCATCGTGCACGACGCGTTCGTCTATCTGCAGGAGAAGTTCGACAGTTCGTTCCTGTATCCGTTCTTCCACACGATCTTCCGCAACGTGCGTTCGAATCTCGGATTTGAAGAGCTGCGCGGCGTCGGATACGAGATGGCGGTCGCCGACGATCTGACGATCAAAACGGTCCGCTTCCCGTTCGACGACAGCTTTACCGAGCTCAACATGGACGGTTCCTACGCGATCCTGCCGGAGTTCGAGAAATGCCGCATCCTGCTGCAGCAGACGCTGTACGGCAAGGAAGTTCAATAAGCGATCAAAGCACGGTCATCCGTCAGATGACCGTGCTTTTTCTTGCACCGGGATCGAGCCCCAAAGAGATCGTCTGCAATAACAAATCCGACCGCCCTCAACGGGCGGTCGTTCGTTTTTTAGACGCCGTTCAGTCCGTCGGCGCATGGTGCAGAGCGCACATCCGGCGGTACGCTTCGCGGTGATCTTCGGATTCCTCATAGAACGCCGCCATGTCCGCGCACGGGAACCCGCCGCATTCGCCGCAGAAGGAGATGCCTTTGGCGCTGCAGCAGCCGACGGGCAGACAGGGATCGTCGCCCCATTCCGTCGCACGGCAGCCGGGACATTTCTTTGCCGCAAGGTCCGGACAAAGGCCGCAATCCACTCCGCAATATGCGATTCGTTCCTCCGGTTTCATTCGATCACCTCTCCGATACAGTATAGCATGTCTGCGTAAGCGCCGCAAGCGGGGCGCTTTTTTACGGCATTTTGAAAGAATTGTGACACGAAAGCAAACTCCGCGCGCAGGGGGTTGCATTCCCGGAAAAGTGTGCTATGATGTGTTTAGCACTCGAAGGTGTAGAGTGCTAAAAATCGACAGTACCGGACAGAATGTCCGTTAAGGAGGCGAAGCACATGAATGCAAACCGATTCACACAGAAATCTCTGGAAGCGATCCAGAGTGCGCAGCAGCTTGCGGAGACGAACCGCAACACGCAGCTGGAGCCGATCCATCTGCTCAAAACGCTGACCGATGAAGCGGACGATCTGAATGCGCAGCTGCTTGCCTCGATGCAGGTGGATATGCGCGCCTTTTCGTCGGCGATCGACCGCGCGCTTGCGGCGCTTCCGACGTATTCCGGCGACGGGCAGCAGACCTACGCCGCGCCGACGGTTTCCCGCGCGGTTTCCGAAGCGGAGGCGCAGGCGAAGCGCATGGGCGACGCGTACGTTTCGGTCGAGCATCTGATGCTCGGGCTTCTGGAGAAGCCGGACGACACGCTGAAAAAGCTGTTTTCGCAGTTCCGCATCCAGAAGGATGCGTATCTGACGGCGCTCAAGAGCGTACGCGGCAACCGCACCGTCAACACCGACAACCCGGAGGGCACCTATGACGTGCTGAAAAAGTACGGGCAGGACCTCGTCGAACTGGCGCGGGCGCACAAGCTCGATCCGGTGATCGGCAGAGACAACGAGATCCGCAGCATCATCCGCATTCTTTCGAGAAAGACGAAGAACAATCCGTGCCTGATCGGCGAACCGGGCGTCGGCAAGACGGCGATCGCCGAGGGGCTTGCGCTTCGAATCGTGCGCGGTGACGTGCCGGATAACCTGAAGGACCGCAGCCTGTTCTCGCTCGACATGGGCGCGCTCGTCGCGGGCGCAAAGTACCGCGGCGAATTCGAGGAGCGCCTGAAGGCCGTGCTCGAGGAGATCAAGAAGAGCGACGGCAAGATCATCCTGTTCATCGACGAGCTGCACACGATCGTCGGCGCGGGCAAGACCGAGGGCGCGATGGACGCGGGCAACCTCTTAAAGCCGATGCTCGCGCGCGGCGAGCTGCACTGCATCGGCGCGACGACGCTCGACGAGTACCGCAAGTACATCGAAAAGGACGCGGCGCTGGAGCGCCGGTTCCAGCCGGTCATGGTCGAGGAGCCCTCCGTAGAGGACACGATCTCGATCCTCAGAGGACTCGAGGAGCGCTACGAGGTGTTCCACGGCGTGAAGATCCACGACGCGGCGCTGATCGCGGCGGCAACGCTTTCCGACCGGTACATCTCCGACCGGTTCCTGCCGGACAAGGCGATCGACCTCGTGGACGAGGCCGCCGCCGCCCTCCGCACCGAGATCGAAAGTTCGCCGGTGGAGCTCGACGAGAACGAGCGCCGCGTGATGCAGCTCGAGATCGAGATCACCGGGCTGAAAAAGGAGAAGGACCCCGCGTCGGTCCGCCGCCGCGAGGCGCTGGAGGCCGAATGTGCCGAACTCAAGAACGTCGGCCGCGAACTCCGCACCCGCTGGGAGAACGAAAAGAAGTCGATCGCCGAACTGCGGACGCTGCGGGAGTCGCTCGACACCGCCCGCGTCCGGCTCGACAAGGCCGAACGCGACTACCAGCTGGAGGATGCGGCGCGGCTCCGCCACGGCGTGATCCCCGGTCTGGAAAAGCAGATCCAGGAGGCGGAAACGGCGCTCCGCAGCACCGCCGACACCCGGCTGCTGAAGGAGGAGGTCGACGAGGAAGACATCGCCGCGATCATCAGCCGCTGGACCGGCATCCCGGTCAGCAAGCTGATGGAGGGCGAGCGGCAGAAGCTTCTGCACATGGATAAAGAACTGCACAAGCGCGTCGTCGGCCAGGACGAAGCCGTGCGCGTGGTCTCGGACGCCATCCTGCGTTCGCGGGCCGGCATCTCGGATCCGGGACGGCCCATCGGCTCCTTTATCTTCCTGGGCCCGACCGGCGTCGGCAAGACCGAGCTGGCCAAAGCGCTCGCCGAAAACCTCTTCGACGACGAGAAAAACATGGTCCGCATCGATATGTCGGAGTACATGGAAAAGTACTCAGTGTCGCGCCTGATCGGG
>JAEEGH010014565.1_pt1 | contig 17248 bp, 18 predicted proteins | sample 9134181 | NCBI WGS metagenome assembly JAEEGH01 (sample SAMN16246544, study PRJNA631951) | gut metagenome | biome: gut microbiome; feature: rumen; material: DP-attached | host: Bos | place: Iran: Karaj | collected 2018-10
GCAACCAAAGAAAGCTGGGGGTAGTTCAGATGGGGAGGATACAGTCAGTTAATGGTCTCTCAGCCAGCCTCAGACTTCCCCTGTGGCTATCCAAGTTTTTGAATACAAGTGTAACTGGCTGATAATAAGTAGCATAGAACAATTACACCATATGTTTAACGAGGAAGAATATTGATTTGATAATCAAATGGTTTCATAAAGGCCGCGGATGATTCCGCGGCTTTTATTCTTCTTTGGTAAGGTATGTGGCGATGGCCGTGTAGATGGCCTCGCCGCGGAGGCCGCGCTTCAGGATGGTGCCGTCCGGGGCGAACAAAATAAGGTGGGGGGATGGCGTTGACGTCGTAGAGCGTTGCGGGAATTCGCTGGCCGTCCAGTATCTGAGGCCAGGGCAAATCCAACTTTTTTAGGGCCTCTTCCGTGTCGGTGCGCTTGTCGGAAGTTTCTCCCCATCCATAATAATTCCCAAGCTCCTTCTCGGTCGATGCTCCTACGTTGACGCTCGCCCACTTGACGCTCAAGCCCAAATCTACCGCGTATTTGTCATACGGGGTTTTTTCTTGACCATCTTTGTCACAGGATGAAAGCAATACGGCGGAGCATGCCGCCAGAATCAATAAAACAGATAACTATTTCATGATGCATTTGGAAAGAATCGCTACTTTTGTTTCCATGATCAATCGCGAAATGGAAGAACCGGTTCTCAACGCCCACAACAAGGAGGAATACCCGCCAATGCACACGGCGGAGCATATCCTGAATGCGACCATGGTGCGGCTGTTCGGCTGCTCGCGGTCGCGCAACGCGCATATCGAGCGCAAGAAATCCAAGTGCGACTATCTGCTTCCTGCCGCGCTGACTGAGGCGCAGGTGGCGCAGATCGAGGCTGCGGTGAACGCTGTGATTGCGCAGCGCCTGCCGGTGACCGTCGAATTCATGCCGCGCGAGCAGGCCGCCGCGATTGTGGACCTGAGCAAACTGCCGGAGGATGCTTCGCCGACCCTGCGCATCGTGCGGGTGGGGGATTACGATGCCTGCGCCTGTATCGGCGCGCACGTGGCCAATACCGCTGAAATCGGAACCTTCCGGATTCTGAGTCACGATTATGAAAATGGCCGCTGGCGGGTTCGCTGGAAGGTAGAATAGAACAATAACCCATTGTAAAGAAGATGCAGTACAGGAATGACAAATCCGGTGCGCCGCTCTCCATCCTGGGATACGGCTGCATGCGTTTCAGCCGCAAGGGCGGCGCCATCGATATCGACAAGGCGGAGCAGGAGTTGCTGGCGGCTTTTCGGGCGGGTGTAAACTATTATGACACTGCATATATCTACCCGGGCAGCGAAGCGGCGCTGGGCGAAATTCTCCAGCGCAACGGAATCCGTGACAAGGTCCGGATTGCCACCAAGCTGCCGCAGTATCTGGTGCGGAACGCCGCCTCGCCGGACAAGTTCTTCGCCGAGGAGCTCTCGCGCCTGCGGACGGACTATGTCGATTACTACCTGATGCACCACCTGACCGATATCGCCCAGTGGGAACGGCTCAAGGCGGTGGGTGTCCTGGATTGGATTGCCGGAAAGAAGGCCTCGGGCGCCATCCGGAATATCGGTTTTTCCTACCACGGAAATACGGAGAACTTCCTGAAGATCCTGGCCGATTACGACTGGGATTTCTGCCAGATTCAGTACAACTACCTGGATGAGACTTCCCAGGCGGGTGTCGCCGGCTTGAAAGCCGCTGCGGCGCGGGGCATTCCGGTGGTGATTATGGAGCCCTTGCGCGGCGGCAAGCTCGTCAACAAGCTGCCCGAGGCGGCAAAGCGGCTGATGGCGGGGCACGAACGGGGCTGGAGCCCTGCCGACTGGGGCCTTCGCTGGCTTTGGAACCAACCCGAGGTGACCGTGGTTCTTTCCGGAATGAACTCCCTCGAGATGGTGGAAGAAAACGTGCGAATCGCTTCGGAGGCAGCTGCGGGTGCGTTTACGGAGGCGGACCACGCATTCCTGCAGCAGGTGATCGGCATCATTCGGGAAAAGGAAAAAGTGGGATGCACCGGATGTCGCTACTGCATGCCCTGCCCCCGGGGCGTGGACATTCCGGGCATCTTCTCCAGCTACAATGCCATGTACACGGAGACCAAGCGCTCCGGCCGCATCCAATACCTGCAGGCGGTCGCCCTGGCCGCCAATCCCTCCTTCGCTTCACAGTGCATCGGCTGCGGCAAGTGCGAACAACATTGCCCGCAGGCGATTCCCATCCGCGAGAAGCTCAAGGAAGCCGAGCGGGCGCTGCTCCCCTGGCCGATGAAGACCTTCGTCAGGATCGGCCGGAAGTTCATGCTGCGCAAAAAGTAGGAGCTATAGCTTGAAATCCACCACGATAGGTCGGTGATCGGAGGGCCTCCAGAAGTTGGAGAGCTGCTGCGGATCGCGGACCGGCTCGGTATAGAAATCGTGGCAGACCCGGCACTCCACGGTCCGTTCAAGCAACGGCCGGGTCATATAGACATAATCCAGCCGGGCGGGGTAGTGCATCGTGACGTGCATCTCGCCCGGATGCTTTTCCAGCAAGGCGTCGAGGTAGGGCGTCTGGGAGGCAATATAATCGTGGACATAGAGTTTCGTGTCATTGTCCGGATAGCGGTAGAAGGCGTTGTCCGCGCGGGAGCGGGAATTGAAATCGCCCATCATCATCCAGTATTCGTCCCCGGCCTCCGGATGGGTGGCGACGGTATGCTCGCAGATGTACTGGATCTCCATCCGGCGGTATTTGTCGCCTTCGCATCGCTCGGCGCTGGCCTTGCGTGCCTCATCGGAAGGCAGCCCGGGTGCCCACTGATGAGGCGCCAGGTGCAGCGTGACGATATTCAGCCGCTTGCCGCGGAATTTGATCTGCGCCCAGCCGCAGCCGTGCAGCACGACGCTGTCCGCTCCGTTGCCGATAATCCGGTCGATATTATCAATGGGGTGCGTGGAGGTGATGGCCTGCGGAAAGTCGTCCCGCTGACCGCCGATGTAAACATACGGATGACCGTATCGGGCTGCCAGTTCGCTCCAGTGGGCCACGAGATACTGCTCGTCGGGCCGCATCGGGCGGTCCGAATCGGTATAATAGATGCTCTGCGCTTCGGCCCAGACGCAGATGTCGGGCTGCTTTTCACGCACCCAGGCCACGAACCGGTCGTAGTTGTCGTTCTGGCCGTCCCACATGCCGTTCTGGATGTTCCAATAGACCAGCCGGCAGTTGGCGCCTGCGGCCCGCTGTTTTTCGAGGCGCAATACAAAGAAAAGCAGCGCTGCAATGCCTAGCGCCAGGGCAAGGGTGACAAGGGTTCGTTTCATGGCAATACGTTCCGGATGGTTTAGACAAAGATACAAGAAAAACTGTTATCTTTACGGAAAAATAGCGCCTGATGAAAGCATATCTCTATACCGTTGAGATGAAAACCCGCGATTACGAATGTGACCTGCAGGGGGTAGTCAACAACGCAAACTATATCCATTATCTTGAAGCAACGCGCCACGAGTGGCTGCAGGCGGAGGGCTTTTCGTTCCGCAAATGGCACGAAGAGGGAATCGACGTCATGGTCTCGCAGATCGATATCCGCTACAAGACGCCCCTGCACGGCCAGGAGACGTTCCTTTCCTGCCTGAACCTGCGCCGGGACGGAGCCCGCTTCGTCTTCGAGCAGGACATCTACCGCAAGGCGGATGGAAAGCTCTGCGTGAGCGCAGAGGTATCGGTGGTCTGCCTGGTGGGCGGCCGCCTGACGCGGGGTGACGAGGTGGCGGTCCATTTCGAGCGCTACCTTTGATTCTTTTTTCGCTTACATTTTAACATCCATACTATGAAAAGAGCATTTCTTACGCTGGCACTTCTCGGGCTGCTGTTTGTTCCGGCCCAGGGCCAGGGCCTGCTGAAAAGTCTCGGCAACCGGGCAAAGCAGGCGGTCGAAAAATCGGTCACGAAGAAGGTCAACAACGCGGTCGACAAGGCCGTTACCAAGCGGGTGGATAAAGCCCTGGAGGGCGTGATACCCACCGATACCACGGCAACGCCCAACGTGGAGGCGGCTACCTCGATGCTGCAGCAGATGGGTGCTGCCGGCGCTGCCGCCGGAGCCATGGTTCCGGGCGGTGTTCCGCCGACCGGCCAGACCGAACTGCCCGATACGGAGGATATGTCCACCGATTACGACTCGGATGCCGGTGATGTTCCCGCCTCCGTGGATCCGATCAAATCTTTCAACGATCTCATTCAGCGCGCTCCGGCCTTCCCGGCTGAGAGCGACCTGCTCACGCGGGCAGCCAAGACCGCTTTTTTCAAGAAAAATATCGGCCCGTTCGTCCAAAACAGCTCTGCCGCCATGGCGGAACGCGCGCAGGCCTCCGCATTGCTGGGCCTCGCCAAGATGGGCGGCTATGATATGAAGGCGGAAGCCGGTCCGCTCGCCGGACGCCTCGGAGAGATTGCCGCCGAGGTGGAGGAACTCTCGGCCCGCCATCCCAAGACCCTGGCTTTCCAGCCCAAGTTCCGTTCCCTGGCCCGCCAGATCATCCTGGACTGGCAGGCATCCCCGGAGAAGCAGAAGTTCGACAAGGCCCGCGGCGCCAAGGAAAAGAACAAGATAGCGGAAGACTGGAACAAGGAACAGGCCGGGCGCTGGCTGGACAAGGTGAAGGAGTTCGCCACTGCCCAGCAGGCGGATTTTACCCGCCTCGCCGCCCTGGACGCGGAGCTTGAGACCCTCAAGGGCGAAAATGGCTATGCCGTTGTCCGCCAGCTGATCGATGGCACCTTCGTCCAGCTCTACGACTATTTGTTGCTACCGCAGCAGGCCCTGGAGATGCCGATTGTAGACCTGATCGGCGAATAGGACAGAACATTTTTCGGGAGTGTCTTGCTTTTGACAGAAAAAGTGTATCTTTGCACTCCCAATCGGGACCTTAGCTCAGCTGGTTTAGAGCGCATGCTTCACACGCATGAGGTCAGCAGTTCAAATCTGCTAGGTCCCACTCCCACGGCCCGACGGATTCCCCGCCGGGCCGCATTCGTTTCTCAGTCCATTTGCAAAGAATCACAACGTTTTATACCTTTGTTACAGCAACCATTCGATCAGATTCTTATGAAATGGCTTCACAATCTCCTCAAAGGTGCGTCGCTGACCACCGCACTCTTTATCTTCCAGGCTTGCTACGGAGTGCCTGATGCCTGGACGGATGAATACGTTGGAGACAGTACGCCCATGTCGTTTGCTCTTGTCTCTAATGAGACCGGGAACCCCATCGAGGGGATTCAGATCACAGGAAGTACCTCAAAAGGAGGAAGGGAATGGCTTTTAGGCACGACAGGGCCAGAAGGTAAATGCAGAGTAGATCTTCCTTATATTGAGAATGTGCCGGGGCCCTTCCTTCGCTTTGAAGATCCCAATGGCCATTATGCAGCCAAAGATACGTCCTTCATGGATTTACGCGACCGCGAGATTCTTATCGGGCTCGATAATAATCAATGAAAAGGTTCATTACCATAGCAATCATTCTTTTCGGCGTGAGTATTACGACCCACGCGGCAGATGAAGAATGGCCTGCCTCGTCGTTTCAAAAAACGTTTTCATTGGAGATTGGGGCAGGTATTATGCCCGCTCCCCATTTCCTTATGGATATGTATGAACGTAGCATGGATAAATCCTTGGAAGAAAACGGACAAAAGCTAGCCGATCCGACGAGTTACCCGCCCACATTCAGTCTTTCCGCTATTTGGCACACAGGCCCCCGCTGGGAGATGGTCGTGACCGGCGTGATCTCATGGTGGAATTATGCTCTCTATCAACTGGATAGTTTTGGAATCGGGCCAGATGGAAAGCCGCGATATGACTTCTCCTCTGAAGGAACCTTTGTGAATGATAACACGTGTTATGGCGGATCATTGGCCTTTCAAGCCCGCCATTATTGGAAAAAGAGCACCTGGTATCATGGTTATTCCGCCTATGGGCTTGGCGTGTCCACTGACGGAAAAACCATTCAGCTGATGCCCGTTTGGGTACCTATTGGCGGAAGAGCTGAATGGAACCATTTTTATTTTTATCTGGAATACACACTTGGCGCCATAGCAACCTCGCTACACGGCGGTTTCGGCTGGCGGTTCTAGCACCGCTACCCGCTGGCCAGCGATTCGGGGTTTGGCGGTTAACTTTCTGTCTCACAGCGATTAACAAAAATACGCACCCCCCATTTTGGAGGGGTGCGCCTTTACGCTATATACTGTCTATTAGCGAGTTAACCGCCAAGCCTTTGAACGGGCTAATCTCACGGCTGGAAGTACTTCCACATCGGGGCAGCCATCAGGGCCTGGAGAATCTGGTTGTCGCGCAGGAGTTCTCGGACATAATCCGGGCTGTGAAGTGAGAAAGCGATACCTTCCGTGGCATCCAGATGCTGCTCGGCCACCTTTTCGACCCCTTCCGCCACGAAACTGTGCGTCAGATTGTTGGAGGTGCTCGGATTGGGCGAAAGCGTCATCAGCGGGCGCCCCTCCGACCACCGGCCCATCATCGTGAACTTTAAGCTATAGCGTCTTTGCGAAGTGGCACTGGAGGACTTCGGTGGAGTTGCCGTGCCAGTTGTGGAGGCCGTTGCCCAGACAGTTCTTCCACACCTTGCAGTCGGCGCAGCGGCCGGTGCGGGCCCAGCGGCGGTCGCGGAAGGGCTTGAAGCGCGTCTCCCAGACCTGATAGAAGTTGTCCGTATAGATGCTGCCCTGCGAGAAGCGGTCGCGGTCGATATTGGGGCAGGCGCAGATGCGGCCGTCAATCAGGATTGAAGCAATGTTCACGCCTGCGTGGCAGAAGTGACGCACGTCGCGCACCTGCTCCTCGTAGCGGCCCAGATAGCCTTCGCAACTGAAGGTCACCTTCATCGGGCCACCATCCCGTCGCTTGGACGCGATGAACTCCATCAGCCGGACAAACTCTGCGTCGCTCAGGTGCATATCCGGCTCGTTCACGGCACGGCCGATGGGAATGATCGTGAAGAGCCGCCACTGACGCACGCCAAGTCCCGAGAGAATCTCGTAGAGTTGTGGCAGTTCGGACAGGTTACGCTTGTTGACGCAGGTCACCACATCCGAGTTTAGGCGCGGCTCCCGGGCGATGATACCGATGGCCCGAAGGGCCCGTTGGTAACTGCCCGGAACGGCGCGCATCCAGTCGTGCGATGCCTCCAAGCCGTCCAAACTCACTGTTACGGAACCCATTCCTGCCGCCATCAGTTTGCCGTGCATAGCCTCGTCGTAGAGCCAGCCGTTGGTCACCATCCCCCAGCCGATGCCCCGGCTGCGGATGGCCCGCCCCGCCTCCGCAAGGTCGGGCCGCAACAGCGGCTCTCCCCCCGTGATGGCCACCGTGAATCCTTTGGGCCGGTGGCTCTTGGGGATCGTATCCAATGCCGCGAGAAAATCCTCGAGCGGCATATCCTTCTCGCGGTTCTGGGTGGAGCAGTCGCTCCCACAGTGACGGCAATGCAGGGTACAGCGAGTCGTACACTCCCAAAAGAGGTAATTCAGTTCGTGTACCTTGGTCTCGTTTTTACGAAAAAGGCGAAAAAGGAACGGGTTCATATTTGCAAAGATACAATCTGTTTTGTAATTTTGACATCGCAACCAAACCGAAGAACGGCTATGAAATGGATTCACAACCTTTTGAAAGGTGCGTCGCTGACGACGGCTTTGTTCATTTTCCAGGCCTGCTACGGCATGCCGCCGGATTGGGATGAGCCCGGCGAGGCGCCGATGTCTTTTTCTCTGGTTTCCAGCGAACGGGGAGATCCTCTGCAGGGCATTCATATCCTGGGGAAAATATACGAGCAGGAGCAGTACCGGGATTTAGGTACGACGGCTGCCGACGGCACTTGTCGCGTATCGATTCCTTTTAAGAAGAATCAACAGGGCCCCTATCTCCGGTTTGAGGATCCGGAGAATCATTTCGCAGCCAAGGATACTTCCCTTGCAGATCTGCGCGACCGCGTGATTGAGATTGGTCTCAAAGATGCAGAATGAGAAAGTTGCTGACCATACTCATTCTGATGCTCATTGCAGGGGCGACCTCGCTCGCCGCAGAACCGGACAGCCAGACTGCCCCGTTCCGAAAGTCCTTTTCGCTGGAAATCGGAACCGGGATTACTCCCCAGCAGACACAGCTTCCCGGTCTTGGAGAAACGGAGTTTTATGAAAATGGCCAGTCCGCCAAGTATATATGGACACCGGCTTTCGACATCTCCGCCGCGTGGCTTGTAACCCATCGCATCGAGATGGTGCTTTCTGTCGAGATTGCCCAACGCCGCTACCAGGTCACACAACATCCGGAATTTGGAACGGATCCGCACGGTAATCCCCGGTATGACTTCTCACAGCCGGGCACAGATCTTGGCACAAAGGGGCTCAAACCTGTCGAATCCCTCTACTGTCAGGGGCGGTTCTTCTGGATGGACCCCCAATCCGCTTTCTGTTTCTACTCCGGTATCGGGATTGGCGTGTCCACAAATTTCAGGAGCACTATCCCGGTCGCCGGCCTTACCCCGGTGGCGTTTCGTATCAGCGGCGCACATTTTTACTTTTTCGCCGAAGCCACCATCAGCCCCTTAGGGACATTCGGTCACGGCGGTTTCGGCTGGCGGTTTTAGTGGTGTGCAAAAATATGTTGCATTATTCCAGCAACTTGTATATATTTGAAGATAATTATTCGCAATCACTTTATTTAACCTAACAACTATGGAAAAAATTGACATCATCAAAACCATCAAAGATGGCTGCACCCTGGGTATCAAGAACTTTCTCCCGCTGCTTCTGCTGGTCGTCCTCTATGTCCTGACCGTTTGGATTCCCTATCTGAACGTCGGTACGACCATCGGTCTCTACAAGGCGATTGTCGCCATCGGCAAGGGCGAGAAGGTGGATCCCGTCTCCATCTTTGACAAGGCCAACTTCGCGTACTTTGGCGACTATTTCCTGCTGACCGGCCTGACGGTTGTCGGTACCTGCGCTGCTTTCGCATTCGTATTCGTTCCCGCCATCATCCTCGGCATTGCCTGGATGTTTGCCACCTACTTCCTGGTTGACAAGGGCGTTTCCGCGCTCAAGGCGCTCCGTCTGAGCTACAAGGCTACCCTCGGTGAGAAATGGCGCATCTTCGCGATTCAAATTCTCTTCTGCCTTGCAGTCGGTATCGTCTGCTGCATCCTCGGTCTCATCCCGAAGGTCGGCGGCGTTCTCGTTTTCCTGGCAAGCCTCGTCCTCTCCGCCATCTGGGTTGCTGTTATCAGCGTGATGTACAATCACTTCTCCAAGAAGGCAGACGAGCTGATCGGTCAGGTCGACTAACCTTTCTTTCTTCACAGATAATAGAATCGGCGACCCTCTTGGGCCGCCGGTTTTTTTAGGCAATCGAAGCGAAGAGCCCGACCAGTTTCCGGATGAACCGGGTGTACCACGGGGTGCGGAGAATCTCCTCCAGCGTGATTTCGCGACAGAGCTTCATGTCCTCCATGAAAATCTCCTTGTTGCGCAGGGCGGTCTCTTCGTCGTAGATATAGGTGTTGACCTCGTAGTTGAGGTTGAAACTGCGGTTGTCGATGTTGGCGCTGCCGATACTGGAGAGGTAGTCGTCTGCCACAAAGGTCTTGCTGTGGATAAAGTTGCCGCCTCGCTCGAAGATGCGGATGCCGGCCTCGAGGCACGAGCGGTAGAACGACCGGTTGATGGAATCCATCAGGATGGTGTCGTTCTTGGCGGGAACCATCAGCCGGATATCCAGCCCGGTCAGCGCGGCGGCCCGCAGGGTGTTCAATACGGGCTCAGGTGGCGCAAAGTAGGGCGTTTGCAGGTAGATATATTTCCGAGCGTTGAGGAAGAGCCATTCGTAGCTCATCTGGAGCAGGGGCTGACCGCCTTCCGGCTCATCCTGAACGACTTGAACGAGCTTGCCCTGCAGCGGCGCGGGGGCGGAGGTGGCTCCTTGCAGCATCGGGTAGAAATGGGGGAGCGGATGGTCCAGATGGCCGCCGCCGATAATCCACGAATCGAGGAAAATGAACTGCAGCGCAGCCACGGCATTGCCCGTGAGGCGGAGATGGGTATCGCGCCAAATCTGGAAGTAGTTGTTGTTGATGTTCATGCCGCCCGTGTAGCCGATCTTGCCGTCGATCACTACGATTTTGCGGTGGTTGCGGTAGTTGAGGCGGGTGGGGAGTTCCAGCGGATGGCGCCTCGGATCGGTAAACTTGAGCACCTCGATACCGGCGCGCCGCATGCGGCCATAATAGCCCGGAAAGAGAGAAAAGTTGACGATATTCTCGTTGATGAAGCGCACCTTGACGCCCTCTTTTGCCTTCTGGATGAGGATATTGCGGACATCTTCGCTGCCGCTGTCCGTGCCAAAGCGGAAGTACTCGATATGGATGGATTCCTTCGCGCCTCGCAGGTCCTCCACCAGCAGCTCATATTTGCGTTTGCCCTCGGTGATGATTTCCAGGGAATTGTCGTCGGCTACACAGGGGTGGAACCCGTATCCCAGCAGCCTGGCCAGCGGGCGGAAAGGCTCCGCCACCCGGTCGTCCTGTCCGTGGCCGAAGAGCAGGTCGTTGAGTTCGGGCGTCATCTCCTTCTCCAGCAGGGCGGTGTAGCGACGGTGGCGACGCCGGAAAATGTAGTGATACCGGTTGTTGATTCCCAGCAGCAGGAAGAGCAGCACGCCGAGGTAGGGCAGCAGGGAGATGATGAGGATCCAACCCAGTTTGGAAGCCGGGGGGCGGTCGTCAAAAACGACGACGACGATACTGCTGATATTCAGCAGTATCAGAAAGACCATCAGAAAAGTACTCCAAACCATACGGGTCGTGTTTACGCAAAGATAAGGAATTTCTTACATTTGCACCGGCAAACGAATTATAGCATGATCAAGATCATCGTAGACTGCTTCGGCGGCGACCATAGCCCGATAGCGAATGTTGACGGCGCGCTGAGCGCCCTGGAAAAGAATCAAGACCTATACCTGATACTGACCGGTGACGAGACGGCGCTCCGGGCCGCCCTGGACGGAAAGTCCTACGACGCTGCCCGCCTTGAGGTGGTTCACGCCCCGCAGGTCATCACCTGCGATGACAAGCCCACCGACGCCATCCGCATGAAGCGGGATTCCTCCATGATGAAGGGTATCATGATGCTGCGCGATTGCGACGATATCGCCGGCCTGGTGAGCATCGGCTCCACCGGTGCCCTGGTGACCGGCGCCTTGGTGCGCCTCGGCCGCCTGAAAGGGGTGATCCGCCCGACCTTCTGCCCGATTCTTCCCACGATGACCGGCGGAATCGTCGGCGTGTGCGATTCGGGCGCCAACGTGGAGGTGGATGCCGCCATGCTGCGCCAGTTCGCCATCATGGCCTCGCTCTACCTGGAGAACGTCTATGGAATCACCTCCCCGCGCACCGCGCTGCTCAATGTGGGCGTGGAACCCGGCAAGGGAGACGCCCTCCGCCAGGAGGCCTACGGCCTGCTCCAGGAGACCGAGTGCGTGAATTTCACGGGCAATATGGAAAGCCGCGACCTGCTCAGCGGCAACCATGATATTGTCGTCTGTGACGGCTTCTCCGGCAACGTCCTCACCAAGACCACGGAAGGCACCGCCCTCGAAATGCTCAAGCTCCTCAAGGGCAAGATCTATTCCCGCCTGAAATACAAGATCGGCGCACTGCTGATGAAGCAGATGTTTACGGAGATCAAGGACTTCATGAACTACCAGAACTACGGCGGCAGCGTCCTGCTGGGCACCTCGAAGGTGGTGGTGAAGGGCCACGGCTCCGCCAAGGCCGTCTCCGTCGAAAAGTGCATCGAGCAGGCCTATAAAATGGAACTCAGCGGGCTCGGCCCCAAGATCGAAGCCGAACTCGCCAAGTACGAACACTACGAGGAGTAGCGTCAGCCTTTGCGGACGGGGTCGCAGGTCAGTTCGACGCCGAGTTTCTTGAAGATTTTCCGGTCCACCTCGCTGAGCATCACGGTGGAGTGCATCTGGCAGCCGCGCAGGTCGGGCAGATGGTCCAGCGCCTTGCGGCAGTTTTCATCCTGCGGAGCCAGCATCGAGAGGGCCACGAGCACCTCGTCGGAGTGCAGGCGTGGATTGTGGCCGTGCAGGTAGCTCACCTTGGTCTTCTGGATGGGCTCGATCATGCTCTGCGGAATCAGCTTGACGTCGTGCGCGATGCCGGCCAGGTGCTTGGTGACATTGAGGATCAGCGCGGCGCTCGGGCCCAGCAGCGGGGAGGTCTTGGCGGTGATGAGGGTGCCGTCCGGAAGCTCCAGCGCAGCGGAATGGACGCCGGATTCCTCCATCTTCTGCTTGGCAGCCACCGTGGTGCGGCGGAATTCGGTGGTAATCTGTGCCTGCTTCATCAGCAGGGCGATTTTGTTCACTTCGCTGTCGTTGCAGTCGCCGGCGGCCAGTTTGTCGAGCGCCGAGTAGTAGCGACGGATGATTTCATCCTTGGCTGCCTTGCAGCAGACCTCCTCGTCGCTCATGCAGAAGCCGATCATGTTCACCCCCATGTCGGTCGGCGACTTGTAGGGGTTCTGGCCGTAGATTCCTTCGAAAAGGGCGTCAAGTACCGGGAAAATCTCAATGTCGCGATTGTAGTTGACGGCGGTCTTGCCGTAGGCTTCCAGGTGGAACGGGTCAATCATGTTGACATCGTTCAGGTCCGCCGTGGCAGCCTCGTAGGCGATGTTGACGGGGTGTTTCAGCGGCAGACTCCAGATGGGGAAGGTCTCGAACTTGGCATAGCCGGCCTTGATGCCCCGTTTGTGTTCCTGGTAAAGCTGGCTGAGACAGACGGCCATCTTGCCGCTGCCCGGCCCCGGGGCGGTGACCACCACCAGCTTGCGCGAAGTCTGGACATAGTCGTTCTTGCCGAATCCCTCTTCCGAGTCGATCAGGGCCACGTTGTTCGGATAGCCCTCGATGGTGTGGTGGTAATAGACCTTGATGCCTTTGCGCTTGAGCTTGGCGCGATAGGCGTCGGCGCTGGCCTGGCCGTTGTAGTGGGTGATGACAACGCTGCCCACGAGGAAGCCGCGGCTCTGGAACTCGTCCCGCAGGCGGAGGACATCCTCGTCGTAGGTGATGCCCAGGTCGTTGCGGATCTTGTTCTTCTCGATGTCGATGGCGCTGATGACGATGATGATTTCCACGTCGTCGATCAGCTGGGTGAGCATCTTCAGCTTACTGTCCGGCTCGAATCCGGGGAGGACGCGGCTGGCATGGTGGTCATCGAAGAGCTTGCCGCCGAACTCCATGTAGAGTTTGTCTCCGAACTGGGCGATGCGCTCGCGGATATGCTCCGACTGGATGCGCACATACTTGGCGTTGTCAAAACCGGTTTTCATCGCTACTCGCTGGTGTAGTTGTCGAAGTATCCCTGTACGAGAACGATGGGGGTGCCCTTGTCACCCGAACCGGAGGTAAGGTCGCAGAGCGAACCGATCAGGTCGGTCAGCTGGCGCGGCGTGGTGCCCTCGGAGACCATTTTGCCCTTGAGGTCCGCATCTTTGGCGCGGATGCTGGCGGAGATGGCGTCGCGGAGCGCTTCGCCTTTGAGGTTTGCAAAATCGTTGTCAGCCAGGTATTTGAGTTTAAGTTCGTTGGGCGTTCCGATCAGGCCGTCGGTGAAGGTCGGGGAGACCACCGGATCGGCCAGTTCCCAGATTTTGCCCTTGGGATCCTTAAAGGCGCCGTCGCCGTAGATCATCACTTCCACGTGCTTGCCGGTGGCTTTCAGGATGCGGGCCTGGATGTCGAGCACCAGCTCCTTGCAGGGGTGCGGGAAGAGTTTGACAGTATGCTCGGTGGCCTTGTTGGAGCCCAGCAGACCGTAACGCTCGTTGTAGCCGCTGCCGTTGACGGGCGCATCCAGGATATCGTCCAGACCGAGTACGACGCGGGCGCCGGCCTCCTTGAGAATCCGTTTGGTGCGGAAACGGGTGTGGATGTCGCAGCAGATGACGGCGTCGGTGTATTGCAGAATGGTCTTGGGCCGGTTGGCGAAGACAATCTCCACCTCGGCGCCGCTCTCGCGGATCAGGTCGCCGTAGTACTGCACGTAATCCATTCCGGTAAACTCGTGACGGACCACGCCGAAGAGCTCGCGGTAGCGCTCCAGCGTCAGGACGTCGGAGTAGGGGTTGACGCCGGCCTCGTCCAGGGCGTCGAGACTGACCAGGGAGTTGCCGACCTCATCGGAGGGATAGCTGAGCATCAGGACCACCTTCCTGCAGCCTTTGGCGATGCCCCGGAGGCAGATGGCGAAGCGGTTGCGGGAGAGGATCGGGAAGATGACGCCGACCGTATCGCCGCCCGTTTTGGCTTGGACGTCGGCGGCGATGGCATCGACCGAGGCATAGTTGCCCTGGGAACGGGCGACGATGGATTCCGTGACGGAGATCACGTCGCGGTCGTGCAGTGCGAATCCCTCTTCGGCCGAAGCCTCGAGCACGCAGGCGGTTACGATTTCTGGAATGTTGTCGCCCTCGCGGATGATCGGGCAACGGATACCGCGGGACACGGTCCCAACTTTTCTTTCGTGGTTCATATCGGGTTAGTGTGTTTTTGATTCGCGTTTGATGAAACTCTCTATGGTATTCTGCATCAGCATGGTGATGGTCATCGGGCCGACGCCGCCCGGAACGGGGGTGATCCAGCCGGCCACCTCTTTGACGGCCGCGAAATCCACGTCGCCGCAGAGCCGGCCTTCGTCGTCGCGGTTCATGCCGACATCGATCACGACGGCCCCGGGTTTGACCATATCGGCCGTCACGACATTGCGTTTGCCGACGGCGGCCACGATGATGTCGGCCTGGCGGGTGAGTGCGCCCAGGTCGCGGGTGCGGGAGTGGGCCATCACCACGGTGGCGTGCGCATCAAGCAGCAGTTTGGCCATCGGCTTGCCCACGATGTTCGAACGGCCGATCACCACGGCCAGCGCCCCGCGGATTTCCACGCCGGTGGAACGGATCAGCTCCAGGCAGCCTTTCGGGGTGCAGGGCAGGGTGCAGGGCTTGCCGAGCCAGAGGGCGCCGACATTGCCCGGATGAAAGCCGTCCGCATCTTTCTCCAGTGCGATGGCGTCAATCACCTTCTCTTCGTCGATATGCTTCGGGAGCGGCAGCTGGACCAGGATTCCGTCGATGGCCGGATCGGCATTGAGCCGGTCGATCTGTGCCAGCAGGTCGGCTTCCGAGGTCTCTTCCGGCAGGGTAATCTGCACGGAGCGCAGGCCGACAAATTCGGCAGCACGGACCTTGTTGCGGACATAGACCTGGCTGGCGGGATTCTCGCCCACGATGATGACGGCCAGTCCGGGCCGGCGGCCATATTGTTTCTCCAGCGCAATCACTTGCGCCTTCATCTCTTCTTTCAGGCTGTCTGAAATCCGTTTTCCGTCAATGATTGCTCCCATCTTCATTCATTATTAAGTGCGCAGTGCGCAATGTCGTTTCGCCAGAAGAGGTTTTCGCAGCGGATCTTGCGAAGCTCCGAATAGGCCTTTTCGCGGGCCTGGACGATCGTAGCCCCTTCGGCCACCACCATCATCACACGGCCGCCCGCGGTCAGGAGCTTGCCTTCCCTGCGCGCAGTGCCCATGTGGAAGAGTTTGGCTTCGACCGTGTCGGTTCCTTGAATCTCAATGCCTTTGGCATATCCGTCCGGATATCCCTTGGAGGCGAGTACAACTCCCAAAGTTACACATTTTTTCCAAGAAATCTGCGGGATTCCGGTGCCTTTTGCAACGGCTTCGAAGACCGCATAGATGTCGCTTTCCATCAGCGGAAGAACCACCTCCGTCTCCGGATCGCCGAAACGGGCATTGAATTCAATCACCTTGATGCCCTGCGGCGTCTTCATCAGGCCGCCGTAGAGCACGCCGGTCAGCGGAAGCCCCTCGCTGCACATTCCGGCGGCTGCCTTGCAGAGGATCTCGCGGCAGGCGAACGCCTCGTCTTCTTCCGTGATGAACGGAAGTCCGGTGTAGGCGCCCATGCCGCCCGTATTGGGGCCGCGGTCGCCGTCGAAGGCGCGTTTGTGGTCCTGCGAAAGGGGCATCGGAACCACCTGGTTTCCACAGACAAAGCACATGAAGGAGAACTCCGGACCGGTGAGGTAGTCTTCAATGACGACGCTTCCCTCGCCGAACTTTTCATCCAGCAGCATCTCACGCAGCGCCGCATCGGCCTCCTCCATCGTAGCGGCGATCACGACCCCCTTGCCCGCAGCGAGTCCGTCGTATTTGAGGACGGCCGGGAAGGGGCGCGACGCCACGTAGGCGCGCGCCGATTCAAAATCGGTGAAAGTGCGGTAGCCGGCGGTAGGGATGCCATACTTTGCCATCAATTCCTTGGCGAAGCCCTTGCTGCTCTCGATCTGTGTAGCGGCCCGGGTGTGGCCGAAAATGGGCAGTCCTTCCGCACGGAAAGCATCCACGATGCCGGCGGCCAGCGCCGCTTCCGGACCGACCACCGTCAGGTCCACCGCCCGCTCTTTGGCGAAGGCCAGCAGGGCAGGGACGTCCGTATCCTTGATGGGGACATTGGTGGCCACCTCGCCGATTCCGGCATTGCCCGGGGCGCAGAAGACCTCGGCCACCTGCGGCGAGCGCAGCAGGGCGTCCACGATGGCGTGGCAGCGGCCTCCTTCTCCAACAACGAGTACTTTCTTGTCTTTCATGGATCAGTGTTTGAAGTGTCTTACGCCGGTGAAGAGCATCGTGATGCCCAGTTCATCGGCCTTGGCAATCGATTCTTCGTCGCGGATGCTGCCGCCGGGCTGGACAATGGCCGTAACGCCGTAACGGGAGGCCAGTTCCACCGTGTCGCCGAACGGCAGGAAGCCGTCCGAGGCCAGCACCAGGTTCTCCGTAAAGCCGGCCGCCTGCGCCTCTTTCAGCGCAATCTCGGCGGAACCCACGCGGTTCATCTGGCCGGCGCCGATGCCGACGGTGTGGTTGTCCTTGACCACGGCGATCGCGTTGGATTTGACATGCTTGACGATCTTCCAGCCGAAGGCCATCTCTTTGAGCTGCGCAGCGCCGGGTTTCTTTTTCGTGACGCACATCGCTTCGGTGAGGGTCTCCACGGCGGTATCCAGCTGCTGCGAGAGCATGCCGCCTGTCACGCTGATATACTGCGGGACGGGCGCCTCCGAGGGCGTCAT
>JAEEGH010014566.1_pt1 | contig 17248 bp, 1 predicted proteins | sample 9134181 | NCBI WGS metagenome assembly JAEEGH01 (sample SAMN16246544, study PRJNA631951) | gut metagenome | biome: gut microbiome; feature: rumen; material: DP-attached | host: Bos | place: Iran: Karaj | collected 2018-10
TCATTACAGGAATATTATTATTCTTTTTTTTCAGATCTTTTATTTCTTTTTCATATTGATCATATGTATCAGTTAATTTATCATTATCCTTTACTTTTATATCTCCTGACTTGAAACTACTATATAAAATTCCGTTTAGAAAACCTATATCATCACATCCTTTACTTAATACTGTATCTGAAATTCTATTATCTTTTTGTTTTTGATATTTAAGTTTATATATATCCGGAGTATCACTTTGATTATCCTTATAATCGAATGAAAGATTTATTGTCTTTGTCCAAAACAATATTCCTTTTTTGATTGTCAGATTTGTATATTCTTGCGCAGCATCTTTTATTTGTTTATTTGCAGAAATATTAATTTTATAATTTTCAGGATTATATGTTTTATCTTTTTGACTAAGTTCAGAAAAATAAACATTTTTATTATTATTCAAAGCTACCTGTAAATAAATCTTATAGAACTTTTCAAATTTATCTGAATATAAATTCTTAAAACCATCATGATTTTTTAAACTTTCATAAATTAATTTTGAAAGTCGTTTATATTCATCATTATGTTCATTTATTTCTTTTGTTTCTTTTGATGCATTAAGCCAGTTTTTAAAATCATTTTCATTCAGATTATCAATAATTTCAGCTTTTGATTGTTTATCTCTAAAACATACAATTTTTGCGTTACCATCATTTTGTTCTACAGCCAGAAAGAAAATTCCTTTCTTCTCATTGTAAATATATAGTTTATCAAAGTCATTGTTCTTAGGATTCCCATTTTCATCTTTTCCAGTTCTTATGAAATTACTGTTATCAATTATTGCAAGATCACTACTACTAAGTTCGGTATAACCTACATCTTCAAGTATATTTTCTGTTTCCGTACTTAATTGACAGTTTTTTCCAATTATATTCTTATATATTTGTTTTACATAATTCTTTTGTTCTTCTTTAGTATAAGGCATCCACACTGCATATTGTCCATCAGGTGGATTCGATTTATAGTCAAATCCATAATACGTTCCGTCATCAGCGATAAAGAATGCAGAATAACTACATCCCGGTTCCGGGATTAATCCTGATCCAGAAGTTATAGTTGTTTTTCCGTTTACTGTTGTTAAACCAATATTCTGGATAATTTGTGTATTTTCTGATGTATAATTATCATTTTTAAGTTTTACAGTAATTGTATAAGTTTTCTCATATCTTTTTGCTGTTTCACCGTTTGAGCTTTCAGCACTTACACTTTCACTCCCCTGGGCCCACAGTTGTGAGCACAGGAGAGCAGAAATCATAACTGATAATAATTTAATTTTCATGTTTTTCATTTCTGCACTCCTATTTTTAATTATTTTCCTGTTTAGCTGTGATAACCGGCAGAGCCAGTACGTTACTTCCAACTTCTACAACAATCTTTTCACCCTTAGAAGCTTTTCGTTTGTAGACGTTCCAGCCATCTTTATACCAGTGGCCCTGCATACCAAACTTCTTTTCTACTAATGTCCAGCTGCCGTCTACAGCCATTTCAGGACCTGCAAACATGTAAAGGGTTACATTCTTTTTCAGATAGAACTCTACAGTTCGTTTACCCTTTATGTTCATGTCTGATCCAAGATACTGAATGAAGTCACCACCTGTTACATACCATGGAAGTGTATGAAGGTAAGCACGTTCCCAGTAATGATATGGCCACTTTGTATAATCAGCTGCATCATTTGCATAAATCTGGCTGTCATATGAGAACGGAGTCTTTACCTCATGCTTTGTTCCATTCAATTCAGCAAATGCCATGAAGTTTCCAATTCCATCTTCTCTTTGTACTACAAATGTCTGAGTCATAAGGCCAGACTTTCTTCCGCTCTTATCAAATGCCTGCCAGCGGATTGTATGACGTCCAGGTTCGTAAATCAAAAGCTCTTTTTCATATGTCTTTTCATTTCCGTTATCCAGTACATACTTGATGTAATCTACTCCTGAATAACTATCCTGAGCTTCAAGACGGATGATACTTAAGCCCTTATCACTTCTTACATTAATTCCAGTTGTCGGATTATACTTATCCAGCTGAATAACTTCAGTACGTTCTTCTTCCTTGTTTCCGGCATTATCTACAGCATACCATGTAAGCTCATAGGTACCTTCTTTTGTAAACTCGAGTGGCTTATCGTAAACATTTCCGTTTACAACAATTCTGTTTATTCCAGAACCACTGTCATATGCTGTAAAGCGTACAGTTACATCATTTTCATACCAGCCCTTTTCATTCTTTACTGGTGTTATATAGATGCTGCTTTCTGGAATTGTGATATCTGTCTTTATGAAACTTGTTACGATATCACTCTTCATTCCCTTAGAATCAAATGCGTAGGCTTCAATTAAATTGTCACCCTCAACTACAGTAAATGATTCTGTATAAGGTTTGAATTCTCCTCCGTTATGACGGTACCAGATGCTTTCAACATAAGTTTCCTTATCATCAGCCTTGATTGTGGCAACTGGAAGTCCCTTATACCAGTTATCAGTTCCGTCTGCAGGAGTTGAATAAGTAACTGTTACACAAGGAGCGCTTGTATTGCTGCTGCCTTCGTATGAACGAAGAATGTTCTTATCTGCAGCAAACAGTTTTCCGTTACACATTGCAACTGCTGTAATATTACCCTTTACATTCCAGATTTCATTTCCACTATAAACATTGTTTACGCTAAGCTTAGTTGAATCAGCAAGGACAAGTTTTTCATTTGCGAGTGCTGCAATTGAACTTCCGGCATAAACTTGCTTTACCTTAAGGTTTTCTCGATCATAAAGAACTGTTGCCTTGTTATTAGAAACTGCTATCTCACCTGCTGAAATTGCCAGACTGCAAGATTTCTCATTTCTGATCATTCCTTCAATCTTCAATTCAAGTTCTGATGTGTAGCTGTACAATTTATTCTCTGTAAGAATTACAAAGCCGTCACTATCTGCACTTACTTTAAGAACTGCTTCTTCAAGTTCAGCAGCCTTATCAGTTCCATATAATCCATACAACTTGTTTCCAGTGTATGCATACAGACTGTCATTATTCCATACATAATTTGTATCTGTAAGGCTGAATGGAAGTTTCTCAACAAGAGTTCCATTTACAGGATCTATTCTCACTGCATTCTCTTCAAGCTGTGCAATCAGTACAGATGAATTAGATGTAATGTTACTTACATTCTCACGACTCCACATTAAGAATCCTTTTTCAAGAGTACGTGCTTCAAGAACGTTATCCTTAGTAATTCCATAGAAGTAACGGCTTGTAATGAATCCCTTCTTGTAGAAGATATTTGCTGAATCATAAAGCTGCTTTCCATGTTCGCTGAAGATATACATTCTTCCAGACTCTGTAAGGACAACAACTTTACTTCCATTGCTGTATATACTTGCTGCGGAATCCTTGAGTTTTGCATTCCAGTATTCCTGGCTGTTAGAAGGAATGTCACTTACAACACTGTTTGTATTTCCGCCATTCTTTCCATTCATTTCCCAGATTTCATCCTTAACAATAAGGGTCAAATCTTTTTCACAGAAGGTTCCGTCAACTTTTGAAATCTTTACAGTAAAGCTGAATTCACCGCTTACACTTGGAGTTCCTTCGAGAACTCCTGTTGTGCTGTTCAATCTGATTCCAAGAGGCAGGCTTCCGCTGCTTACTTTCCAGATTACTTCAGCACCTTCAGTTTCTGCTTCAAGTTTATTTTCATATTTAACTCCAAGCACAGCTTCTGCAAGTTTTTCTGTAACAATCTTCATATCACTGAGAACTGTTACCTTTACAGTTTTTGTAATATTAATATTGTTTCCTTCTGCAGTAATTACAATGCTGTATTCTCCAGGTTCAGCATCTTCGTTACATGCAACCTGCATTTCTACATATGCATTTGTTGAAACAACATCTTTAGACAAACTTACTGTCAATGGAGCACCAGCTTCCGGTTCAGCCTTAAGTTTTACATCTGTTGCATAACCGTTTACTGCAATATTTACAGTCTCGCTTTCTCCACCTGACAATGTGTATTTATCTTTTGGAATTCGTACTGTGAAACTGTACTCATAAACATTCTTAGTAACAGTTTCAGATTTTCCGTTTTCGTTTTCAACATATATAGTTACACTGTCGCCTTCTATATCTGCAGGAACTACGAAATCAATCTTCGAATCACTATAAGACTTTACTTCAATCTCACTGTCATTTATGTAAAGCTTACCCTTTTCTCCAAATCCGTAACCGATAACAGAAGCATCACAGCCTTTGTTCATCTTATATGGATTGAATGATGTAATTACCGGCAGAATCTTTTCTGCTGTTACATGTACGGTAAGTTCAAATGTCTTTCCTGAAGATGCCTTAACAACTATCTTATAGTCGCCTTCTTCAGCATTCTGTGTATTAACCTTTATGCTGCCGTTTTCATTCATCGCAATTACAGGTAATTCAACACTAAGCTGTTCACTGCATTCTTCGATTGTGAAAACTGCATCTTCTTCATATCCGTCAAATGGACTTACACTGAGATTGAAACTTCCAGTCTGTCCTTTATTCAGATACAGCTCTGTTGTATAAAGGTTTACATCGTATGAAGGAATGATTACTCCAAGTTCATACTCTGCTTCTTCACCTTTATCATTCAATACTCGAACCTTATAACTTCCCCGTTCAGTCAAAACAGGAAGCTTTAATGTTCTGCAGAACAGATTTTCATCTTCACTCTCTACTGTGATAACTTCTTTATTTCCAAGATAGTATTTAACTCCTGGAACAAATCCTTCACCGTAAATTGTGATTTCATTTTCTTTTGTTCCGTCTACAGTTGATGGATATACAGCTGTAATAACTGGACTTGGGTTTTCTACAGTTACCTTTAATGTGAAGCTGTCCTTATTGTTTGGACTGTTATCGTTTGCTACTTCACACTCTACTGTATATTCTCCTTCAGCACATGTATCTGATGGTGTAATGAAGATCTTTAATTCATTTCCATTCTCTGATACCTGTACGTTCTTTTCGAATGATACTTCAACAGGAACTTCTTCGTCAGAAGCAGTCTGTTTATCATCACTCTGAACAAGTTCAAGGTATTCTTCTGTAGACATCGCATTATAATCTCTTGATGTCTCTACTTTTGAAGCCCTTACATATGAAACTTCATCTTTCCAGTTCTTATATGAAACATCAACTCTACATTCAGAAATAATTCCTTTCTTAGCAGTAAGTTCTATAACCTTATTCTTGATATAAACCTTATTGTTTTCAGAGTTATCTTCTCCAACTACATAGCTTACATAATCTGTATATTCACTTTCATTTCCATATTCATCATATGCACACAGACTGTAAGAAACATTTGTTCCCTTCTGGTAATTTGAAATGTAAAGCTCAGTGATGTTTCCAAGATTATCTTCAGATTCCTTACCGTCTGTAATAGTCTTGAGTTTATAACCTGCTGTACGGCTGCCGTTTGTATTTGTCCACAGAAGCTTCATTCTGTTTTCTTCGCTTTCTGTTACATATACATTTGCAGGAGCCTTTAATTTCAATCCGCTTCTGTTTACGTTATATTTTCCTGAAGCAATTCCGGCAGGTGAATACATATCGTCACTTGTTACAACTCTTGCTGAAATAATATATTCACCGTCTGCAATATTGTCTGTTGATACATAGCCTGCAAACTTACCTTCAGAATCTGTCTTCAGACATCCAAGTTCTACAACAGGAGCATATTCATCTGTACTTGCAAAGATATAAACATCTTTGTTCTTTTCTGTAGAATAACCGCTTACATATATAGAATCTGTAACATTCAATACACCGCTTGAAGGTTCTTCTACAGTAACTGCAGGAATCTTTTCTACGCCGAATGCTGCAAGTTCATAAGTTCCTTCTTCCATGTTATCAACACTGATTGTCCATTCTCCACCTTCCGGATAATCAATATTAATAAGCATTCCGTTTTCGATGTACTGAGTATTAATTCCTTCATCTCCAGCCTTAAATTTCTTTCCGCTTGGAGAGTAAACTGTAAACTCAGGATCTCCTTCAAGATATCCGATTACAAATGATGTCTTTACAGGAGCCTCTTCCTGAGTAGTTTCTCCTCCCCTAAGAAGATTCTGACCGCCAGCTCTTGAAGCATATGAAGGTTTTATCTGAGTTGACTTTCCACCAGGAATAGTAACCTTATAGATAGTGCCTCCTGCATCAAGCATTGTGTTAGTATACTTAGCACTTGCAATATCAAGTGTATTTACTACAGGACCCCGTACAGCCCTGTTCATAGATTTGAAGCTGATTCCATCCGGACGGCAGATATCATAACTTGAAACTCTTAGATCAAGTCCGCCAGTACCTACAAAGGCTCCGATTCTTCCCCAGTTGAATCCGCAGAACTCAATATCAATATAACCTAAGAATCCCCGCTTTCCGTTTGTAAAGTCTCCGAACATTACACCAAAGCCGCCGAGCCATATATCGCATGGTGGAATACTGATTAACCAGCCATCATAAAGTTCACCCTTTGGCATTCCAAATTTACATTCACCGGCTCCAGAGAACTTAAGTTTTCCGTTCTGGTCAAAGATGTAAAGTTCAATTGATCCGCGTACAAACTTAATATTTACACTCATACCAGTTGCGAAACAGTTGTTTGTAATAATTGCTGCAGCTTCTGCTGTAATGTTCAAGGTACCTTTAAGGATTGTTGCATTTCCTTCCAGTACCCATGTAATTTTTTCAATGTCAATCCATGCATCAGCAGTTATTCTTGCAAGTTTTCCACCACCAGCGTCTTTTACAGTAAGACCAAGCTGAACTCGAGGTCCTCTATCTCCAAAAAGATTCTGATACTTCTCTGGAACTTCATCAGGATATCCATAACCTAATCCACCACGTATTCCGCTTAAATTCAATCCTGTAGCTCCGAGAGGAATACCTGTTGCTGCTTCAAAACTGAAGTATGCATGTTTAAGTCCGATTGGATAAATTTCACTTACTTCAGTAAAGCAGAGGGCTGCTTCAATTTCTCCGACATTAGGAAGAATGATTCCGCCGTGTCCTGAAATGAAGTATGTATCATCCTGCATTCTGAATTCAGCACCGATATTCTTAAATCCGAATTCTCCAAGCGTAAAGTCAGGTAATGTAAAGCCTGCACCTCCAATTGTCAAACCGTTCTGTGCTGTAATTGCAATATCATAGATAGATACATTTGCTCCCGCTGCATTAAAGAATTCCGGTAATTCAAGATATGCTCTTGAGAATCCGATCTTGAACTCCTTGAAGTTGATTGTTGGTGCATCAAGAACTAACTTAAAGCCTGCAATTTCTGTCTTAAGAGAAGGAACTTCAAATTCTCCGTTAAAATCTCCTGTATTTGGATCAAATGTTGCATTCTTCAAGGCAAATGAAGAGCCTCCCATTGAGCCGAAGTTTCCTGGAAGTGTGAGTCTACACTCTTTAAGGCTAACCATGAAATCACTGTCTTTATTATCAAATTTTCCTACATACAGCTCTTTAATAGTTCCTTTAAATCCGGCAATCTGAACATTTAATTCTCCAAGACCACCATTAAATGCTGTGATTTTTCCATCCCATGACATATTAATAGAAGCATCAAATCTGACATTTCCAAAATCAACAGAAGGGAAATCAAGACCTGCACCCGCAGATACACGGAATCCTTCATTACTAAAGAAGAGCTGATTTACGTATACTTTTACACCACCTAATACTTCAAACTGAATGCCTTCATTTAATCCTGCATCAAAAGCTACCAATCCAGATTTTGTCGATACCTGTAATTTATTAATTGCAAAAGATGCCTCTTTTAATCCGTCTGGTACACTGCTGTTCTGTGAGAATTCGAGAATACCGCCTACATCAATAAGGAATTCATCTTTCTGTGTTCCCTTACTGAATACTACACTTCCTCCTGATAACTGAAGCTGTCCGAACAGAAGCGCATTTATATTTCTTGCTCCAATATCAAGATCTTCAATTTCACCATACTGGTTGATTACAAATTTTCTGATTGCAATTTCAGTACCCTTAAGTCCTTCCGGCAGTGTGTCAGGCAAAATTGCACGACCACCAACAGAGAACTGAAGTGCTGTAGAACCATGCTTCTGTACTCCGATAAATACGCCGTTTACTTTAAGGCCGTCTGCAATTGAAATATCTCCAAGTCTGAACTCAGCATCAACACTCTTTAATTCTGATGCTGTAAATACAAGACTTGCCTTTGTTGTACTTCCGCCGATACCCTGGATAAACTTTTCTTTTGGCAGCAGCAGTGTTGTTGCTACAGAATATTCAATTTCTTCATCTTTGTATTCTGCACCAAGATGTACATCTCTTAATTCAATGCTGCCGATTGCTGTCTTTGCAAGATTATATTCAGCACCAAATGCCTTTATCTGTCCGTCAAGTGCGATTTCAAACTTATTAAGTCGAACTTCTGTTCCACCGATTCCTTCTGGAAGTGAATCAGGTAAAATAAGTCCGCCGGAAAGTGTTACGCTTCCTTCATCTTTTTCACCGTTATAGTAGAATGCAACATAAACATCGTTGAGCTGTGTTCCGCCTAAGTTCGGATCAAAGTTGATTTCCTTAACGTCGCGGGTCCATACATCATTAACTTTTCTTGAAAGGTATGCATCAAGTTCTGTAATGCATGGACGGCTCGCATCGATTGTAAAGTTTTCTATACGGAGAGCTACTCCGCCTTTTCCATTCGCGTCAAGAAGGAATGCCGGTGCCTTATCGGTAAACTCAAGCGCACCTGAAACACTCAGATACAGACTGTTGCTTCCGTCTTCTTTTCTGACTGCAACAGATCCGTCTCTCAACTCTACTACTTCAATACTTGGAGCAATTTTTCCGTCAAGTCCATTAAGCTGTATGTCAATGTTTCCAATATTTCCATCTGACTTGATTTCGAACTGCTTTAATTCTACAGATTTACCCTTAATGAAATCTGGAAGTTCTTCACCACCAAAGAATGCATTTCCTGTAAATCCAAGGGTCATTGCCTTTGTAATGGAAACTGATGTCAGATTAAATGTAATTCCGCTTAATGTTGTACTTAATCTTGTATCAGCTTTTATTGTATCAAAATCAAATTCTCCCTTAACAGGATTGAATGCTACATCTGTTATAGAAATATTATCTATGCAGTATGTTGATGGAAGTATAAGGGATGCTTTTTCCATCATAATCCATGGAGACTCATTCTTATATGCAACACCGACAGAGGTTACTGCAAGGGCAAATGAATCAAGGAACGGTATTGTATACTTTCCTTCAAGTCTTGCATCAAACTCCCTTACCTTTCCATCAAGACCGATTGAGAAGTTTCTGATTCCCACTGTTCGTCCGGAAAGGATTCCTGGTAATGATTCAGGAAGTCTGATTGTTCCCTTAAAGTCAATCTTATCTTCATCAATAGAAAGCTTTGAAATTGCAAAGGTCATGTTCCACAAACGGAATGGTGATGTTACACAGCCTTTAAGTTCAACCTTTCCTTTACTTGAGATTGAAAGTCCCTTTAATTCAATTGAAAGATTATCAAGTTCAGGTACTTTTATAGCTGCATAGCCGATACTCAATCCTTTCTTAGAAAGTGAAACATAATCAAAATTGAATGTTACCTTTCCAAGCGGAATCTCTGCATGACTGATTACTGTTTCAGACTCATAAGTTCCATCCGGATGTAAACATACCGAATTATATGCCAGAATTGAGTTCTTGAAAGTTTCCGGCAATGCAATATTTACTGTTGCAAAAAGTCCTTCTTCTGAGAATCTTGTTTCTGTTATTTTAGACTGATTTGAAATAATAGAAATCAATTTATCCTGTGCAGCGATATTTTCGCCGAGGAGTGTTCCATCCATTGAGAACAGTAAATCACCTACTTCAATTTCTGTTCCATTGAATGTAACTACGTTTGAAACGATTTCTATATAGTTCTTTTTGTACTGTACTCCATGGCCCTTAATGTTCCAGCCCTTGTAAGTATAGTTATAATCGATATCTGCATACTCACTGCTTACCTTCATTGCAGGTGAAAGTGTAAGTGTGACATCACTGGTACTGTAGTTTGTAAATGCTCCAGGCTTTCCACTTCCCTTAAGATAGAACTGTTCTCCGTCAAAACTTGTTTCTTCAATATCCATTTCACAACCGTTTGAAGTTGTAAATGTATATTGATTCTTTGATGTATCAATTCTTAAATTTCCTTCTGAATCAATATAAAGTTTTGATAATTCAATTGATTCATTTTCACCTGTAACAAGTTTTGGTTTTGAAGATACAATTTCATATTTATTATTCTGAGCATTCAGATTTATGACTGCATTGGAAAGCTCAAAATAATATTCATTTTTGATTATATAAGAGTCTTCTTCAATAACTTTTCCTGTAGCAAAGCTTCCGTCAGCTTTTACTGTAAATGATTCAAATGCGATTTCGATTTCATAATCTTCATCTTCATTCTGTACGGTTGCCTTACCTGTAAGTCCGCTGTTGGCAAGGGAAAGCTTATCAAATACAACATTCCAGCCGTCGAGAGTATAAACCTCATTCTGAGCAGTTTCTCCGCCAGAAATAAATGTATTTGAGTTTAAGGAAACATTTGCAATATTGAGCTTATTATCCTTAAAGCCGTTTGCATTTGTGATTATTCCGTTTTCTACAACAATTTCTTTGCCATTGAATGTTGTTTTCTTTGTCTGAATATCATATCCGTTTATTTGAGTATTATATTCATCTGTTGTAGTAACGCTTACTGTTCCTGAAGCTTTTAACAGAACATGCTTTAAGTTCCATGCTTCACCAGCTCCAAATACAGGAACTTTTAATTCTTTTGCAAATACACCGTCTGTATCAATTTCAAGATCGCTTATATTCTGCTCTGCTGTGTATCCTGAATTAAATGAGCTGTTTCCTTTTGCAGTTCCGGCCTTGTATACGCTGTCTTTTACTGATGTATCGATTCCAAGATCTTCGATATTGAATTTTGAACCGTATACTTCAATTTCACCTTCTTTTATAAGAAGCTTGTCTTTTGAATATATTGCTTTTGTTACGCTTACATTATATCCGTAAAGAACGAAACTGTATGAGGAAACATTACAGCCTTTTTCAAGATCAAGTCCGTCATTCTTTATTTCAAGATCTGTAACTTCAACTGCACCATATTCTGTTCCAATATTTAAGATTCCGCTTACTACTAGCTTTCCGTCTTTTCCTATTGTAACACTTCCGTTTTCAATTACTGTAATTCCATTTTCTGTAACTGTAAGGCTTTCTGCTTCGAAATATTTTCCCTGTGTTACTTCAAGACTTTCATCGTTTATTGAGAAGTTTTTGATGTTTAACATTGATGGAGTATATCCTTCAGGAAGCTCTACTTCTGCTTCATAAATATTAATTGTGTTTCCGCTTATTCCGGCTTTCTTTACGATATATGTAACATCATTCAATACAAGCTCAAGATTTGTTCCGTCAATATCTCCATATACTGAATTGAATGAAGAATCTGTATATGTATTAGTAAGAGGAATCTCTTTATCCTGGCTGGCTGTTACAATATTGATATTCTTTGGTTCAAAGAATATGCTGCTGCGGCTGTTATTTAACCTGTAGGCCTCACCTTCAATTTCTATCTGATTTACATTCTGGATATCAAAACCACCGGTCTTTACTGTAACTGGTGCATCCAGTTCATTTGAAACGGCATTGATATACAATGCATTTGGATATCCTAATTCAATTCTCTCAAAATGAACTGTTTCTGTATCTTTTACTTTATTTTCAACAGGAACTTCAACATTTACATCTGTAAGTGCAATTCCATTTTCTGCTTCATAAATAAAGTTCTGGTTTTCAAATACGAATTGTCCGCACTGTGTTTCATATTTTAGAATATCTGCAGCCGGTTCAAATTCTGCAGCTGGAATTGAATTATCCTGTGCAATCAATGTACCATTTGCAATGTTCAGTTCATCAATTCTTTCCTTAACTGCATTTCCATTAACTGACTTAATTCCATAAACCTTAATATTCTCCGGCAGGATTAACTTACCATTTATAAGTTTTACAGAACCTGGTCGTTTTTCCTTTATACCGGTAATTATAATACCGTTTGAAAGTTCTCTATATTCAGATCTGATAACTTCCGGTACAACTGCATTTCCTACGGCAAAATATTTTTCCAGTGCTGCTGTGTTTCCGGCTTTATCATAACCTGTAACACTCAAAAAGTATGCTGTATCATTTCTGAATGTAGAAATGGTATAAGATTCTGGTAATTTACTATCTTCTGCATTAAGAACAACTCTGTTGCTCTTTGCATTATCATCATCAAGTCTTCTGTACTCGATAACGATCTGGTCACATTCTGACTGGGCGTCAGTAACCTTTCCCCAGATAATATTTCTGGCAACTGGATTACCTTCAACTTCTTCAATTTTGATTTCATTCTCAAAAACAGGAGCTTCAAAATCAAAATTGAATGAACGGACTGCTTCTACACTATTCTTTGCATAATCGTAGGCTGTTACCTGTACATCAAGTTTACCAGCTTTTAATGCTTTTGCTTTGCATAGATTCTTTACATTGATTACTGCTGATGTATTCTTTGTATCAGCGCTGTAAAGCTTTTCTCCGTCTGCTGTAATTTCAAGTTCATATTTTTCAATACCAGTTAAATCTCTTGGTATGTTCCATGAAACATTTGTAACATCATCATTATAGAAATAGGAATTACTGTAATTTACCTGTGGATTTAACGAAATATATAAACCTGCTGGTGGTGTTGTATCGACTCTGAAGCTATAAATTGTTTCATCACTTTCTAAATCATTTCCTCCGATACACCATACCTTAAGGAAATAGAACTCATTTTCCTTATTATCTGCAAGTTCCTCAAAGTCAAGGATTTCCATTGACTTTGACTCAATGGTTCCGCTTGTTATCACGCGGGTATTTGTTTCTGAAACGCCTTCTTCAAGAGAATATCTGTAACCTTTAATTCCGGCTCCGGATGTTCTTGTCGGTTTCAGGACAAAGGAAGCTGTAGTATTAAGTTCTACATCTTTTACATCGTTTGCAAATTTATGTGTTGTACTTGAGATGAGGGCTTTTCCAGGTTTTCCTGTATCCTTAATGATTGCCTTGATTAATGGAACACTGCAGTTTCCGGCAATGTCTTCTGCTTTTACATAAATGAAGTTTATTCCGTTCTGCAGTGCATTCTGTGTATTGTTCAGAATGATTGTATGTTCTGCCTGTACCTTCCAGTTTTCAGGTTCAGCACCTTCTGTTGCAGATACTCCGTAATGAATACTCTTTATTGTTCCGCTGTCATCGCTGGCTTCAATTTCAACTGTTAATTCATTCTTTCCGATAAAATCATCATCTGTTATTTCATTTGATTCATAAATGAATTTGTTTTTTGTAATTGAAGGAATTGTTCTGTCGATTATGAATGACTTCTTTTCTGATTCAGCTGAGTTTCCCTGTACATCATATGCTTTAAGCCATACATTGTGAATTCCAGATCCTAAATTCGATACGTCAAGTTCGATTGTAGAATCTAGTTTTTGAATGCTTGGAATAACAGTATTATCAACATAATATTCTACTGTTTTAACTCCAGATACATTGTCTGTTATACTTATAATCTCCAATGTAAGTTTATCTTTATAGCTGTATGCTTCTGGAGTAAATGTCATTTTAGGCGGAGTTGTATCTACTACATCAATTGTATATTCCTTTGTTCCGACATTTCCACAATTATCTTCTACAGTAAAATAGACAATCTGGTTTGTTCCATCATTTAAAGTTGCGACATTTCCGTTTCCTGATACTCCATCTGAAGACCATTTATAAGAATTTTTGTTCAATCCACTGTCTGCATCTGTTGCTGTAGCGGTAATCTTATTTCCCTGTTGGCTAAAGATTGTATTAAACACAGGGTCTTTTCTATCAATTTGGATTGTTTTCTTTTCTGAAGTTCCGATATTTCCACAGTAATCTTTTACAGTAAACCATACTTCAACTTCACCGTGTTGTGTGTCGAGAGTAAACTCGTTACCTTTTCCAGATTTTTTAGAGCCGTCTGTATACTGATAGTAATATTCCCAGGTATCAGAGTTTACATCAGTAGAACTGCTGGCTGCTTTTATAACGGCACTTTGCACCCAGGTTCCAGGAACGGGTTCAATAGTAACTTCAGGACCTGTATTATCAATTACAATTGTATATTCGTCGCTGTATATTTTGTTTCCGGCATTATCAATTGCGTAGAATTTTAGTTTATTTACACCTTCATTCTCAAGTTTTGCTGAGATGGTATTCTTGTTCTCCACATCAGAAATCATTTGAGAATTTACAGAGATTTCATATCCGGTTGCACTGATTCCGGAATTTGCATCTGATGATGTAGCTGAAATTGTAAGAGAGTTTGATTTTGAAGGTATAGTACTGTTAAGCTTAATTTCAGGCTTTGTTGAATCAATTTTTATTTTCTTGGAAGCAGTTATGCCTTCAATACCTGTATTGCTCTTTACCTTGAAAACTAAGTCATATTCTCCAGTTTTATTTAAGAGAAGATAGATTTCACCATTTGTATCTTTTTGACAGTTATTAAATGTTTTTCCACCATCAAGAGAATATTGCCATGTACTGTCATTTATTCCGGATGAACAGCCGTTTGCTGTTAACAAGATTTTATAACTTGAAAACCATGAATCACTATTAAATGTTGTATAATTAATTGATGGGGTTGAATTATCAATATTTACTTTTATAGTTTTTTCTTCAGATTCATTTCCTACCTTATCTACAACTTTACAATAAATTAATCCGTTAAAATTGTCTTTTATTTCATAAAATTCATCATTGGAGTCAGACCATGTTTTTTTGTTATCTCTTGAGAATTTATATACTTTTATACCAGAATTTTCATCAAAAGCTGTTACTTTAACTTTTGCATTAGAAAAATACTTATTTTCAGAAGATTCTGAGAGTTCTATAATTTTTCCGTCCTGATTTATTAATTCAATTTTTGAAATTTCAGGATTTTTCTTATCAACAGACAATATTATCTTTTCAGATTTACCTTCATTACCAGTTGTATCAGATACATAAATATACACTTCGTGTTTTCCTGTAGGCAAATCAAAATCATGATCAAAAGTTGAACCTTCTGAAATTGATTTTTTTTCACCTGCATCAACGCTATATTTCCATGAACTATAATTTATTTTATTATTATTATCTGTAGCACTAGCTTTAATTGTAATTGGAGAATTAATCCAGTCTTTAGTATAAGAAGAATCAACTTTAATTACAGGTGGAGTTTTATCTATTATAAAACTGATTGGTGAACTGGTACCAACATTACCAGCCAAATCGGTTGTAGTAAAACAAAAGTCTGTATATACACCTTCTTCTGAAAAACTAACTGCAGAATTAGCAATAGGTTGTATCATTTTTCCATTAAATTTATATGAATAACTTATTACTGAATTTGGATTTACATTTTTATCTTCAATTTTTCCAGCTTGAATAATTGCCTTTTGGCAAATTTGATTAGGTTGTTTTTCATAATTAATTTTTGGAGGAGTTTGATCAAGAATATAAGTTTGTGTCCTTGTAGCCGTGTTTCCTAAATTATCTGATACCTGAAATTTGATAGTGTAACTGTTATCCTTCTCAATAGTAAAAGTAAAGAAGTCATTATATTCACTAGGAGCAGAGTCATTTACACTCCATGAGTGTGGATTGATTCCAACTATAGAATCGGTTGCACTTGCATTAATTGTTTTATCTGTATTAAGACCAATAAATTTATCTGTATTAGATAAATTTATTGTGGGTGCTTGATTATCTTTTATAAAAGTATAATTAAAATTTGTATTTTTACTATCATAATGAATTGTTAGAGTACAATTTGAATCTATTGTAACATTCCCACTTGATAATTCATTAGATCTTCCAGAAAGCGTTGCATATCCAAAAATCCGTTTAAACATTGTACCGATCCACGAATCTGAAGCTTTATACTCTACAGTTTGTCCACTTAATTTAAGATTTAATGAATCACGGAAATATATAGTTCTATCACTTTTATAAAAACAATTGCCTGTGACTAGACAGTTAAAAAATTCATTATTGTCACCATCTGAATAATGTGCTTTTACATTAATCTCAATTTTTTTTTCTGAAGAATCATTAATAATGTTATCAAAATAGTATTGCAAACTAGGTCCACTACTACTATTATCAGCATATAAAGAAAATACACAAAAAATAAAATATAAAAAAACACATGATATAACTTTTCTTAAATTCATATTAGTTTTCCCTTGAAATAATTTTAATATTTGTTTCATCTTTCAAAAAAGTATAAAACAAACCATTGATAATACTACTATTTTTTATTACATCATATTTGGTATTATCTATTGAATAGATAGGTATATTTTTTAAATTATTTAAACTTGCAAAATAATTAAACAATCCATCATTTAAATTTGGTTCTACCGATATCTTGAAATCTTTTTCTTTACTTTGTGTAATTTCAAATAATTCAGGATTTATGTATTGCTCTATATCTTTATAATTAAACAAAAAATCCCAGGAGTTTTCTGAATATCTATATACTCCAACATCTTTTATTATCATTATAATCGAGTCATTGAAATATCTGTTTTTTTCAATATATATAAAAGGTGAGTTTTTATTGCTACATAATTTTACTTTTTCATAACTTGGAATATTTGGGTTTGCTGAAATTGAATAAATACTTTCTTCATTTCTCATAATAATATTTATTATATTATCATATTCAAATATATCTCTGATATTGTCTGTATCTAATTCTATAGACATTGCTTTATAGGTTATTTCATCTGTAAAATAGATTTTTGTTAATATTTGTCCATCAGAAAAAAAACAGACTGGATTAAAATCATCAAACAAATAATAGAATTTTCCATTATTTATAATCTTTTCAATTCTTTCGTTTTCATTATTTATTACAAAAGCATAAAAATCATTATTTGAAATAAATATTCCATAAAATAGTTCATTATGTTCTGTATTGTTCCTGATTTTTATATCATCAATTGGATATCCAGAAAATACATAACGATCAATTACAGAATCAGAGGTTATGTTTATTTTCTTAGAGAAAAGATTATCATTTATTGACAAATAAACAATT
>JAEEGH010014568.1_pt1 | contig 17246 bp, 10 predicted proteins | sample 9134181 | NCBI WGS metagenome assembly JAEEGH01 (sample SAMN16246544, study PRJNA631951) | gut metagenome | biome: gut microbiome; feature: rumen; material: DP-attached | host: Bos | place: Iran: Karaj | collected 2018-10
ACGTTGCGGGTGTCTGGTACCTGCTTGGCAAGTACGATAATCTTTAGTGCCATAAATTAAATAATGTATATTTAAATTGTTTCTTTGTTGTTTCTTTTTTTTGAATAATGACAACGATTGCTCTAAATAAACGATGCAAAGTTATACAAAAAAAATGAGCCAGCAAAGCGATTGACGCGAAATTCAGCGGGTTATACCTCCAAAATGCCCGTTTTTGCCCCTTTTGGAACGTAGATAATGCACATTATTATCAAAAGTGTGCATCGATTTTGTCGGAAAATCAATCTTGAACCTTAATTCGCTCTTCGCGTTCGTAGTATGACCAATCTTGGCCAAAAAAGGTCATGCTCCCACAGAAGAATAACCAATCTCGGCCAAGATTGGTCATACTTCTATCGTAGCAAGCACTCTGACGGCCGACAGAGTACTCTTTCCAACCGGAGCATAACCAATCTTGGCCAAGAAAGGTCATGTTCTCACAGAAGAATAACCAGTCTTGGCCAAGAATGGTCATGCCGCTATCGCAGCAAGCACTATCTCGGCCGACAGAGTGCTTTATCCAAACGGAGCATAACCAATTATAGCCAAGATTGGTCATGCCCCCATCGACGCAAGCATTGTCCCGGCCGACAGAGTGCTCTATCCAATCGGAGCATGACCAATCCTGGCCAAGAATGGTCATGGTCCCGCGGAAGAATAACCAATCTTGGCCAAGAATGGTTATGCGGCGGAAATAGAAAAATAGCCTGGCCGGAAAACTCCAGCCAGGCCGATTTTGTTTATTCGATATTTAATCGTAGATTATTTGACCTTAGCGCCATTGGCATTGTAGATGTCATTGCCAATGATAATCTGCAACTCACCGTTGCGGAGCACCTTCTGGCTCTTCACTTCCTTATTGCCTGCGAGGGTGCTGATGGCTGTTGTGGTCTGTTCGCCCTTGAGGGTGATGACGATTTCGCTATTGGTGCCACCTGCTGCATTGCTGATTACGCCTGCAGGAACGGTGAAGGTGTAGGTCTGATTCTTCTCGAGAGTGACAGTGGTTACGAAGTAGTCCATATCCTGTGCAATGACATTGATTGACTTGCTGTCGTCGCCTGGGAATGCGAACCAGAATTCAGCGCCGTAGTTGTTACCTTCGGCATCCTTGAGGGTAGCGCCGCAGTCCTTGGTGACTACCTGCACGTCGTCGGAGAAGGTGAGGGTGATGGTGCTGAATGCCTCTGCAACTACCTCGCCGTCGGCTGGAGTAGAGGATACGAATTCGAGTGGTGCAGCTGGGCAAACGAACTCAACTACGATCTCATCGTTGATGGCACCTGCAGCATTCTTGGCGATACCAGCGGGGATAACCACATAGTACTTGTTGCCTGGCTCGAACGGAACGGCCTCGGGACCTTCATAGTACTCGTCGAGGGTATAGACTATGATGCCGTCGGTGATGGCGCGAACGCCCCAATATGCGTTAACAACCTCGCCGTCCTTACTGCCCTTGTGGATGGCTGCGGAGAGATCCCTATCGACGGTGACGGTCTCGCCGAAGTTAACTTCGAGGTTGGTGAACTCGGTAGCCTCTGTGCCGCTTGCCGGGGTGGTGGAAACGACGGTGAGGAATGGCTGCTCGCCCTTGATGGTGATTACAATCTCATCGGTGGTGGTGCCGGCATCGTTCTTGATGGCGCCAGCTGGGATGGTGATGTAGTAGGTTGCACCTGCATCGAGGGTCTTTGGATCGACATATCCGTCGAGGTCTTCAATCCAATAGGTGACGGAGTTGGTGCCTGCCGAGCCGTTCCACTGGTCAGCCAAATCGGTGCCTGTAGGCGAATCCTTGGTGAAGGTTGGCATAATGCCTGCAACCATCGAAACGCGGGTGTTGAAGTTGAGTGTGATGTTGTAGAAGGTCTTCATCACGTCGCCATCGGCTGGAGTGGTGCTTACGGGCTTGAGTTCGAGAGCAGCACCGGTTACCTTGACGACGATTCCGTCGTTGACCTTGCCACTGGTGCCCTTCACGGCTCCTGCGGGGATGGTGATGTAGTAGGTTTCGCCTGGCTCAAGAGCGATCTTGTCGTAGCCTTCGTAGTACTCATCCCACATGAAGAAGCGTACAGTCTTGCCACTGCGATACTTGTCCCAACGTGCGCCCAGAGGATCGCCTTCGGGACTGCCTTTGGTAACCTTGAGGTTCTCGGTCACGGCTTCTACATCCTCTTCAAAGACTGCCTCGACGATGCGGATCTGCTCGGCTATGCTGCCGTCGTAAGGAGTGATGGATGTGAGTTTCAGGCCTGCCTCCTTGCCTGTCACCTTGATGACGATCTTGTCGTTGGTGAGGCCGCTGGTCTTACCGGTCACGAGGCCCTGGGGAATGGTGAGGAAGTAATCGACACCTGGCTCGAGGGTTACGCTCTCATAGCCTTCATAGTACTCGTCCCACATGAAGAAACGAACGGTTTTGCCGCTTGCATACTTGCCCCAAGTGGCCTTGATTTCTTCGCCGTCCTCGCTTCCCTTAGTGAGGATCATGTTGTCGGAATTAACCGAAATGTCTTCATCGAAGACAGCCTCGATGATGCGGATGAATTCGGCAGAACTGCCGTCAGCGGGGTCTGTTGACACCGGGACTAATTGTGCCTGTGCTGCCACGGCAACGATGGCGGCGCAGAGAGATAGTAATAGTTTTTTCATAATAAAATTGAATTAAGGGGTTGGTGTTATTTGATGATGAGTCCAGCCGCATTGTAAGTCCGGCTATCCTTTATGATTTGTATCTGTCCGTGTTGCCAGCTCTTGGCGCTGCGCTGGCTCGGCATATCGTCGTGAATGGAGCCGATGGCATTGCCTCCGGGGTTGAGGCAAATCGACAGCGCAGCACTGCGACCTCCAGTGGAATTGCCCTTGCAGATGCCTTTGGGCAACTGAACGAAATAGGTTACCGATGGGTCGATTTCCACCGCTTCGTTGTAGAACACGTTGCCGTCGAGATATCCGGGCACGACATCGACGCGTTTGTTGTCACGACGATTAACCTGAGCGTACCATCCTTCGACCTCGATGGCTGGGCCGTTGATGCTGTCGCGTGTCAGAACCACCTTGGGCAGTTGAGAGAGCACGACAACGTCTTCGTCGAATGTGAGGCTGATGCCCGAGATACTGCTGGCCTCTGAGCCGTCGGCAGGAGTGATAGTTACTGGGGTGATGTTGGGAATGCTGTCATACCCTTGATAGGCTAGTGTGATAGCAGGGTTTGGAGCATTGTTCTCCTTGCTCTTGATAATGCCTGCGGGGATGCTCAGCGTGTATTCTTCGCCTGCATCGAGCAGGATAGGATCCATGTATGCGTACCATCCGTCCACGGTGACGGGATGAATGGTGGCTGTGCGGCTATCCGTGTCAGAAGCCAAAGCATACCAGTAGTCTACTTCCACGGGTTCGCCGTTTGCCTTGGTCAGGCTGAGATCCACATTCCAGTTCTCTACATAGATGTCACGATCGAAGACCAGCGTGATGCCTGTGATCTCTTCGAGAGTAGAACCATCGGCAGGATCGATGCTGAGCACCTCCATGGGCTCAGGGGTTGCAGCTGCAATGGCAATCACGAGGTGTTCGCTGGTAGCTGAGGGTGTGGTGAACTCGCCGTGGGGCAGAGTGAGATAATAGTTGAAGCCCTTAGCTAGTTCGAAAGACATTGCATTGCCTGAAGCGTCGAGTGGAGTCACTGTGGCAACATTGCTTGCCGTCTTTTCGACCTTCCAATTGGCAACATCTTTCATTTGAGGACCTGTCACGGGGTCATCCTTCATGAAAAGGAACTTGGGCAAAGCCTCGGTTACAGAAATCTCATCGTTGGTGTCGAAAGTGAAAGTGAGCGACCGGATGGAGAGTAGCCCACCATTGTCGTCGTGCTGTCCGTCGGCTTCGATATTGCTAAGGTCGAGAATGGCAGTTTCGCCTTCGATGATTCGACTGATATTGGAAGGAGTGGTGCCCCAAGTCGAATTCTGATAAGCCTCCAAGGTGCCTTTGGGGACGCTCACGGTGAGACCCGAAATCTCGAAGAACGGATTTTCGCTCTCCTCATACCATTCCTCCACTTCGGGAGGTGTCTGTCCCAGAATATGGATTGTCTTGAGGGCAGTGCATTGCCAGAAAGCTCGGATATCGACATGGTTGACAGCCGATGGTATGGTAAGTTCGGTCATGCTGGTGCAACCGGCGAGTACGGCATTGCTGATGTCGTCGAGATTCTCGGGAAGGGTAACTTTGGTGAGAAGTGTGGCAGCAAGGGCCTGTTCGCCGATATATCGAATGGCGAATGGGAAGTTGATGCTGCTGAGTTGCGACTGGCAGAAGGCATAGTCATCGATGGCAGCCACCGATTCCGGCAGTACGATGCTCTGCAGTTCGCTGCCCCAGAAAACGCCATGGCCGATGCCTACGCAACCTTCGGCAACATTATGGGAAGTGAGTCCCTTCATGGGAGCGAGGGCAAGAACCTTTCCATTGTTGCTATAAACACATCCACCCACAAGTTTGAGGTCGGTATTGCCTTCCTCGATGCTGATGGTGCTAAGTCCCGACTTGGCGAAGGCACCGCCTCCAATGGTCTTGAGGCTGCGCGGCAAGGTGATTTCGGTGAGGAGTTTGTCTTCGAAGAAAGCCTCTTCGCCAATCGATTCCAAGGATGAAGGAAGGTCAATGCTGGCCAATGAGGTACAGTTGTTGAAGGCACCATCTCCCAGCACGCGAAGGGTGGATGGCAAGCTTACTCGCTGCAGGTTGGTGCAGTAGAGGAATGCCTTGTCGATTTCTTCACAGCCCTCGGGAATGGTTATCTCGGTTAATCCCGTACATTTGTAGAACGACGAACTCTTGATTTCCTTGAGCGTGGATGGGAAGGTGATGCTGCGCAAGGTGGGGACGGTGAAGAAACAACTGTTGGGCACCACTTCGAGGCCTTCGGGTAGGATGATGCTGGTCAGTTTGGTCGAGGCGAAACAGTAGTCACCCATGAACTTCAACGTAGCTGGCAACCCCACATAGGTGAGTTTGTCGGCCGAATAGAAGGCGCAGTATTGCAGCGAATCGACCGTGTTGGGCAATGTGACTGAGGTCACATCGGTCCAACGGAAGGCATATTCGCCCACCGAGGTGACAGTGTAGCCGTGATTGTTGTATTTGAAGTTCTGAGGCGCGGAAACGACGGTAGAGGTGCAAGTGCTACTGATACCAGCAATGGCGACAGTGGATTCGCCAGTGATGGAGTATTTGAAGTCTCCATATTCGAAGGTGTCCTGAGCATTTGCAATTTGCGAACCGACAGTGCAGGCCATCAGTAAGGGAATGATTGAGGCAAAGGTTATCTTCATGTGATCGATTGGCGTTTGTTTTTTATTTTGTGCAAATATAATGATATTCCAGAGAAAGAAGTCTTCTTTGGTTGTTTTTTCTTGACAATTGGTATGGAAATGGATATTTTTGTGCCTTATTTGCTATGTACACATTAGAAATTGACGTAAAGGCTTTTTTCTCATTTCCAAAATGCGGACCAAAAGTATAAAATTTGAGGATGTGCAGCCATAAGCGACACATCCTCGTTTTTTGATTCGTTTTCTTAATGAATTCCGACTGCTTGTTAGCCGAATTTGACTAAGAGCCTTATTTGCAGAGCCCGTTGTTTGCGATGAGCCATTCGGCAATCTGTACGGCATTGAGGGCTGCGCCCTTCTTGATCTGGTCGCCAACGAGCCAGAAGGAGAGGCCGTGGTCGTCAGCCAGATCCTTGCGGATACGTCCTACATAAACATCGTCCTTGCCAGCGAGGAAGAGAGGCATCGGATATTCCTTTTTCTCGGGATTGTCCATGAGCTGGACACCCTCGCCCTTGCGGATAGCCTCCTTGAACTCTTCGATGCTAACAGGTTCCTCGGTCTCGACCCAAACGGCTTCGCTGTGGCTGCGGAGCGATGGAACACGCACGCAGGTGGCCGAGCAAAGGGCATCGGTGTGCATGATCTTGCGTGTCTCGTTGTACATCTTCATCTCCTCCTTGGTGTATCCGTTTTCGGTGAAGACGTCAATCTGCGGGATGACGTTGTAGGCAAGCTGATAGGCAAATTTCTCGACGGTGACAGGCTCGCCGTTGAGCACCTGGCGATACTGCGTCTCCAGTTCCTTCATGGCTGCGGCTCCCGCACCTGATGCTGCCTGATAAGACGCTACGCGGATCTTCTTGATGTGGCTGATGTTCTCAATGCACTGCAGTACCACAACCATCATGATGGTGGTGCAGTTTGGATTGGCAATGATTCCCTTGGGACGAACGAGCGCATCCTTGGCATTGCACTCGGGTACTACGAGGGGTACGTCGGGATCCATGCGGAATGCCGAGCTGTTGTCAATCATCACGGCACCATATTTCGTAATGTCGGCTGCGAACTCCTTCGAAGTGCCACCGCCTGCCGAAGTGAAGGCGATATCTACGCCCTTGAAGTCCTCGGTGTCGTGCTTGAGCTCCTTGACAACGATATCCTTGCCACGGAAGTTATAAGTACGACCTGCTGAACGGCTTGAGCCGAACAACAGAAGCTCATCGATAGGGAAGTTGCGTTCGTCGAGTACGCGAAGGAATTCCTGTCCCACGGCGCCACTGGCACCAACAATTGCTACTCTCATTTCTTTTATTTGATTTTGTTATTATGTTTCTTTATGCGCAAAGAGAAGAGGATGCGCTTAAATTGGGCGCAAAGATACGCATTTTTATAGGTTCTGCCAAGAAAATGGATAAAAAATCGATTGAAAGCCAGAAAAACATGGCATTTTGCAATGTATATATGTTGGTTGAGGGACTTTTCGTTATAATGGATTGACGGAATGCTGCGATTTCGGAATAACGGTATAACGAGATAGCGATATTCCGAAATTTCTAAACCATCAGAACCAGCATTTTCTCGGCTTCCATCGATGCTATATTTATTTAGGTGTAAAATCGTACAAGTTACTGATAATGAGAGGGGATTTGGGGCGAGATGTTTTATATTTGAAATAACTGCTATTGCGGGAATTAAAAAAAGTTCGTACCTTTGCAGCGCAAAAACGAAGATGTTTTATTAGAATACTTCAATAATTTGGAGATTAAGTTTGGCTTTTCATGTAATTTGTGTGTGTTTATCTAAATGTTATGAGGATCAGGACTTGTGAAAGTCTTGATCCTTTCTTTTTTTTGGAAAAAAAATACATTCAGATGCTCTTTCTTTCAAGAAAAATAGTTATCTTTGCACCCAAGATTCATCTTTTTCCCCAATTTGCATTAGTATATGAATCGCGAGATATTACGAATCGCCATCCCAAGCATCATCACTAATATCACTGTGCCCTTGCTCGGCATCGTGGATCTGGCCATTGTCGGACACCTCAATAACGAGGCGGCCATTGGCGCCATCGCTGTGGGAGGACTGATCTTCAATATGGTCTATTGGCTTTTTAACTTCCTTCGTATGGGTTCGAGTGGGCTCACGGCCCAGGCTTACGGCAGGCGAGACCTTGTCTCTGTCAGGAAGGTGCTGCGCATGGGACTTGGCGTGTCGCTGCTTTGCGGTATCGGCATCTTTGCCATCCAGCGACCTATGGAGTGGATTTCGCACATCATCATTTCTCCTACCGATCAGGTGTGGACTTTGGCGTTGCAGTATTTCCGTGTGCGAATCTGGGCTGCACCCGCGGTCCTTGCGCTTTTTGCAATGAATGGTTGGCTTGTGGGCAATCAGAATTCACGTTTCCCCTTATATATTGCCGTGGGGCAGAATCTGCTGAACATTGTAGCAAGTTATCTGCTGGTTTTCCATGTGGGACTGGGTGTCAAGGGCGTTGCGCTAGGTACGGTGATGGCTGAATATGCGGGTGTACTAGCCGCAATTTGCTGGTGTCGATATCAGATGAAGTTGTCAACAGAGTTATTCACAAAAAATGTTGATAAATCCTCTTCCGCGGGTTTTGAACAAGGTAATGTTGATAAAATAGGGGAATATGAACTGAGTTATCAACAGTTTTTCACCGTAAATAGGGATATCTTCTTTCGAATGATCTGTCTGATAGCAGTAACGACCGCCTTTACGGCATTCGGTGCCCGAATGGGCGATACTTTGCTTGCCGTGAATGCACTCCTGATGCAACTCTTCACGCTTTTCAGTTATTTCAGCGATGGCTTTGCCTTGGCGGGAGAGGCTTTGGTCGGTAAGTATTTCGGACTTGCCCAGACATCGGACGAAGGCGCCAAGACACGGGTGAATGAAGTAGTGAAAAGACTGTTCATCATGGGTGGTGTTGTGATGTTGCTTTTCACATTATTATATATTATATCAGGAAAGGGCATCCTCGGCCTGTTGACCGACGATACCCTTATCATAGAGGCGGCAATGCCTTATCTGCCATGGGCAGCAGCCATACCGATTTGCGGCGTGGCGGCATTTATGTGGGACGGCATCTACATTGGAGCAACAGCAACACGTGAGATGTTCTTTTCGCTATTGCTTGGTACAATCTGTTTCTTTGTGATGCGCTATGCCTTAGGACATCTTCTGGAAGATGCCAACGACGCCTTGTGGTGCAGTTTCCTGCTATATCTTTTGATACGAGGCGCCTATCTGGGCTTACGTTGGAAAAGTATTATAAGAAATGCTTTACGGGTTGGCCAATGATAGCGGAAAGCAGATTGTTGGCAGCGCTTGATGCACCGATACGGTAAAGATCCTTGGTGAGCCATTCGTCGCCAAGCACGGCCTTGACGATGCTGTAATAGATTACGGCATCTTCGGGAGTGCGCACACCACCAGCCACCTTGAATCCGACCTTGTTACCGGTTTGCTCATAATAGGCCTTGATCATTTTGCACATCACAAGGGCTGCCTCGGGCGTGGCGGCAACGCTGATCTTGCCCGTCGATGTCTTAATGAAGTCGGCTCCTGAATACATGGCAAGGACAGAAGCCTTGGCAATGAGCGATGCGCTCTTGAGGGCACCAGTTTCGAGGATAACCTTGAAGATCTTGTCGCGGCAGGCAGCCTTGCATTCCTGGATGGTGTCGCACATACTCTCGTAGTCGCCTGCAAGCATCTGGCCAACGTTGATGACGATGTCAACCTCATCGGCGCCGCCGGCAAGGGCGAGGGAGATCTCTGCCACCTTGATTTCGTCGAACGTCTGACTGGAGGGGAATCCTCCGGCCACGACTGTCGTGTCAACTTCGGTGACGTCGAGGTTGGTGGAAACTACTTCTGCGAAGTTGGGATAGACGCAGATGGAAGCGACGTTGTCGAGCTCGGGATATTTCTCCTCGAAGTCGTTGACGCGCTTGGTGAACTCGGTGATGCGTTCCTCGTTGTCGGTGGGGTTGAGGCTGGTGAGGTCGATGCAGCCGAGGCTGAACTTGAGAACGTCGATGGTGTTGTTTGCATCATAGTTCTCAGTGACGATTTGCTTCACTTCGTTGACGATCTCCTCGTCGCTGAGGTTCACGTCGTACTTGCTGAGGGTGTCAAGATATTTGTCTTTCATAAATAATAGGGGTAATAAATGTTATTCCTTGTTCTTGGTATCGATGAGGATGGTGACGGGTCCGTCGTTGACCAGTTCGACTTGCATATTGGCGCCAAAGATACCAGTGGCGACAGGGCGGCCCAGACCTTGCTCGATGGCCTGGACAAACTTCTCGTAGAGCGGCACGGCAATGTCGCGCCCGGCAGCGCGGATGTAGGCAGGGCGGTTGCCTTTGGCAGTGAGGGCATGGAGTGTGAACTGCGAAACGATGCACACCTCGCCGCCGACGTCCATCACCGAGCGGTTCATCACGCCTCGCTCGTCGTCGAAGATGCGCAGTGCCAGCAGTTTGCGGGCCATCCAGTCGATGTCTTCCTGCGTATCGGCAGCCTCAAAGCCTACGAGCACAAGCAGACCTTGTCCGATTTGGCAGCGCAATTCGCCTTCGATAGTTACTGATGCACGGCTGACGCGTTGGGTGACGGTTCTCATCCGAGTTTGCTGAGGAGATCCTTTACTGCCGCTGAGATGGCCTTGCCGTCGGCCATGCCTGCGAGTTTTGCGGTGGCTGCCTTCATCACGCGGCCCATGTCCTTGGGACTGGTAGCGCCCACTTCGGCGATGATGGTCTTGATCTTTTCGCTGATTTCCTCGGGAGAGAGTGCTTTGGGCAGGAACTCTTCCATCACCTTGACCTGTGCCAGTTCTTCGTCGGCCAAATCCTGACGGCCTCCGGCAATGAACTGCTCGGCAGCATCCTTGCCCTTCTTTACCATCTTGGCGATGATCTTGAGGGCATCACTATCGGAAAGTTCGCCATTGGCTCCACCTGCGGTCTTGGCCTCGATAAATTCTTTCTTCACGTTGCGTAGTGTGTCGCGACGCACTGCATCACGTTCCTTCATGGCATTCTTGATGCCTTCGCTGATTTGATCGAACAGATTCATAATTGTTGTTATTTGGGTTTAAGTGGGGTTATTTAGAGTTAAGAAGGGTTAAGAGGGGTTAGATGTTGGATGATTATAACGGGGCAAAGATAATAATAAGTTGCGAGAAATGCAAATTTTGTCACCTAAAAGATGCAAAAATAGGCGAAAAAGTGCCAATATTGCTTTGATTAAACGAAAAACATGCATTTTTTCGTTGAAAAATTTGGGGATTCCAAGAAATATCATTATCTTTGCACCCGCTAAACAAGTTTTAGCCAACATGGTGGGTATAGTTCAGTTGGTTAGAGCGACAGATTGTGGTTCTGTATGTCGTGGGTTCGAATCCCACTACCCACCCAACTTTTTCAAAACGGCCCTGGCGCTTTCATCTAGCGGTTAGGATACCGGCCTCTCACGCCGGGTACACGGGTTCGAGTCCCGTAGGCGCTACTCTAAGACCAATCATCGAAAGATGGTTGGTCTTTTTTCATTGGCTTTCCTTATTTCGTTTCTGTACATCAGTGGGAGACTCGTTGAACTGTTCCTTGTAGCACTTTGCGAAATAACTTGGTGAAGAGAAACCGACTTCGTAGGCAATCTCGGAGACGGTCTTGTTGCTTTCATGTAACAGACGGTCGGCTGCCTTCAGACGAATGAGGCGGATGAGTTCGACGGGCGATTTGCCAGTGATTGACTTGCACTTGCGATAGAGTTGCACGCGACTCATATTGAATTCCTCGCTCAACTGCTGGATGTCGAGGTCGGCATTGCTGATATTATCGGAGACGAAACTGTGGAAATGATTATAGAAACTGCGGTCCACATCGCTGAACTCGGCTCGTGTCATCTCCTTGTAGCGGTCCTTGGTGGGATTGATGTATTTGCGACTATTGATCAGGTTGTCGATGCGTGCGAATAAAACGTCGGAATTGAATGGTTTGGTGATGTAAGCATCAGCGCCTGAACGATATCCCTGAATGCGATGATCGTCGAGTGCATAGGCAGAGAGCAGCAGTACGGGAATATGGCTGGTGGCTTGGTCGGCCTTGAGCAGGCGACAGCATTCAAGACCATTCATCACGGGCATCATGACATCGCAGATGATGAGGTCGGGGATGTTCTGCTTGGCCATAAGCAATCCCTCTTCTCCGTTCGATGCTGTGATTACTAGGTAGTTCTTCTTTTGTAGCACCATGGTTAGGTATTTACGTATGTCGCCGTTGTCGTCGATGACAAGGATGGATTTGCGGCTTTCGTCAACATCGATGAAGGGTATGCGGCTATTGCTTTCTTTACGGACTTCGGCTGAATCAGATGTGCTCTGAACTGACTGGTTTGCAATGGCATCAAGACGTTCGCCGTTATTGAACAGATCATCCTGCAGCATATTGAGAACCTTGTCAGCTATTTTCATGAGTTCGTCAGCCTGATGTCCCATTAGTGCAATCAGTTCCTTTTGCCTTTCTGTAAGACCTCCTTCCTCAAGGATTGTCTGAATTGGACCGGCGATAAGGGTGAGTGGTGTGCGGCAACTATGGCTAACGTTAGAGAAGAACGTCAGTTTGGCCTGAGTCGCTTCTTCTATCCTTTTGCGCAGTTTGGCGCGTTGCTGCATGGCCCAAATGACATAAATCACAAAGCTGATAATCAATGCTATCAGGAAGATTGCTGCCAAAATGAGCAGTTGGAGTATATTGGAACGTTCCAGGTACTTGCCCAAACGTCCGTTGACTGCTTCGATGCGTTGATTCATCTTCTCGATGTGCTGCTCTTGTCGAAACACCATTTGCGCATTGTTGCGATCGATGAGTTGGGTTGGGAGCTTAGTGATGCGTTCGTAAGGACGTCCCTCCAGAATATCGAGTGCCAGTTGGAATGATTCGATGGCACAGGTGGGGTTGGTACAAGTGGCATCGATTTTTCCATCGAGAACACATTGTATACCTTGACCCTCGCCTGCGAGCGCATCTATTCCCATGATGATCGGCTTCTTATTGAGATTGTGTTTCTGACAGGCATCGTAGGCAGCAATAGCCAAAGGGTCGTTGTAGGCGGCGATCAGATCGACATCGGGATGCAATGCTATTAGACTGTCGAGAAGCGGGAAAGCAGATTCATAGGTCCATATCGTTTCGCACGAATCGATGACTTGTATGCCGGGGTAGTTCGAAATCACATCGTGGAATCCTCTGCGTCGTTCGAGTGTGGATGTGGATTCCTTGATGCCCAGTACTTCGATCACCTTGCCGTGCCCATTGAGACTGTACGAAGCAAATTGACCGCCTCGGATGCCGATGTCTCTGTTGTCGACCGAGACGCGTGCGGTATAGTTAGTGCTTGTGGTTTCACTATCGATGAGTATGACAGGGATGCCAGCAGCCGCTGCTTCGTCAACGACGGGGCTCAATGCTTCGGCTGTCTCGGGCAGAATCATGATTAAATCGACCTTGGCTTTGATTAGTCGTCGTACATCGGCAATCTGTTCCGATACATTGGTGACGTTGTGCGAGATATCCAGTTCCACTTCCGGATAGGAATTATCCTCACGCTGCAAGTCTTTGATGAGTTGTCGGTTCCAGTCGTTGTGTATGCATTGCGATACACCGATATGATACTTCGTTTCTCGGCATGCTGTGAACAGGATAAATGATATTAGTATGATAAGTGCTTTTAGCGTGTTGTACATTCGAGGCATTTTTCGCAGGTTTTGGTTTGTGGTGTTTATTCGAATGTTAGATAGGGGAGAATCTGCTGAATCTGCTCGGCAGAAAATGTAGTGAGTTGCTGAAATTCGACGATTGAAGCCAGTCGTTTGTGCCGTGTGCGATATCGAACGATTTCGACGGCTTGTTCGTGTGAGATGTAGGGGTGACGTTGCAATTCGGAAACCGTTGCTTCATTGACATGGATGAGTCTGAGTCGGTTGGCGTCGGTTGTGAACCAGACCGTACACCATTCATCCATGTAATCTCTTGCGGCATCCCAGGTGAGGAATTCCTGCAGTTGTCGGGGATTGTAGAATCCTCCATAACGAAGGCGATTTTTGAGTATCACCGATGCTGTGCGTGCAGCAATGCCTGGGATTCGGATGAGGGTCAGGCTATCGATGGTGTTAAGGTCAAAGAGGTGAGGCTCGGTGAATTTGCGAGGGCGTTCCTCCATTTGAGAGGTGAAGGGAGAAGATTGTGGGACATTGGTTCTTGCGGTGCTGTCAGCAATGGCGTCTGAACTGCGTAAAGATTGGTCGGGTTTGCGCTGCCCCAGAGTTGAATGACTTTGGCGATAATGATTATGGTTGTTTCGATTGTACGTGTGATAGTAATTACCATTTTGTTGATGGTAGTCGCGGTTATACAAGGGTTGTGAAGGAATCTGGAGACGTGTAGTGTCGGCAAGCAATTGAGCCACTTGGGCCTCGAGTATTTCGATGCGTTCTTCCTGTTGATGCATACTGACGAAGAAACGAGCCACGCTGATGCCCATCAAAAAGATGATGAGCACCAGGAGGCTGCGTTGTATGTAGGGAGGTATAGACTTGCGATTGCCTGCCATTTCCAGATTACTTGATTACCTTTTGACCTTTGACAATAAAGATGCCATGAGTGGAAGGCTCATTTACCTTGCGTCCCAACAGGTCGTAGGAGGTAGAGACATTTTTTTCTTCCTGATGGATGTCGGAGATACCGTCGCCACTAATGGTGACGGGTTCTGACAAATCAGACAGAGTGCCATGTTCGCCAACGGACTGAACCATTACGACGTCACCAGCCTGAGCCGTGTATTTGCATTCAGTTGGGAATGCAACGGGCGTGTCATTGATGGTTACCACGTAGCAGATTGCATATTTGTCGGCGTTCCAACTGATGTCAGTTCCAACGACATTGAGCTCAGGTGTCGCCGGCTTATCCACATAGGTTTGTGGGTTCCAATAGCCGGAAGCGTTGTTTGACTTGTCACCGCTGAAGACATTGGTGATAGTATATTCTGCGGCTTCTTCAGCTGTCAGCTCATTCTTGGCAGCGCCCCAAATCTTATTGCCTGCATCGTCAGTGTAATAGTAGCACTTGCGACTGACGGTTGACATCTGGTTGCCCTTGGCATTCCACATATCATAGACAGCCCAGATGGCAGGCAGGCCTCCCATGTGGTCAAACCAGATGGAGTCGTTGGTGCTAAGCTCACATTGAGTGTGGAGGAATACGGTCTTTGGATTGTTATGCCACGGACGGCCGAACCAAATGTTGTAGCGAGATGGATCTTCAACGTCATCGGTGGTGATGGTTGTGTTGTTGAAGACATAACCCCAGCGAGTCTCTGCAGGGTGACTTGGTGCAACAATGTAACCGCCAGAAGGGCGATTGATGTTGAGCATGCAATTTTCGAAGAAGACGTCACCATCTCCATAGATGAAATCTACAGAACCCTCGATTTCTGAATTGTTCCAGAAAGTTCGGTTGTAGGTTCCTCCATTGTAGTAGGTGTCCTGGTAAGAACGGGTACGAACATTGTTAAACACTGCACGGTCAGCGGAAATATTCATAGCCAAAGCCTGAGGACCCTCCATCTTGCCGATGGTCCAGTTCTCATTGTCGACAGTACAGCCTTCCATATAGAAGTCTGTGCCACCGGCCTGCACTTCAAGGGTTGCACCAGCACTGATGTGATACCATACGCGGCTGTGGTCGGTCTTGGTATAGCCATCAAGACGATCGCCTGAGATGATGACCTTGTCGCGATTCTGCCCAATGAGGTGGATGTTGGGCTTGTTGACGCAAACGAGACGGCATGAGTCATACTCGTTGATGCCGGCGTTGTTGATGCGGGTAGTTTCTGTTCCATCATTGTTTTCAGGATCAGTGTAGCGTGTGCCATAACCAGATGAGAATGTGAAGTTTGGATCACGATAGGTGCCCTCCTTTATGTAGATGAGGTAAGGCTCGGTGCTTTTAGAAGGAGCATCGTCGATGGCCGCCTGGATGGTACGATACTGTGCGGGCATGTCTTCGGTAGCCTCAATCTTCTCCCGATAATCCAACTGCTTGAGGGAAGCATCGACAATGGCGTTAAAACTGCGTGGAGATGGTACGGGGCGCTCAATGACATTCATTGCATAGTTGAGCGCAGGAGCCTTCTTGTTGCCGGTGGCAGCATCAACGACGTAGCCTTCAGGGATGCTGAGCATGTAAGAAGTGCCGTAGTCGAGTCCGGAATAGTTGATGGTAAGGGCACGATTGCTCCAAGTTGGAGTGATAGCCTTGGTTTCGCCCGATGCATTGTTGGTAAGGGTGATTTCGCCTTCACCTTGAGCTATACGTGCATTGTAGTTGACAACGATGCGACCACTGCGGGAAATATTCTCGCCTGTTTCAGGAGAGATGGATTGGATCTCGAGTTTTGAGTCATCGCTGTTGCCTATTACGGTGCCAGTCAAAACGACGTTGGCAAGACCATGATCCTTGGTGCCACCAAGACTGTAGATACTGAACTTCAACTTGAGAGGAGACTCCTCGTCGGCAGATAGTCCGTTGATGTCGTAGGAGTACTGTGAAAGTTCCATGTCCTTGCCTGAACGGTTCGGAGTGAAATCCTTGTCGAGTATTAGTTCGTCATCGCCTGCGCAAACAGCAACCTGCCATTTTCCGCCATCTGTGCCATAGCGGGCAGCATCAAAGGAGAGTTTCTGTGGAATGAAGACACCACCATTGGTCAAGTCGACAGAGAAGGTCAACGTGTTGGCATCACAGGGAGCAGCGCTGTTGTTGGTGCCCTTCTCCATAGTGCAAATGATGGAAGTGAAGGTAGCAGCACCTGTTGATCCACTCCATGCCCTGGTGCCATTGAATGCAAGTTCTTCACCGAGTGTAATCACATCATTCTTGAAGTATGCACTTGCCTCAAATGGATCATATTCTGGATGCTGATCAGCATCACCACTATTGAATGCCCAGGTTAATGTGGCATCTGGGATAGAAACACTGGATGCTTGAGCGAAACCATGAACATAAACATCAGCAAGGCAGATGGTCTTGGCATTGGCTGCACCGCCATTGTACCAGGGATAAACACGGATGTAAAGACAACCTCCATCTTCAATACTCTCCACAATGCTGCTCTCTACCAGGTAGGCAGTATTGCCTGCCATGCCGCCGGAGAAATCTGCAATCTGGGTAGGGCTGGAGAAGAGGGAATCAGTATCATAATATACCTTGCAACGCATACCGGAACCGCCTGCACCTGCGACGTACATTGAGATCTTGTCAAGGTTGATGAGGGTTTGAGCAGGAGCCTTCACGCCGAGCTGGATGTAACGTGTCGAAACCTCGTCGATTTCGCCTTCTGGCCAAGAATCTTCAAGAGTACAGTTTCGCTGAACCTTGCGGGTTGCGTCATAACCGCTTTCTTCTGGCCAAACTGCTTTCGAGTTGATGTTGTTATAGTCTCTTGCATACATACTGCTCCAGGACTGGTCGATAGCTTCGATAGCACCTTCCGTCACAGAAGAATTGCCACCATTCATTGCCCAAAGCACGCTGCATTCTTCGGTCTCGCCGCCCAAGGCAATGATTGACGCAGAGAGTTCGAGTGTTTTTTCGTTGGTGCCATCACTTGCTGTAAGAGTGCCGTTTACTGTCCCGGTACCATTGAGTTGAACACGAATGTAAACGGACGTAATCAGGTTAGAGCCGGTATAGGCCACTTCAGCTGTCTGACCGAAGTTCTCCTTGTCAGCACTCACCAGGAAGTCTCCAGTAGTGGTAAAGGTGAACGTGCCGCTTT
>JAEEGH010014570.1_pt1 | contig 17243 bp, 16 predicted proteins | sample 9134181 | NCBI WGS metagenome assembly JAEEGH01 (sample SAMN16246544, study PRJNA631951) | gut metagenome | biome: gut microbiome; feature: rumen; material: DP-attached | host: Bos | place: Iran: Karaj | collected 2018-10
GAGGTCACCCCCGGACGATTCTCCGTGTCATTGATGGAGCGGTTGCAGAATCTGCAGGCGATGTTGCAGCCGGGACTCACCGGGAGGTGGATCCGTCCCGTGTTCGCCGCATGCTCGCCGAAGCAGGGATGGGATTTCTGAAGTTGTGCGTAGGAATTTCTCTTCGTATCCAAAATGTCCCCTTTATGTCTTCCCTCAGTTGTTGAAAAGAGGGGTGGAAAGATATCTGTCTCCGGAATCCGGAAGAAGCAGTACGATGTTCTTCCCCGCATTCTCCGGTCTCGCCGCCAGGATCCGGCCTGCCTTGAGCGCTGCGCCGGAAGAGATGCCGACCAGGATTCCTTCGCTGATCGCAAAGGCCTTACCTTCCGCGAAGGCATCCTCATTCTCGATCGTGATGACTTCGTCGTAGACGGAAGTGTTCAGTACATCGGGAACAAAACCGGCTCCGATGCCCTGGATCTTGTGTGCACCCGCCTGACCGGTGGTAAGTACCGGGCTGGTCGCAGGCTCCACAGCCACAACCTTGACATTCGGATTCTTTTCCTTTAAGTATTCGCCCACACCGGTGATGGTGCCGCCCGTGCCGACGCCCGCGACGAAGATATCCACCTTGCCGTCCGTCTGCTCCCAGATCTCCGGACCCGTGGTAGCCTTGTGGACCGCCGGGTTCGCCGGATTGACAAACTGTCCGAGAATGATGGAGCCTTCGATCTGCTCCTTCAGCTCCTCCGCCTTGGCGATCGCGCCCTTCATACCCAGCGCGCCCTCCGTGAGGACCAGCTCCGCGCCGTAAGCCTTCAGCAGATTGCGGCGCTCCACACTCATGGTCTCGGGAAGGGTGAGGATGGCGTGGTACCCTTTCGCGGCAGCCACCGCCGCGAGGCCGATGCCGGTATTACCGCTGGTGGGCTCGATGATCGTCGCACCCTTGCGGATGATTCCCTTTTTCTCCGCGTCTTCGATCATGGCCAGAGCGATACGATCCTTCACGGATCCCGCCGGATTCAGATACTCCAGCTTGGCCAGAAGCGTTGCTCCCTTGACGCCCTGCTTTTCCGAATAGCCGTTCAGCTTCAGGATCGGAGTCCCGCCAATCAGTTCCAGTGCACTTTCATAGATTTTTCCCATCGTCTGTTCCTCCTTTATGTTTATTTCCTACTTACTCGATAGGTGTTGTATGTATTGCTGTTGTGTAGAATTGTATTCTGTGAATGTTTGGTTGTCAATACTTTTTTTCAAAAAATTGCAAAAAAAAGAAAGTCCCGCAAAATGCGGGGCTTTCTGCCCATTCGGCGTCTTCTGATCCGGGGAAACCGACAGCCGGTCCCTCCGCTACTGTCTCGAAAGAACAAGCTCTACCAGCTTGTCCGGGGTATCCACCTGGTCCCGGGTCAGCTCCGACGGAGCGATGCGTATGCCCAGCTCCCGGTCGATGGCCAGCAGCAGATCCATATAATCCAGGGAATCCAGCAGCCCTGTCTCAAAAAGGTTCACATCTCCCTGCTCCAGCACGATCTCATCGTCACAGATCTCCGCAAGGAGTTCCAGGATTTTTTCTCTCATAGCATTCCTCTTTTCCGGCCGTAGCCATTTTCCGGCGGATGCCGGTTTATCTGTCCTGTCCGAGCGACCGGCGATCCACCTTCCCGTTGGTGGTCATCGGCATCTCATCCACAAATACTATTTTCTTCGGAATCATGTAATCCGGCAAGTACTTTTTTGCCTGCGTGCGAAGCTCCTGCGCCGCGGCGAAGGCATTTTCCGGCTTCTCCACCGGCAGAACATAAGCCGTCAGCGAGCGGATCACGCCATCCTTCTCCTTCGGAAGTACCGCCGCGCGCTCCACATTCTCCAGCTTGTTCAGATTGTTCTCGATGTCCTCGAGCTCGATGCGATACCCGTGGAGCTTGATCTGCAGGTCGATCCGGCCGCAGTAAAAGAGCTGCCCTTCCAAAAGATACCCCTTGTCGCCGGTATGGTAGGCGCGCAGGGTCTCTCCGCCCTCCGTAACCGTAAAAAAGGCCTTCTGCGTCTTCTCCGGGTTGTTGCGATAGCCGGGACTCACGGTGTCTCCGATGATGATGACTTCTCCGCGCTCCCCCTCCGGAAGATACGCGCCGTCCTCCCCCAGAATACGGATCTGCGTGCCGGGCTTGGCGCTTCCGACCGGAAGCGGATCCCATTTTTCCAGGATGTCCTCCGTGACCGTCACGTCCGTGACCGCCACCGTGGACTCCGTCGGGCCGTAGGTATTGACGATCTCCGCACCCGGAAATGCCTGCATAAGACGCCGTACCGTCGCGGGCGGCAGTGTCTCCCCGCAGAAGGCAAAGCGCTGCATCCGGTGCATCGCCTCCCGTCCGAAGCCCGGATCCGCCAGACATACCTCCGCGAAGGAAGGCGTGGAGACCCAGAACTGGACATCGGATTCCCGCAGCGCTTTCATCAGCGCAGCCGCATCCCCCTGCACGGACTTCGGAAGTGCATAAAGCGTGCCGCCGCTGTAGAGGAACAGATACAGATCCATCACGGACAGATCAAAGGAAAACGGGGCCTGGTTCAGGAAGGTGATCCCGGCATCGGCCTCCGCTTCGGAGATGCCCGCACCGAGTGTCCTCCCCCAGTGGATGAAATTCTGCAGACACTGCGCCGTGATCTGCACCCCTTTGGGCGTACCGGTGCTCCCCGAAGTATAGATGAGATAACAGACCTCCTCCGGCTTCAGCGCTAAGGTCTCCGGGATCTCCTCCGGGCACCCGGCGGACTGCTCACGGATCGCGGCTCCGCTCAAGGTGCGGCGTCCCTCCGTGACGGTCTGCGCTTCCTCCCCGTAGGCGGCCTCCGGCATCAGGATCAGCTCCGGCTGCAGATCGTCCACGATCGCCCGCGCACGGTCCGCCGGAACGGAGATGTCGATGGGACAATACCCTCTGCCCGAACGGATACAGGCCAGAAAGGAAACGATCATATCCGGTGCCTTATGCCCGTAGACCACCACCGGTTCATGAGAGCGCAGATTCGCCTCCATCCAGCCGGCCAGACGCCCCGACTGCCGGATCAGCTCTCCCCAGGTCAGCGCTCCCTCCGGTCCCGCCAGCGCAAGACGGTAGGCGATCCGCTCCGGATGCTTCCTTCCGTTTTCAACAATTTTACGGATAAATTCCATGATGCCTTCCTCCGATGCAGCGTTTTCCTGCTATTCCACCAGTTCCAGGTACTCCCGGATCGCCGCGTCCCCGTCCACATGCAGCCAGTCCGCAAAGTCCCCGGACTGCGTTCCGGAGCGCTCCGGATCAAAGGATCCGTGCACCGGGATTCCGTAGGTCTTCCCAAGCTCCCGCAGAAGCGCTTCGGTTTGGGTCACGCCCGCGTAGTCCTCCGAACCCTTCACATACTCGTACAATACCGGGTACAGGGTCGGCAGATAGATCTCCACTTCCGTTCCGCGCGCCTTCAGATAGGCGAGCTCCTGCTCGAGGAGCGACCGGTTCCTCTCATCCACCTTCCGGAACTCGTCCCCCATGCCGGGCAGGTTCTCATCATCGATGGCACTGAGGGCCGTTCCGTCATTCTGGGCCGTGTCATAGTGAGGAAGCGCCGTGTGTCCTCCCCCCGGCAGAAGACCGGGGATCCGGCGTGCCTCCTCCTCCGTCATCACCCGCGTCCGCTCCTGCGGCGATTTCAGGCACTCCGCGAGTCCGTTCTGCTGAAGGAACCGGATCGAAGACTGAAAATATGCGAAGGAGAAAAGCTCCCAGACCCGGTCCAGTCGGCTCTTTGTGCTCTCTCCGGCGATCCTGCCCCCATCCCTCTTCGGCTTCCGGTGCGACGCTTCCGGTCCGTGCGGCTGCGAACCCTCCGCACGCTCCGGTTTGGGCCCGTAGTCTTCGGACTGCGCGATCTCATAGTCCGCATATCCGGCGATGGAGGTATGCCTTCCGATCCCGTTGTCCCTCTTCAGGATCCAAGGGTCGATGCCCAGCACGATACGCTTCGGCAGGCGATCCGACGCATCCAGGATCCCGATGACCGCGAGATAGTCCCGCAGAAAGGCACCTGACACACCTGCCACATAGCAGGAGGGATACTCCCAGGGAACATACATGATGGAGCTCGACCCGACGATCACCGTCTCCGGCGGCTCCTGACCGGTCAGCATCTCCTTCTGGAGCAGCCCCTCATCGTAATCGCCGGGGCTCTGCACGATCTCTCCCTGCAGAAGATGCGTGGTCATCTCACGCACCAGCGCCTCCCCGAAGAGATTGGCCGGATCCGCTATGAAATTGATACCGCCTACGACTCCCAGCACAAAAAGCGAAAGGAGCGAGACCTTCAGAATCATTTTCCGCATATTCTAGAACCCGAAATAAATAAAGGAGGACCTTCCGTAAGCACCGAGGAAGATCGTGGTAAAAATCAGCGCAAGGTACAGGCTCCAGCGCAGCACCGGGTGCAGGGCCTTCACCTTCGTCTGGGCCGACTCCCTGCGATAGACCTTTGCATCCGCCATCATCTGCAGCACGAACAGGATCACCACCGCAGCCAGGACCGGCCATCCGCCGAAGTCCTCCCAGGCCGCGTAATACAGGGTCCGGAGCGGCGAAACGATCCCGGTCGGCACGAAGAGGCGCCCCAGCATGTGAAGGGCCGCCGGATAGGAATCCGCACGGAAAAAGATCATACCGATCCCGAACAGGAGCACCGTCCGGCATCTCTGGAAGACGATCCAGACCGGATGCGTCTCCCGAATGTGCAGCTTCTTTTTCCAGGTGGCAAAAACCGGCGCCAGAAGCTGCCCGCAAACGATCACAAAGAAGAACCACCAGCCCTCGCCGAGGATGTATTTCCAGGAATCCCCGTGCCAGAGGCCCATGGCGCTCCAGAGCACCAGAAGCGCCGGATAGGTGGCCAGATGGCGCCCGCGCTTCCCGTATTTTTTGCGAAGGCGCTCGGAAAGGCGCGCCATCGGCTTTGTCTTCATCAAAGGATACAGCAGATAGTCATTCAGCCAGGAACCGAGCGCCACATGCCATCTCTGCCAGATCTCCTGGATCGAGACACTGAAAAACGGTGCCTTGAAGTTCTCGCTCAGGCGTATGCCGAAGCATTCCGAGATCCCCAGAACGATGTCCATACAGCCGGAAAAATCAAAATACAGCTGGACCGAATACAGGACGGCAGCGCCGAGAACCCAGATCCCGGAGTAAATGTCCGGGAACAGGAAGAGCTGATCGTTCAGGTAGGACAGGCGATCCGCCACCACACACTTTTTTGCGAAGCCCCAGCCGGCGCGGCGCAGACCCGATGCCACCCGGTCATAGTCGAAGCGGTGCTCCTCGAAGAGCTGCCCTCCGATCTCACGGTAGCGGCTGATCGGTCCCGAGACCATCAGCGGAAAGTACATGGTAAACAAAAGGAGCTTCAGCGGATTGCGCTCCGGCTCCGCACTGCCCCAGTAGCAATCGATCAGATAGGAAAGAAGGGAAAGCGTATAAAAGCTGATGGCAAGAGGTGCCGGAAAATGCACTTCGTGAAGCAGCGGCCCCTTCCCGCCCCCCAGCTGGGCGATCGTATTCACCGTGTGAATGCCGAGATTGGAATACTTCAGAACGGCCAGAAGTGCCAGATTGAAAAGAAGCGCCAGAACCAGTGCGACCTTCCGCGCGCGCTGCGAACGCTCCTCTTCGCCTGCTCCCTTCGCCCGCGTGCGGACAAAGACACAGGTCGCGGCGTAGACTGCGCCCACGGCCCCGATCACATACAGGAATGTATAGGCCCTGCAGTTCACAAAATAAAAAACAAGGCTGTCAGCGAGCAGGAGCATCCACTGGAAGCGTTTGGGAAGCTTCCAGTAGATCAGCAGGCTGACTGCCGTAAATATCAGAAATTGCAAAGATGTGATGACCATAGCCCTGCGGTGACTCCCTCATGAATGACTGTGCCTATACCTCAAAGATCAACTCGCTGTAGGCGGGAACCGGCCATGCCTCCCGGGCGACCATCGTCTCGAGCGCATCGACGGGACTGCGCAATGCTTCCATTGCGGTAAAGACCTGGTCCTTGTAAGCGAAGGCCTTCTTGCGGGCATCGGTGATGGACTGTGCCTTGGCGGTAGCCTTCTCCAGTGCCTCCAGTGCCTTCTGCGTCTCCTCGAGCTTCAGCGAAATATTCTTCAGCTGCATCGTCTCCACCGTCGCCTTCGCCCCGGCTTCCTTAATGGCAAGCACGCTCCGGGCCAGCTCTCCGGAATACTTCATCACGGCAGGGATGTACTGCTTTTTCGCCATGTCGATCATCGTCAGAGCCTCGATATTGATGCTCTTGGAATAATTCTCGTAGGTGACCTCCTCGCGGGATTCCAGCTCCACCTTCGTGAAAATATGGAACTTCTCGAAGAGCTTCACCGCCTTGGGCGTCGTAAGGGCAGAGGCAGACTCCACCATGGAACGGATATTGGGAAGGCCGCGGCGCGCCGCTTCCTCCACCCAGGCATCGGAATAGCCGTCTCCGTTGAAGATGATCCTCTGGTGCTCGGTCAGATATTTCTTGATCAGATCATGTACGGCGATCTCGAAATTGTCCGCCTTCTCCAGCTCGTCCGCCGCCTCGCAGAAGGCTTCCGCCACGATGGAATTGAGCGTGGTATTGGGATCGGCGATCGACGCGCTCGATCCGACGCTGCGGAACTCGAATTTATTGCCCGTAAAAGCGAAAGGAGAGGTGCGGTTACGGTCGGTGGCATCCTTCTCGACATCGGTCAGCGTGGAGACACCGGTCCTCAGCTTGCCGCCCTGGATCGAATGATCCGCCATACCGGTCTCGATCAGCTGCTTTACCACATCCTCGAGCTGCTCGCCGAGGAAGACGGAAATGATGGCAGGCGGAGCCTCATTGGCACCGAGTCTGTGATCGTTTCCGACATCCGCCGCGCTCCAGCGCAGCAGATCCGCATGGGTGTCGACTGCCTTCAGAATGCAGGCCAGCACCAGCAAAAACTGCACATTCTCGTTCGGCGTCACGCCGGGATCGAGCAGATTGACCCCGTTGTCCGTGGACAGGGACCAGTTGTCATGCTTGCCGGAGCCGTTGACCCCCGCAAAGGGCTTCTCGTGCAGCAGGCAGGTGAGCCCGTGGCGTCCCGCCACCTTCTTCATGGTCTCCATCACCAGCTGGTTGTGGTCAACGGCGATATTGGCCGTCTCGTAGATCGGAGCGAGCTCGTGCTGTGCGGGCGCCACCTCGTTGTGCTGCGTCTTGGCCGTCACACCCATCTTCCAGAGCTCCACGTTCAGATCCTTCATATAAGCGCCGATGCGCTCGCGGATCGCTCCGTAATAGTGATCCTCCAGCTCCTGCCCCTTGGGCGCGGGTGCGCCGAAGAGACTTCTCCCGGCGAAGATCAGATCCTCTCTCTGCAGGTATTTCGCGCGGTCCACCAGGAAATACTCCTGTTCGGGACCGACACTTGCGGTTACCTTCGTGGCGCCGGTATTGCCGAACAGCCGCACGATGCGAAGCGCCTGCTCACTGACAGCCTCCATGGAACGCAGCAGCGGCGTCTTCTTGTCCAGCGCCTCTCCCTTATAGGAACAGAACGCCGTCGGAATGCAGAGAATGACACCGGTCGCATCCTCCTTCAAAAAGGCGGGGGACGTGATATCCCATACCGTATAGCCGCGGGCCTCGAAGGTCGCGCGCAGACCGCCGGAAGGGAACGAAGAAGCATCGGACTCGCCCTTGATCAGCTCCTTGCCGGAGAATTCCAGAAGTGTGCGCCCCTCCTCATCCGGATGGGTGACAAAGGCGTCATGTTTTTCGGCCGTGATCCCGGTCAGCGGCTGGAACCAGTGCGTATAATGGGTGGCACCGTTTTCCACCGCCCAGTCCTTCATCGCCTTGGCCACAACGTCCGCGGATTCCCTGGACAGTTCGCCACCGTGCTCCATGACCTTCCGGACCTCACGGAAGGTAGTCCCGGGCAGGCGTTCCTTCATCTTGCCCAGCGTGAACACGTTTTTGCCGAACAATTCCTCTACGTTCAATGCTTCGCTCATATGGTTTCCTTTCAGATACATTATCTGACATAATAACAGACTACTAGGAAAAATACCCCATCTGCCGAAAAAAATCAATACGGGATTGCATGCGCAGCCCCTACTGCCTGCTGCCGGCGCGGCGCAAAAGATCGCCCGTCTCAGGGATCGGATCGAGCGTGACCCGGAAATACTCCCCCGCATGCGGACAGCTCTCTACCGCCGTCCATGGCACGTCCCCGTCCTCCCCGGCGGGAGCGCCGTTTTCCTTTCTCCGGGCACTGATCGCGGTAACCCGTGCCTTCACGTCCTTCCCATCGGGCTTCATGATCTCGATCTCATCTCCGACGGAGAACTTGTTTTTCTGGTACAGGTAGGCCCCCTCCGCGGTCACCTCCCCGATGCATCCCAGGTACACCGCCTCGCTCCGGTAGGTGCTGTTGTCATAGATCTGCGCCTCGGGGCCGGGCTTTCCGAAGAAAAATCCGGTCGTAAACTTCCGGAAGGTACACATCGCGATCTGCTCCCGGTACCAGTCCATCCGCGACCGGTACTGCTCTTCGCTCACCGCAAAATCGTCCAGCGCCATCCGGTAGGTTCGCGCCACCGTCGCCACATAGAGCGCCGTCTTCATGCGTCCCTCGATCTTGAAGCTGTCGATGCCGGCGCGCACGAGCTCCGGAATATGCTCGATCATGCACAGGTCCCCGGAATTGAAGATAAAGGTTCCGCGCTCATTCTCCTCCACCGGGAAATACTCCCCCGGCCGCGTCTCCTCCATAAGCGCGTATTTCCAGCGGCAGGGGTGTGTGCAGGCTCCGCGGTTCGCGTCCCGCCCGGTCAGGAAATTGGACAGAAGACACCGCCCGGAATACGAGATGCACATCGCGCCGTGCACAAAGCTCTCGATCTCCATCTCCTCCGGGATCTTCGCGCGGATCTGCGACAGCTCCGCAAGACTCAGTTCCCGCGCGCTCACGACACGCTTCGCGCCGAGGTTCCACCAGAACCGGTAGGTCTCGTAGTTGGTATTATTGGCCTGCGTCGAAATATGGATCTCGGCCTCCGGCCACACCTCCCGGCAGATGGTAAACATCCCGGGATCCGAGATGATCAGCGCATCCGGTGCATCCGGTTTCATATCGCGAAGAAAGGCAAAATATTCCCGCGCCCCATCCAGATCATAATTGTGCGCCAGGATATTGGCCGTGACATAAACCTTCACCCCGCGCGCATGCGCGTAGGCAATGCTCTGCGCCATCTCCTCCGGGGAGAAGTTCTTCGCCTTGGCGCGCAGCCCGAAGGCCTCACCGCCGATATAGACCGCATCCGCTCCGTACCGCACCGCCGCCTGCAGGACCTCGGGCGAACTGGCCGGGATGAGAAGTTCCGGAAGCGTTGTATGATTTTTCACTTTGTAACTCATATCAGATATCCTTTTTCGTGCAAAGCGCCAGCCCGTCCCCGATATCCAGAATACAGGTCTCGAGCTCGGGCGCCTCCTTCAGCGCAAAAAGGTATTCCCGCATCCTGGCGTGGATCGTCCGGTTTCTGCGCGTGACCGCAAAACGCGACTCCGCCAGCTCCCCTTCCTGCAGGATATTGTCGGAGATCAGCGTACCTCCCGTCCGAAGAAGCCGCAGTACCTCGGGCAGAAAATTCAGATACTGCCCCTTTGCGGCATCCATGAAGATCAGATCATAGGGGCCTTCCAGGGTCTTCAGTACCTCCGCCGCATCACCCTCGAGCAGCGTGATCCGATCCTCCGCACCCGCACGCCGGAAATTCTCCCGCGCCTCGGGAATGCGCTTTTCATATTTTTCTATGGTGGTAATGCACGCGTCTTCGGGAGCATATTCCAGCATCCATAAAGCAGAAAAGCCGATGGCGGTTCCCACCTCCAGGATCCGCCTCGGCTTTACCGTCTTCAGAAAAAATCTCAGAAAGCTCTGCACGGGCCTGCGGATGATCGGAATCTCCTCCGCCAGCGCCCTGCGTTCCAGCTCCTCCAGAGGGGCCGGTGCGCCGGGATTCATCAGCTCCAGAAACGTGTCCATACGATCCGATTCCCGCATCTGTGCGCTCAACCTCCCGTATCGTTATCCATCAGAACTTCGGGACTTCCCGCATCGTCCTGCACCTCGGACGGCTCCGCGCCATCCTCCGCAAGGACCTCCGCCGGCTGCTCTCCCTGGCCCGCCATCACGGCAAACATCTCCTCTGCCGTCATCGCCGTATTGAAGGTATAGCTCCCGAATTTTACATCATCCTTATACTCGGAGCAGTAATACTGCAGCGTGAAGAGGATCGCGTCCCTGGTCAGGCCGTTGTCCTCAAAGATCTGGCCGAGCTCCCGCGGGCTCGTATCCACCGGAACCGTCACCTTCACATCCCGCCCGTAGGTAAGGGAGATCGGCGACTCCGTGTAGATCCGGTAGCCGTAGTCGTAGCACACACACGCATATGTATAAATGTAATAGATGATCACGGCCCAGAGGGTGATCCGCAGGATCACATCCAGTACGCCTCCGATCACATTCAGATATTTGTTGCCCATACCTTTTCCTTCCCGGTGCTACTGGAAATCCAGCGCATCGATCAGCCTCGTCTCGATCACCTGCATCATCCGGCAGAAATCCAGCTCCGCGGCCAGAAAATCATCCACCAGCGGATCCTGGCGGAAGTCCTTGAACTCCTGCTGGAACTGGCTGATGCGAACCAGATCCGTCTCATCGGCCATCGTCAGCTCAAAATTGCGCTGCCGGTAATCGTCGATCTGCGCCTTCAGGATCGGGTCCTCCAGCACGCGATCGAGCTGTCTCCGGTACTCCTTATAGGATTCCGAATCCAGGATCGCCCGGATCAGTTCTTCATTTTTCTTTTCCACATTCGCATCCATGGCAGTTCCTCACTGCTGCTGTCGCGACGGATGACCGGGCCGGTGCATCCTCCGCCCGCAGCCTTATACTTCCTGAATGATCGGAAGGATCATGGGACGACGCTTGGTCTTCTTCCAGATGTATTCGCTCAGATCATCCTTCACGGCCGCCTTGATATGGGTCCAGTCGGAGCCCTTCTCGAGGCATTCCTCGATCGTCTCCTCCGTCACACAGCGCGCTTCCTCGAGCAGCTCATCGGATTCCTTCACATAGACAAAACCTCTGGAGACCAGATCCGGTCCGGCCACCAGCAGACCGCTCTCCTTCTGCAGGCTCATGACCACCACCATGATCCCGTCTTCCGCCAGATGCTGACGGTCGCGCAGAACCACATTGCCCACATCTCCGACCCCGAGGCCGTCCACCAGGATATCGCCCACCGGCACGCGTCCGGTGATCTGCGCCGACTTCTCATCGAGCTCGAGAATATCGCCGGAGCTCATGAGGATCACGCGCTCCTTCGGGATGCCCAGCTCCATCGCCAGCTTTGCCTGTGCCTTCAGATGCTTGTACTCTCCGTGAACGGGCACGGAGTAGCGGGGCTGCACCAGCGCGTAGATCAGCTTGATCTCCTCCTGGCAGGCATGGCCGGATACATGCACATCCTGGAAAATCACATCCGCTCCCTTCTGCAGGAGCTGGTTGATGATCTTGGTCACCGGCTTCTCGTTGCCGGGAATCGGATGGGAGGAAAAAATGACGGTATCTCCCGCTCCGATCGTAATCTTGCGGTGCACACCTTCCGCCATACGGCTCAGCGCCGCCATGCTCTCCCCCTGGCTTCCGGTGGTGATGATGACCTGCTTCTCGGGGGGCACGTTCTTCAGCGAATCCAGATCCACCAGCGTATTCTCGGGAATCTTAATGCACTCGAGACGCTGGGCGACATCGATGATATTGACCATGCTGCGGCCCTCGACCGCAACTTTTCGCCCGTACTTGTACGCGCTGTTGATGATCTGCTGCACGCGGTCGACATTGGACGCGAAGGTCGCGACGAAAATACGGGTATTGCGATGCTCATCAAAGAGCGTATTGAAAATCTTTCCGACCGTCTTCTCCGAAGGGGTGAATCCGGGGCGCTCGGCATTGGTGGAATCGCACAGAAGCGCCAGAACGCCCTTCCTGCCGATCTCCGCAAAGCGCTGCAGATCGATGGCATCTCCGAATACCGGTGTGTAATCCACCTTGAAGTCTCCGGTGTGGATCACGGTTCCCGCAGGGGAATAGATCGCAAGGGCCGCCGCATCCACGATGCTGTGATTGGTGCGGATAAATTCGACGCGAAAGCTCCCCAGAGTGATGATCTGCCCGAACCGGACCACCTTACGCCGGACCTGATCCATCAGTCCGTGCTCGGTCAGCTTGTTCTCGATCAGTCCCATGGTCAGACGGGTCGCGTAAATCGGTACGTTCAGCTCGCGGAACACGTAGGGGATGGAGCCGATGTGATCCTCGTGTCCGTGGGTGATGACAAAGCCCTTTACCTTGTCAATATTGTCCTTCAGGTAGGTGACATCGGGAATGACCAGATCCACGCCGAGCATGTCGTCGGCGGGAAAAGCCAGTCCGCAGTCCACCACAATAATACTGTCCTCGTATTCGAAGGCAGTGATGTTCATCCCGATCTGTTCCAGGCCGCCCAAAGGAATGATCTTCAGCTTGGAAGTCGGTGTCTCCTGTTCTCTTTTTTTACTCAAAGGTTCCTCCGTTTTCTGCCGCGCAGGGAAAGACGCATCGCAAAGCATCCGCCCCGCAGCCGGCTCCCGGAAGATTATCAGGTGTCGTCGTCCGTATCACGGGTCAGCTTGACATCCTCAAGCAGGTCCTCAAAGACCCCCGCGACCGCGGCGAGCTCATTGTCGTCCGATACGATCATGTACCGGGCTTCCTCGTCGCCCTCTTCGCTGAGGTCCTTCAGGATCAGCGCCTCTCCGTCGCCTTCTTCGAAATCCGTCACCAAAATATAGGTCGCACCACCGATTTTGGTCTGCTCCAATACGAAGAATTCCACGGGATCGTCGCCGTCCGGCTGAAAGATAATCTTCTCAGGTTTGTTTTCGTTCATATATTCACCCTCCCGGGGTGTGTTTCGTTGTTAGTTTTTCGGTTCCGTATGATGGTCCATGTAATCCTGCAAAATAAGCTGCGCGGCAATGCGGTCGACATGCTTTTTGCGCTCGGCTCCGCGGATGCCGGCTTCGTTCATGATCTCATCCGCCGCAACGGTCGTAAGGCGCTCGTCCCACAGCTCCACGGGGAGTCCGGTCCTGCGCTGGAGCTTTTCCATAAATGCGCGGGTTGCCTCCGCACGGAAGCCCTCACTGTCGTCCATGTTCAGGGGCAGTCCGAGCACGATCCGCCCGACCTCGTACTCGGCGATCAGCTCCTCTATGCGCGCAAGGGTTCTGCGCAGCTTGTTCTCCTGGTCCCGGCGGATGATCTCCACGCCCTGTGCCGTAAGCATGAGGGGATCACTGACCGCCACGCCCACGGTTTTGGACCCGTAATCCAGCCCAAGAATGCGCATGTTAATTCCATCCCTTATGGTCGATGTAGGATTCGAGCAGCTCCTCGACCAGCTCGTCGCGCTCGACCTTCATGATGAGGCTTCTCGCGCCGTTGTGGCTGGTGATATAGGTGGGATCTCCGCTCATGATATAGCCCACGATCTGGTTGACGGGGTTGTAGCCCTTCTCCTGCAGAGAACGGTATACGGAAGCGAGGACCGCGCCTGCTTCCACCTCGGATTCGACCACTTCAAAGTATTGGGTATGATCTAATTTCTCCTGCATAGGGATTCCTCCAAAAACTAAAACATACTACATAATACCGCATTTTCGGCGATTTATCAAGTTTTGCACAGTAGAGTTCGTAAGGACTCAGTGACGCTTCGGCCGGGAAATTGCCCGCCCTCACCCCGCTCCCGCTTCAGTGCCCTTTCCAAAATGCAAGCATTTTGGACGCACGCAGCGGTACTAGGCTCAGCTTCGGCGAACCGCCTCGCTTCGCCAAGTGCCGGCGGCTCGGCAGAGGTTCGGATCGGGCAATTCCCCGTTCGAAGCTGACCGATGACAGACACAGAGCAAAAGACAAGACACGGACTGCAGATGCTCGGATCCAACTATTTCCCGTTCGAAACTGAACAGATGCAATTACAAAGAGAATGACAGGGCAGGGGACGCAGGTCTTTCTCGATCGGGGCCGTGCAGCTGACGTCGGTACTTACGGGGCGTACTGTGCCCCGTTATGTACCGCTACGTCAGTGCACCGGAGTGCGAACGTCCCCGATGAGAATGCCTGCGGTCCCTGCCCGTGACTGTGTATACCCCGTTCAACATGTCACCCCGGTTCCGCGACCAGTACTCCGTCGTCCGCGAGCGATGCGATCCGGACGGTTTCGATAGAGCCGACGGGTTGGGTAGCATGCGAGGCGGGGAGGGAAACCATAATGTAGTCGGGGGTATGGCCGATGCGGGTGAGGATGCCCCCGCGCACCTGGTTTTCTTCCCACAGGACTTCGGCGGTGCGCCCGACATATGTTTCGCGGAAGCGCTTCGCCTGATGTGCGGTCAGGGCGAGAACCGCGTCGCTTCGCACGGACTTGTCCTCCGCGCTCACCTGCTCTCCCCTTCGGTCCGCAGCCGTTCCCTTGCGGCGCGAATACTTGAAGACATGGATCATGTAAAAATCCGTCTCCTCCAGGAAGCGCAGCGATTCGGCAAAATCCGCCTCGCTCTCTCCGGGAAATCCCACGATGACATCGGTGGTGATGGCGGGAGCCCCAAAGAAGCGCCGCAGAAGGCCCACACTCCTTGCATATTCCGCCGCCGTATAGTGCCGGTTCATCGCCTTCAGCGTCGTATCGCACCCGCTTTGCAGCGAGAGATGAAAATGCGGGCACAGCTGCGGGAGCGCGGCCATCCGCCTTGCATTTTCCTCCGTGATGATGCGCGGCTCGAGCGAGCTTACACGCAGACGCTTCAGACCCGGGACCTTGCAGATCTCCTCCATCAGCTCGATCAGCAGACTTCTGCCCGCATAATCGATCATGGGTGCGTCCGCTCCTTCCGTTCCTTCCCTGCGCTTCTGCAGCCCTTCACGCCACCCTTCCGGATCCAGATCGATCCCGTAGGAGCTGATGTGGATCCCGGTCAGCACAACCTCGAGACAACCGAGCGCCACCATATTCCGGACCTCCTCCAGGATATCGTCCGCGCCCCGGCTCCGCACCCGGCCCCTCGCATAGGGGATCAGGCAGTAGGAGCAGAACTGGTTGCACCCGTCCTGGATCTTGATATAGGCCCGGGTATGCTCCGTCGCGGTAGAAAGCCGCATCGTTTCGTACCCGCACAGATCCTCCATGGCATCCCGCACGATCAGCTGCCGGTGCTCCGCTTCGTAGCGCTCGAGGATATCCATCAGCTGCGCCTTGTGATTGTTGCCGATGGCGATATCGACGCAGGGGTCCTTTTCGATGGTCCCGATCCCCGTCTGGACATAGCATCCGACCGCCACCACCACGGCGTTCGGGTTTTTCTGCTTCGCGCGGTGGAGCATCTGACGGCTCTTCCGATCCGCGATATTGGTCACTGTGCACGTGTTTATGACATACACATCGGCATCCTGCGTAAAATCGACGACCCGATATCCCCGTTCTTCGGCAAGTTGACGCATGATCTCCTGCTCATAGGAATTTACCTTGCAGCCTAAGTTGTGAAAAGCGATAGTTTTCATAAATTGCCTTGACTTTTCCAAAAAACGCCTATATTATGGGGGCGTAGCAAAAGAGAAGAAGAAAAAAGAAAAGAAGCTTGAAAGCAATAATGCTGAAGGAGGAAAATTGAAATGAAAACTGTAAAAATTTCCCTGAACTCCATCGACAAGGTTAAGTCCTTCGTCAACGACATCACCAAATTTGATTATGATTTTGATCTGGTATCCGGCCGTTATGTCATCGATGCTAAGTCCATTATGGGTATCTTCTCCCTGGATCTTTCCAAGCCCATCGATCTGAACATCCACACCGAAGGCGGTGCTGAGGATGTTATGAAGGTTCTGGAGCAGTATCTCGTTTAACTTCTTTTGCTATACCGGCCCCGGAGGATTTCCTCCGGGGCTTTTTCTTTTCTCTGGGGAGCTTCCTCCCGCACTTCCTTTATCGTAAGTGCTTCCTTGCGCACTTTCCTTGCAAACTTTCCTTGCGCACTTCCCTTATCACAAGAGCTTCCTTACGCTTCGCCCACGGTCACGATCTCGTCGCTTGCATAAGCCGCCTCGAGAAGCGGTTCGATCTCCGCATCGAGATTGTGCTCGTGCCGGCGGATCACATTCACGTTCGGTTTGGTGACCGGGTGCTTTGCGACGAAGATGGTGCAGCAGTCCTCGTAGGGCAGAATGCTGGTGTCATAGGTTCCGATCCGCTCGGAGATCTCCACGATGTCCTGCTTGTCAAATGCGATCAGCGGACGGTACACAGGCAGTGTACAGACTTCGTTGGTCGCCACCAGGCTCGCCATCGTCTGCGAGGCCACCTGTCCGATGCTCTCTCCCGTGATCAGGCCGAGGGCACCGCTATCTATCGCCAGCTTTTCCGCGATCCGCATCATATAGCGGCGCATGATGATCGTCAGCTCGTCATGCGGACATTTCTCATAGATCCGGAGCTGAATATCCGTAAAATTGATGATGTGCAGATGGATCGGACCGGTGTAGGCGGAGATGATCCGGGCCAGGTCGATCACCTTCTGCTTCGCGCGCTCTGAGGTATAGGGCGGTGCGTGAAAATACACCGCATCGATCGTAACGCCCCGCTTGGCGATCATCCAGCCGGCCACCGGCGAATCGATGCCGCCGGAGAGCAGCAGCATTCCGTGCCCGCCCGTGCCGACCGGCATTCCGCCCGGTCCCGGCAGGATCTCGGAATAGACATAGATATGATCGCGGATCTCCACCTCCAGCATGATCTCGGGCCGGTGCACATCCACCTTGCTGTTCGGGCAGGCATTCAGGATGGCTTCCCCGAGATCGCAGTTGATCTCCATCGAATTTTTCGGGTAATTCTTGCGATTGCGGCGGGCATTGACCTTGAAGGTCACCTCCCGGTCCCCGTACATATCGCGGAAATAGGAGACCACCTGCTTTGCAAGCACCTCAAATCCCTCATCCTCCAGGGTCAGGGTAGGCGCGATCCCGACGATCCCGAAGATCTTCTGCAGGCGTTCCACCACCTCGTCGAAATCAAAATCCGAGGCGGCATCGAGAAAAA